>Ga0315907_10003881_pt1 | contig 17151 bp, 14 predicted proteins | sample LakEriMetagenome_3_FD_203525 | JGI IMG/M metagenome (GOLD analysis project Ga0315907, IMG submission 203525) | Freshwater fungal communities from buoy surface, Lake Erie, Ohio, United States - Buoy 12 MA123 | ecosystem: Environmental > Aquatic > Freshwater > Lake > Lake biofilm | place: USA... | reverse complement strand
CTGCCGAAGTATTGTGTCCTCCGAAGCCAAAAGTGTTGCTAATAGCTGCGCGGATTTCACGTTTTTGAGCTTGATTGAATGTGAAGTTCAAATTCGGATCAAGTTCTGGATCAGGAGTAGTAAAGTTGATGGTAGGAGGCACGATTCCATATTTAATAGCGAGGATAGTCGCTATCGATTCAATGGCACCAGCAGCTCCAAGGAGGTGACCGGTCATTGATTTCGTTGAAGAAATATTCAATTTGAATGCGTGCTCACCGAATACGCTTTGTATAGCGCGTGCTTCTTGAACATCCCCAAGAGGAGTAGAAGTTCCGTGAACGTTTACATAATCGATTTCTTCTGGAGACATGCCGGCATCTTCCAATGCGTATCTCATCACATTGCGCGCGCCAATACCCTCTGGGTGTGGAGCAGTGATGTGGTAAGCATCAGCAGACATTCCGCCGCCTACAAGTTCGCAGTAGATTTTCGCTCCGCGAGCTTTCGCATGTTCATACTCCTCGAGAATGATACATCCCGCGCCCTCACCAAGTACGAAACCATCTCTGGTTTGGTCGAATGGACGAGAAGCAGTCGAGAAGTTATCATTATTCTCGGAAAGTGCTTTCAATGCGTTGAATCCACCCACTCCAGCCTCTGTGATGGCTGCCTCAGATCCTCCGCTAATAAACATATCAGCTTTACCCAAACGGATATAGTTGAAAGCGTCTACCAATGCGTTGGTTGAAGAAGCACAAGCTGAAACAGTTGTGTAGTTAGGGCCTCTAAATCCATATGTTATTGAGATATGCCCTGAGGCGATATCTGCAATCATTTTTGGAATGAAGAAAGGATTGAAACGTGGTGTTCCATCTCCTTTAGCGAAATTGAAACACTCTTCCTGGAAGGTATAGAGTCCACCAATTCCTGATCCCCAAATTACACCCACTCGATCTTTGTTGACCGCTTCAAGGTCAAGGCCAGAATCGATAATAGCCTCTTTGGCTACTACCATAGCGTACTGAGTATAAGGGTCCATTTTGCGTGCATCTTTCCTTTCAATATGATCTTCAATATTGAAATTCTTGAGTTCACAAGCAAAACGAGTCTTAAACTTGGACGCGTCGAAACGGGTAATAAGATTGGCTCCGCTTACACCATTAATCAAACCCTGCCAATAATCATTGACATTATTTCCAAGTGGCGTGAGCGCTCCAAGTCCTGTTACAACAACCCTTTTGAGCTCCATAGGCGGAAAGGATGAAAATTCAGTTATTACTTGCTGTTCGCCTCGATGTAGTCAACTGCTTGACCTACTGTGGCAATCTTTTCAGCTTGATCATCTGGAATAGCGATATTGAACTCTTTCTCAAATTCCATGATGAGTTCAACCGTATCCAAAGAATCTGCACCAAGATCATTTGTGAAGCTTGCTTCACGTGTTACTTCTGCTTCGTCAACACCAAGCTTATCTACGATGATAGCGGTGACTTTCTTTGCGATTTCAGACATTGTAAAAATTTTTAATGGTTAAATGCGGCGTCAAAAGTAAATGTTTTCGGCACTTTGCAAACAAAATTTTAAAACTCAATACTTTTGACATTCGTCAAATGTAATTAAAGTAGCTGATAATCAAAAGAATGGGTTCTAGTCTAATGTGCGAATCGTTGGTAATTTTAGCATTTTCAAGCACAATTATGAGCCTCAAAATCTACCTTGCACTCCCAATATCAACTTAATCAGTGCAAAATACCTATAGATATCTGCGACAAGTCTCCTTAGAGTCAATAGGCTCTCAAGGCCAATTGCTTTTATCAAAAGCATCGGTACTAGTAGTTGGCGCTGGTGGTTTAGGTTGCCCTATTGTTACTTCATTGGCCGCAGCAGGCGTGGGCAAGATTTGCATCATGGATGCAGATCATATCGAAGAACAGAATCTTTCAAGGCAATGGGCATTTGAAGAAGCACAGGTTGGCTCTAATAAGGCTCAATCCCTTGCGGATTTTGCGAGAAAAAGAAACTCCACGATTGCAATACAAGCTATTCCTGAGTTTCTGCGCCCTGAAAATGCAGTGAAATTCATCTCAGATTTTGATGTAATAGTTGATGCAACGGACAATTTCAACTCTAGATATATCATTAACGATGCATGTGTCGAATTATCAAAGCCACTGGTATTTGGTGCGGTTTACAAGGATCTTGGACAAGTTTCGGTATTCAATTATAAAGATGGTCCAAACCTGAGGGATATTTTCCCTTTTCCACCATCGGAGGAATTGACGCCGAATTGCGAAATTGAAGGTGTTTTAGGAACTTCTACCTCTATTATTGGCAACATTCAGGCAAGAGAAGTTATCAATATTATACTCGGAAACCCAAGATTGACGGGCGTTTTACTTCAACTCGACTTGCTCTCGTTTGAAATTCAACTCACAAAAGTGCTACCTCATCCAAAGAGTCCATTGAGGGATATGCAAATAGATAGGAGGGAATTGAATAATAATCTCGACTTTTGTCTCAGTACTAATTCTAGCTCTCAAACCATGGTAAACGAATGTTCTGTAAAGGAACTTCACGAAATGATGGAAAAAGGCGAAGCCTTTTGGCTCATTGATGTGAGGGAACAAAATGAATTTGATATCTGCAATATCGGTGGCGAGCTCATACCAATGTCTATCATTGGCGAGCGATGGTCCGATATTCCATCACAAGGAAAAGTTGTGATCCATTGCCGCAGCGGGGTGAGAAGCGCGAATATCATTCGCTTTCTTCAAGAAGAACATGGGTATAATAATCTGTTGAATCTAAAAGGGGGTATCCTTGCCTGGATTGATGAAGTGGATACAACATTACAGCGTTATTAATTGTGATAGAAAACGGAATGAGTAGTGCATTAAACGAAGACTTAGTTTCAGTAGTCATTCCGTGCTATAATGTGGCTGAATACATTGAAGATTGCATCCGATCTGTCTTTCAACAAAAAGTAAATCTTCAGGTAATTTGTGTAGATAATAACAGCACAGATCAAACTGTTTTGATCTTGCAAAAATTGAAGTCTGAATTTCCTGAATTGGTAATCGCAGAGGAGAAAGAAAAGGGTGCGAATCATGCAAGAAATAAGGGATTGTCACTATCACTTGGTAAGTACATACAATTTTTAGATGCAGACGATCGGCTTTTAGAGGGCAAGATTATTCATCAAGTAGATTTATTATCGGAAAACAGTATACTGGTAGCACCATATATTAGAAAAGGGCCGTCGGGAGAACTACCAATTTTTCCAGAAAAAAATATTTGGAAAGGACTTTTCATTACAAGACTAGGCATCACATCAAGCGCTTTGTTCAATACGAATGATGTAAAATCTGTTGGTGGTTGGAATACGAAATTGTCTAGTAGTCAAGAATACGACTTGATGTTTCGATTAATGAAGGCAGGAAAAAATGTAGTGATCGATGATCAAATATTGACAGTGGTTTTAGATCGGCCAAGTGGGCAAATTTCTACATCAGACCCTAAGGGGAGATGGTTGAATTATTTGAATTTGCGTAAACAGATTTTTCACGAACTTCAATTAAATCATGTGAGTGAATTTGATGCAAATCGCGACTTCTATTACCAATCATTGTTTGACACCATTCATATTGCGTATCCCCATTGCCCTGAAGAAGCAAAAGGTGTTTATGAGGAGTTTATTAAAGGAAAATATGTTGTTCAAATATCACCAGCAACAGGAAAATTATTCCACACTCTAATGCGTGTTGGGGGTTTTGAATTTGCAGAAAAAATAAAATCTCTTTTGAAGAAATGAATCAGAAGAGCATAGATATGAATACGCTCCTTCGTTTTATGAAGGAATGTTTGAATGCCTCAAAAGGCAATACAGACAAAGGGTTGGCGGGAAATTGTCTACTTAATGGACGCTCATTTCAGCTGACATCCGAATCTACAAATGATAGATTGATAGGATTAAGAGAGTGGGTGCGCGCCAACAGAAGATGGAAGGTTGAATCATCTGGATTTAAAAAATTAAGTGATTCGAAAATACTAGTTTCACTAGGAGGAATGCCTTCTTCGAAGGCAGTGGTAGAATATATTCAATATTCAAACGGCGGTGATGTGGGCTGTGTTTTTTCAAGAGATGAAATCAATGCATGGGAAGAAATTTCTGGTGCAGATAGATTTGCTTTTCACTTGTTCGCATTGACCATCTCTTTTCGATGTTTACTTTCAAAGAAGCGAGTGAACTTGGCTTTGCTACTGCGTGCGGCACAAGTAAATTATTTTTTATTGAAAAAAGTAGAACGCTTCGGAATTGAAAAGGTGTACAATTTTGTTCCTTTTGAAGTTGACTCTAACCTACAATCATTGTTATTGAAGGAAGCTGGAGTAAAAGTTACTTTCATCCCTTCATCAGGCCCGCTGGGTACTTGGAATCGCATAATGATTTGTGATGAAGTTGTTTTCAGCACGCCTTATCATGATGAGGAAAAAGTTGTTTTCAGCAATACAATGCGCTTCGATAAAGTCCTGCGATGGGGTCCGGAAAAGGCCTACGGGTATATTCAACGCTATTTAGAAAATAGACCAAATACTGCAATGAAGACAATGGGGTTTTATTCCCATGGTAGTTGGCTTCGATTGAAACTTGGACATGTGCAAACGGAGATGAATCTGGCAGGAGCTGAAGATCAATGCGTAATTTTAATCAAGGATTTTTTACAGTTACATCCTGATTTTTCGTTAGTAATTTTTGCTCATCCACGAGAAAAATCAAAGCAAAATTGGAAGGATACTCAATTGCATTACGAAAAATTGTTTAGTGGTTTTACTTGGAAATTTTCTGATTTGAACACTCCTTCTTCTCATGCATTTGAGCAGGCAGATATTGGGGTCTCAACGTTTTCCACTATTGTGTATGAGCGATTGCACGCGGGTTACAAAACCATAATATGTAATTATGGCATTCAGAATTTTCCTATGAAAAATAGCACCTTGAATGCAATTACATTTGAAGATGTGAAAGGTTTAGAACATCAGGTAAATGAAATTTCATCTTTGAGTGAAGATCAATTTTTCCACAAGAAAAATTTGATTGGATATCGAAATGATAAATTGAATCAAAAGAATTGAAGAAGCGAATTTTATATGTCTCTACACATCCGCACCTCAACTTGGCAGCGCCAAGCGGGCCGGGCACGCACATGCGTGAAGTGATCAAAGCGTTTCGCGATGAAGGCTATGAAGTGCATACATTCATAGCAGGGGGAGAAGAAATGGAGCTTGGTCATACAGCTATTCGTTTTTCAAAAAAGTCATGGAAAAAATTCATTCCCAAGTTCCTTTGGGAATCGCTAAAAGAATGGCGATTACTGATGCACAATCAAAAGATGATGGCTCAATTGCAAGGAACAATTTTGAATGTGCAACCAGATCTTATCTATGAACGAGGTTATGCATTCATGACTGCAGGAGTTGAGTTGGCCAATAGAAATGATATTCCTATTTTCTTAGAATTAAACGCTCCATACCCTGAGGAAATAAAGGCAATGTCGGGATCAGGAGTCTTTTCTTCTTTCACAGAAACTGCAGAGAAAAAACAGTCTCGACTGGCTTCACAAATCATTGTGGTTTCTTCAGCTATGAAAGAATATTTTGAAAGAAAATATAATGCGTCTTCTGAAAAGATTATTGTCACTCCCAATGCTGTGAATCTCTCTTTTTTGGAAATTAATCAAGCACTGAGAGAATCGATGGTTTCAACGTTGAATGGTAATCGCGTCATTGGATTTGTGGGGTCTATTTTCTCTTATCATGGGGTAGATAAATTGATAAAGAGTTTTGCATTGGTAGTGGCGAAACATTCACATCTAAAATCAAAACTGCTGATTGTAGGTGACGGTGAAGTGTTGGCAGAATTAAAGCAACTTGCAAGTGATTTAAATATTTCTAGTGAGGTTATTTTTACTGGAAATGTGCCGCACAAGGACGTTTCAACATACATTTCTTTGATGGATGTAACGGTAATGGCTGATTCAAATTGGTATGGCTCACCGGTGAAAATTTTCGAGTATGGATTATTCGGGAAATATATAATAGCCCCAAATACACAGCCCGTGCGGGATGTGATGGAGGATAAAACACATGGCTGGTTGTTGAAGAATAGCGAGGAGGATCTAGTAAACGCCCTAGAGTTTACATTGCAATCTTTTGAAGAGTGCAAGAAAGCTGGAGAGGCATTTGAGTCAAAGGTTAAAAATGAGCACCTATGGAAACATGTGGGTGCTAGCATTATTTCAAAAATATCATGAAGATACTGGTAGTTACAGACGGCATAAGTCCATACGTTGTAGGAGGGATGCAAAAGCACTCTGCGGGATTGATCAAGTATTTGGCACTTAAAGGGCATGATGTAACGATGATTCATTGTTTGCCAAGTGGCGTCAATAAGCCATCACATGAGGAAGTTCGCGAATCGATGGGGCTTTCTCAAGAGGCATTGTTAAAGATTATCTCGCTATATTTTCCGCCCAGCGGATTCTTACCGGGGCATTACTTAAAGTCTTCTTATCAGTTTTCAAATAAGGCTTTTGATGCAGTACAAAAGGAAATTGAATCATTTGATTTTATCTATACCAAAGGATTTACAGGTTGGTATTTCATTGCTCAAAAGTTAAAGGGGAAAAAACTACCTCCAATTGGTGTGAAGTTTCATGGATATGAAATGTTTCAACCAGGAGGAAGTTTTACCATGAAGTTGAAAAAATATCTACTGAAAGGCACGGTGCAGTGGATCTCTCAGCATGCGGATGTAGTTTTCTCTTATGGCTCTAAAATCACTGATGTGATAAAGCGCATTGGTGTCGATCCTAACCGAATCGTGGAGGTTCCAACAGGTATCGAAGCGCATTGGATCGCAAATCAAAAAACACGTCGCGCTATTCCGAGGAAGTTTTTATTTATTGGGCGATACGAGCGCCGCAAGGGTATTGAAGAACTGCAATCCGCAATTATGAGTCGAGAGGAAAACAGCGAAGTGGAATTTCATTTCATTGGTCCTATCGATCACTCGAAACGCGTAAAGCGAAAGGATATCATTTATCACGGAGAGATTAAGGAAGCAGGAAAAATCATAGAAATCATGGACGAATGTCACGTGCTTTTGTGTCCGTCGCATTCCGAAGGTATGCCGAACGTGATACTGGAAGCTATGTCGAGGGGTATGGCAGTTATCGCTACAACAGTGGGTGCGGTAGATCGATTGGTGGATGATTCTACAGGGTGGCTCATTGCACCAGGCGATACGGAAGCGCTCCAGAAATCAATACAAACTGCTGTGAATGAAACTCACAGCGCCATTCAAGCTAAGGGTAGTGAAGCGATTCAAAAGGTAAAGGATCAGTTTTTATGGGAAAAGATCATAGAATTAACTGAACGAAACATAGAAAAGTCAAGGGTGAATAGCTAAATTCGCATCGCCTTAATAAAGTAATGAGTAAGACGCGAGTTTATTTTCCTGGACTCAACGGACTTCGATTTTTTGCAGCAGTTGCAGTAATTTTCACACATATAGAGCTCATAAAAAAGTTCTTAGGATATGGAAGTCACTGGTTAGACCTAGAGAAGTTGAGCTATTCCACACCTCTAGAGGCTGTATTTAGAAGAGAAATCAGTTGGGTAACCCCATTCATCTCTAATAGTGGTCCGCTAGGAGTGGTGTTCTTTTTTGTGCTCTCTGGTTTTCTCATCACTTACCTGCTTTTCGTTGAAAAGGAAACGACAGGTGTTATCCGAATCAAAGAGTTTTACATGCGACGGATATTGAGAATTTGGCCTCTCTATTTCTTAATTTTCATTCTCGGATTCTTTGTGTTGCCAAATATCTCATTGTTTGATGTGCGCGTACAATCAAGAGCTTTCGAACTTTATTACTGGGAAAATTTCTTCTTGTTTTTGTTCTTTCTTCCAAATCTAGCATTCTCTATGTTCTTAGCTGTGCCCAACATCGGACAGCTTTGGTCTATTGGCGTTGAAGAGCAGTTCTATTTGATTTGGCCTTGGGTTATGAAAAAATCAAAAAACATTCTGAGGACAATCCTCGTGTTTACTGGGGTAATCATTGTCTTCAAACTCGGTGTTCTTTTGTTTTCTTCTCAAATTTCGGGCTTCTGGATGGGCGTTCTCAAAAAGTTCTTCGCTATGTCTAAGCTTGAATGTATGTCTCTAGGAGGACTTGGAGCGTATGTGCTTTACTACAAAAAAGATCGCATTTTAAAGGTGGTATACCACCCGTTGGTATTTATTCTTTCCATCTTGATCATTCCTATAATGATTATGATTGTACCGAAGTTCCTTCAAAACGGGGTGCATATTCTTTACTCTATATGCTCATTGGTTATCATACTCAATGTTTCTACCAACCCAAATTGTTTTGTCAAATTGGAAAACAAGTTTTTGGATTTTCTTGGAAAAATATCATTTGGTATATACATGTATCATATGATGATCATTGCTGCGGTCCTTCACTTTGCCAAGAATACACTCCACTTTAATAATGATTTGAATCCGATGGAGTCTATTGTTGTTTATCTTGCAGTGCTTTCTTTAACTATTCTAGTATCTGCGCTGAGTTACAAATATCTAGAGTTGCCGTTTATTAGAAGAAAGAAGGCGGTGAGCCACGTTATCAGTGGTGAAAATGCAAAATAGAGTTCAATGTTTAGATGGTTCGTTGTTATAAGTATTTTCCTGAGCATCTTCATTAGCTCTTATCGCTTCTTTACGACGCCATTCGAGGCCTATTTCAGCTATGCAATTTTCGCATTATTCTTCCCAGTTTTCTTTGTAAAATATGGAGTGCCTCGTGCGCCAGTATTGCTCTTCATTCCGCTATTCATAGCTGGTGTGACATATACTGCCATTGGATTAAATACTGCGGGGCAGTTTTACAAAATCTTTATTGGATTCTTTTCTTCTGTATTATTCTATCACTACGTGCTTGAATTGTTTCAGTTCAATTTGAAACAGCTTTTCAAGTATTACATGATCGCCGCCTATATCATTTCGCTCATAGGCTTGATGCAGCTGGTGTCTTTTTGGGTAGGTTTTAAACCTGGATACGATTTTCACTGGGTGTTCAACAAATGGAACGTTGTACGGGGAGGTATCGGTATTCGTGTAAATTCTGTATTTAGTGAACCGGCTTACTTTGCCGCAAGTATTGGCCCCGCTTTTTTCGTGGCCATTTATAACTGGGCTGTAAAAGACCCTCTTTTCGTGACGCGAAGACAAAGTGCGCTGATTATAATTGCCTATTGTGTAACGTTTTCAAGCGTTGGTATCATTGGTATATTCTTGGCGATTCTTCTTTTGTTGATCAACTTCGGATTCTTCAGATACGCAATTGTCTTCGTGCCCCTTTCTATTTTGCTATTCAACTATAGCTATGAAAACGTGGATGAATTCCGAGATCGCTACGATGGTACTACGGAGATCTTCACTACGGGTAACTATCAGAGTTATCAAATCAATGGTAGTAGTTTCGTATTGTATAACAACTATCACGTAGCGCTTGAAAACTTCAAACGCAACCCTATTCTAGGAACTGGTCTCGGGTCGCATCCCACCGCATTTGACAAGTATAGCTTAACAAATCTGGAAGGTGCGGTTAATATCGACTTCAATAAGATGGATGCAAACTCCATGGCGTTGCGATTGATGTCTGAGACGGGTTTATACGGATTGTCTCTAATGTTTTTTCTACTTGTTAGATGTTGGGTGCCAAAGCAAAGAACTAATGACACAGAACTTTGGGTAATGTCAAATGCGACAATGATCATCATCGTACTTTACCTCGTTCGACAGGGACACTACTTCTTGAATGGATTTCCTTTCTTCCTTTGGATGTACTACTATATCGCTAAAGAGAACTGGAAGTATCGTGATGAGAAGCGCGAAGAAGAAGAGAAAGAGCGAATCGCTGCTTTTGCCATCGCGATAAATCAAAAGAACCAAGCGCAAATTCAATAGCGCCTTTTCCCCAATGCACTTCTATGTTTCTTCTATAAACCCAATTCTTTGGGTTGTCACCACTGCTATGTAAACCAGGAAGGGTAGTGAAGTGATAGTATTGATTTTTTGAAATGATACTAGTTGCAATACTTCCGACACTGTCTAATGTGTTATTAGGTGAGGCAAAGAATAAAGGCTTAACACCGATCTTTTCTTGAATTTTTTGATCTGTATAATTAAGTTCTGTTTCAATCTCTTTCTGAGACATGTGCTGATGGAGGCTGTGTGTTTTAGTGTGGTTTCCTATGGTGTGCCCCATTTCTTTTAATGCTGAAATTTCACTCCACGACATAGAAGTGACATCATCTTTTTGATGGTCAATCCGCGTATCCACAACAGGCCGAATGTATGTTCGGTAATAGGATTCCTGATCTACTGCATCAATGAAATCAGGGACTACAAAATAGATAGCTTTTATTTTATGTGCTGCAAGAATTTTAGCCGAGCCTAGATTGTTGGATAAACCATCATCAAATGTGAAAAGAAAGTATGGCCCGCCTTTGAAGTGATTCGGATTTTCTAGATAAAGAGGAAGGTCTGAGGGAGCTAGGAATGTGAACCTTTTTTTGAGCCTTTCAACAAGCTTTTCAAAATCTGCTAATCGGTCTTCTGGTGTAGAGTGCATGCATGCAACGATTAGCTCGCTCTCCGAAGGTACACTACCGAACAAGCGTTCGGTATAGCCAATGGTGGATTTATATAGTTGAACGAGTGCTCTTTTCATATTACCATGTATCTATATCTGCACGGCCCATCCACCAATTCGACCAATCTGATATCTGCTCTGCCAATGGACCTTTGGCAATGAAGTATATTTTTCTGTCTATTTTTTTAAAGCCCAACTCTTCAATGATCAATTGCTGTTGCTCAGAATGATCATTGATAGCAATAGAAACAAAAGCCACAGCAGTGGTTCTGTTTATTTCTTTTATAAATGACTTGAACGCCCGCTGGATAAAGGCTTTGTCAGTTGATGTTGGGCAAATTTTCCCGATGATCAGTTCTTTTATGTACTTCTTTCGAGTTTGGATTTTGAACTCAAAAAGAACATGGTTGGCCGATTCAGAATATTCAAATCGGTTATAATGTCCTTGCTGGAATTGAAAGCGATATTTATCAAATTCAATTTGTTGCTCAACAAAGAAAGTGTCGGGTGATAGCGTTATTCTCTTAGGTGTCCTTGGTCCAAATTTCTTTGATAGTTTTCCCGCAGGGCTGCTAAACAATGAACTCACTGGACGCATGGGCTTAATGTACCACTGCAGATTGAAAGGATTCTTCCATTTGTTCCGAATGAAAGAGTTGTAGCTTGCTTCCACAGGAAAACCAATAAGTAAATCCAGCGCAATATTGTTTTCGGGTAAATGAATCCAGTCTAGCATCTTCGCAAAAAGTCCCTTGCCTCGAAAATCGGGATGTACCAAACTATTTCCACTTTGAAAAGCCCGAATTGTTTTTCCCTCGTGCGCCAAAGGCCAATAGAAGAAAGATTGAAAGCCTCCTACTTTGCCATTTTCTTCTGCAACGATCCGCACACAATGGTCTTTTTGAAACGGAGATTCATAAAACTCGATGAACTGACGCTCGAACTGAACAGGGTCAATGCCATATTCCTGTGCGAACATCTCAATTACTTGAGGTCGCATCCAGTCTTGGTATCTTAAAATGTTCATATTTGCGGGTAGTTAAGGATCTCTATGAAAAGAATGGTCGTCTTATATCGAGAATTGGCAGGCTATATCGTGCATGCACTGAATTATCTTGCTGATAATCATGATGTGCAAATTGATATCATCGCGTATCCCGTTAAGAGCGAGGCTCCTTTCCGTTTCGAATTTAGTAGAAAAATAAATCGGTTCGATAGAAGTGCCTTCGCAGACGGCCAATTATCTAAACATATTGCTGATTCTAAGTATGATCTAATCTTTTGTGGCGGATGGACGGATAAAGAATACATAAAAGCTGTTGCTGCAAATAGACATATTCCTTCTTTGCTTGGGTTCGACAAGCAATGGGAGGGGGGACTTAAAGACGAATTGCGAACGACATACCTAAGACTTTTCATACGTGGTCATTTCGATTTTGCATTCGTGCCAGGATTGGAGCAAGTTCAATTTGCGAGGAAGATTGGGTTTCGAGAAAATGAAATCAAGCAGGGCGCTTATATCTGTGAAACGGATCGTTTCAGCAGAGTTTATCAGAAGAGAGCACAGAGAAACGGTGCGGTAAGAAAATGGTATTACGTGGGTAGATATGCCCCAGAAAAGAATATTCAATCTCTTTGTCAGACCTTTGTTACATGGGTAACAGAAGAAAACCGAAAGGATGAATTGCATTGTTTTGGCACCGGTCCACTTTTCGACTCGCGTCTTCAACACCCACAAATTATTCATCATGGTTTCCAACAGCCTGCCGAGATGGAGCAAGCCATGTTGGATGGTGATATTTTCATACTGCCAAGTCTATATGAACCTTGGGGTGTAGTGGTAAATGAATTCGCAGTGGCTGGCTATCCTTTGGTATTGTCAAATAAGGTCGGAGCGCGAACAGCCCTTCTCACAGAAAATAATGGTTGGCTGCTCGAAGATAACACACCTAATGGTATCATTGCACTATTTGAAAAGGTGAGTAAATCAACAAATGAGGAGTTGAAGACAATGGGAGAAGTCAGCAGATCACTAGGGCTAAAGCTCGACGCAAAACAATATGCAGATTCTATTCTCGGTATGATGAAATCATAGACTTCCTGTTTTACCTTCGTCTCAACATTAAAGGCCTTAACGAATGTGTGGAATTAACGGTATAGCTTATTGGAAAAGCGGCAGCGATATGCATTCCGTTCTAGGCAAAATGAACGATGCAATTGCTCACAGAGGCCCAGATGCTGAAGGTGTTTTTGTTGAAGGAAATATCGGGCTAGGCCACCGTAGACTAAGCATCATTGATACTTCAGCAGCAGGAAACCAGCCATTCTATTCTTCTGATAAAAATATAGTTGTAGTCTTTAATGGTGAGATATATAATTACATCGAGCTCAAAGAGGAATTACAATCAGACTATCATTTTCTTACTAGTACCGACACTGAGGTAATCATTGCGGCATATTTAAAATGGGGAGAAAAATGCGTCGAACGATTTATTGGAATGTTCGGGTTAGCCTTGCTAGACAAGCGTTCTAACACACTTTTCATATACAGAGATAGACTTGGCGTGAAGCCTATCTATTTCGCTCAAAATAGTGGTGGTATAATCTTTTCTTCAGAAATCCGAGCGATCATTCGGTCGGGTTTGATCACTGCTAAAATTGACGGTAATTCTTTGATTGAATATTTGAAGTTTCAATCTGTTCAAGCGCCAAAGACAATCTTACAAGGCGTTGAAATGCTCATGCCTGGCTGCTTTTTGAGAGTTACGGAAAAGGCAATTGAAACCATTCAGTATTGGTCACTGAGTGATTCGAAATATGACTTGAAGAATGCAACAAGGGATGAGATAAAGCTAGAGGTGCGTAGACTATTGGAAGATGCTGTTGCGCTGAGAATGCGAGCCGACGTGCCTTTTGGAGCGTTTTTGAGCGGTGGGATTGACTCGAGTATAGTGGTGGGTTTAATGTCGAAGTTCGCAACCAAACCCGTCAATACATTTTCAATCACGTTTCATGAAACGGAGTACAATGAAGAGGAATACTCATCATTGATTGCTGATTTGTACAAAACGGATCATCACAATATAAAACTATCCGCAAATGACTTTTTGAAGCTGGTTCCAGAAGCATTGAATGCAATGGATCACCCTAGTGGCGATGGCCCCAATACTTACGTTGTCTCAAAAGTGACGCGTGAAGCAGGGGTGAAGATGGCAATGTCTGGTCTTGGTGGCGATGAGGTGTTTGCCGGCTATGATGTATTCAAAAGGGTTTGTGCCTTGCAGCAAAAGAAGTGGATTGCAGCTACTCCCCGCGCCCTGCGGGCGCTCGCGGCATCAGCACTGAATACCGTTAAGCCATCAATCGCATCACAGAAAATTGGCGAGCTCCTTAAATCAGAATCAATTGATGTGGCTTCTACATATGCTCTCACCAGACAGCTCTGGATGGATAAGAGCATAGCGAAGCTGTGCCCAAATACGAGTATTGGTAAGTCGCAGGTATATCAAATAGCTAGCAGCTTTGAGGCTTCACCAAGTAAAATTTTGAGCTACGTTTCCAAATGTGAAATGAAGACATATATGCTCAACGTATTGCTGCGTGATGCGGATCAAATGAGCATGGCTAGTGCCTTGGAGATTAGAGTGCCTTTCTTAGATCATCGATTAGTGGATTATGTTCTAGCGGTTACTGACGACATAAAATTCCCACATTCTCCAAAGCAATTACTAGTGGAAAGTTGTGCGGATGTCATTCCAGATAGTATTGTAAATCGCCCCAAAATGGGCTTTACATTTCCATGGGCGCATTGGATGAAAAATGAGCTAAAACCTTTTTGCGAAAAAGGCTTAGAGTCTTTGAAAAGAATAGAGAGCTTAGATCATATGGAAGTCATGGCTCAGTGGAATCAATTTTTATCTGGAAGTAAATTGGTCTCATGGTCGCGTATGTGGCCGTTAGTTGTGCTAGGGCATTGGGTCAATAAGAATCAAATTGAGCAATAGAAAGAAAATATTAGTTTTCACTGATTGGTTTGTTCCAGGCTTTAAGGCTGGCGGGCCCATTCAGTCATTGTTTCAAATGGTGAACCATGTGGATCAGGATTTTTTTGTGGTCACTCGAATTACTGATTACCGCTCCGAAGAGCCCTACCAGAATATCACGCCTCGAGTTTGGACAGAGATTTCCTCTAACTGTAAAGTACTTTACATTGAGGAGGGCGATTTAAGCACTTCTCTTCTAAAAGGATTACAGGCCGAGATTGAGCCTGATTGGATTTATTTGAACTCTCTTTTTTCACCGAAGTTTACCATTTTTCCATTGAGATATTTCAACCGAACGAATATTCGGTCGAGAATTATTGTAGCTCCTAGGGGAATGCTTAAATCTGGTGCGCTATCAATTAAGTCGAAGAAGAAAACCATTTTTCTGAAACTATCAAAATGGTTTGGTTGGTATCGAGAGGTGAGATGGCACGCTACAAGCGAGACAGAAGCAGAAGAAATCAAAATGCACTTCGGTGATAGCAGCAGGATAAAAGTCGCCCCTGTATTGAGTGCAAGGGGCAACAGTATCTCTGAGGAAGTTTTTAAACAAGTTGGCAAAATTTCATTGGTTACTTTTTCTCGAATCAGTTCGGAAAAAGGAATTCTTGAAGCAATTCAATTTATAAATGCAATACCGAATGAATATTCGGTTTCGTTCGATGTATATGGCTCCAAGAATGACGCCGCATATTTCGAGGTGTGCGAAGCGGTGTCAAAGAACAGTAACCACGTTGTTTCATTCAAGGGTGAAGTATCACCGAGTCAAATTCCTTCTATTCTTAAGCAAGCGCACTTTTTCCTATTAGCTACTTGGGGTGAAAATTTCGGACATGCTATCGCAGAATCACTAATAAATGGGGTTCCTGTAATCATTTCTGACAGGACGCCTTGGAGAGATTTAGAAGAGAACAGAGCAGGTTGGGACCTCCCTTTGGAGCAGCAGGCTTTTGTGAATAAACTTGTTTATGCGGCAAATATGGACAATGAATCCTATCAGATGTGGCGGAAAGGCGCTCTAGATATGGGTTTGAAGAAAACAAATACGCCAGAGGCCATAGGGCAAAACAAGGGTTTATTCGAATAAAATTGCATAATTATTCGGAAAAATAATTTTCACATTTCGTTAATATAGCCACCTGATTTACTCATTACTTTGCATACGATTTATATCACATGAACATCGCAATACTTTCTCGCGACCCGAAGCTCTACAGCACCAAAAGATTGGTTGAAGCTGGAGAGAAAAGAGGACATAACGTTCGCGTACTCGATCACCTTAAGTGTAACTTGGTGATTGAAAAAAAGAATCCAAAAATCATTTACAATGGCGAAGAGCTGAAGGATTTCCAAGCGGTTATCCCACGTATCGGAGCGTCTGTTACATTTTATGGAACAGCCGTGGTACGCCAGTTTGAAATGATGAATGTGTTCACTGCTGTCGAATCTCAAGCGCTAGTCAGAAGTCGTGATAAACTGAGAAGTTTGCAGATACTATCTAGAGCCGGTTTAGGATTGCCTAAAACAGTCTTCACGAATTACTCTAGAGACGTCGAAAGAATATTGAAGGAGGCGGGTGGTGCCCCAGTGGTGATCAAGCTATTGGAAGGTACACAAGGACTCGGTGTTGTTTTAGCAGAGGATAAGAAAGCAGCTGTATCAGTAGTGGAAGCGTTCAATGGATTGAAAGCGCGCGTAATTGTTCAAGAATATATCAAAGAGGCAAAGGGTGCGGATATCCGTGCATTCGTTGTAGACGGACACGTTGTAGGAGCAATGAAGCGTCAAGCGAAAGAAGGAGAGTTCCGCTCGAATTTGCACAGAGGCGGCACCGCAGAAGTAATAGAGCTAACGCACGAAGAAGAAATAGCTGCAATCAAGGCCGCAAATGCACTTAAACTTGGTGTGGCAGGTGTGGATATTCTTCAAAGTGATAGAGGTCCATTGATTATCGAAGTAAATTCTTCTCCAGGACTTGAAGGAATTGAAAATGCTACCGGAAAAGATATCGCAGGACAGATTATAAAATACATTGAAAAGCACGTCTAATCAGACGTGAAGCGGAAGGATGTGGGTCTGATTCACATCGACAAGAAACTTGCGGAGCAAGGTTTTTCTTCCAATTAATACTTGATATTTCATCCCCGAGCGATCGGTGAGCGTGACTTCTGAACGAATGTCACGCCCACCAATCCTGATGCGGGTTTTGATACAATATCGTGTTTCACTTTGCCCAAAAGAATTCTTTACTTCTTTGAGAGAAAATTTGTGGAAATAGGAGGTCTTATTTCCCATTTCATCTAAGTTAAAAATCACTTTTACAGCAGGGCCTATTTCTGTCTGAACTTCTTCGCATGATTCGCAGTGTAAGGCAGTGCGAAAAGCACCTGTGTCAATCTTTGCCTCAAC
>Ga0315907_10003877_pt1 | contig 17179 bp, 17 predicted proteins | sample LakEriMetagenome_3_FD_203525 | JGI IMG/M metagenome (GOLD analysis project Ga0315907, IMG submission 203525) | Freshwater fungal communities from buoy surface, Lake Erie, Ohio, United States - Buoy 12 MA123 | ecosystem: Environmental > Aquatic > Freshwater > Lake > Lake biofilm | place: USA... | reverse complement strand
TTTATTGGATAAAATTCTTGTCATAAATTCCAACATTAAAATCTCATCAACTGTTTGAACCTTTGAATAAAGATCAAGTTCATTATTTTTAGCTAATCTAAGTTTTACAGCTGCAAGGAAATCTCTCTCAAACAATTCAGAGTAACTTACAGTAGTACTTCTGCCAGCAATTACATATAGTGAATCATATTGATAACAACTAAATAAGCGATTTAATTTATCTCTAATTATATTGGCATAGTTAAGTTTGGTTTGCTCATGAGAAAGCCACTCAGGACTACCTATATCTAGATGTTTTTGTAGGATTTTTTTGATCGCACTTATAGAAATTTTAAAGCCCGAATCATAAAAATTTTGACTAAACTCACACAGTATCGTTCTATCCTCATTAAGGCTTAAAGTTAATGATTTGTCTATTTCAAATTCATCTTCAAATTCATAATAAAATTTTATTTCAAAGTCATCACTGAAACTTTTAGTTGTTCCAAACCAGTTATAAAATTTTTCTTGCAGTACTGAAATAATATCTAAATTCTCATCAAAGTAATCCCTTTCTTGATCTTTATAAATTTGATTAAACACTTCATCTCTTAGAGTTTTAAAGAAGTAGATAAGTTTGGCAATAGTACTTTTACCGCTAGCTTGTTCACCGATTAAAACTAAAACTTTCTTTATTTCGATTTCGGCGTATTCGATCGCACCAAAGTTTTTGATAATAATTTTTTGCATATAGTTTCGATACTTGCTTACGTGATTTTGTCTTAGAACTAGTTATATCCTATATTTTATGAAATAAAAAAGGAGGTCTTAAATTAATAAGACACTCCTTTTTCAAAAGCTTTGCTTAAAGATTAAGAGTTAACTTTGCCGTAAAATATGCCGCGAATGATTACTTCCTTAGGCTCAACACCACCAAGGTCGTTGTCAGAGGTTTGCTCAGTCTCAAAAGTACCAGCGATTTCGCCTGTATCAGCATTTAGCTTAGCAATTTGCAATGACATAGTACCTTTGGATGTGGAATCATCCTTTACGCTTCTATTATCAAAAGAATTACGCTTTGCAGGTAATGCTTCAGCAGAGTCATAACCGATCGCGAGACCTCGACCTTTAGGATCGATAAAACCTGAACCACGATAGGTAGGAACATCGGTAGAACCAACAAAATCAACCGATGTAGTTATGCCATTTACCCCAGGAGCAGTTTTGGCATTGAAACCTTTAATGGTGAACAAAATTGCTACCAGTTCACCACCAGGCATTTTGACAGTGATAGGTTGATAGTCTAGACCATCTGTTTCAACTAAGCTGAGGCTACCATCACTATTACCAGTTACAGTTGCTTTTACAAAGTCAAGGCTAGATGTTGAGCGAGTCATCAACTTGCTAGCAACAAACTCAGATTTTTTGCGCTTGTTGCTGGACTCTTCTTTGACAAAGAATGAAGTTGGCTCTAGGCAAAGCTCTGAAATTTCCACAGATTGCCCTGCACCAATAGGAATAAAGTTACGACCACCGCGAGAGGAACCCAAGATATCAGAACATTTGTTCGCCAAACCAGTATTTACAATTTGGTCATAGGTCAAACCTGGTTCAACAGCTGCGATCGCATTAGTAGAAAACAGACCGATTACTACTAACATACATAGACTGATACACAATGTAAAAATTGCTTTCGTAAAACTACGAAATTTCATAAATAACCTCTTTTTAATTTAACGGGATTTAACGGTTAGTATTTTAGAGTTAAGACGGATTGCGCAAAGCACAGCCTATGATAACTCTGTTAAAAATACGATCTAGTTTGGGATTTTAAATTGAGATCGTTAAGGAGTTGGTGTTGCTTTAGACTAGCCATAGGGGTTAGCTAACTAAAGACTTAATTTATAAAATTCCAATCACCATATTATCGCGCACGAGGGTACTTAGCTTGGCACAAACTGAAATCCAATCACAGAACCAATCACAACCGAGGCAAACTGCAAATTTATCTGAGCTTGATGCGATCAGTGCTCGCCTATGGCAAATTGCTCAAGATCAGCAAAGCGATGCGGCTAGTCTTTTGCAAATTTTACGAGTCATAGAAGTAATCCATAAGCGCATTCGCGATGATTTGTTTCAACCTGCCTTACCAACTAGTCGCCACGAACTGTTTAATCTCTTACGCGATATTGAGACAAATGGTGGTTGGCCACATATTTATCGCATGAAAATTAATGAAATTTGTCGCTATTTAGAACAACCCGAAGAATTAGAACAATAAATGGGGGGGATCTAATACTAAAACACAAAATGGCTATGCCATTCTGTGAATTAAAACCCCAGTCCAGTAAGGGTTTTAATTCACAGAATTGTCGGCACACTTTGGTAGCCCTAAAAAAGAATTTATTATGATAAGGATAAGCCGCGCGAAGCGCCACCTATCCTTACCTATTTAGCAATACCCACACTTTTGTGAACTGGTATAACAAGGAGCATTATTTAAGTTTGTACCAAAAAGCAGAAGAGGCATTTTAAGCTTCTTCTGCTTTTTGATTTTTATATTGCTACTAGACTCGACGATATTGCTGATAAGCAGCAAAAAACAGTCCGCCAAGGGTAATGAAAATTAGACCGAGGCAAATGCCTGACAAAATTGGTTCTACCATAAATATTTATTAAATTCACTTACTTATATAGTTTACTTTAGCAATTCTCATTATGAAAATCAGTTTTTGTATTTTTAATAAAAAGCTTGCTGAGGACATAAAAACCAAGTAAAAGTTGCGGCGCGAAGCGCCGCAACTTTTACTTGGTTTTTTGGTTGGTTCTAGCTATTTCTTTTACTGCTGTTTAACAATTCACAAAAGTGTCACGACACTTTTGTGAATTGAAAACCAAACCCTGTAAGGTATTTTGAAAACAAGAAATGGCTACACATTTTTTGGGTAGTACTAAAACCAAGAGAGGGATAACGTCGCTATTCCCCTCTTGGTTTTGACGCACCATAACTTGCATAGTCCTACGGAATAACCAGTGAACGTAGAAGACTAGGCTGATTAAGTTCTGGTGTAATAACGGGCTGGGGCGATGGTGTGATTGTTCTTGCATCCACATCCTCACTTAGAGCATTTGGAGCAGGCTGTACCAAAAAGAGCTGTTCGCTACTTTCATATAATTTCTGAGCCAATACATCATTAGCCGCTTCAGTCAGATGGATGGGATCGATGAAGGCTTGCTGTTTAGTATTTTGAAACAGCTGATAAAAACTGACAAATTTGGTCTTGATCGGGCTATTGCTAAGAGCTTGTTCGGTGAGCATGTAAGCATTAATCACACGATCGCTATATTCCTTACCCAAAGATTTTAGAATACCTTCTTCTTCCTTGGTTAAAGATTTTTGCTTACCTGTGATTTCTGGCTGAAGAATGATCAAAGCAGGAATACTGTTAGCTAGCCTCGTCATTTGCTGAGTATTGTAGAGATATCGGTCAACTCTTTTTTGAATTTCTTTAGGATCTTTGCTAAGTTGTTCAGCATTAAAAACTTGATATTCAGAGCTAAATGTACTGATATCTGCTGGTATTACCCATTTTTGCCAAGCTTTGACTAGATAAAGCGAATTTAGCCAATTACTAAATTGCTGGGTTTGATGTTGTCGATATTGGGCTAGTGGATCACGTAGCATTTGCTCAATATTTCCGATTTCGCGAGCAGTCTGATTGCTAGGCGATCGCAAATCTTCATAGCCATCAAGGATCAGCAGTGCATTGGGACTATATGTCATCACCTTATGCGCTAACAGAGCAAGCTCATTGCCAGAGCTATAGCCAGGAGCCGCCGCCGCAATTACCCGATAGCTGCCATCACGAATGCGCGGAGGCAAAGCTCGCATGGCTTCAATTTGATCGGCAAAGTAGGGGATTTCTTTGGGTTTAAACTTTTCGGGACTGCTATTCTGAGTACGGACGCGCTCGTTGAGCAATTTCTCAACCTTAAAAGCCAAGGCTTTTTGGTTCTTTTCCGCCATATTTGTAAAAGCAGTGGAGCCGCCAACCAAAAAAACACGGATTTCGTTAGGAGGCTTGACAACGGGTACGGATGAATCTTGGCGAAAGCCCTGATCGTTGATTTGCCAATAATCACTACTCTGACTGGGCAGCAATTCATAACCCAATAGAGGACTGCGCTTTACTTGGAGCTGACCTGCATCTGGTAATCCAGGGTAGTTATTACCACTTGAGTCCTGCAACTTAAAGGCGTAGGACTGGGCGATCGCCACAGTTTTATTGGGGGCGAGCTGGTTGTTACTACCTGTTGCTAAAACTGCTCCCCGCGCAATTAGTTCCGCCAAAACTAATAGTAATGGCAGACCAATTAGGAGCAGAAGCAGAGTATTTCGCAACCAAGATTTGCGCTTGGATTGCCAAGAAGTTGTATATCGGGGTCTACGCATGACTAGGCTACTGGTGTGCAGCTTTACAGCTTATAACAATTTATCTCTTAATCTCAAATAAGTTCAACTGGGGCAAAGCATCAATTGAACTTATTTGAGTTGAATTAATTCAATTTTGTAACCATCGGGATCTTCGACAAAGGCTATTTCCGTTGTGCCATGCTTCATGGGACCTGGTTCACGGGAGATTTTACCGCCTTTCTCACGAATGGCTTCACAAGCGGTATAGATATTTTCCATGCCCAAAGCAATATGCCCATAGCCAGTGCCAATGTCATAGGCGTTGGTATCCCAATTATGGGTTAGCTCAATGACAGCATTGCTTGATTCATCGCCATAACCTACGAAAGCGAGGGTAAAGCGCCCATCAGGATAGTCTTTGCGGCGCAAGATCTTCATGCCGAGGACGTTGCTATAAAAATCCAGCGATCGCTCTAGATCTCCAACTCGAATCATTGTGTGTAAAACGCGCATTTTAGTTTTCCTTTAAAGTTTTTTGTTAGAGATATGCAAAGCATATCTCTAACATTTTAACGATCATAATCTTCATCATCTAGACTCTTAGGCTCAACTAACCAGTCAGAGTTTTGTCCGCCAATAATTACTTCTTCGATCGCGACATATTCTTTATCGAACTGACGCAAGGAGTTGACTAAGATATCGATCGCGATCGCATCAGTTGTGCCTAGATCAACCCAACACCTCGCCCATTCATTTTCGTATTCTAGGTCAGTCATATTATGCATAACTGACATCATCTCGTCATCGGCGGCTTGGTTGTCATAGTCAAAATAGCTAACATCCACCCCAGATTCCAGCACTTGCATATTACAAGCATTAAAACCGCCTAGTTTACCCAGCAAAAACCAAGAGTTAAATACTTCGTCTAACAGTTGTTTTTCTTGCTGAGATGGAATTTCACTTAACTTGATCCAGATCCATAAGTCGAACCAATCACATTCTCGAAATCTAACTTCCATAATCAACTTGTAGATCTTTCAAAAATCTCGATAACAACATGTCGATACTAGTTTAGGCGATCGCGCCCAACTATCTTTTGAAAACTGCGGATACTACTGTTGGGATTTGTGATAACGGACAATGATCACCTATTTTAAATTCTTTCACTTGTGATGATTCTCCAAATCTCGGAATATGTAGTATCATCCATCCAAACAATTTGCATAACCAGACTTTCTAATACTCTTGTAAGATGTTTAGCAGTTTGTAACGATAAGTTACAATACAGTGTTAGAGTTAGATGCAAACTAGTCTAAAAGACTTAAGAACCTTATGCGAAGTTCTTGAGTAAATTGCAAGTAATGTGTTGAGTCCCATCTCTGCTCATGGGTGGGCGATCGCTGAAGCAAACGTTCAGTCGTGAGGAGTATTCCCTACCTGTGGCAACAAATCCCATCAATTTAGGTAAGTCAGGTTTGTCTAATAAGCCGTCTAAGCCCAAAACGGCTACATTCAAACATAAATGGACACTTTTTATAGTGTTGTTTGTGGCGCTGTTGTCAGGGGGACTTGGTGCAGGATTAGCATTCGTATTAAGTAGTAGACCTTTTCAGCAACGGCAACTATCTGCTGATGAAGCAGCCGTATTTAACCGCAACTCTGATGGCATGACTTCAGCGATCGCGGGTGTACCGACGCTGACTCGTCCAGTCAATATTTTGGTACTCGGGACGATCATTCTCACATCTGATTTACCAGACGCTCAATCTAAGCCCAAAGGTAAGTACTTAGCTGAGGTCGAAGATAACCTTAACGGCATGAGTGACGCAATGTTGCTGATCCGCTTTGATCCTGCCACCCAAAAAGTTGCGGTTTTGTCAATCCCTCGTGATAGTCGCGTCGATATTCAAGGTATAGGTAAAACAAAAATCAACTTTGCTAACTATGCAGGCGGAGCATCTCTGTCAGCTCAGACTGTTAGTCAGTTGTTAGGAGATATCCCGATTGATCGCTATATCCGTTTCAATGTTAATGGGTTTGGTAAATTAATCGACGCTCTGGGCGGCGTTGATGTATTTGTACCGAAAAAGATGAAATATCAAGATGATAGTCAGCATCTGTATATCAACCTTAATGCGGGTCAACAAAAATTGAACGGTAGTAAGGCAATCCAATATATGCGCTATCGTCACGATGATTTGGGGGATATTGGGCGTGTACAACGTCAGCAAGCATTTTTCCGTGCTTTTATCGATCAGAAACTAAAACCCGAAACCATCACTAAGTTTCCTGAAATCCTTGCCATTGTTAAGGACAATATTGATACAAACCTATCAGTTGAAGAAGTTCTTGCCCTTGCTGGCTATACGTCAAAGATTGATCGCAAAAATATCCAGATGCATATGGCTCCTGGTCGGTTTAGTAACCCAGGTGAGTTTGATAGCTTGAGCTACTGGATTTTGGATAATCGACGACTTGCCAAAATTATGGGACAAAGCTTTGGGATCATGAAGAAAGCAGATGCAAGTCTAGGAGAAAGCTCCTCCCAAAATCTAAGAATTGCGATCCAAGATAGTATGTCTCAACCTGAAGGCTCCAAAAAAGCCACAACTGTTCTGTCTAAGGCTGGATATGCTCAAGTATTTCCTGCTAGAGATCGCTGGACAAAGCCTCTTGCTAAGACTCAGATTATTGCTCAAAATGGCGATCGCGAGAGTGCCGAGAAATTACGAGAAGCTCTGGGTATTGGTGAAGTTTTAATTGAGTCAACGGGTGATATTGAGTCAGATATTACTGTTCGGGTTGGAAAGGACTGGCTTCAAGCGAATAATATTCCTCTGAAACCTGTCAAACCAACACCAACAAAACAATAAGTAAAAAAAAGAGGTGATGCTTTACATCACCTCTTTTTTTGATCTGTCTAGCAACAAGTTAGAATGCAAAGCCTTCTAACTTGTTGCTAGACGTTTGTGCTTTGTCGGACAATTTTGGTGAAGAGGAAGTCAGGCAACAGCTTGCGCATAAATAATAATTGCTTAGCAAGTGGATCGCTGGGATAACGCAATTTCCATGATTTATCGGTGCTCGCAGTATAGATAGTCTTTGCTACAACATCAGGTGATGCTCCCGTTGTACCAATCTTATTGAGTTTCGTCAAAATGCGATCGCTAAATTCGTCATATTCTGGAAAATCAGGATTACTGGTACGGTCTGCCGATCGCTCATAAAAGTCAGTTTTAATTGGACCTGGCTCTACAATTTTGACGCGAATATTGAAAGCAAGAAGTTCATGTTGCAAAGATTCCGAAAATCCTTCCACAGCCCATTTTGTGGCGTGATAAAGGCTATAGAGAGGGAAGGCGACGTGCCCACCAATAGAGGCAACGTTCACAATTACACCCTGCTTGCGATCGCGAAAATGAGGCAGCACTGTGCGAGTAGTTTCCATCAGTCCAAATACATTAGTATCAAATTGACGCTGAATTTGCTCAGGAGTGGAAGTCTCAAAAGCTCCTAACATCCCATAACCTGCATTATTCACAAGCACATCGATCGCACCAAGTCTGGCGATAGTTTCCGCAACTGCATTGGCAATGGAGAGGCGATCAGTAACATCAAGTTTTAGACAAATTACGCGATCAAGACTTGCCAAGCTATTGGATCGGTTTATTTCTTTGTCTGGCGATCGCATTGTGGCGGCGACATTCCAACCTTGTTTTTGGAAATAAAGAGCCGTTGATTTGCCAATTCCTGATGATGATCCAGTAATGAATACAGTTTTAGGCATGTTTTTTATTTGCAGAAATTTATAATCAAAAGAACCATCAAATTATTTAAAAGTGCTGCAAAGCATCACTTTTAAATAATTTGATTTTGGTTAAGTAACCTTAGCAAACAATTGGGAAATCGGGCGATCGGGGTGATCGGCTCCAACTACAATCTCCACCAACTTGTTTTTTGCAGCATCTTCAAATAAAGCCTCGACCGTTACTTGTGCAACTTTAGTCCGAGGAATACTCCCTTCAAACAAAGTATCGGCACTAGACATTACCAAGCCACCTAGTTTCTCATAATTCAGCAATCCGCCAGGACGAACGATAGTGTAAGTCAAACCACTATTTTGCAAATATTTTTCTGCTTGTTTTTTCCAGAAAAGTACTAGCCAGAATAGATTTAAAGGATGGAAAAATTTTGATACACAGAGAGATGAGACGATCGCAAAATGTTTGATGTTTTTTGCTTTCGCCGCATTTACTAAGTTCTTTGTACCAATATAGTCCACCAAATATGGCTCCATAGCGTTTAGGCTTGGCTTTGCACCTGTTGCACAGACAACCACATCACAATCTGCGATCGCCTCTGCTAATGTGTCAGCAAAAAGTACATTTCCTCGAACCAATTCCACTTCGGGCGGTAGGAGCTTTTGAGCGAGTTCTAGGTCACGAACTAAGGCTCTTACTGGAATATTGCGTTTAACTAATTCGGTGACAATATGTCGTCCTGTCTGACCTGTGGCTCCTGCTACAAATGCTTTCATAGGTTAGTTCTCAAAAAATTTGCCGAGTAATACCTCATTGTAATCTAAAACCAATTTTAGGATTTTCAGCGTCTGCGGCGCTGAAAATCCTAAACAGCAAAAGAGTAGTGTCGGCGCAAAGCGCCACCACTACTCTTTTGGGCTTTATACTCTAAGCAAAGCTTACGCCGATGTACCGATTCACAAAAGCTAGTCACACTTTTGTGAATTGAGGATCAAACCCGCAAAGGGTTTAAGAAACATCAAATGGCTAAGCCATTTGATGTTTTGGTATTACTTCTATTTACGATTGAAAACTTCTAAGGTTTGGCGGCTAAACTCACGGAGGTTAATTACTCCATCTTCCATCGGCATCTTATCGCCAAAGAACTGCCAATTGTCCACAGTCGAAAATCGCCAACATTCGCCTTTATGGTCATGACCACTTGCCTCAACACCGATCGCCCTCAAGTCACCATCAACGGGATCTTCATATAGTCGAATTTGAAAGAGAATACTGCGAACCTTAAGCCGCCAGCTTACCCCTGGGAAATGAAAGCCAACATCAATCGAATCTGGATCGAGTAATCTGCGAGTATCTGAATTATTCAGCCAAGGTTTTAAGTCAGATCGTGCAGCAGGGTAAATAGCTTTAAACAAATTGACAATCGTAGCGATTTTTGTTGCTACTTCGACATTTCTAGCTTGTTCAGCAGCATTCACGGGCAATACCCTCACATAAAACCTACAAAATAAAGATTTATCAGCTTTTAATCGCTGATTCTAGCACTCGTCAACAATAAACCATATTTTAAGTCGCGGTCGCTGTAGCAACTGTTATCAAAAATCTCTAAATATTTAAGGATGGGCGGCACGAAGCGCCTCCCATCCTTAAACATATAAACACTTAACCCGAAAAAATGCCGATTGTTATCAGTCGAAATCGTAAATATGATAGGCTGAATCTTGATATGACTGAGAGTGCCGTTATGACTATTTCTGGCGATCTCAAGCTAATAAAAACACTTGACTCTCCTTTAGAGGACTTTGAGCCGCTGCCCGAAGGTGATAAACAACGCCGTAATTTGAGTTATGCGACTGAAGCTCTGAAACTGTGGTTTGAGCAATTACCAGATGTGTATGTTTCTGGGAATCTATTTATTCGTTATGAAGAGGATGGCGTAGAAAAGAGAATTGCGCCTGATATCTTTGTTGTGTTTGGAGCGAGTAAAGAAGATCGGGTAAGTTATACGGTTTGGGAAGAAGATGGGAAGGTTCCAGATTTTGTGTTGGAAATAACTTCTAAGGGAACCGTGACGAAAGACCGTAAGGAAAATCCATTAATTTATCGGGATTTGGGTGTGAAGGAATATTTTCAATATGATCCTTCGGGGATTTCTCTGAAGCCTGATTCTTTGCAGGGAGTGCGGCTAGAAAATGGCAAGTATGTACCGATCACTGTTTCAACTTTAGCTGATGGTACTTTGTCTTTGCATAGTCAAACGTTGGGTTTAGATTTACATCTTTTTGTTGATAAGACTTTCCGTTTTTACGATCCGATTTCTAAGCAGATTTTAAGGTCTCATGCTGAGGCGGAACATGCTAGGTATCAGGCGGAGTTGGAACGTTCCTATGAGCAGCAGGCTCGGCGTGAGGCTGAGGCGATCGCTACTCAAGCAACTTTAGCTCAACAACAGGCTGAGCTAAAAGCCCAACGTCTTGCCGAAATGCTTAGGTCGCTTGGGCTAAATCCTGACGAGATGTAGTACGATCGCTATCAAACAAGACATTCCCGATCGCTTAAAACATCATCTCAAAATTCCTAATCGCTCTCAAAAGAAAAAGCGATCGCTACGCTACTTGCTGGGACTTGTGAATAAATTGCTATTAATCGTCGTCTTCTTTCAATAAGAACCCATACTCATCAACATAGAATATTTCGCTCTCATAAGCAAACGAATAGTAAGAAAGCATGTCTCTTAGATTGTCAAACATCAATCTTGTGCTCTTTGTACCTAATTCTGCAAAATATTCGCGGATGGTGTTTCTCTGCTACATCAAGAAAAAGGTATAGTTTGGCACCAAATCTGAGGAAAGGGAACCAATTGGGCGGCTAATTTATCCATTTAGCAAATTCACCTTCTCTAAGTTCAAAGTAACTATTAACAGCGTTTTCGAGTGGTAAAAATGTATGATAGGGGAAAAAATTATCTTCAAATGTATTTGAGCCATTTCGCCACTCATAAAGTTTATAGAAATCTTCTGGCAAATCAAATGGCAAAGGTTCAATTATCGCCTTGATCGCATCTCTACTTAACCCTGTCTGTAAGGAGTTGGCAGTTTCGGGCATTATCTCGCTAACGATGGTATAAATTTCTTCTAGCAGTTGTTGTATTCCCATGATGCTTACTACACTCCTGTGAAATTATGGTAAATGGATCTCCTATCAAAAAAGCCTGAGTTAACACCTTTAAACGGAATTGGAACCACTACAAAGAAATTTTTTGGGAAGTAAGGACGGAGATCGACATCTGGATGATCGTAGATTCTCCGCATCCCAAGTATAGGTAGTCGTCACACCATCCAATGATGAAGGAATCTGTCATCACTTTTGAGATTATCGGTGTAGTTTTATCGGTTTGATAATTAAGCTTTTGGAGATCGCTTTGTTTTTGATGATTTTGGTGGTTGAGCTTTTTGGGCTGAAAGTTTTTGTAGCTTTTGGATTTGTTTGAGAGTTAGTCCTGTAAATTGGGCAATTAATTCTACAGAAATGTTGGAACGCATCATGTTTAGCGCTATCTGATTCGCTGTTTCAGCTATACCTTCAGCCTTGCCTTCAGCCTTGCCTTCTAGTAGAATTTCTTGATAAATAACTGATTCTTTCATGATTTCGCTCCTTAAAAGTCTTTGGATGATTTCTTTATTTAGGGCTATACCCGATATTATAGCTGTCGATGCCGCTACGTTGCTTTGTACTTGTTTGTCTGCAATATTTTCGATTTGTTTGACAACTTGTCTTAGGGTATCTGTGGGGTTTTCGGTTTTTGTTAGTACAGCGAAGGGAAAGAGTCCTTGGTATTGCTGAAATATTTCTGTGGGCTGTTCCCATAGCCTGATGACATTAAATTCATGGTTTAGCGCTCCAATACGAAAGGTCGTTTCATGGACTAGGAGAGATTGACTGGGGGTGAGGTAAATAACGACTTGATGTATTTGTCTGTCTGGGAATTTACGATATAGCCGCAGTCGATAGTCTGCCATGCGGAAGGGGATATTTTTATTTGGTTCGGTCTGAAATTCGATATGCAGAATAATTTTGGTTGATTCGAGAAATATCACGGAGTCGGCACGAATTGGTTCGACTGAGAGTTCCGATGGTTCGATTTTGGTTAGGGCGATCGCTTCGCCCAATATCCAACTGGCGAAGTCTCTGGAAAAGCTTTCGGCTAAGAATTTGCAAATATTATCGATCATTTTGGGATTCTATCATTTACCGATCGCCTACTCATTGCTAGAAAGCGATCGCTACCGAAGCAGACATTCCCGATTGCCTAAAAAATCACCTCAAAATCTGCGATCGCCTTTACAATGCCGAAAATCAACAAGCGATCGCTGGGTAGAAACATATAAGCAATCAAATGTATATTGAAATCGCAGTTATTTACATAAAAAACTCAATATCTGATGAATTATATTTATAAAAAAGAGTCCGAAAATCATTTCTATTTTCATCATAAATAAGGCAACCTTCATTATTTAAGAAAAGCACTCCCGCCTCTAGTCCTTCTAATAACATTTCTAACATGTTGGTAAGGTTTGAAAAAGCTGTATCTACTCCTGCCTCCCAAGCAACAACCACAGGAGAAAATCCTCTAGCCTCATTGAAAACTAGTGTACATAGGACATCTTTCTGTATAACACTAAATGGAAATAGTTAAAAATCATCATATGTAAACAGAGAATTTTCAATTCCTTTAAAATCACTATTAATTCCCAGTGAGGATTCTATTACTTCTTGAAGTGGCTGATAATGCAAGTGAAACCACTGCGCCCATATCTGAGGACATTTTTCATTTGTTCCGTTTCTCCATTGATATAGTTGATAAATATCTTCGGACAAACAACCTGGAATTACCTCACAAATAGAATCAATCTCCTGCCTACTTAATCCAGGAAGAAATGATTCAGCATAACTTGGTTGGTTTGAGAGCATCCAATTCATGATTCTATCAAGTACAGCAATCAAAGACATAGCTTGGGGTGGAGAAGGTATAAGGGTATTCCCATCCTTGTAGTTTGGTAGATCACGGCACTTTCCCATATCAAGAATATTTGTTTGACTGACCATTTATATTTTTATTGGAGCTAAATCAGGAATAGACTCAAAGTTTGGGAGGACTGATGGATCAAGACTTAAGCGATCAAGTAATTTGGCAAACTCTTTACAGCACTGGGCTGAGCTATGCAAGATTTGCTTTTGCGAGAACTTGATCATAATCCATCCTGAATCTACTAAAAAGCGATCGCTAAGATCCTTTTGCATGAGATTTGCCGCACTTTCTGAATCTCCAATAATCTCGATCGCAATATGGACATTGAGAACTGGATCGATATAAGTCAGTGTCGGCAACCAATCCTGATTAACACTGGGAATGTAAAGCTTCACGCCTTGATAGATTGTCCCTGACAAATGTTGCTGAAGAGTGATTCCGAAATCATAAATAGCCGATTTATTATGATCTGGAGGATTGCTCTGGGTTACGGCGATCGCATTTTCGATGGCAGGCCTCTTTGCAAAAAATTTTTTAAATTGCTGATGTCGAAACTCAAGGATACGCTCTGGAGAATGGGCGATCGCTAGTTTTTGCTCATGTCCAACTTCTTCACGGGAATAAGTTTCAAGCTTTTTGAAATAGTTCTGGAGAGTGTTTTGATAACTTTGGTAGCGTTTTTTGTAGGTAAGAAACTGATATCTGATCCGCAGCACAAGTGCTACCGTTCCCACGATCAGCAGCATGATTCCTAACTCTTTGGCAAAGGTAGTTACTAACGCTACGATGAATATTAAACCAAAGCTTAATGCGATCGCTTCTTGAATATCAATAGGCTGGGGCTGCTCGGAGGTAGTCAGTCTAGGCGGTGAACTAAGTTTAGGTGCAACGGGCTTGGACTGAGCGATGCGCTGCACTTCTGGGGGAATAAGGATAACAGGAAACTGACGCATCGATTTGTAGTTCTTTTGATCGAAAGCTGCTGTAAATGTAATTCTCACAGTGCTTTGAGAGATTTGCAAGCAAATTACACCAATTTACAAAAGCGTGAAAACACTTTTGTAAATTAAAAACCAGACCCAGCAAGGGTTTAAATAGCATAAAACGGCTACGCCGTTTTGTGTTTTGCCATTCTAAAGAAATGCGACACGATTCGTGCCGCATTTCTTTATGGGGTGTTAGGCATTGTCTAAGCCAGGAATCGAGCGGTATAGCTGCACATACTTCTCGGCGGATGTTTGCCAACTGAAGTCATTGTTCATACCGCGTTGTTGTAACAATCGCCATGCATCGTTATAGCGATAGCTTTCCCAAGCACGTACCATGCAGGTGTACATATCCAAAGGCTCATAACGATCAAAACTAAAGCCTGTACCTGTCTGACCAATTGGATCATGAAATGACACTGTATCCACCAGTCCACCAGTACGACGGACAATTGGCACACAACCATAGCGCATTGCGATCAATTGACTCAGTCCACATGGTTCAAAACGACTTGGCATCAAAAAGGCATCCGAGCCAGCATAGACACGATGGGAAAGCCCGATGTTAAACAAAATTTGCGCTGACATACGACCAGGGTAGCGCGATGCGATCTGCCATAGCTGCGACTCGTAATAGCGATCGCCTGTCCCTAAAACTACAAATTGAGCATCTGTATATGCTAAAAAACGTTCAAGGGTTTGCAGCAGCAAATCAATACCTTTCTGCTCCACCAAACGACCGACCATGCCGATCAAGAAAGTTGCTGGATTTACGGTTAAGCCTAACTCTTTTTGCAAAGCAATCTTATTTGCCATGCGATCGTCAAGGGTTTCAACAGAGTAGTTTTGTACCAAGGCGGTATCGGTAGCAGGATTTTCTAATTCCGTATCAATCCCATTTAAAATGCCCCAAGGTTTCAAGAAGGAAAGTAAGCCCTCTAGCCCTTCCCCATAAATAGGTGTACAGATTTGTTGAGCATAAGTTGGAGATACAGTATTCACGCGATCGGCATATTTGATCCCTGCTGCCATAGTGTTATGAGCATCCATGTACCATGGAGTCCAAGTAATTTTATCTAGGAACCATTTCCAAGGGCCTTGGTAAGCTAGGTTATGAATCGTGAATACTGTGCCAATGTCAGAAACTTGGTGCATCCACACAGGAATCATGCCTGTATGCCAATCATGGCAATGAATAATGTTTGGTTTCCAATAGTTCCATGCAAATTCCGCAACGGCATTAGCAAACATTGTGAACCGCCAATCTTCATCTTCACCGCCATAAACGCGGGCAGGAATAAATGAGCCATGCCCCATTAAATATAAGGGGACATCTGTACCTGGTAATACTGTCTCAAAAATATCAAATTCCTGAAACATGGCATAGCCTTTCCATTTCCATTCAGGATTTTCCTTGAGTTTGTCTGGAATTACGCCGTAGTAAGGCATGATGATCCGCACATCATGTCCCATTTTCTTGAGAATCGGAGGGAGTGCGCCCACTACATCTCCCATGCCGCCAACTTTGGCAAGAGGAGCAACTTCAGCCGCCGCAAATAAAATTTTCATTCGTTGATTCAGTACTCGTATTTCAGGCTCTCACTATTTTCATGCATAGAGCGATCGCTAAAGCAGCAATTTTTTTCAAGCTACGCTTTGTGTAAAAAGAAACCCGCTTTGCGGGTTTCTTTTTTGTTGGTGGGGCAATCTATGCCAACCTAAGATATACCAGCAGTTTTTTATAGACCGCACAAATCAAAACATATAAAAAATAAATAGTTAAGGGAAAGTACATGTCGCAGTTGGAACACTTACAGTACCAGTAATACCAAAAGTGACTCCCGTATTGCCTTGAGCCAGTAAGGCAGTTTGTAACGCACCAGTAGTAGTGATGGGATTACCTATACCTGAAAGTTGGATTTGCCCAGTCCCTCCAGTTTGATTAAATCGATAGTCCACAACTGCTGCGTTCGATGATTGATTGTTTTGCACTTTTACACATAAATTAGAACTGTTTTGTTTTCTAAATAACAAGCCACCAGAGTTGGCTTGATTAGATGTATTGCTGACTATATTGTTCGTTAAAGTTGCACGAATGATTGAATTATCTTGAGTCCTGACTAAGATTCCACCTTCATCTGAAGCCGCCGCAGGGTTACCGTTATTAGCATTCACAATCGAGTTGTTATTCACAGTTACAGTTAACTGTCCAGCTGTTTGCGTCCGCAAACGGATACCACTCTGTCCTGTGTTAGAAATTTGATTGCCTGAAATAACCACCCCTGAAGTAGTAACGCCTCCTAAAGTCACGGGACTACTCAAATCAGCGGTTGCACCAGTCGCTTGCGCTACTCTCACCTGAACTCCAACCTCTCCCATCCCATTGAAAGTATTGTTGCTAATGATAGCCGAACCTTTAGATGCGTCATCTGCACCAAAACTGATGCCTTTGTCGGAAATATTTGAGAGATTATTGTTACTGATGGTAAATCTAGCGATCGCATTGGTAGACAGGTTTATATCTATACCGTCAGCATTAGCCGCATTGCTTGTGATGTTACGGATTGTGTTGCCTGAAATATCGACAATTGCAGTAGCAGTAGAGCTACAAGCAGGTAAATCTGGATAAACTCGACAAAGGCTGAACTCAATACCATCTACTTCATTAAAAGCTCCCGCAGGTGTATTATCACCAACAGTATTATTTGCGATCGTTAGATTGACATTCCCAGTATTGTTGCGTACAAGAATTCCCGCCTCTACCTGTGTTTGGACATCAGGTTGAATTGTATTAATGACTGTGTTGCCAGTAATCGCAGCAGTACCACTGACATTGTCGAGACGAATCCCTTCGGCGATCGCATTGTTAACTTGGTTGTCCGAAACATTGGTATTGCCACTAGCACCTATCAAGACAACACCTCGCCCCGAATTACCCACTGGTGTGCTGCTAGGAGCCGTAATGCTGACCCTGTTATTGGCGATCAAGGCATTCACATTATTGTTGCCA
>Ga0315907_10003867_pt1 | contig 17229 bp, 47 predicted proteins | sample LakEriMetagenome_3_FD_203525 | JGI IMG/M metagenome (GOLD analysis project Ga0315907, IMG submission 203525) | Freshwater fungal communities from buoy surface, Lake Erie, Ohio, United States - Buoy 12 MA123 | ecosystem: Environmental > Aquatic > Freshwater > Lake > Lake biofilm | place: USA... | reverse complement strand
GTCTACCTTCAGCCCATCAAGGGAATGGTGGACAACTTCCTCGTTCTGTTCGCTCTCAAGGACGGCTCGCAGTACGCCTACTTCAGCAAGGAGTTCACCCGTTCCAACCTGTTCTCTAGCCTGTTCGCACAGCCCGTGCTGTCGTTGGGCAAGTGGCTGAACCTCTATGTGAAGCCCATCAGCACGGTCTACCGTGTGAACGAGAAGGACGCTTCACTGGGCTTGCGAGTCTCTGACCGCTTCCCCCGAGAAGCAGTGGGTGTCTGATGTTTCGTGAACCCATTGACGAACCCGACCCCGAGCCGAGCGAGTTACGATTCACTCCATCGGAGATGACCGACCTCATTCAGCACCTCTACTCGCTGGAGAAGCAGTACGGCATCGTCGTCACCTTTGTTACCCGAGGTGACATTGAGGACGCTTGGCGACAAGACCACTTTGCCGACGACAAGGAAGCACCGCCGTTCACGGACGAGATGTGGGACAAGTTCCAAGATACTTGGGCTTGGCGTAAGGGTCTGTCCGAAGTTATGTGGGATGGCGTATGGGAAACAATCCAAGACGGATTGCGGGACATCGCCGACCCATCGTTTGGGAGGGTTGTATGACCCGTTATGCGATGGGTTTGCCACCCCTCTACACCTGCTTTGTCTGTGGTGAAGAGGTAAATGAGAAGTCCCAACACAGCGTACGCCGAGTAAGGGCGTGGGTTCGTGTGGGCAAGAAAACCATCCACCGAATCGTTGATGAAGAGCCTGTCTTTGCTCATGATTATTGCCTTGACTCCAAGCCCGACGATTCACAAACAGCACTTTTCTAGGAACGCTATGAACCACGAAATTGGAAGCAAGAAATGGAATGAGTCGGCTAACTATCGCCTGCTCCTTTCGGCAATGTCAAAGGTGCGTTGGCTCGTGTCTCACGGGCGGCATAAGCGTCCGGACGGGGCTCAGGATGTGAAGTTGCTGATGGAGCGTCTTGGCAAGTATGCCAATGAAGAGCATGGCGTGGACTATGTGACTCAACTGGAATCCGTATCTGAGTTTGTCGGCTTATCCGTTCAGGAACTCCGATACCTCGCCGATGTCGGTGAATGGATTGAGATTGACCGCAAAACGAGCGAGATGGACGACACGGAGTACGACCAATTTTGGGAAGTGGAAAGTAATACTCCCAGCATGAAGGTTCTCCACTCGTCCATGCCCAAGCCCTTGTCGGATGGGGACTTGGACGAGGTGCGGTCGCTCAACCAAATGTTCTACAGGTAAGCCAAGTTCGTTGTAATCTATGTGAATGAACGAACCCGACCCCGAGCCAGTCAAGCCCGAGCCTCAACCACAGAAGCCGACATTTGTCCGACGGGTAGTTCAGCGTCCCCGAGGATGCTGTCCGCCCAAGTGACGGGACTTCCGAGGGGCTAAATCCAAATCCAGCCGAGGCTGACAGGGTATGAAGGGATACACGCATGGACATTCTCGTTACTATCATCATCCTGCTCACCGTTACGATTGGCGGTGGACTCACCATCAAGAGGTGGAACAACGATGACGAGTGAACTTATCCATTCGCACTTCCGTTACACCGATGCCAGTCCGTATCACGACCTCATGAAAGGGGACAACTCAATGCCTACAAGAGAGCAGATAAGCGAAGCACTAGAGGACATGGGTGAAAGCACCCTCCTCATGGACGGGTTTGAGGATGCCTTTATTGGCTTCTCCCGTCGCATCAACGAGCCAACACTTGCCGTTTACTCCTACGACAAGATGGTTGATGTTCTCATGTTCCGAGATGGCATGAACTACGAAGATGCCTCCGAATACATTGACTACAACTGCGTGGGTGCGTGGGTGGGCGAGCAGACCCCAATCATCGTCATGCCCCTACACGGGTGAGTCGTAACGCCGTGACGAAGTCCCGTTTTGCGGTTGTCGCCGATGCTTTCCGCCACCGTAAGGATTACCAATGAATCTCCTTATCCTCGTAGCGGTGTTATTTGTTTCGGCGATTGTATTCAGTAAGTTCTCTGGCTAGGTTCTGGATAGTCGGCAAATCCAAATGTCTCACCCCTCGACAAGAACGGTATGAGAAACTACGACGCATGGCTGGAAGCCCCCTATCAAGACAGTCTCCGCAACGGCGAGGCTCTGGAAGCCTTGGAAGAGAAGTACCTAGAGTCCGACGAGTTCGTGGAACTCTTTGAGGATTGGCAACGGGATTCCATGTCGGAGTTCCAGCCTCTTATCCACTCGCCATTGGACACCTTCCTTGGCACAAGCACCTACGCACGGGCGTTTGATGCTTATGTTGAGGCACAGATGACCGCCGAGATGGAACGCCAAGCCAAGTGGGAAGAGGTGATGTTCTCCGAGGACTATGCCGAGGAGACTCGCAAGAACTTCTTTGCCCGACTGCGAAAGAAGTTGGGACGATGAGCAGGGAAACTTGGAATGTCACTTTCGTCGGAGACTATTTCTCAACGGTTACGACCGTAGAACTGGATACCGATGACTTCTCCCCTGATGTAGACCCATCCGATGACGATGTTGTCATGGAAATCGCCATTGACCTTGCCAAGAACACCCTTCAGTATCACTACGGGTGGGACATGGAGAAGTTGGCGACGATTGCGATTGAGGCTGAAGTCGGATGATTCGTGAGATGCGGGACGTCCTGAGCGAGATGCGTGAGGCGTGGATTATGAACCAACGAGCCTTCTGTTACCTGCGAGGTCAGCGGGTGGGCTATGCCGTACCACTCCGAGACAAGGCATTCAGTCGTCCGTGGGCGTGGGTCGCTTACGGCTGGGACGATAGCCGACTTGGTGTGTTCACGACACTCCCCGAGGCGAAGTCCCGAGTATTCATCTATGCCCGAGACCCGCAAATCCAAATGTCTCATCCCTCGACAAGGACGGTATGAGTACAACACCAGCAGGGCTTATCATCGCCCACAACTCCATCACATCCATTCCGTTGGGCGACCACACCACCATCCACGAGCAGGTGGGCGGTTGGTTTGACTGCGTACGGCAGGACGACCTCGTGGGCTATGTCCACGATGAGGGTCTGCTTATCGGTCTGCCCCTGAACCCCATCGCCACGGCTCTGTTCGGGCGTATCATCGTCGGCAACTGCGTCGTCTACAACAGCGTAGACAGCAAGGGCAAGTATGACGGTGCTGACTACCCGTTGTCGGTTGAGCAACTGTCGGTCATCGCATTCCACGCCGACGCTTATCAAATGTGGATTGAGAACCACATTCGGGTCACGGAGGCTGAGTCGCTGTGACTACAAATAGCATTCTGCGAGTTCTCATCGGTGAGGTTGGCGTGGACTCAGGACAACTGATGGTCTGCGACCCGTGCTACATCACGGGCGAGTTTGAGTCCGATGAGTTTCGACCCGACAAGCCTGATACCGCTGGCAACTATCCATTCACCTACAACGGTGCTTGTGGGGCAACTCTGTCCGACGAACGAGCAGGACAACTTGGCAGGGTAACCGGCGTGGCGTTCAGTTCGGGGCTGGGCGACGGCGTGTATCCCGTGTACGCAACCATCGTTGATGACGAGTTGTGGGGCAAGCGAGTCGCAAAAGTGGAAATCATAATGATGGACATAGAGGACGAACTCTGATGACCAACCAGCACTACTTCCTTGTGGCTGGCATCCAACACGCTGACGGTTCTGTCTCGTTTGTAATAGACGACGACTGTGACCACTTCTCAACGAGGCGTCCTATTTGGAATGGCGAGGAATGGGTGTCAATCAGTAAGGATAACGGCGGGGCTGACGCGGACATCAAGGACGCACTAGACGAGGCTCTCTCCATTCGCCACAATCCGTGAGCAACCAAATCCAAATGTCGCACCCGACGACAGGGAAGGTATGAGCGGATACAGCATCAAGCACCTGACCCTGAAGGTTCAGCACCAGTACGGGTGGACAATGGCGTTCAGCGAGGCGTATGCCCTAGAGCGTTATGTGAACGGGTTGAGCCACGACCGAGCCTTCAGGCTGGCGATGGGTAATCCGATGCTCCGAGCGAGCGACAAGCCGAGGGTGAGATGAGTCAAGAGCGTCTGAAGGCAATCCCCGAACTCGTCCACGATGCCGTTCTTGGCAGTCCACGGATGAACTCCCATCAGAGTGACTTCGGAGAGGTTGTCCCTTTGGTTATCTACGACCACGACTGGGAGTTTCACATTCTCGTTCAGGAGTGGAGCAACTTTGACGATGAGCCGAAGTGGACATTCTCGTTGTGGTTTATCGGAAGCGACGACGACGGCAAATGGTTCACCGCAACCAAGATACGGGACTTCCCCGACCACGAATGGGAGACGGGGAACATCCCCTACATCGCCTCGGCTCTCATTGTTGAGGAGAGGCGAAGGAGATTGCGGTCGGGTTCGGAGTAGGCAGACACGGCTGTTGTTGCTTTCCGCCACCGTCTCTATTAGACGGACATCCTCGGGAGTCCCGTGCGTCGACACGCATACGGGATGTCTCGAAGTTATCCACAGAGTTATCCACAGGGTTGTGGAAATCCAAATGCCAACCGATTCGACAGGGATGGTATGAACACCACTACAGACATCAGACAAGCCATCGTGAGGGGCGTTCGCTCCCACATCTTCTTGAGCAACAACATGGGTGACCCGATGGGTCGCAACGATTACCTGACCGTGGCACAGGTCGCCATCCAAGTCGCACATGAGTGCGGACTGGCAGACGACTGGACTGCCACCGAGGTTCGCCAGTTCTTGACGGAGTGTGACATTGACGGCGAGTTGCTGGACTGGATTGTTTGGGATGAGGTGAGTGGCGATGACTGGAGTGTCTACTGACCCCATCAGCACAAATCCAAATGCCAACAGGCTCGACAAGGGGAGCATGACCACCGAAACCATCACCACACGAAATCCCGCAGGAAAGCCTCCCAAGTACGACGGGGACGCACTCATCCTCGCCGAATGTGTCCTTGACGCAGGGGCGTGGCTCGCATCCTCCGAGTTCTCCTATTGGGGCTGTACCTCATCGGGCTTCAGCATCGCCACGAATCAAGTGAAGTCAGAGGACTCGTTCCTCTATGTTCCTGACGGAACCATGACCCTCCGCTGGTGCGAAACAGACGGAGCATTCGCCAATGACCCGATGATGAAGATGTCCTACAAGGAGTCGCTGGCTTTCCAGCGGAACCTTGCCTCCCTGACGGGGGACATTCTCCGACTCGCCCAAGAGCGAGGTCTGTCGCTGGAGAACATCAAGGTCGCTTCTCCTGTTCCGAAGTTGAGAGGAACCTATCTTGGGGACTGAAGTGACAAATCCAAATGTCCCCGAACTCGACAAGGGTGGTATGAACATCATCAGCACCGACCACCACCGAAACGGCATCAGCGGATGCCCCTTCACCATCCACCTCATTCAGGAGGGCGACGACACAAAGGTCGTCATCATGTTCAATGGACATCCTGATTGCGTGGCTGTCCTGTCGGTCGACCAACTCGCAAAGGGCGACATCTTCTTCGGCTCAAACTCGTGGCGTGGCGATGTCTACGCCCACAAAATCAGCAAGTTGGTGGGGGCATGAGGAAGTTGTATGTCCTCATGGCTCACCTGCCCATCAACAAAGACCTCAGGGAGTTCACAGCCGTACACGGGCTGTTCCCCTGCGAGTGGCGTATCTACACCGAGAGTGAAGTCCCGCGACTCCTGCGTGACGAGGAGCGTTGGCGTGTCCTCTACCGTGAGGTTCAGGTTCGTGAGGTTTCAGAAATCTTCAACGCCGAGCAAATCCAAATGTTGGACAACTCGACAGGGGTGGTATGAACACCACTACCGAAACCAACGAGGTACAACTCCTCACCACCATCTCATTCAACACCTTTGGTGAGAGTGGGTTTGTCAAGGTGAACCTTGACAACACCTTCTATGCCTGCTTCCACACTTACCCAAATCGTGATGGGAGCATTCGCATCACCTCGCCCTACAGCAAGACCGACCTCGCCCAGTACACCGTTCCTGCGAGCAAGATGCTGACCCTGCTGGCGTTTGCCATTCAGCATCCCAGCGGTTTCAAGGATGCGTGTCGGGCGTTTCTCTCGCACTCCTGACCGCTAGAAACTCGCCCCTGCCCCTTTGGGGGTGGGGGTACATAGCCCCAGCACGGCTCGCCGTGTTCGGGGTGTCCATCTCGGAAGCCTCTCACCTCCAACTCGGGGCTTCCGTAGCACAGCCCCCCGACTCAATGTGGTGTTCATTCGGGGGGCGTTGTGCTATTTCCGCACAAATCCAAATCCTCACGGAGTCGACAGGGGTGGTATGGGACTTGACCAATACCTACACGCAAAGAAGTTCGCCAGCAACGCCGAGTGGCAGAGCGAGGAGAGCCGACAGTTGTTCGCCTCAATCATGGAAATCGCCAATGTGAGCGAGTTCGTGGACGGGGACTTTCCGACTGCCTCTATCGGAGTGAAAGTGGCGTACTGGCGTAAGCAGAACGCTATCCACAACTGGTTCGTTCAGAACTGTCAGAACGGCGAGGACGAATGTCAGACGGTCTTTGTCGGGCGTGAGCAGTTGGAAGAACTGCGAGACTTGTGTCGCAAGGTTCTTGCCGACCCGACCCTTGCCAGCGAACTGTTGCCAACGGCTTCGGGCTTCTTCTTCGGAAGCACGGACTACGACGACTGGTACTTAGAGGGCTTGCGGTACACGGCTCTCACCATTGACAAGTTGCTCACTATGCCCGTTGAGTGGGACTTTGAGTATTCTTCCTCTTGGTAAATCCAAATCGGACAGTAGGAGACAGGACACCTATGGACTTCAGACACGACAACATTCACTTCACGCTCCCGAACGGGAACATCTTCTCCATTGTCCGTATCAACAACAACCATGAGGTTGCCGTTCTTGACGAACACGACTTTGTTCCGCTTTCGGAGTGGTATGGAAAGAACAGTATGTGGAGCGATGACGAGGTTATTCTTCGCATCACCGCCCAAGCATCTGCCCTTCGGGACATCCTCGGGACTGCCGTGGCGTGGAGTGAGCGTGATAAGCGTCGGCTCATGGCAGAGGCACTTGACCAAGCCCTGTAAATCTAAATCCTCACGGAGTCGACAGGGAGAGTATGACCACCACCATCAACATCACTTGGCATCAGCCCGACGAGCGTCCGCAGGGTCGTGACGATGCCGCTTGGTACATCTACCAGTCGGCACACGATGCCGTCGCCACCGTCAGCAACGGTGAGCGTGAAATCACCATCTATGCCGATGGAGAGATGCGAGTTCTCGTTCGGCACAGTTCAGATGCCAACGACTACTCCGTCCTGCGTTACTGCGAGGAGTGGCGTGAGTACGGCATCAACAACGATGACGAAATGTCCTTTGCTCAGGACAACTACAACGACGAGTTGGGCAACTACCGCATTGAGTGGGTGAACAACCCGTGGTTTGACCTGTACGCCACCGACCACAATGTTGGCGACTTCGGTTGGCTGGACTCCGTGTGCCACAGTCTCTCTGATGCCATTGAGCAGGCAACCGTCCTGCTATCCGAGGACGAACTGTGGAGGGGCGAATGACCCCCAAGCAGAGATGAAACACCAACCACTCCTCAACGGACTCGTCTACCTCGTCCGCATTACTCCGCAACGGGGCTCCGGCGTACTAGGTTGTCTACAGGATAAGAAAACGGGGGAAATCGTCTTTGAGTCAGAGTTTCCGTCATACAAAGATGCCTATTGGGCGTTGATGGAGATGGATTCAGAGGCGTGGGTTTCCTGAACTAGGTTCAGCAAGATGGCTGGACAAATCTAAATGTCCCCGAACTCGACAGGGTAGACATGAAGGCAATGAACTACGGCAACACCTGTGTTGCCAACCACAAGAGAGTGATTCGTGGGCTGTTTGCTACATGGCGGTACAATCGCTGGTGGCGAAAGCACGACAAGTGCGAGCCGACCGAATAAGTCGTCCGAGCGACTATAAACAGCCTTTAGGCTCGGAGCGTGGGCGTAAGCCCGATAGGGAACCCACCCATTGTCCTTTACAGAGGCTTGGGGTCATGACCTGTAAGTCGTGGCAGGGGTAGTGAACCCCTCGTCGGTGGGGGCTAGCGAGTCCGTATCGCCGAATAGGTACGAGGTTGGAGTTGCCAAGACCTCATACTGAAAATCCGTCTACGCACGGAACTGGTAACGGGCGTTGGAAGGCGTTGCTTGACAGGGCGTGAGGGTCGCCACCTCAACCACTTCCCCCATTACTCTGCTGGGTAAGCAGGGTCAGGTCGGGAAAGGTGACTTGGAAAAGCCCGACTGGTAGGAGTCACCTCGCCCTGAGCATGGCGATAAAAGGCTCACTTTGCTATTTCCTCAGTCGACGAACGGGACGGCTGACAGACGCTTCGCCTCTTCGTAGGCATCACGCAGAGTCTTATGTTCTAGGAAGATTCCCACAGTCCACACGATTCCACTATCCCAATCCATGCGTCGCACCGTGTACCGGCGGAGTCCCGTGTCCGGGTACGACTCTGAGGTAACGAAATAATCCCCGAACACATCTGGATGAATTTGACTGTCGAAGAAACGCATCGAGTCGTCGTCAAAAAAGTGCTGTCCTACGTCGATGTTGCGTTGTTTGATTTCTTCGATTGTCCTCATCGACTCAAGTATTTCAAACGCGGGACTCTCGGTCAAGCCTTTCCGCCACCGTAACGATTAGACGCAATGTGTCAAGTTCCTTGACGAAATGTAGACACCATCTTGACGAAATCTTGCCAGAAAGTTATCCACAGGTTTGTCCACAGGGTTATCCACAGGGTTGTGGAAATCCAAATGCCCGTCGGGTCGACAGGGGGAGTGGAGGTGAAAATGAAGGTTTCGTATCGCGTCGCGATGGCTCAGGAACTCCTGCGGCTTCTCGCGGAGGCTCAGGCTTCCCACGGCGAGTGCAACCGCCTGCGGGCGATGGTTGCCCGTCAGGTGGCTGAGTTGCTCGCCTGACGGCTAGCGGCACATAGCCCCCAACGCAGGGGCATAGGGGCTTGACCTCAGGACGGGGGGGCTGAATAAGCCCCCTAAGTCATTTTCCAAATCCAAATCCCCCTAGACTGGACAGGGTGAGTATGAACAACAACGAGAACCCCAAGCGAGCCGAGCGTAAGCGACTGTTCGCCCTGAAGAACGAGCGTCGCAAGGATGCTCGCAAGCGTGGACGGGCAACCGTCCTTGCCAACCGAGAGATGGGACGGCTTCTGTCGCAGAAGTTGTGGCGACGAGGACAGCAAGCCGAGTCGTGACCATGATTATGACCATGATGTTGGTCATTCGGCGGGACTGACTTGTTCCTGATACTGTCGTCAAATGAGCGACATTCGGCGACATTACGACATCCGAATCAGGGTCGTCACTAGCGACACTCCAACTGACTTGGAACTTGGCGACCTCTGCCTGCAACTGTGTTCCTGCTTGGAGAGTCCCGTTGTCGAGTTTGCCGACGGTTCGTTGGTAAACGCAGACTACGAGTTTGACGGATGGCGACTGGAACTCTTTGAGGATTCAGGTGAGCGTGTGTGGATGTACGCAACCAACGCCGAACTCATTGACCACCCCCTCGAACCTTCGCTATCGACGTCGACGGGACTCCGCGAGCGGGTGCGACGGTGGGCATCGGATGTCTTGTCGCAAATCCAAATCCTCGTTCAGTCGACAAGGGGGTTATGACCACCACAACCATTCCCACCGAAAGCGGAACCTACTCCGCTGTCTACCAAAACACTTGTTCGTGCGAGGTGTACGACCCCGACACCGATGAGTCCACCCCTGCGGACGACTGCTATGGCGATTGCTGGGACTACACCGTTCAGGACTTCACCAACATCACGGAACACTTGTTCACGGAGAACAGTCAAGGTTTCCGTATCGTCGGATTCCCGACTTGGAACGGAACCGTGGACGGATACTTCTCCGCACGGAACGCCACCGAACTGTTGGATTCCATCACCCCTAACCGTACGGAATGGCGACTGGAAGTCACGGTTCACGCCGACCGTATCGTCGCACGGCTGTATCACCACGACTGCCCGACTGGTGGCACGATGACCGTCACCCCATTCAGTGAGGGGGACGAATGAAAATCAATGTCACCACGACGACCGAGTTTCTTCAGGACTTGGAAACACTCTTGGACGCTTGCCACGACGAGCAGTTTGATGACGAGTTGGTCGGGACTGTCCGTGCGGAGATGAATCGTCTCATCGGACAGGCTCAACGGCAGATTACCCAGCCCGACCATTCGGGAGTGCATGGATGACGCCCTACCACGCCACAAATCCAAATCCCACGAAATTCGACAAGGTGAGTATGGAACACGGCACGAAACTCACGAATGAAGAACTGAGGGGAATGCTCACCATCCTTCTCATGGGCTATCACCATGCGTTGGACGACCTGCTGTACGACCGTTATCAGGTGGAAGAACATCGCCGACTGCTTGGAGAGATTGACTTTCTTCTTGACAACATGGAGAACATCGGCTGGAACGCCGACCAGTAGCGAAATCGGAACTACGAATGACTTCTATTCCCGATGACTCCGAGGTTCTTGTAACCATCAACGGGCAGACGGCATCGCTTCGTACTCGCAAACTCACCCGCTCGCAGGGGCCCCGCTTTATCATCGTGCGTGAAGGAGAGGGCGACCGCAAAGGACAACTGCTGTTGTCGTCGGCTATCAGTAACTGGACTGGATGGCTTCCCCTCAAGGAGATACGCATCCACCGGACGCACGGGTAGCGGGGCTAACGCAGGGCAAAGTCGCCGACAAATCCAAATCGGCAATCCGATGACAGGGTAGGTATGAGCATCATCAACACACATAAGGCAGGCGAGACATTCGTCTGCGTCTGCGGTAACACCCCCGACAGCGACGGGTTCTTCCCCTGCGACGAGGCTGGACGCATCATTGAGCCGACTGCCGACAGCGACTGGGACGGCTTGTATGTCTGCGAGAGGTGTGGGCAACTCCACCGAGAGGAAGAGGTGGTTGCTTGGTGACCGTCGCTTTCCGCCACCGTAACGATTAGACGTAGGCGGGAGTCCCGTTTCGTGCGAACGCACAGGCAAGTTATCCACAGCCTTATCCACAGGCAAGTTATCCACAGCCTTATCCACAGCCCTGTGGAAATCCAAATCCGAACGGTATCGACAGGGTGGGTATGAACACCACCACCACTTCACACATCACATCAACCCTACTCCGACCCGACTGCTCGGGTAGTCAAGCGGTTCGCTATGTGAGTATCGTGTTCGCTCACGGCAACACCGAGAACGTCGGCGTTATCGTTGAGTGGGCGAACGGCGACAACTGGACGTACCTAGTTCCGATGGCGACCGTTCTCGCCTACTTGGGCGAGGATTCCGTGGGTCGGTTCGCCAACGCAATGAAGCGTGGGGCGATGTCGGCGACAAAGCGTGAGGCGGTGGGAGTGTGACCGCAAATCCAAATCCCGCCCACGTCGACAGGGGTAGTATGAACATCCCCACCGCACCACTCCCCGACCTCAACACGGTCATCAAGGCTTACCTGCTCGGACACGAGATGGGACAGGCTGACGCAATGCTCGGCTTCTTTGATGCCGACAGCCTCGTGGCAGAGGACTTCGTTGTCCACCTGCCCACCGACAAGCACACCACCGAAACGCTCGCCACCTACTTCCTCAACGGATACGCTCAGGGGTACGACGAGATGAGCGATGAGATGAAAGAGGGGGTCGCCAATGGGTGAGCGTGGACACATCGGCATTGTCCACCACAACAATGCGACACCTATCTACTTCTACACGCATTGGGATGGGCATTATGTCCCCACCCTGCTCGCCGAGGGACTGAAGCGAGCGATGGACGCGGGACGGCTGACCGACGAGTCCTACGCAACTCGCATTGTGTTTGACACTCTCACGGGCTGTACGGGTGGCACGACCTCATACGGCATCCTCATTGGTGAACCCCAGTCGGACAATGAATACGCCATTCCCACGGTAATGTGGGAGCAGGGGGATGGTGAGCCGTTCGTGGTCTACGAGGACAGTCGGTATTCCGCACGAGACTTCATCGCCGACTTCCTGCCCTCATCGGAGCAACCCACAGAACAGGAGCAGACGGTATGAGCGAAATCGCTTCGGCAAGCAAGCAGGTCATTACCCAACTGCTAACCCCGATGGATGTGCCAGCGATGAGGCGGGACTTGGATAAACCTGAGAACATCGCTTGGCTTGTGCGAAACCTCGGCATCAACAACTCAGCACACGAGAACTACACCCAGACAATGACCCTGCTGGTGTCCCTCAATGGCATACTGGCAAGACCGAAGGCTGAACTGCCGTACAACATCGGAAGGAATAACCATGACCAATAGTCCCGCCGCTCCGCTCGAGGGGCAAGTAGATGAGGCAATCGCTGACTTGGCTCTCGCAGAACGAGAAGCCGAGACAAACCAACTCCGTGAACTGCTCACGCTCATCGACGGGACTCTCCGAGAGGTCGGCAATACGAACATCTGTTCGTCGGCTGTTGTGGCTGACCATCTGCTGGACATGAGAAACCTGCTGTCGGGTGTGCTGGACGGACGGGTCGCCTAAATCCAAATCCCAACGGCATCGACAGGGTAAGTATGAACACCAAACTCACACTCAGCGACAACGCCGAAGCCATCATTCAGGGGTACTGGACTCTCTGCTCTGGTGGCGAAGCCATCGAAGCCGCCATCGGCGACTACCTCTCACGGGATTCCGAGAACCCGTGGTCGTTTGACGGCGAAGGCACAACGACTCCCGAGGAGTTCTTGGAAGCCATCGTGGAAGTCATCGCCTTCTTCCGATACAGGGGAGAGGTGATGTGAACGCCACCGACTTCTTTGACGCAACCGCCAAGTCGTACGACCCGAAGGCGGGGCTCCGCATTGGTCAGCACTGGTATAACTCGCTTGCCCGAGTGCGACCCGACATCGCAGGCAAACTTGTTGGAACGCCCACTGACCCGTTCTACAAAGACTTCGTGCCAACTGACTTCATTCAGTTCGTCATAGACTCATGGGGCGAGGGGCAGTAGCCGAGTCCCGGGTTCTAGCCTTCGGGCAAATCCAAATGTCCGTTGAGACGACAGGGAGAGTATGGAACTCATTGACTACTTCTTAGAGCCAGCCATTCCGTTCGGCATCCTCATCTTCATCTTCTGGCGTATGTTCCGAGATGACATCAAGGATGCTTTCTCAGGAGGCGACGAATGATGTACAAGGTTTCTTACAACCGCAACGCCGACAGGTACTACGCTGGAGGGGCGTGTGCGTCCTACTTCACGGACAGGGCGAAGGCTGATGACTTCATCCAAGACCTGCTCTACGGGTGGAAGCGAGGCGGTCATTCGTTTGACATTGACCTTGACAGCATCCAAATCGCCCCCCATTCTCCTTGCCCATCTTGCGAGGTAGAGGGGTGAAGCGACTTCTTCACCGTCTCTTTCACAAAGAGCAACAGTACCGCCATCCCAACGGGTGCATCATCCATTCGGAGTCCCGACGCTTCTCTAGGAACGGGGTACTCACAAATGTCTGCGTATGGGACGGGAAGCAATGGCATCAAGCCCCACTCTCTATGTGGGATGCCCGTGATGGAATCAACTACCTCAGTATTTGGATACAAGCACACCTTCCTCTCGAGCCTTTCCGCCACCGTAACGATTAGACGCAAATAGTCGACGCGGGGCTTCGCCCCCGCTCGACGAAGGCCTCGTCCGCTCGACGAAATCTTCGACGCGGTTATCCACAGGTTTATCCACACCCTTGTGGAAATCCAAATCCCAACCACGATGACAGGAGAAGTATGAGAGACCCAATGGATGCCCCATACGATTTTGCCCGTGAGAAGTACGAAGCGGCACAGGAGTATTACAACTCCGACGAGTACCGCCGTGAGCGTGAGCGAGAGCAAGACGAGCGCGAGATGGATGCCGCTGACCGTGACCGCGACGAGGACGATGAGGACTACGACGAGGACGAGGGGGACGATGAGTGACCTGCCTATTTGTACAAATCCAAATGCTGTCCGAACGGACAGGGAGAGCATGAACACAATCACCTACTCCGTCAATCCAGAAACAGAAACCGTGATGGTCACGGCAATCGTGACCGACGGGAAGGCGTGTGGGGCGTACTACACAACCCTTGAGTACCCCTTCGATGACCACTGCGAGTGGCTTGCCCACTTCGCATTCGACCTTCGCAAGCGTGGTCAGACGATTCACGCCGACGAGTTTGTGGGGGCGTAGCCCTCATTCGGGGCAGAACTCGGGACTGCCCGCACAGGCAATCCTCGGCAAATCCAAATCGGCAACAACTCGACAAGGGGAGTATGGACACCACCAACATCATCAACGAAGCAGAACAGCGTGGGTACAAGCGTGGGGCGCACGACGCTCTGTGTCTTGCCGAAAAGCAGGACTACCCTCTGGGGGGAGAGTGGGCAGGGGAAAGCCTCAACGAACTGCTGGGCGACCTTCTCGCTCTTGCCGAGAACCAAGAACACGAACACGAAACCTGCGTGGCATACGAGGACGGTTACTCCCGAGGCTACGACGAGACCCTCGTAGAGGAGATGCTCAGGATGGAGAATCAGGACTAGCCGATTCGTGATAGACATTACCCGTGGACAGAAGCAGGGGACGCTCAGGACAGGGATGGAGCGGGCGGGACTACAGGCGTCCTGAACCGTTTGAGGAGAACCTCATCCAATTTGTATTACCCAATGGGGCGCTTCTGTCGGTTGCTCGCATTGTAAACCGTGGAGTAACCACAACAGAAGTTGCCGTCGTCAATGGTGCTGGCGGATTCGTTCCTGTCAGCGTTTGGCGAAGCGAGCCGCCCAGGCGTCCCGTTGACGAGAACATCATCCACATCGGAACGGGTGCCCACGACCTAGCAACGGAGATTGAGTTTGCCGAGACATGGGCAACAACCAATAGGCGGATGTTGTTCAGGTTTCCCGAGGGATTTCATTTCGCGCCGGAATGACTCAGTCCCGATTTTCGGGCGTTTGGGCGAGTTATCCACAGGTTTATCCACAGGTCTGGGGAAATCCAAATCCCGACCCCGACGACAGGGGGAGTATGAACACCTACCCTGACACCGAACTAATGGAGGCCTACGACCGCTGGTGCGAGGCCGAGTACGACACGGAAGGCCACGGCGACTGGTACGCCGACGAGCCTGACTACGACGAGGCCGAACCCGACCACGACGAAGTTGCTGGCACCGCATACAAGAAGAAGATTTTCTTCCGCGAGAGTGACTTCGGCTGATGGACGGCTGGGGTGGGGAAACCCACCCCACCACCATTGGTGGCAAATCCAAATCCTCGTCGGGTCGACAGGGTAGGTATGAACACCGAACACGAAACCTGCCAAGACTGCGGAACCACCGACAATCTCAACGACTGCGGAGACTCGGGAGTCATCTGCGACGACTGCGGTGCCGACCGCTACGACCACCTAACAACGGTGGACTGACCACCAAACCAACCTGATACAGAGACCCCACCCCAGCGGTGGGGTTTCTGCTTTGTACCCTGCTAGCGTGACGGCGTGGAAACCGGGACTCTGTGGGTCGCCATGAGGCTTTCTGAACCAATGTGGTTCGGCACATTCCCTAGCCTTGCGTCAGCACAGGAATGGGCAAACAAACACCGCGTCATTGCCCGTTTCGTGGAAGTAATTTCGCCCGATACCCCCGAGTCCGCGTGGACGGAGTCCCGTTGCATCGACCCGCTGCTGGTCGATTTAGCCGTGCTATCACCCACATCGATGGTCGCCTCGACCCCCAAAATCGAGGCATGACTCGAAGGGTCAATTTGTCATTGTTGTAAATGCCCTGCGTGCGGGGCTGCCGCACCGGACGGATGGACAAATTGGAGACAAATCCAAATCCCAACCGATTCGACAGGGCAAGTATGAACATCAACCCGAACTACTACCAAGACACCGAAGAACCCACCATGTGCGATGAGTGCGGTCACCCGTGCCACGCCGACGATGCGGTCACGGACGGCAACATCGCCCTGTGCGGTTCACTCAGGGGCAACGGGTGTGCTGACCGAGCATTGTGGGACGGCGACATCATCATCGGAACCACCCCTGCGGTGGTTATCTGACGAGCATTGCCCGTTCCCTGCACATCAGATTTCATCATCTAGTGTCTGGGCTATGAGCCCCGTTTCCATCGAAGACATCACTACACGACTGCTATCACTAACATTAGACGCCATTTCCTTCGCTCGCAAATCGCCACATCTCGGGGGCATCGAACGGGACTCCATCATTTGTGGCTACGAGGAGGAGTATTTCCGCTTGGCTCGTCTTGTCGACACCGCCCTCCACAGGAAATAACCAAACACTCAGCCAAATACGTCGAGCGGAGCCCCGCACCCATGCCTCGACATCGACTTCGCATCGACATCGACTGAAAATCGATGGGTCATCGATAACGGGACTCCACTCATGCATCGACATCGACCGCAAATCGATGCGTCATCGATGGACGAGTCCCGTTTTCATGCATCGACATCGACCGTGTGGTCGACATCGACCGTGCGGTCGACATCGGGACTCATGCTTCGACGTTGATGCTGTGGACGGGTGATTGCTTCTTGGCTTTGGCGTGGTTTGACGCAGTTCCTTTCCGCCACCGTAATGATTAGATGTAAGCAATCCGCACGGGACTCCGGCGCGCACGCTGGGGCGGCGCGGTCAGTAGCCTTCGGCGCTGGTTATCCACAGCCCTGTGGAAATCCAAATCCTTCCCCCGACGACAGGGGTGGTGGAGGTGATGAAATGAAGGTCTCGTACCGAGTTGCGATGGCGCAGGAACTGCTCCGTCTGCTCGCCGAGGCGCAGGAGGCGCACAGCGCAGACTGCCAACGCCTACGGGCGCTGGTGGCGAAGCAGGTCGCCGAACTGCTCGCCTGACGGCTAGCGGAACATAGCCCTGAGACGCAGGGGCAACGGGGGCAAGACCCCAGCGCAGGGGGGCTGAATAAGCCCCCTATTGCGCATTTGGGGGCACGCACGCCCCACGCCCACGGACACGCCCACGGACACGCCCACGGACACGCACAGGCACGCCCACAGGCACACGCACAGGCACACGCACAGGCACACGCACAGGCACACGCACAGGC
>Ga0315907_10003865_pt1 | contig 17238 bp, 11 predicted proteins | sample LakEriMetagenome_3_FD_203525 | JGI IMG/M metagenome (GOLD analysis project Ga0315907, IMG submission 203525) | Freshwater fungal communities from buoy surface, Lake Erie, Ohio, United States - Buoy 12 MA123 | ecosystem: Environmental > Aquatic > Freshwater > Lake > Lake biofilm | place: USA... | reverse complement strand
ATCATCGCAATGGATACTATTCGAAGAACAGGAATACCAGCTGCGATGAAACCGGGCTCGGATCCAAAAATGCTGATTACCTGCTCAGGAAAAATATTCAATATGATCGCTACAACTACAGCAATGCCAGAACTGATTTGTGTAATAAGCCCAATCAACCGAAATACTTCTCCATGTCTTTTCTGTCCAATTACATTACTCACCATAGTACTGCAGGTAGCGGAAAATGCCCAAGTAAATACACCAAAGAAGCCAAAAATATTTCTCATCATATTAGATAAGGCAAGATCATATGGTGTCTGCTGATTACGCTCAACCAAGATGAAGAAAAATTCCCAGCTCACAATGCTGATCCCATATTGAAAGATGAGGGGTAAGGATTGAAGAAAAACCAGTTTACTCGTTGCAGGATTAAATGTATAATTCCCTTTAAAATGAAATCTTTTTGAGAATCCCTTCCATCGAATTACGCCCAAAACAACTAACATTCCAATTGCCTCTGCTATCACAGAAGCGTAAGCTGCTCCATTAAATCCTAATGCCGGCAAACCAAGATTCCCAAAAATTAGTCCATAATCAAGTATAATATTGGTAAGTGTCTCTGCTAAAGTCCCTATTATAAGAAAACGACTTTGATTAGTTCCTACCAACAATGCATTTCGCATTTGATAGATATAAAGAAAAGGCAAACCCCAAATTCTGATCTTTAAAAACGATATTACTCTTTCAGTATTTTCAGAATGTTCTAAGACATTGTTGAAAATATAGGGTGAAAAGAATAAGGTTATAAAAATACCAATTGCTGATATCGCTAATGCAATCTGTACTCCTTGTGTAAATAAATCTCCAATTTTCTCCGGCTGATTTTCACCTGCTCTGCGAGCTATTAATGCTTGTAATCCATTATTTAATCCATAACCTATGGCACCAAAAATAAGATAAAAGACTCCGGTTATTCCAGCTGCACCAAGTTCTTCTTTACCTAACTGGCTGAGAAATAAATTATTAGTTATATAATTGATCTGAGGTACTAGAATAGCAGCAGAAATCGGAAGCGCCAACTTTACTATATGCCTCCTGGTAATTTCCATCCTCAGATCCATTGAAGTCGCCATTTCTGTCATATACTGCAAACCTAAACAATGTGCCGTACAAATATTGTATTTTTACATGCTTAAACGAATAGGAATTGCAGCTCAAATACCATATACATCCCGATATACATAGAATGCCGTCGGTGCAACAGGATAAATTGATCCTTGATATTAGCTTTAATCATCTGGGAATTGCTATTATCCGCGATCATCAATTGGTATATCTGGATCTATATACATCTCAGGTCGCTGATGAAAACGCTGCACTGGATGACATTTCATCCATTTTAGCTGAACACGAATGGCTGCAGACTTCCTTTGAAATGGTCAAAGTCTTCTATCATACACATAGTTCTATACTTGTACCGGATGCTTTATTTAATCCCGATAATAGTGATGTGTTGTCGGAATGGCAATTTGGAGATGTTGTTCATACCATTTCGATGAAAGATTCAATTGCAAAGGAAAGCCTTCAATTGCTCTATGCTGTTCCAGAAGCCTTGCATCATATGCTAACTGCAAACTTCCCGAAAGCGAAATATTTTCATGCACATTCCGCTCTATTGATGAATGAAACTGAAGGTGAATCTTCTCATATTAATATTGAAGTTTTTCCTGGAGAATGGACATGTTCATTTTGGAAAAATAGTAAACTTCAGTTGGTTCGCTCAATCTTACCTGAAGCAGCAGACGATATCTGTTACACGTTGTTGCATATTTGCAACCAGTTTAACTTAACCCCTGCTGAAACAAAAATTTCCTTAGCAGGTCTTATAGATAAAGATGATCCCGTGATAGGCTTACTTTCTACATTGTTTAATAACATCAGCTGGAAAGAGATGGAAGGAATATCTAATTACCCAAATCATTTTTTTACACCAGTGTTTAATCAGTCGTTATGCGAATTATAGGAGGTGAATGGGGTGGAAGAAGGTTTACGCCTCCAACGAAAATGCCTTATACCCGCCCTACAACCGATATAGCCAAAGAAGGATTATTTAACGTCATTCAAAATAATCTTGACATTGAAGATTGTGTGACTTTGGATCTTTTTGGTGGAACAGGTAGCATAAGTTATGAATTGGCTTCAAGAGGTGCTCAGGAACTGACCATTGTTGAGAAGGACTCATCTATGTATGAATTCATCAAAAAAACAGCAGATTCATTGAAAATGAACAATGCACGCATCATTAAATCGGATGTTTTCAAATTCATTAATCAATGTTCTGAACAATTCGATCTGATATTTGCCGGGCCGCCTTATGCTTTAACTACTATTGACGACCTTCCTTTATTAATTTTCAAAAGGGGATTACTTAATCCTGGGGGATGGTTTATTTTAGAACATACTCCTCGTAATGACTATAAAACTTTTGAGGGGTATCATACTGAGCGAAAATACGGAACTACCATATTCTCCATTTTTATTCGGCCAAAGGAATGAGAACAAAACAGGAATTGAGAAAAGCATTACTTGAAGCTCGTTTGTCTATATCCCATTTAGAAAAAAAGAAATATCAGGACTTACTGCTCATTCAATTTCAGCAGTTGAGTATTCCATTTCTATATTCTATTCATTCATACATTCCTATTCCCGAAAGAAATGAACCAGATCCTGAACCATTGATAAGATGGCTTCAATTTCGTAATCCAGGAATGAAAGTAGCGGTTCCTAAAGTAATTGAAAATCATGATTTGAATCATATTGAGATCAATGAAGAAACTAGATGGACGAGCAATTCATGGGGCATATCCGAACCAGAAGCTGGAAACTTGATCAATCCAAAGTATATCGACCTTATTTTTATTCCATTATTAGGATTTGATCTGCAGGGAAATCGAATAGGTTATGGAAAAGGGTTCTATGACCGTTTTTTAGTAGAATGCCGAAAGGATGCTCTTAAAATTGGGTTATCGTACCTGCCTCCAATTACTGAATCATTTGCAGTTGATCCTTGGGATATACCGTTGGATTTCTGTTTAACTCCAGATAGAATTTATGCATTTACCTAATTTTTTCCTGAAATCGTTCAGACTGATATTATTCCCATTTGCCATCATTTTCGGTTTGATATTAAAATTTCGAAACTATTTGTATGACAAGGGAATCCTAAAAACTATGCGCTTTAATTTGCCAATTATTAACGTTGGTAACTTATCCGTTGGAGGTACAGGTAAATCTCCTATGGTAGAATTTTTGATACAAGACCTCAAAGCTGTATATAAAGTAGCCACTTTAAGCAGAGGATATAAGAGAAGGACGAAAGGATATATACTGGCAAACTCAGCCACTACTGCTGTAGAAATTGGAGATGAACCCATGCAGTTTCATATAAAGCATCCTGATATCCCCGTAGCGGTTGGTGAAGAAAGAATTGTGGCTGTTCCTCAATTACTTTACGATAACCCCGAAACGCAAGTAATCATTTTAGATGATGCTTTTCAACATCGGGCCATTACTGCGGGTTATTCTATTATATTAACCAACTATGATGACCTATATACCAGGGATTTTTATTTGCCCACTGGCGATTTGAGAGATAATCCTTCAAGTGCACAAAGAGCAGATTGTATTGTGGTTACAAAATGCCCTTCTAATTTAACAGAACGTGAAGCTCAAGAAATAAAGAAAGAATTGAATGTTCTCTCACACCAACATGTGTTTTTTACTACTATCCAATATGGTGAGTCTTTTCACATTTTAACGGGTGAAAAGCAAAGATTGACAAAAGATATGGAGACGCTATTGATCTGTGGAATAGCCAATCCAGCCCCACTTACCCATTATATTATGGAGCATTCTTTAACTTATGAAGCAATGTTTTACCAGGATCATCATATTTTCACGATAGACGAGTTGCGCGATATGCGTAAAAGGTTTGAAAATATTCGCAATCCTAAAAAAATCATGCTGACAACTGAAAAAGATGCTGTCCGTTTGATTAAATTCAAAGAAGAATTAGCTTCTATGCCTTTATATGTATTACCGATCTCTATTGCTTTTCTCTTTAATGGAGAGGCTCATTTTAAGACTTTAATCCATAACTTCATTGAGAACTTCGTTAAAATAAGCGATCAATAATGGGGCGAAAGGCAAAGAAAGAGCAAAGAAAAAAGGTAAACAAAAAGCAGAACTCAGGTTTGACTTATGTCGGAACATTAGATATAACCAGATCCGGAATGGGTTTTGTAATCGTTGAAAATCTCCATCAAGATATATTGATTCGGCCTAGTGAATTAAATCGTGCTTTTCATGGCGACCTGGTCAAAGTAAAATTAATAAAGGAACGTCCCAATAGATCTGAAGGATCTGTCGTAGAAGTTTTGGAGCGTAAACAAACTGAGTTTATTGGGTTACTTGAAGCCAATCAAGATTATGGTTTTTTTATTCCGGATTCGTCCAGGCGAATACCAGATTTTTATATTCCCTCTTCTTCCTTCAATAATGCAAAAGATGGTGATAGGGTTGTAGTAAAAATGCTCAGCTGGAACGAAAAAGATAAAAATCCTCGTGGTGCGGTAGTATCTATTTTAAACGAAAAAGATACCAACGATATGGCCATGAAGGAGATTCTGGTTGAAAATGGATTCCCATTGGAATTTTCTGATGAAGCTATGGAAGAAGCTTTGCGTCAACCAGAGTACATTAGCCAAACTGAGTTGTCCAACAGGAGGGATATGCGCGAAACATTAACCTTCACTATAGATCCTGTTGATGCCAAAGATTTTGACGATGCCATCAGTTTCAGAAATTTAAAAAATGGTGTTTATGAAATCGGGGTTCATATTGCCGATGTAAGCCATTATCTGCCTGAAGGATCGCCTCTTGATCTGGAGGCTTATGAAAGAGCTACATCTGTTTATTTACCCGATAGGGTACTTCCCATGCTGCCGGAACGCATCTCGAATGAGTTATGTTCTCTTAGACCACATGAGGATAAACTTACCTTTTCCTGTGTTTTTCAGATTACCTCAAAAGGAGAAATTAAGCAATATTGGTCGGGCAGAACCGTCATTCATTCTAATCATCGATTTACTTATGAAGAGGTACAGGACATCATCGAAAGCGGGGAAGGCTTATATGAGACTGAAATTAAAATTTTAAATAGCCTTGCCCAAGACTTTAGAAAACAGCGATTTAGAAAAGGCGCAATAAACTTCTCTTCCCAAGAAGTCAGGTTTAAATTGGATGAGGATGGTAAACCAGTAGGCATTGTGGTTAAGGAGAGTAAGCAGGCACATCAGCTCATAGAAGAGTTTATGTTGCTCGCCAATCGGACTATTGCGGAGCAAGTATCTAAAGTCATGGTCAACAAAAAACCTGTTCCGTTTCCCTATCGGGTGCATGATCAGCCTGATGAAGAAAAATTATTACCCTTTATTGCATTTGCCAGGAAGTTTGGTTATCAGTTCTCGACTTCTAGTCCTGAAGAGATAGCGACTTCTTTTAATGAAATGCTACATCAGGTAGAGGGAAGGCCAGAACAGCATGTTTTGGAACAGCTGGGAATTCGAACAATGGCCAAAGCCATTTATACAGTAGATAATATCGGTCATTACGGGCTAGCCTTTGAACATTATTGTCATTTTACCTCTCCCATACGACGTTATCCGGATATCCTTGTCCATCGTATTCTGGCTGATTGCTTATCTGGGAGTCCAAAAGTTTACAAATTATTAGAAGAGAAATGCGTTCATTGTAGTCAACGTGAACGGGCTGCCATGGAAGGTGAACGTGCTGCTAATAAATACAAGCAGGTGGAGTTTATGAAACAGTTTGTTGGCGACGAGTTTCCGGCTGTGATCAGTGGAGTGGCCAGTTTTGGTTTTTGGGCCGAAACTGTGGAGCACAAATGTGAGGGACTAGTAAGTATTCAAAGTTTATTGGATTATGATGATTTCAGGCATTTTGATACCGATTATGCATTGGTAGGCAGAAGAAGTGGAAGAACATTTCGAATGGGAGATAAAGTCACCGTTAAACTGGTAGCGGCTAATTTAGCAAAGCGTCAACTTGACTATGAATGGGTGTTACGCGCAGAGGAAGAAGATCTCCCAAAGCCTCGAAATAATCCAAAAACCAAAAAGAAGCGCTAATTATTCTGTATTTTTCCGTTTTAGAAAACAGGTATGCAATCATTTAAAGATCTGGCACTTCAGTTTGAACAACATTTCTCCAGTCGTCATTTTCCGGAACATCCATCTAGTTTATACGATCCGGCTGAATATATTCTTGGATTAGGGGGAAAGAGAATACGGCCCGTGCTCTGTTTAATGGGGAATGAATTATTTGACGATATCAAAGAAGATGCATTTCATGTAGCATCAGCTATAGAATTGTTTCATAATTTTTCGCTCATTCATGATGACATCATGGATAAAGCTCCTTTACGCAGAGGCAAGCCAACAGTACATGCTCTTCATGGTGAATCAACTGCATTACTGGCTGGAGATGTGATGTTGGTCGTAGCGTATGAAGAGTTGATTAAAGTGCACCATCATACTAAGAAGATTATTCAGTTGTTTAACAAAACTGCTAAAGAAGTTTGTGAGGGTCAGCAGCTGGATATGGATTTTGAAAAAATAGAAGAGCTGAAATTAGAGGATTATCTAAAGATGATCAGCTTGAAAACATCTGTATTACTGGCTTCCAGTCTTCAATTAGGGGCCATTTTAGGAGGAGCTACTGAAGGGAATCAGCAACATCTTTATGAGTTTGGAAGAAAACTGGGTATTGCCTTTCAGATTCAGGATGATTATTTGGATGCTTTTGGTGATCCAAAAAAGTTTGGAAAACAAGTTGGAGGTGATATACTCGCCAATAAAAAAACATTTCTCATGATCCATGCTCTTGAGGAAGCGGATAACTCAGACAAAAAAAAGTTAAAAGAATTATTACATTCAAACCCTCCCGATAAAGTTGAACAGGTATTATCCATTTTTAAAAATTGTGGGATAGATGCCTGGGCGAATGAGTTAAAAGAAATGTATCTGGCTAATGCGTTCAATCATCTAGAAGATATAGCCGTTACTAGTTCCAGAAAAAAACCATTATTGGAACTGGCACATTATCTAATTGAACGTGATAATTAATGAACCCTAACAAAATGAATCAAAATTCTGTTTTTCGAAAGAAATCCCTAACTAACATACAGGAAGAAGCAGCTTCCGGAATGAGCGACGATCATGGTAATCATGGGATGAAAAAAGTATTGGGGGTTCGTGATCTGACTTTCATGGGAGTTGCCGCTGTAATTGGAGCAGGTATTTTTTCGACTATCGGCAATGCTGCTTTCAATGGAGGACCTGGTGTTATTTTTCTGTTTTTAATCACAGCGGTTACCTGTGGATTCACAGCTTTATGTTATGCAGAATTTGCTTCAAGAGTACCAGTATCGGGATCAGCTTATACCTATTCTTATGTAACCTTTGGTGAAGTAGTAGCCTGGATAATAGGGTGGGCGCTTATTTTAGAATACGCTATTGGGAATATAGTGGTAGCCATTTCATGGAGTGCGTATTTTAATAATATATTAAAAGCTTTTGGTGTCCATCTACCAGAATGGTTAACGATAGGATATCAAACCGCTAAGGCACAATACGTAAGCGCGATGACAGAAGGAAGAGCTGTTGCTGATCTCGCATATACAAAAGCGCCAGTAATAGGAGGATTACATGTTGTAGTTAACCTTCCCGGATTTATCATTGTAAGTTTGATAACTGTTTTGGCTTATATAGGCATTCATGAGAGCAAAAAATCTGCAAATTTTATGGTGATGTTAAAATTAGCTGTTCTTGCCATCATTGCTATCATAGGATTCTGGTATATTTTTTCTGCCGGAACGACATCAAATTGGACTCCATTTTTTCCTAATCATATGGAAGGTGTTTTAAAAGGAGTATCGGCCGTTTTCTTTGCTTATATTGGGTTTGATGCGGTATCTACTACCGCAGAGGAGTGCTCCAATCCGCAAAGAGATCTGCCAAGAGGTATGATTAATTCATTGATCATTTGTACCATTATTTATGTGATCATAGCATTGGTAATAACCGGAATGGTTAATTATTCAGAATTTAAAGGCGTGACAGATCCCTTGGCATATGTATTTGAGAAGATCAATATGCAGCAAGTAGGATTTGCTATTTCCGTTAGTGCTGTTGTGGCTGCAACCAGTGTATTGCTGGTATTCCAGCTTGGTCAGCCAAGAATTTGGATGGCAATGAGCAGAGATGGATTACTTCCTCCTAAATTTGGCAAGATCAATCCTCGTTTTCGTACACCCGGTTTTTCTACCATTATTTCAGGCTTTTTGGTTGGAGGCTTGGTGTTATTTGTGGATGATATGCTGATGACCGATCTTACGAGTATTGGTACTTTATTTGCCTTTGCGTTAGTAAGTGGAGGAGTTTTATTGCTTCCATTTAAAGAAAAAGAACCAGGTAAATTTCATCTGCCTTACATAAATGGTAAATGGATCATAGCTATATTATATATTTTGGTGATCATTATGATGAAAGACCGTTTATCTTCTGCTATACTCCATATCGGCAATGAAAGTTATCAAGAATGGCTGTTTTTAATCTTTATTTTATTATCAGGTTTGATCACTATACTAACATTTGTTCGTAATTATTCTCTTATACCCGTCTTAGGAGTACTGTGTTGCTTATATCTGATGATCGAAATCCCTGCCAAAAGCTGGCTGGTATTTTTTGGCTGGATGAGTTTAGGCTTGATTGTTTATCTTTTGTATGGGCAGAAAAAAAGTAAATTGGCACGTCTTTCATGAAATATCAGCAGGGTGATAAAGTAATCCTAATCCACTCAGGAGAGGAAGCAGAGATTGTAGATTTTATAAATAAGGAAATGGCATTAGTTGAGGTTAATGGTGTCCGTTTCCCTGTATATCTAGACCAGATTGATTTTCCCTATTTCAATCGATTTTCAGCCCCCAAAAAAAACATAGCCGCACCAAAAAAGATTTATATAGATCAAATCAGGGCTGAGAAAAAAGTACCTTCTTCTTCTTTTGCTTTACAGGAGGGGGTATGGCTGGTTTGGCTGCCAGTTTATGATAAAGATGTTTTTGATGATGATATAGTTGATTATTTCAGAATTTACTTGGCCAATCAAACTTCAACACCATATAGTTTTTCTTACTGGCTTCGACTCGCTGGTGAAGTAGATTTTGAATTTAAAAATACTATTTCTCCTAATGCTGATCTTTATCTTCATGACGTACCATTTGAAAAACTTAACGACTCTCCACGCTTTGACTTTGAATTTGGGTTAGTGAATCCAGATATAAAAAAGGCTACACATATAGAGGCGAGTTTAAAAGTAAAGGCTAAACAGATCTTTCAAAAATTAGAAGAAATCCGATTAAAGCAAGAAGCTCATTTTTCATATTCATTGTTTGAGACTTATCCAGATAAGCAAAGTGAAGAAACTGTTGATCTTGATTTGCTTTCCCAAGCTGGGTTCAAGATCTATTCTGATGGAAAAATTCACCGGGAAAATATTGGTTCTGCACGATCTGTAATTGATCTGCATATTGAAAAGCTTACCGATAGCTGGAAGCATCTGACCAACAAACAAATATTGGATATGCAGCTTAAAGAATTTGAAAAATATTATGAGCTAGCCCTTTTGCATCACCTGGAAAAAATGATCGTAGTACATGGGATCGGAAAGGGTAGATTAAAAGACGATATCCATGATATCCTTCGATACAAAAAAGAAGTGAAATCCTTTGTAAATCAATATCACGCACAATTTGGCTTTGGGGCAACGGAGATTTTCTTTAAATAAAAAGAAACTGCAAATACTGTAAGCCGGATCCTGTTCTCTTTCGAGTGACCATCATTTATCTGCCTGAAAGGTTACCCCAACAGGTCGATCTGCCTACCCTGTAACGTTATCCGAAGATATTGGGCGAGCTACCCTTATCGTTACTATACATGGCATTTCAGCACTCAAGGTTTGCCCATCTCGTATGTTACCATACGGGATCGTGGGCTCTTACCCCACGTTTTCACCATCACCGTTAAACGGCTGTAATTTTCTGTGGCACTTTCTGTTTCCCAATGGGAACCCGGCTATTCACCGGTGAGCTGCTCTATGCTGTCCAGACTTTCCTCGGTTTCCCGCGATGATCCGTATTTGCAGTCAGCAAAAATATAATAAAAATCCGGCACCTCGTAAAATGATAAAAGCCGGCTTTTACCGGCTTTAAAATAAATATGTTTGATCAGGATTAGATAAGATCTAATGCTTTTGCCAGGAAAGTCACTAAAGGCACCACCGTTAGTGAAGTCATGGATGGAAGAAAAAGGTAAACACCTACAGCCAGCGCGATAGAGGCAAAGAACATAAGCCAGTAAAATCCTTTTGATTTGGTCGTTTCCATGAACTCAATTTTTGGCAAATATACAGCTTAACTTTTCATTTTTTATACTACTTATATGTGTATTTTTTACACTTACTTTATTATTTTTACACCCCAAAACCTATTAAATGACCATTCGATTGCTTGTGCGTTTTTCTACTAGCCCCGGCCAGTCTCTTTTTGTGGCAGGGTCAATGCCTTTATTAGGGCATGAGAAAACGGAAAGCATGCTGCCAATGCGGTTTTTAAATACGGATTTTTGGGAGATAGAATTTCAAATCGATAATGAGACAGTAAAGGAATTTAGTTATCATTATGTTTTAGCCTTTGCAAATGGAGAGCAAATACATGAATGGGGTGATGATCGGAAAATAGAGGTGGCCCGTATCTCTTCTGAATCAATCGAATCTATCGACACTTGGAATCATGCTGGATCCCCTGAAAATGCATTTTTTACCTCCCCATTCCAGGATGTATTACTTCCAAAATATCCTGCGGTAGCAGTTAAGCCTCAATCATACAGACATTGTACGCACTTATTTCAAGTCAAAGCACCTTTATTGGAACAAGACCAGGTTATTTGTTTACTGGGTAATCATCCTTCATTATGTAATTGGGATACTACTGATCCCATTCGCTTATACCGTGAAGGAAATTGGTGGATAGCCAGAATTGATTTGAAAAATCCTGAAGAAAGTATTGAATATAAATATGGCGTATTTGACGTTAAAGCCAATAAATTTATTTCATGGGAGGGGGGATTAAACCGGATACTTCCTGTCCCTAAATATAGAAATGCCTTTCAAATCATTCGCGATGGTTTTATCAGATTAGATATTACTTCTTGGAAAGGTGCAGGTATAGCCTTGCCCGTTTTCAGTTTACGATCTGAAAATAGTTCTGGTACTGGTGAATTCAGCGATATACGACTTTTAACGGATTGGGCGAAGAAAACAGGTTTGAAGTTGATTCAAATCCTTCCAGTGAATGATACGACTTCTACTCATACCTGGATGGACTCCTATCCTTACTCAGCAATTTCTGCCTTTGCCCTTCATCCTTTATTTATAAATCTCAAAGAACTTGCCGGCCCAAGCTATAGTCGAATCTTAAAGCGATTTGAAAAAAAGAGGAAAGCATTAAATGAATTGTCAGAAATTGATTATGAGGGGGTAATGAACTACAAATGGGCATTGTTACAAAAATTATTTGAACTAAAAAAAGACGAAACGTTCTCCTCTCAGGATTATCATCAATTTTTTGAGGATAATAAAGATTGGCTAATCCCATATGCTGCTTTTAGTTTTTTGAGGGATAAATATGGAACAGCGGATTTCAGATTATGGAAAAAATACTCAGTTTTTGATATACGAGAAGTTGAAAAGCTTACTTCTCCTACCCAAAGACATTATTCAAAAATTGCTTTTCATTATTTTCTACAATATCATTTGCATATCCAGCTAAAAGATGCCCACGATTATGCCAACAAAAATGGCATAATCATAAAAGGAGATATTCCAATTGGCGTAAATAGAAATGGGGTAGATACCTGGATGGCTCCCGAACTGTACCATATGCATTTACAGGCAGGAGCACCTCCTGATGATTTTGCTGTAAAAGGGCAGAATTGGGCTTTCCCAACATATAATTGGGATAGGATGAAACAGGATGAATTCAAATGGTGGAAGAGAAGATTTGAACAAATGAGTCGTTATTTTGATGCGTTCCGAATTGATCATATTCTTGGATTCTTTCGTATATGGTCAATTCCTGAAGATGCTGTTGAAGGTGTGATGGGCCATTTTGTGCCTGCAATTCCTATTCGAAAATACGAGTTTGAAGCAGCAGGAATATATTTCGATGAAGATCGATTTTGTAAGCTTTATATTACCGATGCCCTATTATGGGAAATGTTCGGACCAGATGAGAAAAAGATAAAACGATTTATTGATGAAATTGGGAACGGACAATACACCTTAAAAAATGAATTCAACACACAGAAAAAAGTTGAAGCATATTTTGAAAGTAGGGATAAAGATGAAGAAAATCTAAGATTGAAAAATGGCTTGTTCGATCTTTTATCCAATCTCATTCTTTTTTCAGAATCGAGAGATGGAGAGAATGTATTCCATTTTAGATTTAATGTTGAATCTACATATTCGTTTAAGGCACTGGATCAACCAATAAAAGAAAAAATCAGGGAACTTTATATTGATTATTTCTTCCGCCGTCAAGATGATTTTTGGAAAAAAGAGGCGATGGAGAAATTACCAGCATTAAAAAAAGCCAGTAATATGTTGATCTGTGGTGAAGATCTTGGACTGGTTCCTGACTGCGTTCCATCTGTAATGGAACAACTTGGATTTCTCTCTCTAGAATTACAGCGAATGCCTAAAAAACAAGGTAGAGAATTTGAACTTATCAATGAATCTCCTTATCTATCCGTTGTAACTCCCTCCACACATGATATGAGCACATTAAGAGGATGGTGGGAAGAGGACAGGGGTAGAACCCAGCGTTTTTTTCATCAAATAGTTGGTCAACAAGATGAAGTACCCCATTATTGTGAAGCCTGGATAAATAAAGAGATTATCCTTCAACATCTCAATTCACCTGCCATGTGGGCTGTTTTTCAATTACAGGATATAATGGGTATTGACGAACATCTTCGAAGATCAAATCCACATGATGAACGAATTAACGTCCCTGCAAATCCTAAGCATTACTGGCGTTACAGAATGCATGTACTTCTAGAAGATTTACTGAAAAATGAAAGCTTTAATTTACCTTTCAGTGAGATGGTTAAAGCAAGCGGAAGAGCATGAACGTAAAATATTATTTACATCGGTTACCTTTTACATATCCCTTTACTATTTCAAAAGGAACGAAAACACATCAACCTACTTTTATAGTTGAATTGGAACGTAATGGTATCAAAGGTTACGGAGAAGCGCCTGCCATCACGTATTATAATATTACTATAGAAAAAATGGCTGAGGATCTCGAAGCAAAAAAAACTTCTCTGGAAAAATTCGCTCTTACTGATCCTGAACGCTATTGGCATTTTCTTCATCATCTTTTTCCCTCAAATCCATTCCTCGTTTGTGCCTTAGATATGGCGGGATGGGATCTTTGGTCAAAACTAACAGGCAAAAGCTTGCATACTCTCTGGAAAATTAATGACCATGGCATCCCCATTACTGATTATACCATAGGTATTGATAGTCCCGATGTGATGATAAGAAAAATGAAGGAAAAGGAATGGCCTATATATAAAATTAAAGTTGGATTTGATGGTGATATTGAATTATTGAAATCGCTCAGAAAAGAAACTTCAGTATCATTAAGGGTTGACGCGAATGCAGGTTGGTCATTAGAAGAGGCTTTAGATAAATTACCTGCTCTTGAGGAATTGGATATTGAATTGATCGAACAACCTTTAGCTAAAGATAATTGGGAAGGGATGAAGAAACTAATGGAAGTTTCTAAAATCCCACTTTTTGCAGATGAAAGTTGTGTTTTTGAACAGGATGTTGCCAAATGCAAAGATCATTTCCATGGCATCAATATTAAATTGACGAAATGTAGTGGTTTAACTCCAGCCAAACGAATGATCAAAGAAGCACGAGCTCTTGGTCTAAACATTATGCTTGGATGCATGAATGAATCTTCAATAGGAACTGCGGCTTTAATTAAATTAAGTCCTTTAGCCGATTATCTTGACGCCGATGGTCCATTATTGTTGGCAGAAGATCTAGCAGATGGTATCATTTATGATCAAGGTAACATTTCAATGAATAATCAACTACCTGGTTTAGGTATAAATATTCTGCATTTATAGTCACAAATTACGCTTGAAAGCATTACCATTGAATAATTAAACTGGTACCAACTTGTCGAGGTGGTGCCATATAAACTCCGCCAAAATCATATCCATACGACAAATAACGTTTGTCCGTAAGATTTCTTCCCCAAATGGAGAGCTCCGTTTTTTTCCATTGGAAGGCAACTCGTGAATTCAATATACCATAAGCTTTTTGAGCTATTGTATTCGCTAAATCAAAATATTGATTTCCAAAATTCAACCATTCATTCCTGAATATTAATCTGCTATTGTCATTAAAACTAAATGAATATTGAATAATTGAAGCTGTAGTATAGTTTGGAGTAAAGATTTGCTTATTTCCTTTATAATTTACCATCTGACCACCTTTGGGTAAGCTGAGATCTATGTATCTAGCATCAGTTAACCCACCTCTGAAAATAAGTTCTAATCCCTTTACTGGTTTGGCCTCTATTTCTAATTCCATTCCTTTGCTTTGTAAACTTCCGGCATTTCGGATTATGGTTATAGCATCAGGTAAAATAAGTACCGGAGTTTGAACGTTTCGGATAAAACTAAAGAAAGTGGCTAGATTTATTCTGACAGAATTTTCCAGAAATTGAGACTTAATGCCCCATTCGAATGTATGACTTGTTTCAGGAGAATAAATAGATAAAGGAACTTGAGACGGATCTGACCCAAGACTAGTCAACCCTCCTGCTCTAAATCCTTTATTATAGGTCAGAAACATCATTCTATCCTCATTCATGATATATTGCAATCCTAATTTTGGTGAAATAGCCGTATAACTAGTTTTTCCGGTACTATCCTGTTGCGTTTGGAAAGCAATATTGGGTTCTTTCTGGTATTCTCCTGAAACAGTCATTTTACGATACTCGTTATCCCATCGCAAGCCTGCAATCAATTTTACAGAGCCAGATAGTGGGTAGTTGGCCTGACCATAAACTGCAGCACCATAGTTTGATCCCAAATTTGTGGTTACAAGTGTAAATAATTGATCAGGAATTCCTAATAGTGATGCATTTTCTCCAAATCTTGTACCTTGCTTTACCGGATTATCTTGATAAAAAAAATATGATCCTACTGTCCAGTTTACTTTTGCTTCTTTCTTTGAATGTAAGGTGATTTCTTTTGTAATTACATTTACGTTATTGAACTTATTTCCATAATTATTTACAATGGATATAGCATCCAGTGTTGAGAAATCTGCATCTATTGGATTTTTATAGAAGCGATAATTTCGTTGCCAGGATGTTTGAGCTTGAAGTCGGATACCTGATGTAAAATTGTATTTTAATGCTAGTGAGGCATTGATGTTATTATCGTGCATCACCGTTAAAGCATTTTGACTAAGTGTAAAAGGATTCAAAAAAGCAGATTCAGTATCAGGGGCTAAAGGGAAAGCTCCGTGATTTCGATTTATCTGATGTTTAATATTGAAGATGGCCTGAAAATGTTCAGTAGGATTATATTTTAGATAATAGTTCCCAAATATTTTTTTCTGCTGATCATATTTCGCCTTGGTAAAGGAATTCATAAAAAAACCGCCATGCTCTTCATACAGGGTTGAAGCCCCTAAATACATTTTATCTTTGATCAAGGGAAATTTTACAGAAGAACCCATTCTTCTTTGCCCAAATTCACCAATAGATACTTCCGTGAGCACGGATGTTTTATTTGTTGGTTTTTTAGTGATTACATTGATTACTCCACCTAAAGCATTACGTCCATATAAGGTTCCCTGTGGCCCTCTAATTATTTCAATTCTTTCGATATCAAACAGCTCCGGCATATACGTATCTAATGTAAACTGACTTACCCCATCAATATATGTAGCTACTGCTTGTTCATAGGAAGTTGTAGCAATACCTCTTATAGAAGAAATATTTCTTTGATCTCCAGAATGTGCTGTGTACATGTTAGGTATAAATGCAGATAATCCATTTAAACTCCATAAACGAGCTTCCTGAATTTGTTTGCTATTGAGTACAGTAATAGACCCAATGGTTTTCTGAAGATTTGTTTCTTTTTTTTCAGATGTGATGATAACCTTATCCAAAGATTTCCAGGATTCTGGAATACTATCTGTAGAATTTACATTTGGTATTGCCAGGGTAGTTGAACAGAATATGATACTACAAGCACAAAAAATCACCCGCATATAAAAGTTTAACCTAATAATTCATTAATTGATTTTCCACTGATCTCCTCAAAGAATTGAGCAATATTGTCGATTGACAAGTCAAGAAAACGTTGTCCTTTTTCAGGTGTTGCCAATGAAGGATCACCAGATCCTGTATCTTGAGTTATCATGCTCCATGGTCGTTGTGTCCATGCCCAGCCTTTTTTGAAACCTTGAGGTAGAAAATGACGAGTAGAGCCATTTCCTGCGGTTTCCAAAGGTTGAACCAATTCAGAGGCAATATGCATCATAACACTTGTTTCCAACTCATCGGCATGATCCCCCGGTTTTTCAAAAAAAGATGCACGAGGCGCAGCCTGATACCAATTAATCACACAAATAAACAGGTTAGGAAATAAGCCAGCTAATTCGCGGATAATAGAGTTGAATTGATTGGCGCCATGACCATTTAAAATCACCAACTTATTCAGTTGATGTATTTGTAAAACATGACATATATCTTTTAACATTGCCAACTGTGTAGAAGGATTCATATTCATGCAAAATGGAATATCCAGTTGGCCTGTATTTACTCCATAAGCTATCCCAGGTAAGACTAGCAATTTAACCCCTTTGTCCCAGGCTTTCGATGCTGCTGCTTCAGCTACATATTCAACTTGAATATTATCCGTACCATAGGGCAGATGATAGTTATGTGCTTCGGTTGCACCCCAAGGTAGAACAGCCATTTCGTAATCATATTGCTTAACCTGCTTCCAGTTGGCTTCT
>Ga0315907_10003862_pt1 | contig 17245 bp, 15 predicted proteins | sample LakEriMetagenome_3_FD_203525 | JGI IMG/M metagenome (GOLD analysis project Ga0315907, IMG submission 203525) | Freshwater fungal communities from buoy surface, Lake Erie, Ohio, United States - Buoy 12 MA123 | ecosystem: Environmental > Aquatic > Freshwater > Lake > Lake biofilm | place: USA... | reverse complement strand
GTATCACGAACGGTGATGATTTGAGTACAGGTGAGAGCTTCCCCATTGAATGATGCAGTCCAAGTTCGAGCGATTACTGTGACGCAGGAACTTGAACTGATTGTAACATCAGAATAAGTGATGTTCACAGGTTGGCCAAGGTCAAAATCAAAAGAAACCAAGGGATAACCAATTAGATCGAAATCAGCGAGGTCAATTCCACATTCCACGTTGATATCCTCCGGGCAGCTCAACGAAAAAGGAATACATGTTTCAATTTGAAACACGAATGGAGTTGTTATATCGATGCATCCTTCCTCGTTTGCAGTAATACCCTCTATGGGCTGACCTATTTGGATACCATTGGGCTCATATTGATATGAAATTCCAAAGACCTTATATATTCCGGTAGAATATCCTGCTAAGTCAAATATACCTGATGCTGAAATGGCCAGGATCTCTCCTGAGTTATCGGTCAAAACGAACGTATACTCGTCGGAGCTTGCCGTTGAGTTTGAAGAAACGTGCAGAACATCAGCAATTGTATCCGCGGTGCAGAATTCCTGAGCGCTTCCGGGTGAAAATTGTACGTTACCAGCTTGGCAATTAAAGATAGAGAAACTTTGTGACCGTATGAATACACCGCTATCCAACGCGCTATCCGACGCGTCGGCGATTGCAAATTTGAAATGGTAGGTTTGACCCGGAATTACAGCAACTTCGGCTGTTAAGGTTATCGTGAAACCATCATATTGCAACTGAGTGCTGCTCGCGTTATCGTTGTAAAGTGCAGCATAATCCAATGATACACATCCTGAAATTGAACCGTTTGAACCGGAAACACCATTATTGATGGTGTTTACTGAAACCGGAAGTGTGGTGCCGGGAACGAGCGCCAGATTTTGAGCACTGTAAGTTCCTCCTAAAGGATTGGGACCTGTGACAAAGAAGCCAAAAACGTCATCAAATTGTGAGCATACATACTCATTGTACTCCTCAGATCCAAAAACATATTGAACAGAAATAAAGTTGCTTGAGGCTACAAAGTCGAATTCTAGCACACAAGCATCTTCAATGGTTCCTGAAACTAAATTTTGCAGGTCTGCGTCACCATCAAATGCAGCATCCTGATTAAAAGTAGTACCACCGTTATTGTTGGGACCAATTGCATCCGTAGCATTACCGGTAGTCAGCAATATACCTTGGTCAATGCCCATGTTTGCAGCAAAACCGCTAGTGAATATCCCTGTAGCAGTACTTCCACCGCGCAAGGTGACGTTACTAATAGTGACTCCATTACCCAAAATAGCATTTGCCAAATCATTCCCATTTGCATTGGTTACTACATTGAATTGAGCGAATGAAGTTGAGAATGAAGTAATGAAAAGGCAGCAGAATAAAACTTTTTGGATCGTATTTTTTAAGTTCATTTTTTTTAAGATTAGGTTAGTGATTAGCGTTTGATAGGATTTTGTGTGGTCTCTTCGCTTATGGCTCGCTTCCACTCCTCCCAAGTTCTATTGGGGTATCTTGACTTATTCAGATATAAATGAGCGACCTGGCTGTCGAAGTGAGGTCGAATCACTATTGCATCAAACTTCTTGTTCGAAAAAAAGGTAATGGCCTCTTTTTCCGAAGCGAAATTCAAACTCTCGATGCTGAATAAAAATGATTCTGCGTTCGTGATGCTCCCTGCAACGGTGATTTTACCTTGAGAGTTGAGACTGACAACCTGTTTACTCGACTGAGACCAGCAGCTGGCTGATAGAATTAGCGCGATAGCAACTAATTGAAACTTGAGGAAATGGGCAAATGCCATATCCCATCTAGAGAATTTGTAGTTCATTTAATGAATAAATTTGGTTAGACCTGAACTCCCATCATGAAAGGGAATGCACGCTACGGTGCAGGCGTTAACACCTGTAGCAAGGTAAGCTCTCTAGACGAATTAGAATAATTGTTCGGCAAATATATTAATTTATTCCATAAGTCCAAATTTAACGCAAGCGCGAAAATTTTTAATTAAGCCAAGGTATTCATTCTTCTCTCATTGCTATTGAAAATTCCCCAGCATCCTGAAACTGTTTTTCGGCAGGATATACTCTCCATCCTCAGGACGACGAATCATGGAGTAAAACTCCTTACACATGTAATTAATCTGACGACGGAATGGACGGTTTTCTAAATAACTCTCCCAAGCTTCCAAGGCGAGTTTCTTGGTTACTTCCCAGGCGTAATTGTTAAATCCCTCAGGGCGGGAAAAACTGTCTACGTATTTTTTAGCCTCCGGTAATGTGTTCATGGCAGTCATCTTTTTATTGTTTTACGTGTTTGATGCCACAAAGGATGTACTGCAGATTGTAATGGATTTACAACCTCAAAAAAAGTTGAATGCAAGCTGAATAGCACTTGCTTTCGCTCTCACGAATGACCACTTTATACATGCATCGGTTTTTTACGCTTGTCAGATATCAACGAGAAGACGGAACGAAATGACCATAAAACCCATCATAAATAGACTGTTAGACTTGTTCTGCTCCTTCCGGCTCTGTTTATAAAATCCACTTTATGTTTTACAATTATTGAAGGAGTAAATGGAAAGATGATATATATTGCGCAAAACTTGTCGGAAAAATATTTGGTTTTATCTAAGTTTTGCCTATTTTTGTAGGCCGACTTTGAGCCTTTACCGATGAGCGACCCAAAAGCTAACCCCAAAAAACCTTCACCGTCTGTCGGTATGACGTCCATTACAGGTCATAAGCTTGATACGCTCAAAGCGATTTACCATGATTTGGTTACGCGTGTTATTTCTTCTGGGGAAAATGCTACTTTACTGTTTTCACATTTTGGTGACTTCGATACTGCTAAAGTGGAGAACACACTAAAAATGATTGAAAGTGGAGTCTTGGAAAGTGGTGATAAGCGCTCTACCATGAAAAGGGTTTGTGGAATGCTCATCGAATTACTTCAGAATATCTCCATACACGGCTCACGCGACAGCAAGGGGCACATGCATGCATTTCTTATCGTTGCGAAGGTGGGCGCGGAATATTTGCTCTACTCCGGTAACCTTATTTTATCGGAAATGGTGGGGCCTATGAAAAACCGTATGAAAGAGCTTGTCGAGTTGGATGCAACGGCCTTGCGTAAGCTCTATATCGAAATTCTCTGCAACGAAGAATATAGTATGCAGGGAGGCGCAGGTCTCGGGTTGGTTACTATTGTCAAGCGTGCTGAAAACAACGTGCGCTTTGAGGTAGATACCATCGATGATCACTTCGGTTTTTTCCGTCTGGAAGTGAGTGTGCCTACGGCACAGGTCTAAGGCTTATATACTGCCGGTAATTTTCATCCTCTTCTCCCCTTGCCTATTTGTGTCCTCTATTTTTGCCAGAATGAAACATTTTTTTGTTTGGACCGCTTCCCTCTTGGCTTCTTTGAGCCTGGTGCTAGTTCTTTCTAAATGCAATAAGTCGCAATCGTACAATAAGTTTCTAGATCCGGAACTTATTAAAATAGCTCAATTTACAGATCAGCGTTTGACTGACTCACTCGTTCCGTACCTCAAAGTTGCTCAACCTCTTGTGCGTTTAGAGGCAGCATACGCACTGGCAAGTGTGCGTGATCCGAAGTCTGTTGATGCCTTGCATATTACATTAATTGACCCTGTAGCCGAAGTAAGGGCCGCAAGTGCTTATGCTCTCGGTCAAATCCTGCACCCAAGTTCTATAGAGCCCTTGTCACTTCAATTGCGCTACGAATCAAACACTGCATCGGTGATTAATCTGCTGGAAGCGATTGGTAAAATCGGTGGTGGACTTTATGCTTCCAACTCTGCTCCGGAATTCGTTGAAAATGCAGCAAATGCCATATTCAATTATGAGCGCTCCGATTCCATCGGTGTGCATGCGTTAGCCAAAGCCGCATTTTGGATGCACAATGGAGGTTGGAAGGATACGCGCTTCGTCAACAAGCTAAGTGCACTATATCCCCTGCAATCGACCATTAACAGACGTATGATAGCCTTTTCTATTGGCCGTTATCGTGGCGATTGGTATCTCGATACGTTGCAGGCAAACAATTTCATTGAGCGCCTCAACACGGAAACCGATACCCTTGCATGCATTGCCGCAATTCCGTCGGTAGGTCGCACAAATAGCCGAGCTGCAGCTAACCTTCTTTCCAGAATACTTACATCTTCCTCGTCGGGCCACGAGCAGCTCATTGCAGCCTGCAGGGCTGCAGCCAAACACACAGGCGTTGACGCTCAGCCTATCCTTGAATTGCTCAAACATACCCACTATGCGGTGGTTGAAGAGGCTTGTTTGAGTCTTCAAAACAAATCGCTTTCACTGTTCCAACTTGAAGAGGTGCGTGTTCTTCAAGCCGCGCTTCCCGTTTCATTAAAAGCAACCCTTGCCCGGATGCTCCATCGTCAAGGTGATACGTTGATTGTCGAGACCTGGTTGAAGCAAATAAGCGCAGTGAATGACCCGTATGATCGACTCGCTTGTATTCGCGTGCTTGGGGTGAACGGTCGCAGTGCTTTCGTCACTCTCGAGAGAGCCATCAACCATCCGGATATACTACAGTCAAATGCCTACACCGAGGCGTTCATAGAGGCGCATGGGCAATTGGATTTCCCGGAAGAAATAAATTATTCGAAATCCTTAGTCCAGCTTATACAACGAGGCGACATTGGAATTACAGCGTTGTGCGCAGCTGAGATGAGGTCTGCCTTTCCATCGGCTATAATCGACAAAACAACTCCTGCTTTGCCGAGCAATGAGTTGGTTGAAATGAATCAGACGTTGCTTTATGCGTTGGATAAGTTACAGTTGCCAAAGGAGGTTGAAACAGCCAACGAGATTATTAAAACACTCAATGCTTGGGCAATTTCCCCCAGAGAAGAAATCCTTGTGGGCTATAATAATCCGATTGATTGGAATCTAGTCAAGTCGATCCCTCGTCGCCAGCGTGCCGCTATTTCCACGAGCAAGGGAGTAATTGAAATAGAATTGCATGTGGAAGAAGCTCCGGGAAGTGTTGCTTCATTTGTGAAGTTATGCCGAGAAGGATTTTACAATGGAAAATCGTTTCACCGAGTTGTGCCCAATTTCGTCATACAAGGCGGTTGTCCTCGTGGTGATGGTATGGGCGGGACCGATTACACACTGCGTTCTGAGTTTCGTTTGCATGACTATCGCACCGGTTCGGTTGGACTTGCTTCTTCTGGGCCTGACACCGAAAGTTGCCAATGGTTTATTACGCACATTCCTACTCCTCATCTGGAAGGACGATACACCATTTTTGCCCATGTCGTAAAGGGTATGGCGGTCGTGGATCGAATCCGAATCGGCGATACAATAGAACGTATCGATCTGCTTGATAAGTAAACAATGGCAATTATTGTGAAAGCATAAGGCTCAAACCGGTCGTATATTCGTTGCGAATTTGATTTACGCTTATCAGGAGTGTCCCACGAAGGACCATTTCCGTAGCCTGATTGTTCGGATCATTTCACGAACATATTTATACCTTTTATTCTAATGAATTTTGAATCATTGGGTCTCATTGAGCCCATACTGAAAGCCTTGCAAAAAGAAGGCTACGAAAAACCCACGCCCATTCAGGAGCAAGCTATTCCGATTGTACTCAACGGACGCGACTTGCTGGGCTGCGCACAAACAGGCACCGGTAAAACAGCTGCCTTCGCACTTCCTGTAATCCAACTTCTGCATCAAAAGAATCAGCCTCAAAATAGCAAACGCGTCATTCAGGCTTTGGTGCTTACACCTACTCGTGAATTGGCCATTCAAATTGAAGAGAGCTTCAAAGCGTATGGCAATTTCACCAAACTTCAAAGCCTGGTCATCTTCGGTGGCGTAGGACAGTTTCCGCAAACGCAGGCGCTCAAGCGCGGTGTTGACGTGCTTATTGCAACTCCCGGTCGTTTGCTCGACCTGATGAACCAAGGTTTTATCGACTTACGTCAATTGGAAATTTTCATTCTTGATGAAGCTGACCGCATGCTCGATATGGGCTTCATTCATGACGTGAAAAAGGTGATTGCCCGTTTGCCGCAAAAGCGCCAATCGCTTTTCTTCAGTGCTACGATGCCACCTGAAATTCAGAAATTGAGTGCTACCATTCTGACCAACCCGTTGAAGGTAGAAGTGACACCGCCGGCTACTACGGCTGAAAAAATCAATCAGTCTATCTACTACCTAGACAAGGCCGATAAGAAAACCATGTTGTTGCATGTTCTGAGCGATCATACAATAGAGCGTGCGCTTGTATTTACCCGCACCAAGCATGGAGCTAACAAGGTCGTGAAGGACTTGCAGAGCAAGGGTATCACTGCAGAAGCTATTCATGGCAATAAGTCGCAGAATGCACGTCAGCTTGCGCTGAAAAACTTCAAGAACAAAGCGACGCGCGTTCTAGTTGCAACCGACATTGCTGCTCGTGGTATCGATGTTGATGACCTTACGCATGTCATTAACTATGAAATTCCGAACGTGCCGGAGACCTATGTACACCGGATTGGTCGCACAGGCCGAGCAGGAGCTTCCGGTATCGCTATTTCATTTTGTGAAGCTGAGGAAGTTTCCTATATCAAGGACATTCAGAAACTTACAGGAGTCATTATTCCGCAGGGAGAAGACCGCGGTCAGTTACCGAAACCATCTTTTGATATTACTAGGGGATTACCAGCGCCACCCGAGCATAGTGGTCGCGGGCAACGACAGGGTCAAGGCCAGCGCCAAGGCCAGGGTCAACGTCAAGGAGCACCCAAATCAGGTGGTGGCAGGAAGCCAGGCCATAACCGAGGTTCAGATTCTCGCAGTGCAGACAATCGAACGAACGATAATCGCAGTGGCGACGGGCGTAACGGTGATAACCGCAACAATAATCGTAATAGCGGGAGTCGAGGCAGCGATAATCGTCGAAAGCAAGACCAGCCAGCGAGTAAACCGAAAACCGAAAACACAGGCTCGGCGGCTGCGTCGAATAATACCGACAGTGCCGCAACGAAGAAGTGGGGATCGTTTTTTAAGCGATTCAGATCGTAGGTTAAAGTTTGTAAGTCTAAGATTTTTCAGGGGCGCAGTATATCATTTATGCTGCGCTCCTTTGGTTTTTGGTAGTTAAAAACGAAGAGGTCACACTCCGATATTGCTGCGATTATGCACTCTCCTATTTTTGTAATTGAATAGTATTCTACGCCGTGCCGGAGCAATCCCATCTTCCCCCATTCCATTTTCAGCGGTTTCAAGCCGGCATTGAAGGCATCAGCCTTCCGGATACGTTCAACTATCCGTTTCATTACGTTCCTCATGAAATAGCCCTCATCGCGGCCCGAGAGCTCCAGCATTATCTTCAAACTCAATCTTCTTGGGAACATGATTTCGGTATGGAAGCCGGAAACGATGGCGAAATCATAGGAAAAATGTTTGGCGTGCTCGTGGTGAAAAATACGCAAGGTGAACTAGGCTATCTCTGCGCTGTATCGGGAAAATTAGCCGGGCAAAACCTACACGAGAAGTTCGTTCCACCTGTATTCGATATTCTTCCTGAAGATGGATTCTTCCGAAAGGGAGAGGCCGTTATCACAGAGATTAACGAGCGTGTGTCAGCTTTGGAAAGTAGTCCAGAATTCTTAGCCATGCTCGCTCATTTGAGTGATGCGACCAAGCAATCCGATGCTGAAATTACCGCAATAAAACTGCGCAATGTTGAGCGAAAGGAATCTCGTGACGAAAAGCGAAAAGCTTTGGAAGCACTGAGCTCCAAGGAGGAGCATAATGCGCAACTGCTCTTATTGGGAAATCAAAGCATAGCAGATCACTACGAATTGAAACAACTGAAAAAACAGTGGAAAGAGCGATTAACCGCATGGGAAAAAACGGTTGCTGATTTTCGAATTGAAATTGACAAACTCAAGGATGAACGCAAGCAACGGTCGGCGGCCTTGCAAAATGAAATCTTTGATCAATTTTACTTCGTCAATAAAGCGCTCGAAAAGCGAAGCGTTGGTGACATTTTTAAAGACACACCTGAGGGACGTCCTATTGCAGGCGCCGGAGAGTGCGCAGCTCCCAAGCTCTTTCAGTATGCGTTTCTAAACTATTTGGAGCCTATTGCATTAGCAGAGTTTTGGTGGGGGCAATCGCCCAAAACTGAAGTACGTATTCATGGCCACTATTATCCGGCTTGTAGGGGTAAATGCGAACCGATTCTCGGGCATATGCTGCAAGGCATGCTCATTGAGGAAAATCCGTTGCAGCAAAATCCTGCTGAAGGTAAAAGCCTGAGCGTTGTCTGGGAAGACGAGCATATGGTCATCATCAATAAGCCGTCTGAATTTCTATCGGCCCCGGGCAAAAAAATAAAAGATTCGGTGCTTACACGACTCCGAGAGCGTTATCCGGAAGCAACGGGCCCTCTCATTGTTCACCGCCTGGATATGTCGACATCTGGGTTGCTACTAGCGGCGAAATCGTTAGAGATATACATTGATCTGCAAAGCCAATTCATCAAACGCGAGGTGAAAAAGCGCTATGTAGCCGTGTTGGAAGGGAACGTTGAAGCGAATGAGGGCTTGGTAGATTTGCCCTTACGGGTAGACCTTGATGATAGGCCGCGTCAATTGGTTTGCTACGAGCATGGCAAGCCGGCACAAACACGCTGGGAGGTTGTTGATCGCAAGGATGACTGCACACGGGTGTATTTCTATCCTGTTACCGGGCGGACGCACCAATTGCGAGTTCATGCCGCGCATGCCTCAGGTTTGAACCATCCAATAGTTGGCGACGATTTATATGGGCGACGTTCTTCGCGATTGCATTTGCATGCGGAGCGCATTGAATTCCGACATCCAGTGAGTGGTGAATGGATGGTGATTGAAGTACAAGCTGAGTTTTAGGTATTAGTCGGGAGTAATCCAGTTGATTTGAGAATCGCGGCGCCACCAGGTGAGCTGGCGTTTGGCGAAGTTTCGCGTATGCTGTTGAATTTTATCTACCGCCTCTTTCTTGGATGATTGACCATCGAAATATTCGAAGAGCTCTTTATATCCAACCGTGTTTAGAGCCTGCAAATGCTTGAACCGATAAAGACTCCTCGCCTCTTCCTCTAAGCCTAAATCCATCATGCGTATAACGCGTTCGTTGATGCGCGTATACAGCTTTTCGCGAGGCATATCAATTCCGATCTTTTCCACAACAAAGTCGCGCTGTGAGTCCTGTGCTTTTCGCATGGAAGAATATGGAACTCCGGCAACAGTGCATACTTCTAAAGCGCGTATTAGTCTATGTGGATTATGAATGTCGACTTGAGTATAATATTCAGGATCGAGACGATGAAGCTCTTGCTGCAGTGTTTCTATACCTTCTGATTGGAATTTCTTCGACCATTCATTTCGAATGTTTTTGTCAGATGGCAAATCATCAAATCCTTTTAGCAACGCATTGATATAGAGCATGCTCCCACCGCAGCATACAACGGTATCGTGTCGGGTAAATAAATGGATTAGCTTGTCTAATGCTTCGCGCTCGTAACGACCGGCGCTGTATTCTTCCTGAATAGTGGCCGATGCAATAAAGTGATGCGGCACTTGCGACAGCTCCTCCTCCGTTGGCCGTGCCGCGCCAATGTTGAGTTCTTTGAAAATTTGTCGCGAGTCGGCTGATATGATCTCTGTTCCGAAAGACTTTGCAAGACTGATAGCATAAGCTGTTTTTCCAACCGCAGTGGGGCCAAGTATGACGATTAGTTTCTTCATGCTATTGCAGTGAACGCGATGCATCACGTCCTTACAAACATTCTAGTTTGAATACTCAGAAAAAAAATCAGGCGTCTATCAAACCGCGGCCAATCTTCTTGATTTTTCCATCAGCTTGTAGTTTCGCGAAGAGTGTTTCGAGCAATCCATTGATGAAAACGTTACTCTTCGGGGTGCTGTAATAATTCGCTAATTCAATGTATTCGTTCATGGTTACCTTCAACGGGATTGATTCGAAGGTTTGAGCTTCCGCCAAAGCCATTTTAAGAATGACCATATCCATCGTGGCAATGCGGTCTGCTTCCCAGTTAGGTGCGTTATCAGCGATCATTTTCTCGCTTTCCGCTCCCAATGCAAGTGTGCGTCGGAACAATTGTTTGGTGTACTCCTCTTCGTCGTCATCCGCCTTCCAAAGGGGCATAAGCTCCAGATCATTTCCGTTTTCCTTGATAGTCTTGAGTGTTTTCAGTGCCATACTCGACGCAAGGTCCAGATCATCGTTCCAGAATATGCCAATCTCCTCCAACCAGTCGTGCATGTGCTCAAAGTTGATGAGCTCGCGGCGTAAAAAGCGCAATAAAAACTCGCGGTCGTGTTCGAAGCCACGCTCTTTGCTAGCCATATATTCCTTGTAATCTTCCGACTCAATGAGCGACTTAAACATGGCACGCAATAAGTCCTCGTTGTCGCGCCAGCGTATGTGTATTTCCTTGGAAGCCTTGTCCAGCACTTTACTGTTGGCCAGAATACGCACCAGATTGTTGGTGACGAATTTTGTATTGGGATGCAGGTCTTCCTGGGTAGGAAGCTTTTTATTCATGCCGGCCTCAATCTTTTCAATTGCTTTTGCCTGCATTTCACCGGGTAGCAATAACAAGGCGATGTACAAATCGCGGAAGCGATTGAAGCTTTCGAAAAGTATCTTTTCGTATTTCACTACGTCAGGCTTGTCTTCGCTGTAATAAGCGAAGATGATTTGCATAGCCTTTATTCGGATTTGTCTACGATTCAGCATAAGGTTAGTGTGTTCAGTTTAAAGTTGGTTACATCGTTGATTTTAATTTGGCTATTGACGCGATGCGTGCTTCAGCCAATTGATTCGCCGCCAAGTAGGTCGGTATTGAATTCGTTTTTGAGATGTTGAAGATATTGAGCGCTGTTTGGTAAATACCCTCCGCCTGCGCTAATGCTGCATTGCGGTTGTAACCAACTATTTCCCAGTAGCAATTGATGATGCCACCGGCATTCACCAAATAGTCGGGAGCGTAAAGAATACCGCGATTGAGCACATCTTGTCCGTGTACTTTTTCATCTTTCAACTGGTTGTTGGCGGCACCGCAAATGATGCTGCATTTCAACCGGTCAAGAGTGTCGTCGTTGATAGTTGCTCCCAGAGCACAAGGACTGTAGATGTCCATAGTAACATTATAAACATCCTTCGCGTCTACTGCCTTTACACCATATTTTTTCACTACAGCGTTCACGCGGTCTTCGTAGATATCGCAAATAGTTACCTCTGCTCCTTCTTTTACAAGATGTTCTACGAGGTATTCACCAACGTGTCCTACGCCTTGCACTACTATTTTCTTTCCGGAGAGTGAATCGTTACCACTGAGTTCTTTTTGGCTAGCCTTCATACCCATATACACGCCATAGGCTGTAACAGGACTTGGATCGCCGCTTCCTCCTAAATATTCGGGCAGTCCAACAACATGTTTGGTTTCCAAACGAATATATTCCATGTCGCGGGTGGAGATACCCACATCTTCAGCAGTGATGTACTTGCCGCCGCAGCTGTTTACAAACTTGCCAAAGCGACGCATCAGTGCTTCGTTTTTTTGCTTGCGTGCATCACCAATGATTACCGCCTTGCCTCCACCGATATTCAAACCGGCGAGTGCATTTTTATAGGTCATGCCTCGTGAAAGTCGGAGTGCATCGGTAATGGCCTCTTCTTCGGTGCCATAGGCCCACATGCGCGTTCCGCCAACGGCCGGCCCAAGAGTAGTATTGTGAATAGCAATTATCGAACGAAGGCCTGTTTCATTATCCTGACAAAACACAAGTTGTTCGTGGTTGAAGGTCGACATACGACCGGTGACTGAGGCTTCAGTAACGTTAACTGCAGCCTTTTCCATGGTTTCCATCAATTGGTGATTTTCAATTTAAAGCACAGTCGCAAAACGTTTTCGCGCGGCTTTTAAAAGTGGTTTCTGTTGTCGTGTTTATTGCAAAATCTCATCAATAGCCAATGCCAATCTGCGGTCGCGGTCTGTGATAATATCGCCGGCGTCGTGTGTGCTCAGCTCTACACGTACATAATTGTATACGTTGAACCAAGCCGGGTGGTGTCCCATCTTTTCGCTGATGAAAGCCACACGAGTCATAAAAGTGAACGCCTCTTGAAAATCTTTAAAGCGGAATTCACGTACCAGTTTATTGTCAGTCTCTTTCCACATAGGGCAGTGGTTTGAATTGAGCCGCAAATATAGCCTTTTCGATTTACAAAACGCACACGGCACATGTGGAAGCTACAAAAAACTAGACCTTTCTTTCTGACTTTAGAATTTCGAGCCGCAAACGGCTAAGTGCCTCTGGAGTTATGCCCAAATAGGATGCTATATATCGCTGAGAAACACGCTGTTGCAGGTTGGGATAGGTGGCGATGAACTCCTGATATCGCTCGGTTGCCGAGGCGCTGAGCAGCAGCAGAACTCGTTTTTGCAGCACGGCAATGCGCCGCAATAATCGATGCAACTCCAATCGGGCAAAGTCCGGATGGCTACCCATGTGATTATTAACAAGCTGCTCAAAAATATCAGCGCGAATAACCTGTATCTCTGAGTCTTCAAGTGCGTCGATAGACAGAACTGCAGGTGACTGCATGGCGGTTGACTGAACGTCGGAGATAATCCACCCCTCGGGTGCAAACATGAAGATGTGTTCCTTTCCCTTGCTATCAATGGTGAAGCTTCGAAGCAGACCCTGTTTTACGAAATAAGCATGCTTTGCATCATCACCTTTCTGCTGCAGTGTCTCCCCCTTCTTAACATGAATCGTTTTCAATTGCTTCAACAAAGCATTTAGTGATGAAGAAACGGCATCACTATCTCCTTTAAAGTATTGAGCGAAATCCATAGAAATGCGAAGTTAAGGCGACGTTGGCTTTATCGACCGAACCACCCTCGGTCCCCCTTTTTGATCCAGTAAAACCAATCCCAATAACTCAAGTGATGGCTGCGAATAAACCCCTTACGGGCACCCTTAGGGATGAACAACCGACCACCTTTTCCCGGTTGCAGATTATCGAGACCGTTCACCGCGCATTGCGGTGCGATTCCATCTTGTCGGCAGGTAACGTCGGCACCCTTTTCAAAACGATCGCTTCCATATTGCCACACTTCTTGAAACTTGTTCCAATCCATGCCTCCTGCTGCCGGGCTCTCGGGAGCTAGAATGAGAATCTTACCCAATACCACGTAAGAGCTAACCGTTTCAATGAAACCTAGCGCATACGCATATCCCATGCTGTGACAAACGATATCCAGCGTATCGGGCACGTAATGCGTCCAATAACCATCTATGAAATTTTCTCCGCAACGCTTACCGTTATCATAACGAACCTGAAATCCCTGTTCATTCGGCTCATCGTTAAATCCCCAATTGCTGCGTCCTACCCAACCGAAGCGGGTAACCGTCCACGACCAAATGCTGCGGCCCTTGGTGCGGTGCATGGAAGTAGAGACCGGGTGATGACCATCAATGTAAAGCGGCGTACACGGTTGAAATCGGCTTATGAGCGTGTCATCGATGTCGAACCAATAGCCGGCGGGCGACATTCCGCCAGCTGGTGAAACAGAATAAATCTCATTGGTGGTTGTAACCGAATCGAGATGCAACCCGCGATACCCATTCGAGAAAATGAGATACCTCTTCTGAGCCTGGGTTGAACTTGCTGAGAAGATTAGTAACATGATTAGGATGTGTCTAATGGCCATATTGGTAAAATAATCCTTCTGCAAAACCCGTCCAGAGGCAGGCCTTCTGTCCGCTTGCCTTTAACCCGTTATTGATCCAAGTATTGCACGTGTGAATCATACTGTACCTGCCATGAGCATCATAATACCGGTCGTGGCTGAAATTAACACCGGCCAGCAGGGGTTGCAACATGATACGTTTCCCATTTCCATCGGCAATTAACGATCGACCAATGTAGTCGCACAAACGCTTGTACTGATTGTGTGTGAACTGCAATCGGATGATGGGCCTGTCCGTGGGTAACGAGTAGTAGTATGATGCATGGATGCCGGCTGTGCCCAATCCTGTTGCAGCTGCTACAGCAGTGCTTATCGTAAGATCCGCCCATGTAGGCGTGTTCATATAAAAGTTCTTATCGCCCCAACCAATGGCTAGCCATGGAAGCGAGGTGTCGGGGTTCGCGTTGTTGGCATAAGGGAAATCTAAGCTCCAATTGTGCACGTCTGTTTTCACCTGCACAAGAAAGTCGGTGTGTGGTCCTGATTTCAATAGGTAAACTTCGTAAAAGGTGTCTTGCGACTCCGTTGGCTCAGCCTTTACAGGAATTATCGCACTAATAGCTGCAAACAAAGCATAGCATAGCAGTCCGTACACAAATACCATTACTAACCATCGCAACATTTGAAGTGCGCGTGTGAGTGTTATTTGTGGAAGACTTCGCCTTTTTGCTGTCATGACATCGAAACGATTCGGTTCGGAAAATTAGTGCTATATGGTAATTGCTTTGGAAATTTTAAGATTTATGGTGGATGGATCAAAACCCAGAATATATCTACACTCGTATAGTAGAGAATTCTCCGGACGCACTATCTGCGCGAAACAATCTCCTCCAGGTCTGCAATGTTGCGTGAAAGATCGGTCTGTATAATTTCCCAAAGCACCTCATCGTCTACATCAAAAAACTCGTGAACGATAAAGTTGCGAAGTGCCAGCATATGATTCCATGGTATTTGTTTGTGTTTGCGCTGGAAATTGAATGGAATGTGTTTTACGCTCTCTCCCATGATCTCGAAGTTTCGTATCACAGCGTCTTTCACCAATTCATCGTGGTCAAAATCTTCAAAGGTTCTGAAGTCTGCGGTATATGCTAGAATCTTCTTCATGGCCATCAGCATGGAATCCAAAAAGAAATCATAACGTGCAGAGGTTCCGTTCATGCGAATTGTATGGCAGACATGATTTCGTTTTTTAGAGCAGGCTTAATCGATCGCGGAGTGAGAATATCGATGTGAACACCGAGTTTTTCTTCTAGGTGCTCTTTCAATTCGAAAAGTTTCCAGCCCAAAGGTTTTTCCAACTCGACATACACATTTATGTCGCACAAACGATTATGATGATGGTCAATATAACAATCGAAACAACCCAGCCGAGTAACTCCGTAGCGTCGCTCCAGGTCATATCGCATACGAGTTAGCTGCCTTACGATGTTAGGGTCCATATCAATTAGCGCACAAGAGTCATTTCTTTCAACAGATAATCAGCATCTGCATAGACATCGATTACCCAAAGCACGTAGCGAATATCGACCATGATGTTGCGGCAGATTTCCGGATTGTACATGATGTCGCTCATGGTGCTTTCCCATGAACGGTCGAAGTTGATACCCGTGAGTTCTCCTTTTGCATTCAACGCAGGCGAGCCGCTGTTGCCTCCGGTAGTGTGATTGCTTCCGGTATAGCACACATTCAACTCACCTCCAGCTCCGTAATCTCCGTAGTTGCGGGCTTCAAGCAGTGCTTTCAATTTTGGACTAATAGCGAAATCAGGATTGCCGGTGTAGTATTTCTGGAGGATACCATCAGCAGTGGTGTGCGGCGTGTAATGCTCCCCGTCGCGTGGAAAGCTGCCTTCCACCTTGCCATAGGAAATGCGCAGTGTACTGTTGGCATCGGCCCAGTAATTACCCGGAAACATCTTCATCATGCCTTCGGTGTATTTCTGCATCCAATAGTCAATCTGCTTGTTTAGATCGCCCACTTGTGGGCGCAAACGGGTGTTGTAATCGTCGAACATAGAAACAGCGTTCGAATAGAAATAATCGGCCTTCATTTTCTTCAACATGCCTTTACCGGGTTTGTCGAGCAACTTGAAGAGTATAGTCGAATCGGCGAAAACGCTTTTAGCGTAGTACGAAATCATGTCCGACTCCTTCATCGTATCCACCTTATCGCGCACTCCACGATTATTATACTTCTGTGCATACAATGGCTGAAGGCGAGCGTAAATCTGCATCTCGGTTGAAAGATCAAAGTCCTTATAAAATGAACGTGCTCCCTTTTTCAGTTCCTCAACAGCCCCCTGCAATTTTCCCTGAGCCTGAAGCGTATCGTAGTTCACCACCAAATCGTGAAAACGATAGCTGAAGTTGAATAGCTCCGGACCGTAATACATATACTCCACGAACAGCTGCGCTTCGAAATTGAGGTGATTCACTTGGCTGTAAAGCGCCTCCAGCTTGGGCAATACCTCGGCGTATGACTTGAACTCCGGCTTTGCGCACTGCTCGGTAAACTGCTTCTCAAACTGACGCTTTTGCTCCAGTGCGCGGAAGTTGGTAAGCCCTATTTGCTGTCCCTTCCATTTCTTCCAGGCGTTGGCTACATCGCTTTGCTTCGCGGCGTATTTGATGCGTATCTCATCGCTTGCGCGCATGCGGCCTTCCAGCACTGCAATGGTTTGGTCGCGCATGTCGATGCGCATGGGGTTGAGTTTCGTGGTAACAAAATCGACCGCGTAGCTGGTAAGCAAATGTTCAGTGCGGCCCGGGAAACCATACACCATGCTGAAGTCGCCTTCCTTCACACCGCCAATATTGATGGGTAAATGATGAGCAGGCTTGAACGGCACATTCGATGCACTGTATTTCGCAGGTTCGTTATTGGCATCGGCATAGATGCGAAACATACTGAAATCGCCCGTGTGGCGAGGCCACACCCAGTTGTCGGTGTCACCACCGAACTTACCGATTTCACTTGGAGGAGCTCCCACCAATCGTACATCGTTGTACGATTTGGTAACGATAGCCAAGTATTGATTGCCATAGTTGAACGACTTCAACTGAAGACCCAAGGCAGGATTTTCCTTCTTGTATTGTTCCTCGAGGGCTTTCTTGTTTTTCTGAAGCAGAGCATCCACTTCAGCAGGTGTCATCGCTGCAGTAATGCCTTTACGCATCGCCTCGGTCACATCGTCCATGCGAACAACGAATACTACACTGAGTCCGTCGCAACGCAACTCCTCTGCCCTGCTCTTGGCCCAGAAACCATCGCGCAGATAGTCGTTCTTGAGGGATGAATGGAATTGGATGTAATCGAATCCGCAGTGATGATTGGTAAACAGCAACCCGTCGTTGCTCACAATTTCACCCGTGCATCCGCCACCGAACAGTACGATAGCGTCTTTCAAACTCGAGCCATTGGCATCGTATAAATCTTCGGC
>Ga0315907_10003861_pt1 | contig 17249 bp, 8 predicted proteins | sample LakEriMetagenome_3_FD_203525 | JGI IMG/M metagenome (GOLD analysis project Ga0315907, IMG submission 203525) | Freshwater fungal communities from buoy surface, Lake Erie, Ohio, United States - Buoy 12 MA123 | ecosystem: Environmental > Aquatic > Freshwater > Lake > Lake biofilm | place: USA... | reverse complement strand
ATTCACTTGGCCTACCGCCCAGGCGTACCGCTGATCAGCACTACTTGGAAAGATGGAAATGTCATTTTCACAAAAGGAGATATCGCATGAGTCGCACTGAAGTGGTTATCAACACCACTGGAATGACATTCGAAGATGTGTTGGCAGTCGCCCGCCACGATGCCAAAGTTGTGATCGCCCCAGCAACCATCGAGGCCGTGGCACATACTCGCAGCCGAGTTGATGCGTTAGCGGCTTCCGCTGAGCCGGTTTATGGAATCTCAACTGGATTTGGCGCACTTGCTAATCGTCATGTGTCCCCCGAATACCGAGTGCAACTTCAGAAGTCACTGATTCGCTCCCACGCCGCTGGGCTTGGCAACTTAGTTGAACGTGAAGTTACTCGCGCTTTGATGACTCTGCGCCTGAAGACACTCTGCTCAGGTCACACTGGCGTCCGCCCAGTAGTTGTTGAAACTATGGCCGCGATCTTGAATGCAGATATCACGCCTGCGGTGTATGAATTTGGATCCCTTGGTTGCAGTGGAGATTTAGCCCCACTTGCTCACTGCGCTCTTGTGCTTATGGGTGAAGGCGAAGTCGTAGACCAGCACGGAAACATCGCGCCAGCTGCAGATGCACTAAAGGCTGCAGGTATAACGCCAGTTGAACTAAAAGAAAAAGAAGGCCTAGCGCTTATCAATGGAACAGATGGCATGCTCGGAATGCTCATCATGGCTATCTCAGATCTAACTATGCTTTGTGACTCAGTTGATGTCACTGCTGCAATGAGTGTTGAAGCTCTTCTTGGAACTGACAAAGTCTTCTTGCCGGAACTGCATGAGCCACTTCGCCCACATCCAGGGCAGGCACTAAGTGCGGCAAACATGCTGAATGTTTTGAAGGGCAGCCCAATTGTGGCATCACATATAAATGACACATCAGTCGTGCAAGATGCTTATTCACTTCGATGTGCCCCGCAAGTAACAGGCGCAGTTCGTGACACCATCACGCATGCAACTTTGGTTGCAACGCGCGAACTTTCTGCGGCCGTTGATAACCCTGTGGTGCTGGCAGACGGACGAGTTTCATCCAATGGAAACTTTCATGGTGCACCAGTTGCCTATGTTTTGGATTTCTTGGCAATCGCTGCTGCTGACTTAGGTTCGATTTGTGAACGTCGCACAGATCGCATGCTCGATAAAGCTCGTTCCCATGGACTGCCACCATTCCTAGCTGATGATCCTGGTGTGGACTCGGGTCTAATGATCGCGCAATACACCCAAGCCGCATTGGTTTCCGAAAATAAGCGTCTAGCTGTGCCAGCAAGTGTGGATTCCATCCCAAGTTCTGCCATGCAGGAAGATCACGTATCTATGGGTTGGAGTTCAGCTCGCAAACTTCGCCAAGCCATCGATAATCTGACAAAGATTGTTGGCATTGAATTGATGACAGCGGCTCGGGCTATTGACCTGCGGGCACCCCTGCATCCATCACCAATAACTGGGGCCGCCGTAGCAGAATTGCGAAAAATCAGTCCAGGACCGGGACCAGATCGCTTCCTAGCACCTGACATGCAGGCAGCAGTTGATGTCGTTGCGAATGGGACACTGGCAAAACTCGTAAGGTAAAACTATGGAGAATGTTCGCAAGCTCGCGCTGTATCTTGTTCTTGCCTTCGCTGTTGTTGGCGGCTTAGTCACCATCAATCAAACTTTGGCCGGTCACTCTGGCTTGTTTGGACTTGCGTTCACCTCAGCCTGGTTGTTCCCAATGGTGATCGGTTGCTGGCTCGCCTGGCGTCGCCCAATGATTGCATTCCCATTGCTGATGATTTGGTCTATGTCAGTTCTGGGTTTATTGCTTTGGCAATCGCTGGCCCCAAGTTGGTGGAACACGATTTTGAATTCAAACGGACCGATCATTACCACTGCGATGTTTGCCTTGACTGCGCCGCTTGCAATCTACGGCTACAAGCGCCGCACTCGATTCGTAGCACTGATTCTGATCGGCCTGTCAGCTCTAAACATGATGGCAACTTCAAATACTGCAACTGACGGAAATTCTGCTCTCGGTATAACGCTTCCAGTTATGGCCGCAGGCGTTCTCTACCTCGTTGCCTCATTTGTTGACAAGGGCGATGACTCAACTGAAGAAAAATAAATCTCTACAGCACTTTGAGTGACAGCTACTGAACTACCAAAGTCTTAACAGTCTTTGTCGCCTTTGGTTTCTTACCCTTTTTAGGCTTTGGCTCTTGAACTGTAAACGTTACTTCACATTTACCAGCCTTTAAAGTCTTCAGCGATGATCCAGATTTGGTGCAGATCTTTTTTGATGACTTAGCAACCTTGATAGTAATTTTTGCCTTTGGTGAAACTGTCGTTATACAAGTCTTCGCAGCAAGAGACTTCACTGTTACCTTTTGCTTGGTGCTCAGTGGTGTTGATGCAGTACTACATGCGACCGCTTGGGTTGGGGTATCGATAATGGGTGCTGGTATGTCAGCTGATGGACTCTGGGCCCATTTGGCATACAAAACAACTTCAGCAGTACCTATGGCCAAAGACGCAGATCCAGATGAAGCATACGTCGTTCCCAAGCCATCGGATTGAGTGTTCCAGCCAGCAAATGTATAACCCGTTTTTGCCAATGCACCAGTATTTGCCAGAACTGTCGCACTCTCACCCTCGACATAAAGTGAAATGCTGTCAGTTGGGACAATTCCACTAGATGCACCATTTGCTTTATAGGTCACCGAATTACCAGCTTTGAGGATAAGGTCAAACCATCTGCCATCAGTCACAGGTATGAACGCAGCCAAATTTTCTCTTTTAACGTAGGCCGTGGTGGTTCTGTTCACTTCGAGCGAGGAAAAATCAAATGCTCTCGGATCAATTTGCGTTGGTGTTCCCAAAAAGTAGATGCTCGTAACTGCTATGTTATTTCTTTTGTAAAAGGACCAGCTCAAAATCGATGTAACACTTGCGGGAATAATAATTTTCCTTAGTGCATCTGTTCCGTAAAAGGCACTTTCCCCAATAGTGACTAATGTTGATCCGGGTTCAAATGCAACCGTTTCAAGTGATTTAGAGTCACCAAACGTAAAATAAGGAATCTCAGTAAGCTGTGCAGGAATTGTGATGGATCTAAGTGAAGAGTTAGAGAATACGTAATCCCCCATAATTGTGAGCTGGCTGCCAGGTTCAAATGTAACCGTGGTAAGTGAAGTTGTGTCTTCGAACGCATAATCCTGAATCGATGTAACACTTGCAGGAATAACAATGCTCTCGAGTAGGGTTGATGCTCCAAAAACATCTACCCCAATGCTCGTTACACCTGCTGGAATTATTGCCGCTCCTGCACACACATTGTTTCTGTGTTCAGTTAAGACATTATTCGAAATGGTAAAGGCACCTGAAATACTGCACCTAATGACTCCATCTCCTGTGGCAGGGTCATAGGCATCTACCTCAACAGGTATGCCGTTCCAAATTGGTGGTTCTTCATTAGAGAAGCTTTCCAGTGCAGTGGCCTTTGCGTAAACCTTAGTTACATTTGACTGATAAAATAGAGAAGGTCCAACCACAGGAGCATTGCCAAGGAAATAAATGTAATCAAGTCGGAGTGTCCATGAGAATGCAGCCTCACCGATGGATGTGACACTTGCTGGAATGATGATGCTGGTAAGTGAGATTGCATTTGCGAACGCGGCAACCCCGATGGAAGTGACACTTGCTGGAATTATGATATTGGTAAGTTTTGTGACATTGAAGGCCTCATCTCCGATGGAGGTGACACTTTCTGGGATGGAATAAGAAGGCTCATTCTTTCCAGCTGGATAGATGACTAATGTTGCAAAAGTCTTGTCAAAGAGAATGCCGTCCGCTGAACTATATGTGTCATTATTTGAGTTCACCGAAATGCTGGTAAGAGCAGTAGTCTCACCTAATGCGTAGTTCCCGATTATTCGGAAACTAGCCGGAAGGTCGATGCTGGTGATCATCGCGTTCTCAAAGGCACTAGCCCCTAATGCCGTTACACCTTCTGGAATTACAACGTCACCAGTGCATGCGGTTCCAGCAGACACTACACCATCGGTGATTGTGTAAACACCCGTGGTCTCGGTTAGTGCTGGTTGGCCTGTTGCGCACAGATAATTCACAGGGGTACCTATCGCTTGGGCTGGACTAAATGCCAACCCAGATATTGTTAGAGCAAGAGACGTGATGAGAGTGGCGAGTGTGCGCATGTTGAAACAACCTTGTCAAACGGAGGGGACTTGCTAACTACTTCTTAATCATTTAGGACGCTAATAGAAAGTGGTTCTACTCGACCCAATAACTTTCAAAAACAAGGGCTAGCCCCCACTGAACTACCAAAGTCTGCGTGGTTTTTGTAGCCTCTGGCTTCTTGCACTCTTTATTCACACTTCTTAAACCATGAACGACTAAGCCAAAATCCCAGTCATTTTCAAAACCACAAAGAATGCCACTGTGCCACCGACTCGATACAACAGCTTGTATCTGTCTCGCCTGTACCAGCGCACATCATTTTCATGAGGCTCACGTCCAATCAGGCTCAATACCGCAATGATAAAGAAAGGAATTGGAACTAAAACAAATGAAAGTTTGGCCAGTAACGGGTCATCTCCTAATGCGGAAGTGATTAACCCAACTGTTGCAGCACCAAGTGCGAGATTGAAGATCAACCCCGGAATACCAGTGGGAATTATCTGGTACATCGTCGGACTATTTGGAAACTTATGAGCAAATAGTCCCAGGAACGATGGAAGGATGAAAAGCAAAGTTCCCACGACTAAGTACCATTCATAGCCAATAAATGCAGCAGCAACAAAAAAGAATACGCCAGCACGAAATGCGAGTGCCATTATTTTTTGCGCTAAGGGTGAGTCGTGCACTTTAGATGGATGGAGCTGCTTTAACCTACCTGGGAAAATTCTTGCTGCAACTTGTTCGGCGGCGATGCGAATGACAGTAGCGATTGCAACTGCAAGCCCAATGTCAGTAGCGGATTCAGCGATAGGCAAGGTCAGGCCTGCCAAAGCAGGTAGGACTTTAACCATCGCAATGGCTGACCAGCCTGCTAAGAATGCACCAACAGCTATATCGGTAATTCTTTCCCACATTTGGTCCCCGGTGAATTGAGATTTACCTCTAAAGTTTCGTGCGCTGTTTGCTAGCAATATGGGTCCAAAGCCAAGTAATACAATTCCCATCAACATCCGAATGTCACCGGCAGAGCGTTCATCAGCTAGCAGCAACGAGGTAATTGCGAAGGCAAACATTCCAAGAAAGCCTGCCAATGCGTCAAATGCACCAATAACCGCAATGATGCCAAGCACTAAAGCTGGAGGCGGCAAAACTTCGCCGTCTAATGCGATGGCCGATCTGGAACCCAGTCCTATAGCCAACAAAGATCCGAGCAGAGCTAACGAACCCAACATGGCTCGAAGATGTGCTCCATCTATTAACAACTTAGACAACAGTGGAGAATATCTTGAGGTTTTAACGCTGGCATTATGAGAAGGTTTGTCTGCAAAAATTACAATTGGCAGAGCCCAGATTCGCAATTTATCTCCGATACCCACTTTTCCTGATTCGTATCCTGTGAGTTCGACTTTGATTGTTTCAATGCTTCCTGACGCACGTCCTCCACCCGATCTTGATCCTGCAAATCCAGGCCTGGTTCTCCCTGGTCCAGAGCCAGATCCTGCGGATCCGGAAGTGGATCCCCCTGATCCAGATGCGGATCCTGCAGCTCCAGCCACAGATCCTGCAGCTCCAGCCGCGGCAACAGCTGCTGCTAATGCAAGTGTGGTTACCGCAGTATCAGCCACTTCTGCTGGGTTATCCAGAGGCGAAAATGCGACTACATCTGCATTGCCAGTGTCAATAGTTGGTTCAGGAGTTGTAGTCGGCTCTGGATTTGTAACTGGCTCTGGATTTAACGGACTCTCGACTACGCCGGTCTGTGCAAGCTCGTCGATTACTACAGTTTCGTCGCCTGGCACCAGAGGAGTTGAAGCAGTCTTTGTTGGGGTCGGAGAAGGAGTAACGACGGTCGGAGAAGCAGTAGAAGTAGGGGTAGGAGTAACTACATTAGGTGCTGGAGTATCAACGACAGTCTCAATAACAAGCCCATTCCAAAGGGCAGATGATCCAGTCGTAGTAAAGCCGGTAGCTCCAGATTTTATGTACGCCTTTGTTCCTGGCGGAGTTTCGAAGAATGCGTCCTCTCCGACTGTTGGTGCGTTTCCTGAAAAGTAGACGCTGGACAGTGATGTTGTTCTATAGAACACATAATTCCCGATACTTGTAACACTTGCTGGGATGGTGATGCTAGCAAGTGCGTCTGAATACGCAAATGCCGAGTTCCCAATACTTGTAACACTTGCCGGAATGGTGAAGCTAGTGAATTTTGTGCCCATGAACGTGCCGGTCTCAATACTTGTGATGCTTGCTTGCAAGATGATGCTCGTGCAGTCTGCATTAGCAAACGCGGCGTACCCGATGCTTGTGACAGTAGCGGGGATGGTGATGCTAATAACGTCTGTTAACTCAAATGCGAAGGCCTCAATGCTTGTGACACTCGTTGGAATAGAATAGAAAGAACCAGGTTTTTCATTGGGATAAGCAATTATCGATGTATATGATTCATTGAATAGCACGCCAGAGTCTGGGCCGCTCGTAGGTGAAGAGTAATTCTGATTCCCTGCTGCAACTGTGAAACTAGTAAGTCCTGTGTCTCTGAATGCACCGTCCCCGATGCTTGTCACGCTTGATGGGATGGTGATGCTCGTAAGTGCAGTTGCGGAACTAAATGCTTCTGCCCCGATACTTGTCACGCCTGCTGGGATGACATAGGAAGTGCCAATTTTATCTTTGGGATAACTGATTAGCGCAGTTTGTGATTTGTTGAACAGCATGCCGGCGCTTAGCCCAGTAGTGGGTGATGAGTAATTCTGATTGCCTGCTGCAACTATGAAACTAGTAAGTCCTGTCGTATTGAAGCCAAGTTCGATGTTTGTAACACTTGCTGGAATCGAAATGCTGGTCATTGAGTACGCGTATTCAAACGCATAACTTCCGATGCTTGTCACGCCTGGAGCGATTACAACAGCACCAACACACGATCCTCCCCATGACCCGCCATCAGTTACGACACCGTTAGTGATTGTGTAGAGATTTGTGGTTTCTGTTGTTTTCAAAACACCCGTTGAACACACGTATTGTCCGTCGATTGGAACCGGAGCATCAACGAGCGTCTCAACTACAAGCCCATTCCAAAGTGGCGGTGATCCAGAGGCATCAAACCCCGTAGCTCCAGATTTGATATATGCCTTTGCTCCTGCAGCAGTATTCAAAAATGGTGTTGTTCCAACCGATGCCGGAGCGTTTCCAAGAAAGTAAACACTAGCCAGAGAAGTTGCGCCCTGAAATGCTTGGTCCCCGATGCTTGTGACACTTGATGGGATGGTGATGTTGGTTAGTGAACTTGCGCCATCGAACGCCCATTGTCCGATGCTTGTCACACTTGCGGGGATAGTGATGTTGGTAAGTGAAGTTGTGCCGTAGAAAACACCGAACTCAATACTTGTCACACTTGATGGGATTGTGACATTGGTAAGGGCTGAGTTTGAAAACGCAACTCTCCCAATGCTGGTCACACTTGATGGGATTGTGATGCTTTTCAGATTTGCGTTTTCAAAGGCGTAGCTCTCGATGCTGGATACAGTCGCAGGAATTGAATAATGTGTGTCAGTTTTTTTAGGTGGGTAGAGAATTATCGATGTAGATGCATTATTGAATAGAACACCTGCGTCTGGTTCAGTAGTAGGTGAAGAGAAATTCTGATTACCCGCTTCGACCGTAAAGCTGGTAATTCCTGTAATCCTAAATGCGGTTTCCGCGATACTTGTGACACTTGCTGGAATATTGATGCTGGTGAGATTTCCAGTACCAGAGAACGCGTCGTACCCAATTCTTATTAGACCTGAAGGAAGTGTGATGCTGGTGAGGGAAAAGGCGTTCTCAAATGCGTCATCTTCAATGCGCGTGACACCTGATGGGATTACTACTGCACCAACACATGATGCTCCTAACGAAACACCGCTATTGGTAATTGTGTAGTTTGGCGTCAAGTTTGAAGGCGCACCCGTTGTGCAAAGGTAGGTTCCGTCAATGAGCGCTCCATTTGCATGAGCCGAGCTAAACAGCATTCCAGGCATCGTTAATGCAAGGGTTGTGATTAGTGCGGCTACACCACGCATGCGCTGTCCATTCATTTAGTAATTCGTTCCCTAAATTAGATTCAAATGGGTTTTCACATAGAGATAAAGAATTACTGAACTACCAAAGTCTTAACAGTCTTTGTTGCCTTTGGTTTTTTGCCCTTTTTAGGTTTTGGTTCTTGGACTTTGAACGTAACTTCACAAGTTCCAGCCTTTAAGGTTTTCAGCGATGATCCAGATTTAGCACAGATCTTTTTCGATGTTTTTGAAACCGATACGGTGACTTTGGCTTTTGGTGACACTATCGCTACGCCAACTATTTTAGCTAGTGCCTTTACTGAGTATTTCTTCTTGAAGCCAATAGTTCTTGCAGCAAGATCAGCTGCAGCGGCATCAACGACCGTTGCTGGTGTGGTAGCCACCACTGCTGGAGTAGTAACCACAACTGGTGGATCAACTACCGGAATCGGGGTGTCAGAAATGAGCTTTGCGTACAAAGTCTGTCCTCTAACTACTTGGTATTCTCGGTAGTCAGTGTTCTCATCACCAACTCTGGTGGTGAAATTAGCATCTGAGTACCAGCCATCAAATGTGTAGCCTTCGCGATAAGTACTTGGGAGTTCAATAGGTCCCAGATTTCCAGTAATTACGGTCCCTTCGAACCTTATAAGCGCAAGTGAATTTGCACCCTCAAATGGTCTGTCACCAATCGAAGTGACTCTGGCTGGAATAGTAATCTGCGTAAGTAAATTGGCGAAAGCGAATGGCATGTCTCCAATAGCTAGCGGAGTACTCGAATCGGCGAATGTGAAGTTGGTTAGCTCATATGAGTCAGCAAATGCATAATCTCCGATGTCGACAACGCTCGCTGGAATCGTGACACTAGTAATCAAGGAACCTGCGAACGCTCGTTCGCCAATACTTTCCAATGCGGTGGTGTCGGCAAATGGGAACGAGCTAAGGCTATAAGTCTCGGCAAACGCGTAGTTTCCTATTTCTTGCATAACACTAGGATCTTCGAATGTAACCGAGCTAATTGAACTTCTGTAGAAGGCAAAATCCCAAATTGATGTTACGCCTGCAGGGATTTCGTAAGTGGGGTTTTCGTAATCGTACTTACCAGCTGGGTAGGCAACCAATAAGTCACCTTGTTGGCTGAAAAGTACCCCATTTACTGCTTTGAGGTTTTGGTTTCCATTGTCAACGCTAAACGCCGATAAAGCACTTAAGTTGGCGAGTGCACCAGGATAAATCACAGAAACATTTGCTGGAACGGTGTACCGGGACTGACGATATCCGGCCGGATAAGCAACTAAAGCTAACTTATTGTTAACTAGTTTTTTAAACAAAACGTTGTCTATTTCTACAAAATCTATATTTGCGTCATCAACGCTGAAACTAGTAAGTGATGATGTAAGGAACGCGAAGTCTCCAATGTTTTCTACATCTGCAGGGATGGTTATTGCAGAAAGACGAGAGTCACGAAACGCATTATTCCCGATGCCTGTAACAGTCGCAGGTATTGTGATTGCCGCAAGACGAGAGTCACGAAACGCATTATTTCCGATAGTTTTCAACTTGCTGACTCCGGTGAACCTTACCTTGGCGAGTGAATCTGTGCCCAGGAACGCTCTGTCATCGATTTCTTCTACATTTGCAGGAATAGTTATTGAGTTAAGGCTAGTTGCATAACTGAAAGTGTCTTTTCCAATTGATGTAACACCTGCTGGGATAGATATGGAAGTGAGAGAGTATGCATCGGCGAAAGCGTAGTCTCCAATAGTTTCCACGGAGCTAGGTGATGCAAATGTTACATTGCTAAGTGATTGCGCGTTATAGAAGGCACCATTGCCGATAGCCGTCACACGTGCAGGGATCTGAATTGTTGTTAGTGCTGAACTGGAGAACGACTCGAGACCAAAAGTTAGGGGCGGCGACGTTGAATCTGGAGATGCAAATGAGACAGCCTCAAGTGACCGGTTGTAATAAAAAGCGCCTTCGCCGATCGTTGTGGCGCGTCTAGGGATCTCGATTGCAGCTAGTGCTGACCTGTTAAACGAGTAGTTCCCGAAGGTTAGGGCCGGCGACGTTGATTCTCGAGATGCAAATGTGACGGCGCTAAGTGATTGGTTGTTGTAGAAGGCCCCGATGCCAATGGTTGTGGCGCGCCTAGGGATCTCGATTGCTGCCAGGCCTGACCTGTTAAACGAGTAGTTCCCGAAGGTTAGGGCCGGCGACGTTGAATCTGGAGATGCAAATGTGACGGTGCTAAGTGATTGGTTGTAAGAGAAGGCCCCGATACCAATAGTTGTGGCTCGTGCAGGGATCTGTACTGCTTCAATTCCTGACTCATGGAAAGCGTTGTCACCTATGTTTAGGTCAGGCGTTGTCGAGGATGGATTTGCAAACGTTACGGACTGAAGCGATTGGGTGAAGGCGAACGCGTCGGTGCCAATATCTGTGACACTGGACGGGATTGAGATGGAAGTTAAGTTAGAGGAGTAGAACGCCTCATCATCGATACTCGTGACGGTTGATGGCACTACAACCGCTCCATCACATAACCCTCCCTCAGACACAACACCATCCGTGATCGTGAAGTTTGGAGTCGCGCTTGATGCTACACCTGTTGAGCAATGGAAAGTTCCCCTATTCATTGTCACAGTTAGACCGTTCCAAGATGAACCATGTGCGCCAAAACCTGTTGCGGTATATTTAATAAACACCTTTGCGTTTGCAGCTTTTCCATAAAATGGTTCCGCACCAACTGTTGGTGCGTTTCCTTCAAAAGTAACACTGGCAAGCGCTCCGCGACTGTCTCCAAAAGTGTACGCACCCATTGTTGTAAGTCCCGTACCTATTGACACCGTTGTCAATAGTGGGGAGGATTCAAAAACACCGTTACCTAAAGTTTGTACGTTGTTTGGAATTGTTACGGACGATAATGACGTGCCAAAAAACGCATAGTCATCGATTCGGGTAACGCCCGTACCAATCGTTACCGCTGTTAAACCACTTGCCATGGAAAATGCATATATTGGAATGCGTGTAATTGTATTTGGAATAACTGCCGTACCAACACAGGAAGTTCCAGACTCAACATCAATGGTTGTTCCGGTATAGGTGAAGAAACCTCCTCCAGAACATGAAACTGTTGTCGCAGCCTGGGCTGGAATAGCACTAAAGGAAAGCAAGAATACTGATGTGATTGCTACGGAAAAGACTTTCTTTAATGAAATTAGTTTCAATTTATTCACCTAATCTTCGACTGCGTTTGTTTCGCATTTACGTAAGAACTTGGTGCAAAGGCATAACTTAAACCACAGATTGTAACCAAGGCCGTTGACTGTAGCTGTCGCATTATCGTTTCGCTTCCCGCTATCAAGTACGTTGTGTTTAAACCCGAAGGCTTGAGAGAAGTCCCAACCCAATTAGCAATTTCTCATGATGTTAGAAAAATCTGCCAACGTTTTGTTTCTCATTTGGTAAAGACAGGGGGTAGCCCCTATTCAAAACTAAGAAGACGAACTCCATTTAAGTCCGAGTAAATCGACGCATTTAAACAGATTTCATACAAGCCGAACGTCACTTTGTCAGAAATGTCTGAATCACATTCCGTTAGCTAAGGAAAAGTTTCAATTCTGCACCAATTCCATCTGGACCACTGGAAAGTGACCAGCTAGTTGCAATGGAATCAAACAGTGCGCTTCCTAAACTTGAAGTCCCTTGCATCGGGCCTGCTCCATCATCTTTGATAACTAGCAGAATCTGCGAGCCGTTTCGTTCCGCTGAAATGTGAATTTTCATTGCATGGCCATGGCGAAATGCATTGAGAAGGGCCTCCTCTACGACGCTACTGGTCTTAAAGGCATCAAGATCGTTCAATGCTTCTAATGATTCTTGCTCAATCGAAATCTCTAGCAAACCTTGCCAAGTTCGGATCAAATTCTCCATTGCTTCGTCAAAGCTCAAGGACCGGTAAGTTTCAAATCGTTCGAATGGCGCCTGAGCCAGATCTCGCAGAGCTTGAAGTTCTGCATCTAGCAACTCTTGGTTGTCGATGTTTTTGGCACTTGAAATTGCCATTGCTGCCGCCATTAAGCGCGACTGGACTCGACCATGAATGAAATCAATCATCTCTTTGAGTAAGCGCCTATTGATCTCTGATGTTGCATGCTCACGAACCCTACTTAGATCCAAGGATTCAAGTAGATCAATTTCAATTCGCCGTCGCTGAAACGCAAATCCAGCTATCAAGCAGGCAATAAAACTAAACGCAAACAAGAAAACAATATATGCAAAGAGATTATTTGCAGTTTCAGTAAATGAATCACCTAAAAACAAAGCTCCTATTGCAAATGGAGAAATAGCGCATATCAATACTGTGCTAATCCAGGCGGTGATACTGAACTTCTCAATTCGTGCCATCCAAAAGTTACCCAAGGTGAAAGTTAAAAACGAGCAGGCGGCAATAATTGCGATTCTAAGTAATGGGTTGTCGTTTGCGTTTTGTTGGAAAACAAACCCTGCTGTGACGAGCGTGCTAAGTAAAGCAAGTGGCACAACTGGAAAAGAACGTAGAGTCAGAATCGTTTTGAATAGACCGATCCACGTAAGTCTTGGGAATTCTGTTTCAAGTTTTTGCTGGAGCTGATTAGTAAGTGATTTCAGTTGATTGCTACTGGCATCAACTAGCTGACTTAGAGCTTGATTCAACTGGGGTCCGGCAATAGATGGGTCCTCAAGCGAATCGATGACTTCAGTCAGATTAGACCGAAGGGCCTCCTCAATGTCTTTACGAGGCGCCGAAATCAGCGTCATCATGGCAGCGTCGCTGGACATTCGTCGTGACTCAGATTCAGTCAGGGCAGCGATACGTTCTTTGCGAATATCTCGCAGCCTGAGAATCTCGAAGTTAAGATAAGCCAGGCTTGTGACACCAATGGCTGCAATCATTGCAGCGGATGTGCTGCGAGCAAATCCGTTACTGCCCGCGAAGTCAGACTCGGAAAGTTGCGCCAGGCAAAGTGTGGTGAAGGCACCCTTGGCAAACCCTGCACAAAAGGCAAGTGCTGCAATACCAAAAACCGGTGACTTAGCTTCAATTCTTGGATTTAGGTAAGTAACTTTGTAAATCACCAAAAATAGGCAGAAAATTCCATAACTTAACGTTGAGATCGTGAGCAACTGGAGTGAGTCGACTTGAATTGGACCTACAGGCTGAGTGAATAGAACAGAAATAATCGAAATTGGAGCCAGAATCAAAAAAGTAATTGGTTTAATTACAAAGCGATTTGGAATCTTGAGTGTTAAGACAGCGTTTGATCTCACGAAAACTTAGCCTTGTCCTCGCATGCGAAAATACATTCGCGCAATATGCACTCGTTGATTGGCGCTGGAAGTTTGCTTAATGCCCAAGGATTGGGCAATCTTGGCAATTGTTTGTTCAACCGTCTTCTCTGCGACAAATCTTTGACGCGCGATTTCACTATTGGAATGACCTTGGGCTACTAGGCGCAAAGTTTCCATTTGAATGTCAGTCAAAGAAAGATCATCAACTTTTTGACTTACTTTTGTAGTTGTGAGTGGGCCAAGTTGTGCTTGATCATAAGCCTGATTGATCGCATCGGTTAGCACTGTGATATCTGTGACTGCGCTCTTTACTAAATAGACAGCATTGCTTGGAACTTCTGGCAAGCTTGATCGCACAAGCCTTGGGTCAGTTGCACTTGTGAGTAGCAAAATTCCAAGTAATGGCTTTTGTCGCGACAGTACGTCGGCTAAGTCAAGGCCAGTAGGCCCAGTGCCTAAATCAATGTCCAGCACCACAACTTCAGGATCAAAATCACGGATCGCATTTACTGCAGCTGCGGCTGTGTTAACGCTGGCAGCAACTTCGATTCCGGAAGCGTTGAGAGCGAGCGATAGTGATGCCAAGGTTAAGCTTTCATCTTCTACCAAGACGATCCGCATTTGGAAAATCACTTTCAGCTAGTTGAAAGAACTGGCAAAAGTTTTTGAAAACTAGATCTGTTCCTATGTTTCAGAGTAGGGCAAACCTAAAGGACATCAATGATTTATCGCAAAGATATAGGGATAGCCCTTACTGAACTACTAAGGTCTTGATTGTCTTTGTGGCCTTTGGCTTCTTGCCTTTTTTAGGTTTTGGCTCTTGAACTGTGAATGTGACTACACAGTTTCCAGCCGTTAGCGTTTTTAGGCTGGATCCAGACTTTGCACAGATCTTTTTGGATGCTTTTGAAACACTAAATGTTACTTTTGCTTTTGGCGAAACCGTTATCACGCCAACACGACTTGCTAATGCTTTACCGGCAAACTTTGACTTGGCCTGAACTGTTCTGGTTGCCAAATCAGCGGCGGCAGCTTGCGCTATTAAGTCAACTGGTGGTGTTTTGTCTGCAGGTGGGACAACCGGTGGAACAACGACTGGTGGGTCAACAGTTGGAGGGGAATCGGCTTGCCAATTAGCAAATAAAGTTACATCGCTGGTGCCACCTGGAGCATAAGGGAAAACTACGGGAGAACCGCCATTTGTGCGAGACCAACCAACAAAAGAGTGATCAGTTCGAGTTGGCGCTGTTGGCTCAGAGACATCGCCGCCGGTTGTAAATCCGCCAGGACCCACGGCCGACCCGCCATTGGAGTCATAGTTCATAAAATGATCAACAACTGAAACTCTTAAGCCATTCCATATAGATTCATTTGCGCTAAAGCCAGTTGCTCCAGTCTTTATGTACGCCTTCTGCCCCCTTGGCCCACAATCGAAAGTGGCATCTTCTGCACTCGGTGCATGGCCCAAGAAAAAATAATTGGTGCTTTGCTGTGTGCAATAAAAAGCCAACTGTTCGACCGAGCTGACACTAGACGAAATAACAACAGAAGTCAGTGATGGTGCGCCCATGAATGCTCGACCACCTATTACATTTACACCCGAAGGAACGGTGTAAGAATTTGCAGTTTTACCGTTTGGGTAGACAAGGAGTTTTGTGCGTAGCTTGTTGAACAACACACCATCAATTGAGGTGAAGCTGCTGTTGTTTTCCGAAACCGTAATTGAAGAAAGTGCATAGGCGTAGTCAAAAACCCCTTCTCCCATTCCCAAAGTAGTAACATTTCGTGGGATTTCTAAGCTCGTAAGTTGATCAGTACGACTAAATGCTTGAGTGCCAATTTCGACAAGACCATCTGGCAAACTGACAGAAGTGACTTTGCTGCTCCCAAATGCTTGTATTCCGATGCGAGTAACCCCTGCTGGCACTACGTAGGGTCCAACACGTCCTGCCGGATAAGCCAATAGCGTTGTAGGTGGTTTGTTGAACAACACCCCATGAACAGATGCTTCGTAACTTGTATTGCCCGTTGCAACTGTAATTGCAGTAAGTGCGCCTGCACCAGAAAACGCACCTTCGCCGATAGTGCTGACACTGGCTGGAATCTCAATAGAAGTAAGGCCACTTGCTGTGAAGGCAAACGGTTCAATTGTTGTGACATTGGAAGGGATGGTTATTGAAGTAAGCGCGAAGGTGTACGCGAAGGCATACTCTCGGATGACTGTTACCCCAGCTGGGATTGTCACAGAGGTTAGTAGAGTTGCGCCAGAGAATGCATAATCATCTATGAATGTGACATTGGGCATGTTGATGGTGGTAATTTGTGTGTTCATAAATGCGCCGTAACCAATGGTTGTGACGCTAGCTGGGAGGGTAATTGCGGTGATTGCTTTATTGAAAAACGTATCGCTACCAATGGTTGTGACACCGGCTGGGATCTCAACCACTCCAGTGCAGTTGGCATTACTGACTGTTACTTCCGATCCATCAGTAGTGATTGTGTAAATGCCAGTGGTTTCTGATGTAGGGTCACCAGTTGAGCACAAGTAGGTTCCATCAGCAAGTGCTGTTGCATTCGCTGGGCTTGCTGTAAATGCAGTCAATAGCATTACAAAGCTGGTTACAAGGCTTGTGCTTCGAATAGAAAATCGACGCATTTTGAATCACTCACATTTGACTAGTTGGAAAGAACTAGTCAAAGTGTTCAAAACTAACTTTGTTCTGGTTACACATTAACAACGTTAGGTTTAAAACCAGGTTGGATTTAGACAATTTCTCACTGAGATGTCCGATTTGTCTACTTTGATTGTGTTGATTAGGCCTTAACTAAGTAGTTGAGCAGGTTCTTTTGGCGGTCTACTAACGACAACGAGTCCGATCAAAATCAAAATGGATCCGACAATGCCAACAACGGAAACTGTCTCACCCAGAAGCGCGACGCCCAAGATCGATGCAGTCAGTGGTTCCATCAATCCAACGGTGACTGCCGTAGCTGCGCCAATTCGTGAGATGCCGTAGATAAAGAATGCGTAGGCAACTGCAACCGTAACTATGCCTCCGTAAAGTGCTCCCATTAGCAAGATGGGGTCTTGCAAAAAACTAAAGTCTTTGCCATAGCTAAGTGGTGCCTGAAAAATTGTTCCGATCGTGAACATTGGAGCAACACATTGAAACGGAGTGTGACGCTTGGAAATCATGCCCATTCCAGTTGCTTGCATTGAATAGCCGAATGCGGCAGCCATTGCAAAAGCCACGCCGAGAATGCTTACAGTGTTATCTCCGCTCGGCCAATTAAGTGCAACTACGCCAGTAACCGCGATAAGTGTGCCGATGGCCCACTGCTTTCCTGGTGGTTGCTTCAATGCAATCCAAGCAATCAAGCCAACAAAAATCGGTGCAACACCAATTGATACAACTGCTGCTACACCAACACCGGTTAACTGAAATGCCAAAATGAAAAGCGGGAAAAATAACGCAGCGCCGGTGCCAGCAACCAAAATTGGAACTATGTCTTCCTTGGTATAGCGCTTCTTGTTTTTGGATAACAAAACGAATAACCAGAGCGCAGTTGTTCCGCTGAGATTACGAACCAAGGAATACTGGAATTCAGTACCTTCTGGGAAAAGCTTTACAACTGGGCCTACTGTGCCCCAGATAATCGTTCC
>Ga0315907_10003859_pt1 | contig 17254 bp, 20 predicted proteins | sample LakEriMetagenome_3_FD_203525 | JGI IMG/M metagenome (GOLD analysis project Ga0315907, IMG submission 203525) | Freshwater fungal communities from buoy surface, Lake Erie, Ohio, United States - Buoy 12 MA123 | ecosystem: Environmental > Aquatic > Freshwater > Lake > Lake biofilm | place: USA... | reverse complement strand
ACCCCCGGCAGGAAAAAGGGCCCCCTTCCCCTGTAAACCGATTTGCCTTGCAATTTTTTTGTATTCGTGAAACAATTCGTTCCATGAAAACAACCTGCTCCAAGTGCCACGGTCCGAATGACCGGCTACCCCAACGCTACTGCCGCGCGTGCCATGCTGCGTACGCCAGGGACAACCGACCACGGCACGCGGACCTTCCCGATGATCAGCGCCAGCGGTCCGTGGCCCGTGCTTATGCCAACGTGTACCAGCGCAGGGGAAAACTTCTTCCTGAACCCTGTGCCGTGTGCCAGGACCCTTCTGCCCAAAAGCATCATGACGACTACAGCAAACCGCTCCAAGTCACATGGCTTTGCCGAAAATGTCATCTGACCCTACACTCGGACGACAAAACTCTCCACGTGGAACAATCATGATCCCTGACGACATCGAAGCGGACCGCCTGCGCCTTGAGTACCGACTCGCACAACTTAACTCGCAAGAGAAGGCCAGGAGCAGCTTCCTGGACTTCGTGCGCTACGTCTGGCCAAACGCGATCCTTGGTGAGCACCACGCGATCATGGCCAAGGCCTTCGACCGCATTGCCGCTGGGTCCTTGAAGCGTTTGATCATCAACATGCCTCCCCGGCACACGAAGTCTGAATTCGCGTCCTATCTCCTGCCTGCGTACCTCATGGGCCGCGATCCAAGCACCAAGGCCATTGAAGCAACGCACAACAGCGAGCTCGCCGTGCGCTTTGGCCGCAAGGTCCGTGACCTGATGGACATGGACACTTACAAGGAGGTTTTTCCAGATGTGACCTTGAAGCAGGACTCAAAGGCTGCCGGCCGGTGGGACACGAACAAGGGCGGGGAATACTTTGCTGTTGGTGTGGGCGGTGCGATGACCGGTCGTGGTGCGAACGTCTTGATCATTGACGATCCGCACTCGGAGCAGGACGCGATGAGTGAGCTTGCTTTGGACAACGCCTGGGAGTGGTACATCTCTGGCCCGCGCACGCGTTTGCAACCAGGCGGTGCGATCGTGATCGTGATGACGCGCTGGGGGACGAAGGACCTGACAGCGCGCTTACTCAAGGCGCAAAAATCACGGAACGCGGACCAGTGGGAGGTGATTGAGTTTCCGGCCATCATGCCGAGCGGCAAACCCCTGTGGCCAGGCTTTTGGAAGATCGAAGAACTTGAGGGCGTCAAAGCCACTTTGTCGGTGCAAAAGTGGAACGCGATGTACCAGCAGCAGCCCACGAACGACGAGGGCGCGATCCTGAAAAGGGAGTGGTGGAAAGTCTGGCCGCATGACGATCCGCCTGTGGTGAACTACATCATCCAGTCCATGGACACGGCCTACTCCAAGAAAGAGACGGCTGACTTTTCCGTCATCACGACCTGGGGTGTGTTTTACCTGAACGAGGACTCGGGGGCGTCCATCATCTTGCTTGACGTCAAGCGCGGGAGGTGGGACTTCCCAGAGCTCAAGCGTATTGCGAAGGAGCAGTACGACCACTGGCAGCCGGACAACGTGCTGATTGAGGCGAAGGCCACGGGCACGCCGCTGCAGCAGGAACTGCGCAGGATGAGCATCCCTGTGACGATGTACTCGCCAGGAGGCCGCAGGTCGGGCACGGACAAGATCGCGCGGGCCAACGCCGTGGCCCCTGTGTTCGAGGCCGGGATGGTCTGGGCCCCGGACACGGAGTGGGCTGAGCTTCTTGTTGAAGAATGCGCGGCGTTCCCGAACGGCGACAACGACGACATGGTGGACAGCACGACCATGGCCATGGACAGATTCCGGCGCGGCAACTTCATCAGCCTGGCCACCGACGACAACGAGGAAGGTGAAAAGCGGGAGCTTGTGCCGGAGTACTATTGAGCCGTAAAATGTAGGCAACTTATTGGCAGGAACCGGTATGGCCCAGAGAATCTATTCAGCAGCCGAGATGAACGCCCCAGGGATTTCTCAGAAGACCCGGGACAACATGTTGAAGAACAACGCTGGGGTGCGTGCTTTCCAGGAGCAGCAGGCTAAGACAAGGGCCGATGCCGCTGCTCGCGAAAGAGCTGCAGCAGCGTTCCGGCAAAAACAGACAGATGACTTCAATGCCCGGCAGCAGGCATGGAGAAACGATTTCAACGCTCGGCAGCAGGCGCATCGAGACAGTCTTAAACCAGCTCGAACTACGCCGGCCCCAGCTTCAAGAACAACCTCCGCTCCTGTGATGCGTGGGACAACGCCTACCACGGCCATCAGCACTCCAAGGTCGACATCCGCTCCAGTGATGCGTGGAAACACGTCTGCCCCTTCAGTCTTTAGTGCCCCAAGGACAACGTCTGCCCCTGTGATGAGAGGCACAACGCCTACTTCGGCCGTCAGTGCCCCAAGAGCCACCTCTACCACTGTGATGAGGGGGAACACACCTGCCCCTTCGGTCTTCAGCGCTCCGAGGTCGACCTCCGCTCCAGTGATGAGAGGCACAACGCCTACTTCGGCCGTCAGCGCCCCAAGGTCGACGTCTGCCCCTGTGATGCGTGGAAACACGTCTGCCCCTTCAGTGTTTAGCGCCCCAAGGTCGACGTCTGCCCCTGTGATGAGAGGCGTGACATCTACTTCGGCCGCTCGCTCCCCAAGGGCCACATCTACCACTGTGATGAGGGGGAACACACCTGCCCCTTCAGTGTTCACTTCCTCAAGAACAACGTCTGCCCCTGTGATGCGTGGAACAACGACCAGCTCCAGGTCGACCTTTACTCCTGCGACGAATCGCAGTACGTTCAGGCCAAACCCACCTTTGTACAGCTCTGCCCCTGCTCCGATGTCACGGTTTGACCAGATGATGGCAAACCTGCCGACACCTGCGCGTCCAACCTTTAACGCGGACGCTTTCAGAAGCGACCTTGACGCCTACATCCAAGACACTATCGCCAACGCAAATAGCAACAACCCCGTAGGCGACTCAGGGCTTGGTGACACATCCGCCAGAGACGACCTGGCAAGCCTTGACCGACAAGACGCTGCGGACAATGCACGTGCAGATGCCGAAGCCGGTTTTGGAGATGGTGGTTTGGGCAATGACGGTCTCGGCGGCGGTTTAGGCAATGACGGTCTTGGCGGCGGTCTGGGCGATGGCGGTTTAGGCAATGACGGTCTTGGAGGTAGCGGATCAGCACGAGATGACTTAACCGCTCTTGGTGGCGGCTCTCCCGCACTCGGCGGAGGGGATGGATTCCCTGCACTTGGTAGTGGCGATGGTTTCCCCGCACTCGGCGGTAGCGGCTCTTCCGCATCTGGCGGCGCGTCAGCGGCAGAAGATTTTGCAGAACTTGACCGACAAGATGCTGCGGATAACGCACGTGCGGATGCCGAAGCTGGTTTTGGCGGTGACAGCAGTTTCCCTGCAATCGGCAGTGGTGGTGGTTTCCCAGCTCTAGGCAGTGGTGACGGCTTTCCTGCCCTTAGCGGATCAGCCGCAAGTGATCTTGCAGCTTTAACCCCTGGAGCTACTCTTCCCGGTCAGGTGAATGCCACGACCCCTGGAGCTACTCTTCCCGGTCAGGTGAATGCCACGACCCCTGGAGCTACTCTTCCCGGTCAGGTGAATGCCACGACCCCTGGAGCTACTCTTCCCGGTCAGGTGAATGCCACGACCCCTGGGGCTACTCTTCCTGGTCAGGTAAATGCCACGACCCCTGGAGCTACTCTTCCTGGTCAGGTAAATGCCACGACCCCTGGAGCTACTCTTCCTGGTCAGGTGAATGCGGACATGGCACCTCCAGTTGTAACGCCTCCACCGGTCGTTCCACCTGTGGTGACGCCTCCAGTTGTAACGCCTCCACCGGTCGTTCCACCTGTGGTGACGCCACCCGTGACGCCGCCGGTATCGCCTCCCCCACCACCCGTTCCTCCGGTCGTCCCGCCAGTGGTGACACCGCCCGTTGTTCCACCCGTTGTGACACCACCGGTCGTTCCACCTGTGGTGACGCCGCCAATCGCGACACCACCTGTTGTCACGCCAACGCCACCTACGGACGTCACCAACATTCCAATTCGGCTTCCAGTGACGCCGCCACCGTTCGCCCCTACAGTCATGCTGCCAAAGCAGCCGACGCCTGCGATGCCCACGTCGCCCCCACCAGGGTCCGTGGCCCCCGCACCATTCACCTTGTCCTCAGGCCCGAACGCCTTTGAAGACGAGGTGCTCAGGCGCGAGATGTCTTGGATCAACCCACCTGATATGCGCGGACCTTCCGGACTCATCCAGCCTGCGCCTCAAGGGAGCATGAGAAGAAGTGGAGGCTTGGACCCTCACACCTTGGGCAGCTACAAGAAGCTGTCAGGCGCTTTTGGCACGACGACCGACCGCATGGGCAATGTGGTCGCTGGCGCGACGCTGCCCACAGAGGACGAAATCAGAAGAGGTCAGCTGACCTCTCGGATCGCAGGCCAGAATGCACAGCTCTCAGACGTCCTTGGCACTCGCACCGATCGCCTTGGCAACGTAGTCGCGGCCCCGGCCATGCCTGCGTTCTTCAAGGACGGCGGAGAGGTCATGAACAGCGACTCGATTAACGAGTACCTGCAGCAGCAGATGAGCGGGGACCAGGACTCGAGCGCAGCCCTTTTTGACAATGCACAAAAGCTCCTGGCTGACGTTACACAAGCCAACCAGGTCGAGCCAATGCGCCGCCCCGTCAAGCGCACTTCACGGGGCTCGGGCGGTGAGTCGAAGACCGACAAGAACATGTCGCTCAAGATGCCTTCTTTGGCGGCATCTAAGGGCATGGCCTTCGCTCCGCCAAGCGCGCAAGAGGCAGCTGAGACCAAGAGCATGGGCACTGCCCGTGAGCAGATGGAAGAGCTTGCCCGCGTGTACCAGCTCAAGATCAACGCAGCGCGGAACAAGGCCCGTGGCCTGGGAGCTGATACCTTCGGCGCGCCTACCCTTGAAGGCCAGACCCTTGTCAAGAAGAGCTTGAGCAAGCGCAGCTTTGCCAAGGGCGGATTTGTCAGCGTGCTGGAAAAGGGCGACATGTCCAGCCCTGCTTACAGGGCTCAGCTTGAACGCGAGCAGGGCCTTGAAGGTTCGTACCCGGAGATGATTGCTGCACCTTTGGTTAAAAGTGCTGTGGGCGCAGCGCGCGCAGGACTTGACCGTTTCTTGGCTAGCCGTGCGCCGAAGAGGTTCACGGATTTGGAAAATGCTCGTCGGGATGCGGCGTTTAGGACATTGACGGAAAGGGAACGGGCGAAGTACCTCGGCTCTGGCCAGCTGCCCGATGATTTTGCGGAGCGGATGAAAAACGCATCGGCAATTGGTGAGAATGTGGGCAAGGCCCCATTCCCAACAGCCGTACCAAGCCCCGAGAAAAAACGGGCCAACTTGAAGGAGTACCTGGGCAAGACGGTACGTGACCCGTCTGCGCGCCGACTGCTGGTGGAGCTGGAAGCGCAAAACGAGCAGGCTCAGGAACCCGAATACCGCGCCAAGGGCTCGCCTGAGGAGGGCGAGGTCTCGCAAGCAGAGCGTGACGCCGCAAGCCGTCCAGCCTTTGTAACGCCCAAGTCCGGCATCGGCCGCAAGTCTTCTACAAAGGCGGGCGAGCTGGAAGCGGCTGCACTGCAGGGCATTTCTGAGACCCCATATAACCTCTTGGGCGCGCCGGTTGATTTGCTCACCATGGCCATGCGCCCGCTTGGCTACAACGTGGAAGCGCCGATGCTGGGCTCGGAGGACTTAAAGCGCCGCGCTACCAGGGCAGGCATCCGCCAGGAGCCGCCCAAGGAAGGCACAGCAGCTCGCGCCTTGTTCAATCTGGCTGAGATCGGCTCGAGCGCCGTGAACCCTGCAGCGCCTGTGCGTGCAGGTGTCAAGGCAGCCAAGGCCGTGGGCGACAAGGCCGCTGACGTGGCCAAGGACTTCCAAGAGTACAACCGCCAGCTAAACGTGCCTGGCGCGTCGTACGTTTCCCGTGCACCAGGCGGCTACTTCCCAACATCGCGCAGCACAGAAGGCGGCATCTTGTCCAACCTGGACAAGGCGTTTGACCCGATCCTCAAAGAAATCCGCAACATTGACGATCCTGAAAAGCGTCAGGCGTTGACCATGTTGTTCAACCAAAAGGCCAAGGACTTCTTCACCAAGCAGGCCGGCAGTGTTGACGACCCGTTGCGCAAAGACATTTTGTCTGGTGCGTTGAAGTTTGAGCGAAGCACGCCTATGGGGGATACCTTCCCGCAAGCTCTGCAAAAGGGCGTGGCGCAGGGTGACTTGGAATCCTTACGCCTGCTTGAGAAAGCGTATGACGAGATGCTAGGCATGCAGTCCACTGTCCCCCGACGCGTGGGTACTGACGAGGTTGAGGGAGTCATGCAGTCCCAGATCATGGCCAACATACAGGCCAACCTGGACAAAATCCCTGACGCCCAACTACTGGCTTACGCCGGTAGGAAGCCTGGTCAAGGCCCAACAGGCGTGGCCGATGTCGCTGCCCAGATACGCCAGAAGATCAAGGACAATCCGACGCTGTTCTCCACGGTCCTTGAACCACGGATCGCGGAAACATTGTTCGTCAACAGCCGCAACGTCTCAGACTCCGACATGGCGCGCTATCCCAGCCTGTACGGCTCCCCGGCTGTAGAAGCCATGGTGACGCCAGGTGGACGCCAGCCCGACTATGGCGAGGCCGTTGATGCCGGATATTTCTTGCCGGAGATGCAGGTAGCGATTGACAAGGGACAGCCTATCCAAGACATCCGCTCAGATTACGTGCGCATGCTAGGCTTGGGCCCCACCCAGATGCTGCGTCAAGCAGAACAAATGGACCCTGATGAGCTCAATCAAATGGGCTTTCCGGACTTTCTTAAGAAAGCGTATGCGAACACCCAGCAGGTGGACCGGTTTGAGAAATCAATCCCGCTGGTTAAGAAGGCTATTGAAGCAGGAAAGGTCCCGCCCGCAGACATCATGACCTTTGGCGTTAAAGACTTCCTGCCCGCAGGAGATGACTTTCGATGGGTTAAGGTAGTCAAGCCGGACGGCGTTCGCGCAATTGCCGCAGGCATGAACAACTCGGTGGCAGGTTATGCCAAGTCCACCACCTACGGCAGCCTGAAAAAGGGCCGTGCGGCGTTGGACAGTGGCGAGGCTGAGGTGTACTCGCTGTACGACAATAACAATGTGCCCCACGTCACGGTGGAGTATTTGACCGCCAAGCCCGGTGTCCCTGACGCAAAGAAAAACACCATTGCACAGCTCACCGGCAACGGTCCGTTGACCGCTAATGCCACTCCTGAAAATTATGCACCGCAGATAGTTGATTTGTTGAATAATCTACGTCCAAACAGCATGCCTCCTACCATTAAGAAATTGCTTGAAGACACGGGTCAGAAAGTGTTTTTAGATGAAGAGGTTTTGGCCCCTTTGTATTTTGGGGTGCCAATTCAAGCGCTGAGGTAGGCGGACGACAATCTTTTACGGCAACTTGACGCGCAATAAGGAACACACATGGCAATCGAAAAAGCAATGAACCAACTGCCCTCGCTTGAGGTGATCATCGGCGGCGGAGGCATCCCAGCGCCGCAGTCGGACATTGAGATCATCATCGAAGAGGATGGCGGAGCGATTGTTGAGATGGGCGAGAAGGATGCCGAGGAGGTTGACTTCTACGCCAACCTGGCCGAGGTCATTGAGCCGGACGTCTTGGCCCAAATCGGCATCGAAGTGTCCACTTTATTCGAGGCAGACAAGGGCTCGCGCTCCGATTGGGAGCAGATGTACGCCAAGGGCCTTGATCTGCTGGGCTTTCGCATGGAAGAGCGCACCAAACCCTTCCGTGGCGCGTCAGGCGCGACCCATCCAATGCTGACCGAGGCCATCATCCAGTTCCAGGCACAGGCCTTCAAGGAGCTCATGCCTGCTGGTGGCCCTGTTCGCAGCCAGATCATGGGCAAAGAGACGGTGGAAAAGTTCCAGCAAGCCGGTCGCGTGCAGGATTTCATGAACTACCAGATCACCACGGTGATGGAAGAGTACACACCGGAGTTTGACCAGCAGCTTTTCTACACTGGCTACGGTGGTTCGACCTTCAAGAAGGTCTACTACGACTACCAACTGGGCCGCATGGTGTCCAAACTGTGCCTGGCAGACGACGTTTACATCCCCTACAACGGCTCAAGCGTCGTGTCCCAATGCCCACGGCTCACGCACCGCATTGCGATGGACGCCAACGAGTACAAAAAGCGCGCTTTGGCCGGCGAATACCTCGATATTTTCTTGGACACGTACGCCACGCCTGCCGATGCGAGCCAAATCCAAGAAGCAGTCGACAAAATCACCGGCATTCAGCCCACTGATGACATCGGCGAGGTGTTTTTGCTCGAGCAACTGGTCGATTTGGACCTCAAAGGCTTTGAAGACAAGGACGAAGACGGCAATTTGACCGGCATCAAGCGCCCATACGTCGTCACACTGGCCGAAGACACGCTCAAGGTGGTCGGAATTCGTCGGAATTGGAAAGAAGACGACAAAAAATGCTGCCGCCGCAACTATTTTGTGCACTACGTGCTGGTCGAAGGGCCAGGAGCCTACGGTTTGGGCTTTGTACACCTGATTGGAGGCCTCAGCAAGTCCGCTACAAGCGCCCTGCGCCAGCTGACAGACGCCGGAACGCTGTCTAACCTGCCTGCAGGCTTCAAAGCCAAGGGAGCGCGGATCGCGGACGACTCTGATCCGATCCAACCAGGCGAATGGCGCGACATTGACGCTGGTGGCGCGGAACTTTCCTCGTCTTTGCTGCCGCTGCCGTACAAAGAGCCCAGCCAAGTGCTGTTTGCGCTGATGGGATTCTTGGTTGACTCTGGCAAACGCCTGTCCAGCACGGCCGACATGCAAGTTGGCGACGGCAACCAGTACGCGCAGGTCGGAACGACGCTGGCGCTGCTCGAGCGCGGCTCCATGGTCATGTCCAGCATCCACAAACGCCTGCACTATGCGCAGACGTTGGAGTTCCGCTTGCTGTTCGAGGGCTTCAGCCAGTATCTGCCCGACGAGTACCCCTACGACGTGCCTGGGGCCAGCCGCAAGATCAAGAAAAGGGATTTTGACTCGATGGTGTCGGTGCAGCCGGTGGCTGACCCCAACATCTTCAGCTCTGCCCAGCGCATCCAGCTCGCGCAGATGCAACTGCAGCTTGCACAGAGCGCCCCGAACATGCACAACATGTACGAGGCCTACTACCGCATGTATGCAGCGCTGAACGTCCGCGACATTGACGGCGTGCTGCTGCCGCAGAACACCAACACGCCTCGCGATCCAGCGTCAGAGAACAGCGACGTGCTCAACGGCATGAAGTTGAAGGCCTTTGCCGGCCAGCAGCACGACGCGCACATCGCATCGCACTTGATGATGGGTCTATCGCCTATTTTGCACGCCAACCCACTGGCCGCAACCGAGTTGCAAAAGCACATCCTCGAGCACGTGCGCCTGCGCGCGGAAGAGGACGTCGAAGCTGACCTGTTCAAGGCCTACGGCACCGATCCGGACCGTCTGGTCTCTGCCATCCAGAAGGAAGGCATGGTTGCCATTCGCATCGCAACGGGCCTCAAAGAGGTGCGCGACATGCAAGAGGCATTTGCAGGCGGCGAGGGCCCCGATCCGCTGGTGCAGCTCAAGGAGAAAGAGATTGCCCAGCGTGCGCAAGCCGACCAGGCACGCATTAACATCGATCAGCAACGCTTGGCGCTGGATCAGCAAAAATCGCAAGAGACCAACCAGATCAACCGGCAGAAGCTGCAATTGCAGCAGGCCAAACTCAACCAACCAGGAGGCCAATATGCCGCTTAAAAAAGGTTCCAGCCAAAAGACGATCAGCTCCAACATCGGAGAGATCGTTCGCGACTACAAGAAGGACGGCATGATCGGCACCAGCAAGCCAAAGAGCAAAGCTGCTGCCGTGAAGCAGGCCGCTGCGATCGCGTACGACAAAGCCGGCAAAACCAAGATGGCTAAGGGCGGTGCGGTGAAAACACCAAAAGGTGTGCAAGGCCCTGCAATGATTGTGAAGAAAAAGGACGGAAACCGTCCAGTTAAGATATACTGATTCGTGAGTGAGTGCTATCAGGCGGAGCCTTGTACCGTCTGCTTTTCATGGAAATCACCATGCTCGAATTTGCAGAAGCAGTTCTGAAGGAAATCAGGAAACTCCAGGATCAATCCAAGCAGATTGTCCTGAACGGAACCATCACAGACATGGAGCGTTACCGCTTCATGATGGGTCGCCTTGAGGGTTTGAGAATGGCCGAAGACTCCGTGAAAGACTTGCTCAAAAAGGTCACGGACGATGTCGACGATTTTCTCAAGTGAAAGGAAGACCATGGAAACCGCAGCAGTACCTGAAATCAACATGACCGCCCTGGAGCGTAAGTGGGCAGAGGAGGCAGCCAACAAGCAGCCGGTCCTCGAAGACGCTTACACCGAGCTCGGGTTTGACCCCGAGAAGCTCGACCAGTCGGTTATCGACACCATTCCAAAACCTACCGGATGGCGCATTGCCATCCTGCCCTATCGCGGCGCGGAAAAGACCAAAGGCGGCATCGTCTTGGCCGAGGAAACGCAGCGCAGGTCGCAGCTTGGCACTACGTGCGGCTACGTCTTGAAAGTGGGCGACTTGGCCTATGCCGACGAGAGCAAGTTTCCCGCCGGACCATGGTGCAAGCAAGGTGACTGGATCATCTTCGGCCGATATGCGGGTGCTCGCATCCCAATCGACGGCGGTGAGATTCGTTTGTTGAACGACGACGAAGTTTTGGCTGTCGTGAACAGTCCCGAAGACATTCTGCACATGTAAAGGAGCGATAGTATGAGTGATGACTTGCAATTTAAGATCGGTGAGGACGAAAGCCCTGCCACCGTCGCTATCGGTGAGGACGGCGCTGCTGAAGTGCTGGACAAGCCCGAAGCACCTCTTGTTGAGACGCCTCAGCAAACAGCCCAGGCCCCTGCCGCTGGCACTGAGCTCGATCAGTACAGCGATAGCGTCAAAAAGCGCATTGACAAACTGACCGCACGCCTGCGCGAGACCCAGCGCCGTGAGCAGGCAGCCTTGGAATATGCCAAGAGCGTGCAGGCCCGTGCCCAACAGCTCGAGCAGCAGTACATGACCGCTGACACCGAGCGCCTGGGCGAGGCCAACGGCCGCGTGCAGACGCAGGTAGTGGCGCTCAAGCAGATCATCCGCAAGGCCCGTGAAGAGGGCGACATTGACACCGAGACAGAAGCCCAGCAGCGCCTCACAGCCCTGACCCTGGAGCAAAGTCAGCTCGCCGTCGCCACCCAGGAGCGCGAGCGTCGGCAGCAGGAGTGGGACTACCAGCAGCAAGTTGCTGCCCAGCAGGCTACCCAGCAGCCTCAGGCTCCAGCGCAGCAACAAGTCGATCCTCGCGTCGAGGAATGGGCTGAGCGCAACCCCTGGTATGGCCGCGACACTGCCATGACCCACGCTGCGTGGGGCATTCATCGCCAGTTGATCCAAGTTGAGGGGTTTGACGGCAGCAGCGATGAGTATTATGATGAACTCGACAACCGCTTGAAGCAGGCCTTCCCCCAGAAACTGGGCGTAGTCCAAGAGCAAGCGCCAACTAACAGAGCCGCCAGGAACGTGCAAACGGTGGCACCTGCATCCCGATCATCGGGTATTAACAACGCACGCCGCACTGTCAAATTGACACCAAGTCAAGTTGCAATTGCCAAAAAGCTAGGTGTTCCTCTCGAGGAATACGCCAAGTACGTAAAGGAGTAAAACCATGTCAGACGTTAAAGTACCCGTACTCAATCGCAGTTCTCGCGGAACCGAATCCCGTGAGAAAGATGCGCGACGTAAGCCTTGGGCTCCTCCTTCGCGACTGGATGCGCCTCCCCCACCCATGGGATACAAGCACCGTTGGATTCGGGCTGAAGCCGGTGGTATGGACGACCGCACGAACATCTCCGGAAAGCTCCGCGAGGGGTATGAGCTGGTTCGTGGGGACGAGTACCCTGACTATCATGTTCCAACAGTAGAAGACGGCCGACATGCTGGCGTGATCAGCGTGGGAGGCCTGCTCCTTGCTCGCGTTCCTGTGGAAACTGTTGATGAGCGCAATGCGTATTACCGTAGTCGAGCGAACGACCAACTGCAAGCTGCCGACAATGAGCTGATGAAAGCGAATGCCCACAATAGCATGACCATTCAGCGGCCCACTCGACAGTCTCGCGTATCATTTGGCGGCTCTACCAAGAGCTGACAAAAATCACTTTTTGAAGGAAACATCAAATGGCAAACGTAAACAAGCCTTTTGGTCTGCGTCCTATCGGCAATCTGTCCGCTACTGGTGCCCAAAAACAGTACGGATACCTGATTAACGATAACCAGGCTGGGGCGATTTTCCAAGGCGACTTGGTAACCCTTGATAACGGTTACTTGGTCAAGTTCAACAACACCAACCACACGGTTGCCGTTGGCGTGTTCAATGGATGCAATTACATTGACCCCACCACAGGCAAGCCTACCTGGAAGAACTACTACCCTGGTTCTGTCAACATCACTTCCGGCCAGATCGTGGCTGACGTGATTGACGATCCAAGCCAGTTGTTCCTGATCCAGAGCGCAGGTACACCTACGCAGGCAAACATCGGTACCAATGCTGACATCACTGCCAGCACCACTGGTAGCACCACCACGGGCGTGTCCAACATGACCATGAGCGGTACTTTCACCGAGAACGCCGCTGCAAACCTGAAGGCTGTTGGTTTGTGGAACACACCGGACAATGAGATGGGCCAATACGCCGTTCTCGTTGTGATGATTAACGAGCACATGTACGGCAGCACTGGCACGCCGGGCTTTAGCACCTAAGGAGATCAATCATGGCAATTTCACGTGCACAACTGGTGAAAGAGCTTGAGCCAGGTCTCAATGCTCTGTTCGGTCTCGAGTACAAAAACTACGAGAACCAACACACGCAAATCTACTCCATCGAATCTTCGGACCGCGCGTTTGAAGAGGAAGTGATGGAATCGGGCTTCGGCGAAGCTCCTGTGAAGACCGAAGGCGCTGGCGTTGCATACGACCAGGCGCAAGAAGTCTACACTGCTCGCTACACCCACGAGACCATCGCCCTGGCGTTCTCGCTGACCGAAGAAGCCGTTGAGGACAACCTCTACGACCGTCTGTCGGCCCGCTACACCAAGGCTCTGGCTCGTTCAATGGCTCAAACCAAGCAGATCAAGGCTGCAGCTGTGCTGAACGGCGCTTTCACCACCTCTATCGGTGGCGACGGTGTTGCTCTGTGCTCGCTGAACCACCCCACTCTGGGCGGTCCTGACCTCGCCAACACTTTGGCCACACCTGCTGACTTGTCCGAGACCTCCTTGGAACAGTCTCTGATCGACATCCAAGCGTTCACCGATGAACGTGGTTTGAAGATCGCTGTGCAGGGCCTGAAGCTGATCATCCCCAAAGAGCTGCAGTTCACCGCTGACCGTATCATGAAGTCCACGCTGCGCGTCGGTACTGCTGATAACGACATCAACGCTCTGCGCAACATGGGCATGGTGCCTCAGGGCTACACCATCAACAACTTCCTGACCGATCCCGATGCGTACTTCATCAAGACAGACGCACCCAACGGCATGAAGATGTTCGAGCGTGTGTCCATGAAGACTGGTTTCGAAGGCGACTTCGACACCGGCAACGTCCGTTACAAGGCCCGTGAACGCTACAGCTTCGGCTTCAGCGACCCACGCGGCATGTTCGGTTCGCCAGGCGCAGCCTAAGCGAAAAGAGCCGGGAGTTCCCGGTCAAGAAAAAGGGGCTTCGGCCCCTTTTTCTTTTTGTCGATATGGGTTATATTGTGCCCATCCCGGATTTATTCGGTGTATCTGACAGCCCCGGGGCTGACGTCATGCAGACAGATACACCTCAACCGCATGAGGAATCAATCATGGCTTTGACCACCTTCTCCGGCCCAGTACGCTCGTTGAACGGCTTTATCGCTGGCGACGGCAGCACCATCACCAAAGTGCGCTCTGGCTCCGCTTCCCTAGATTTCGGCTCAATCAGCGCAGCTTCCCAGGCCAACCTGACCATCACCGTCACCGGCGCTGCCGTTGGCGACGAAGTCATCATGGCTCTGCCTGCTGCCCCTGCTGCCGGCCTCGTTTTCAACGCATTCGTCTCGGCTGCCAATACCGTGACCATCCGCGCGTCCAACATTTCTGGGTCTCCCGTGGACCCAGCTGCTGCGACCTATGGTGTGATCGTTATCGCTGCCTAACCAGGAGCTTTAAATGGCTGCCAGCAATATCCAGTCGGTACAGAAGACGGCAACCGCAAATGCCGTCTCCGGCCGCGCGCGTCTGCTGGGGGTTTACTTCACAAACACCGCCACCGCTTCTTCTGTTGTCCTCAAGGACGGCGGAGCCAGCGGCACAGCTCGTTTGTCGCTGCAGACCCCTGCTTCCGCAGGCTCACAGGACCTGATGATCCCTGACCAGGGCATCTTGTTCACGAGTGGCATTCACATCACTTTTGGCTCAGCAGACGTGACAAGCGTTACGCTGCTGTTCGAAGGCGGAGCGGCTGTCTAATGGCTTCCAAAGGCATGGGCATCAAAACCTCGGTGAAGAGCGGAAACTTCCGTGCCACCAAGGAAGGCGCAGGCATGACCAAAAAAGGCGTTGCGGCGTACCGCAAGGCCAACCCTGGAAGCAAACTGAAGACGGCGGTGACTACCAAGACACCGACGGCTGCAGAGGCAAAGCGCCGAGCATCGTACTGTGCGCGGTCCGAGGGCCAGATGAAGGATTTTCCTGAAGCTGCCAAAGACCCAAACAGCAGGCTCCGCCAAGCGCGAAAGCGTTGGAGGTGCTGAATCGTGGAGATGATGGTATGGAACGTCGTTTTGACAGCGATCGTGGGACTCATGGGATTTTTGCTTAAAAGCAAGTTCGATGAGCTGTCCCGGATCAGCATTTTGCTGAACCGGACCCGCGAAGAAGTTGCCAGGGACCACGTCACCCGTAGGGAAGTGGACGATCGGATTGAAAAACTGGTCAGCCACATGGATCAGAGGTTTAATCGACTCGAGCAAAAACTCGATGACATCCAAAAAGGACGGACGATATGAAAGCACCGATGAAAATGGTCAAAAAAGGCGGCAAATCAGTGCCTGCTTTTGCAGCTGACGGCGTTGGCAAGATGAAAAAAGGTGGCATGGCCATGAAGTCCGCTTCGGACAAAATGGGTCGTGCTGTTTCTCGTAAAACGGCCGACGTCAAGGGCCGTGCAATGAAAAAAGGAGCATGATCATGGCTGGAAGAGGAATGGGTTGCGCCACTCGTGGCGGCGGTGCTGTTGAAAGCGGCCCCAAAAATCGCGTCATGTCTGAGCCAAGCAAAAAGTCTGGCCCTGTGATGATGAAAAAGGGCGGCATGGCCAACAAAGGCGGCATGAATGAGCACAAGCGCATGGCCATGGGCAAGCCCGTTGGCAAAATGGGCGGTGGCATGATGACCAAGGCCTATAAAAAGGGCGGGGCAGTCTGCTAAATGGCCACTTCAGGCACTACCTCATTCAACCTGTCGATTGACGACTTGGTTGAGGAAGCATTTGAGCGATGCGGCATACGGGCGACCAGCGGGTATCAACTCTCGTCGGCCCGTCGCTCGCTCAATTTGCTTTTCCTTGACTGGGCCAATCGCGGGCTGAATCTGTGGACAATTGAACAAGCTACTTTTCCGTTGACCGCTGGCGTCAACGAGATTTCGTTGGACGAATCGGTTGTCAACGTGCTTGAGGCGGTCATTCGTCAGAACAACCAAGGCATCAACACTGATGTCTACATTGAGCGCATCAGTCGTGAGGACTGGCTCAATGTCCCTGACAAAACAACGCGGGCTCGGCCTGCGCAGTTTTACGTTCAGCGCACCAACGTTCCGAAGGTGTACTTCTACCCGGCGGCAGACCAGAACTACACGTTCGTCTACTACCGCATCCGTCGCATCCAGGACGCAGGCAACTACACCAACACGGCAGACGTGAACTTCCGCTTCTTGCCCTGTTTGGCGTCCGGCTTGGCGTACTACCTGTCCCTCAAGTTTGCTGCTGACCGCGCTGCGGCGCTCAAGGCAATCTATGAGGAAGACTTCCAGCGCGCTGCTCTGGAGGATCGCGACACCGCAAGCGTGCAATTCGTACCGGATTTGGGGGTATGACATGGCTTTTGCGACCGGCAAATTCTCTTATGGGCTGTGCGACTACTGTGGTCAGCGGTATCAGTACAACACCCTGCGCAAAAACTGGCGCGGCTTTATGGTGTGTCCAGACGATTACGAGCCGAAAGAGCCGCAACTCGAGCCCCTGCGCTACAGGGGCGATGCCATCGCCCTGCGCGATCCGCGTCCCGATCGCATCGAGCCTGTGTCCGTCTTTGTTGGCGCACCAGGCTTTACCGCTTTTCAAAGTTATGGCAGCGTGCGGGGCGGCACCAACATGCAGCCGTACGTACAAGACCAGGCGCTCATCGCGCAGGGTGTTGTCGGATCAGTGACTGTGAGCATCACATGAACTACAACGAACTTGTCACCAACATCCGCAACTACACCGAGGTAGGAAGCAATGTCTTTACCGAGCCGGTGATCAACACCTTCATCACGATGGCGGAGAACCAGATTCTCCGCGAGATCGACCTGGACGTGTTCAAGCTGGAAGTTACGGGCAACATGACTCAGGGCAACAAGTTCCTGACTGCCCCATCTGACCTGCTCACGCACCGTTACATGATCTTGACGGCCTCCAACGGGGACCAGATTTTCCTGGACTTCCGAGACACGTCCTTCATGAAGGAGTATTGGGCCAACGGTGCTACGCAAGGCACTCCCAAATACTATTCAGTGTGGGATCAGAACACTTTCTACATTGCACCCACGCCAAACCAGAATTACAGCGTGGAGCTGGGCTACATCTATCGTCCAGCGCAACTGTCTTCCACCAACCAGACCACCTGGATTAGCAACAACGCGCCTGAAGCGCTGTTGTACGCATGCCTGATCCAGGCTTACAGCTACACCAAGGGACCTGCGGAAATGATGCAGTATTTCCGCGCGGCCTACAAAGAGGCCATACAGGGCCTGGGCACTGAGCAGCAAGGTCGCCGTCGTCGTGACGAATATCGAGATGGTATGCTTCGTATTCCACTTAAGTCGGAGTCACCAGGGCCATGATT
>Ga0315907_10003857_pt1 | contig 17264 bp, 15 predicted proteins | sample LakEriMetagenome_3_FD_203525 | JGI IMG/M metagenome (GOLD analysis project Ga0315907, IMG submission 203525) | Freshwater fungal communities from buoy surface, Lake Erie, Ohio, United States - Buoy 12 MA123 | ecosystem: Environmental > Aquatic > Freshwater > Lake > Lake biofilm | place: USA... | reverse complement strand
TGAAAGTGACGAAGAGAATCTGGATTCGTTCCATGGTCGGGGCAGCGGCAGCAGCCGCCGTCACGGGTTTCGCCTTTGCGCAGGGTGCGCCCATCAAGATCGGTTTGCTGGCCACGCTGGAAGGGCCATTCGCCGCCGGTGGCGCCGACGGCATGCGAGGGGCCGAGCTCGCGCTCAGGCAACGCGGCGGCATGGTGGCGGGCCGAAAGATCGAGCTCGTCAAGGCTTCCTCGAACGCCAACCCCGATGTGGCCGTGAACGCGGTACGCAAGCTGGTGGAGCAGGACAAGGTGGACATCGTGGTCGGCCCGCTGTCCGGCGGCGAGGGCATCGCGGTCAAGGACTACTCCAAGACGCAGCCCAACATGACCTTCATCAACGGCGGCTCGGGTGCGCAGGCCACCACGCTGCAAAGCCCCAGCCCCAACTTCTTCCGCTTCAACACCGAGGGCGCGCAGTGGATGGTGGGCCTGGGCAAGGCGGCCATGGACAAGGGCTACAAGCGCGTGATGGTGATCGCCGAGGACTACGCCTTCCCGTACTCGCAGGTGCAGGGCTTCATGTCGGAGTTCTGCCGGCTGGGTGGCAAAGTGCCGTTGAAGGCCTGGGTGCCGCTGGGCGGCAAGGACTACTCCTCGGTCATCGCCCGCATTCCCAAGGACGTGGATGCGCTGCTGGTGATCCTGGGTGGGGCGGATGCCGTCAACTTCCTGAACCAGTACGAGGCCGCCGGTGGTGACAAGCCCATGATGGGCGGCTCCATCACCGTCAGCCAGGACGTGCTGAACTACCGCGGCAAGCGGCGTGATTCGCTGGTGGGCACCATGTCCGCCGGCCCCTACGCCGACAGCTTCGACGGCGCCGACTGGAGAGCCTTCGTCGCCGACTACCAGAAGAACTACCCCGTCTCCGCGGGCGGCTACCCCAGCCCGAGCCTGTTCGCCCTGGTGTACTACACCAACATGAAGGCCGCGCTGGACGCGTTGGACCAGGTCAAGGGCGACCTGTCCGGCGGCCAAGCCAAGTACCGCGAGGCCCTGTCCAAGCTGGAGCTGAAGATGCCCACGGGCACCGTCAAGCTGGACGCGAACCGCCAGGCCATCGGCAGCACTTTCGTGACCGAGGTGGTCAAGGACAGCAAGGGCGACCTGACCACGCGCGTGCTGCGCAAGGTGGACAACGTCGACCAGATGCTGGGCATGAAGCGTGAGGAGTTCCAGATGGGCTCCCGCGATGTGCCGGCCTGCCCCTGAGGCCGTGCCGACACGAAGCGTGCACGCAGACTGAGACCCGATGGCCTCGATCTCGCAGATGCGATCCTCCCCCCGCGTGGCCTCCCCGGCTGGCGCGGCGGGGCAGGAGCGTGCGCCCCTGGCGTCTTCAGACGCCCTGGTGCTGCAAGGCGTGACCCGGGCTTTCGGGGCCCTGCGGGCCGTGGACGACGTGTCGTTCGCGGTGGCCGCCGGTCAGAAGTACGCCGTCCTCGGTTCCAATGGTGCGGGCAAGACCACCTTGTTCAACGCCATCACCGGTGACTTCCCGCCCACCTCCGGGCGGATCGAATTCTTTGGCGAGGACATCACGGCGCTGCCGCCGCACGAGCGCATCCGCAAGGGTCTGCGGCGCACCTACCAGTCCTCGCTGCTGTTCCGCGACCTGTCGGTCCGGGACAACCTCTTCCTGGCCGTGCGTGGCGTGGCCAACGGTCGTTTCGGCATGTGGCGCCCCGGTGCGGGCCACCCCTCGCGCCTGGCCACCGAAGATCTGCTGGAGCGTGTGCGGCTGTCGCACATTGCCGACGAGCCGGTGGCCAACCTCGCCCACGGCCAGCAGCGGCAGCTCGAGATCGGCATGGCGCTGGCCGGTGCGCCGCGCTTGATCCTGTTCGACGAGCCGGCCGCGGGCCTGTCGCCGGCCGAGCGCCGGGAACTGGTGCTGCTGCTGGGCTCGCTGCCGGCGCACATGAGTTTCGTGATCATCGAGCACGACCTGGACATCGCGCTGCGCGTCTCGCAGCGGGTGACGGTCATGCACAACGGGCGCGTGCTGCGCCACGGCACCCCGGCGGAGATCGAGTCGGACCCGCAGGTGCAGGCCCTGTACATGGGAGGGCGGCACTGATGGCCTGGTTCCGCCGCGACCGCAACGATGCCCGGGATCGCCGGGACACGAACGACGCGCCTTCATCGTCGGGCCGCACGGGCCGTCAGGGCCGTCAGGGCCGTCAGGACCCTCCCAAAGCCCGACGCGTCCCCCTGCTGCAGGTGGAGGGCCTGGACGTCTACTACGGCCGCGCGCATGCGCTGCAGGGTGTGAGCCTCAGTCTGGACGAGGGCGTGCTGGGCATCGTCGGCCGCAACGGCATGGGCAAGACCACGCTGTGCAATGCCATCACCGGCCTGGTGCCGGCCCGCGGCAGCGTGAAGCTGGCGGGCGAGGAGATCCTGGGACGCAGTCCGCACGAGATCACGCGCCGCGGCATCGCCTACGTGCCGCAGGGGCGGCGCGTGTGGCCCTCCTTGTCGGTGGACGAGACCTTGCGCCTGGTGGCCAGCCACCGGCGCGAGGTGGAGCGCGTGTACGCGATGTTCCCGCGTCTGGCCGAGCGCAAGGGCAACGGGGGCTCGCAGCTCTCGGGTGGCGAGCAGCAGATGCTGGCCATCGGGCGGGCCTTGCTGCTCGAGCCCCGCCTGCTGGTGATGGACGAGCCCACCGAGGGCCTGGCCCCGGTGATCGTGGAGCAGGTGGCGCAGGCGCTGCGCGATCTGTCACACGAGGGCTCGATCGCCGTGCTGCTGATCGAGCAGAACCTGGGCGTGGCCACCAGCGTGGCCGACCGGATCGGCATCATGGTCAACGGCCGCATCGCGCAGGAGATGCCGGCAGCCGAATTGGCCGCCGACCGTGAACTGCAGGAGCGTCTGCTCGGGGTGCGCTCGCACGGGGGCGACGAGCCGGAGGACGCCGCTGCCGCGCAAGAGGCTGCTGGCCCTGCGCAGGCTGCGGCCGCCGCCGAGTCCGAGACCCGTGTGCTGACCGTGGTGCGCGCCCATGGCGACGGGGTGCCGTCGTTGAACGACCTGTCGCCCCGCACCGTGCGGGGCTACAACCGCTGGAACGCGGGCACGCCCATGGCGCCCGTGGTCGACCGGGCTCTGGAGCCCGCGCACACCTCAGGGTCCGCTGCCGGGGCAGGGGAGGCTCCCGGCCCGGGCCTCGCCAAGCCTGCGGCCGTCTTCGACTTCCCGGTCGCCGCCACCAGTGGGCGCGCCGCCTACGTGGCTGGCACCTTCGACACCAAGGGCCGCGAGCTGTTCTACCTGCGCCAGTGCCTGGAGAAGCTCGGCCTGCGCGTGGTGACCGTGGACCTGTCCACCAGCGGCAAGACCTCCACGGCCAGCGTGCACCCGCGCGAGGTGGCGCGCCACCATCCCCAGGGCGAGGCCGGGGTCTTCAGCGGCGACCGCGGCAGCGCCGTGGCGGCGATGGCGCTGGCCTTCGAGCGCTTCATCCTCACCCGGCGCGATCTCGGCGGCCTCATCTCCGCGGGCGGATCGGGCGGCACCACGCTGGCCACGGCGGCCATGCGGGCCCTGCCGGTGGGCGTGCCCAAGGTCATGGTGTCCACCATGGCCAGCGGCGACACGCGGCCGTACGTGGGACCGAGCGACATCTGCATGATGTATTCGGTGACCGACGTGCAGGGCTTGAACCGTATCAGCGAGCGGGTGCTGGCCAATGCGGCGCATGCACTCGCCGGCATGATCACCCACCCGCCCGCCGCCGTGCAGGCCACCAAGCCCGCCATCGGCCTGACGATGTTCGGCGTGACCACGCCCTGCGTGCAGATGGTGACCCAGCGTCTGGAGGACGACTTCGACTGCCTGGTCTTCCACGCCACGGGCGTGGGCGGACAGTCGATGGAAAAACTGGCCGACTCCGGCCTGCTGGAAGGCGTGATCGATGTCTCCACCACCGAGATCGCTGACGAGATCGCCGGCGGCACGCTCTCGGCCGGCCCCGACCGGCTGGACGTGTTTGCCCGCCACGCGCTGCCCTGGGTGGGCTCCTGCGGGGCGCTGGACATGGCCAATTTCGGCGCCTGGGACAGCGTGCCGGAGCGCTTTCGCGGCCGGCGCCTGTACCGCCACAACCCCACGGTCACGCTGATGCGCACCACGGCCGAGGAGTGCCGCGCCATCGGCGAGTTCCTGGTGGCCAAGATCAACGCGATGCGCGGGCCCGTGCGCTTCCTGATCCCCGAGGGCGGTGTGTCGGCCATCGACCGGCCGGGCCAGCCTTTCCACGATCCCGAGGCCGACCGCGTGCTGTTCGAGACGATCGAGAAGGGCTTTCGCAGCGGGGCAGATCGGCGCCTGATGCGCCTGCCCCACCACATCAATGACGAGGCCTTTGCGCAGGCGCTGGTGGCTGCCTGGCGCGAGGTCAGCACCGGCCGTGAAGCCCGGCGCGCCTGAGACCAAGACCCTGCAGGAGAAGACGACGCATGCCCAGGATTGCACGGACGGAACTGCTCAAGCGCTTGCGCGCCAAGGTGGCCCGGGGCGAGCCCATCATCGGTGGTGGGGCCGGCACGGGGCTGTCGGCAAAGTGTGAGGAAGCCGGCGGCATCGACCTGATCGTGATCTACAACTCCGGCCGCTACCGCATGGCCGGGCGTGGCTCGCTGGCCGGCCTGCTGGCCTACGGCAACGCCAACGAGATCGTGTGCGACATGGCGCGTGAAGTGCTGCCGGTGGTGCGCCACACGCCCGTGCTGGCGGGTGTGAACGGCACCGACCCCTTCATGATTCCGGACCAGTTCCTGCGGCGCCTGATCGACCTGGGGTTCTCTGGCGTGCAGAACTTCCCGACCGTGGGCTTGATCGACGGCACCTTCCGGTCCAACCTGGAGGAAACGGGCATGGGCTACGGCCTGGAGGTGGACTTCATCGCCCGCGCGCGCCAGGCCGACATGCTGACCACGCCCTATGTCTTCAACGAGGACGAGGCGCGTGCCATGACCCAGGCAGGCGCCGACATCGTGGTGTGCCACATGGGTCTGACCACCGGCGGGGCCATCGGGGCGGAGACCGCGCTGAAGCTCGAGGATTGCGTCGACCCCATCAACCGGTGGACGGCCGCCGCGCGCAAGCTGCGCCGCGACGTGCTGGTGCTGTGCCACGGCGGGCCCATTGCCACGCCTGAGGACGCACGCTTCATCCTGCAGCACTGCCCCGGCTGCGATGGGTTCTACGGGGCCAGTTCCATGGAGCGCCTGCCCACCGAGGTGGCGCTGACAGAGACCACGAAGGCCTTCACCCGCATCCGGCGTGAAGCCGCGGCCGCCACAGCGGTCGCCCGCAAGTCAAGCAAGAGGAGAGCACCATGACCGGCGCTGAATTCGGCAGCTTCATTCTGGGTCTGATCGTCGTCGCGATCGTCGTTGCGATCGGCGTGTGGCTGCTGCACTGGCTGTACCTGCGCAGCTCCAAGGAGCGGGCCTTTGTCCGCACCGGCCTGGGCGGGCAGAAGGTGGTGGTCGATGGCGGCGCCTTCGTCCTGCCCATCGTGCACGACGTCATTCCGGTGAACATGAACACCCTGCGCCTGGAGGTCAGCCGCGGGCGTGACAAGGCGCTCATCACCAAGGACCGCATGCGCGTGGACGTCATCGCCGAGTTCTACGTGCGTGTGGCCGCCAAGGCCGACAGCGTGGCGGCGGCGGCGCAGACGCTGGGCCTGCGCACCATGGAGCCGGCGCAGCTGAAGGAGCTGGTCGAAGGCAAGTTCATCGACGCGCTGCGCACGGCGGCTGCCGAGATGACGATGGAAGAGCTGCACGAGAAGCGCGGCAGCTACGTGCGCCGCGTGCGCGAAGCCGTGGCCGAAGACCTCACGAAGAACGGCCTGGAACTGGAGGCCGCGTCGCTGACCCAGCTGGACCAGACCTCGATGGAATTCTTCAATCCCAGCAACGCCTTCGACGCCGAGGGTCTGACGCGGCTGACCGAGCAGATCGAGCGGCGCAAGAAGCAGCGCAACGATGTGGAGCAGGACACCCTGATCGCCATCCGCAACAAGAACCTCGAAGCCGAGAAACTCTCGCTGACCATCGATCTGGAGTCCGAGAGCGCGCGGCTGTCGCAGCAGCGTGAGGTGGAGATGGCGCGGGCGCGCCAGCGCGCCGAGGTGACGACCGAGCGCGCCCAGCGCGACCAGGACGCCGAAGGCGCGCAGATCGCCGCGCGCCAGGCCATCGAGGCGGCGCGCATCCGCAGCGAGCAGAGCATCGAGCAGGAGCGCATCCGCAAGGAGCGCGAGATCCAGTCGGCCGAGATCGAGCGCCGCAAGGCGCTGGAGCTGGCCGAGCAGCAGCGCGCCATCGCCATCGCCCGAGAGAGCAAGGCCCAGAGCGAAGCCCAGACCGAGGCCGAGGAGGCTCGTGCCCAGGCGGTGGCTGCCGAGGAGCGCGTGTTCACGGCCCGTGAGGTGGAGATGGCCCACCGCAAGAAGGCCATCGACCTCATCGGTGCGCAGCAGGTGGCCGAGCGCGAAGCGCTGCAACTCACCGCGGCCGCGGCGGCCGAAAAAGAGGCCAGCGGCGACCGTGGCGCGGCCATCCGTGCGCAGGCCGAGGCCGATGCCGACGCCGACCGCATCCGCGCCATGGCCCACCGCGTGCGCGCCGAGATCGAGGCCGAGGCCATGCGCCTGATGAACGAGGCGCAGAACGTGCTGTCGCCCGAGGCCCGGGCCTCCGCGCTGCGCCTGAAGCTGGTGGAGAAGGCCGAGGCCATCATCCGCGAGTCGGTCAAGCCCATGGAGCGCATCGAGGGCATCAAGATCCTGCACGTCGAAGGGCTGGCGGGCGGTGGTGGTGGGGGCGGCGGTGGGGATGCCGGCAATGGCGGCTTTGCCGACAACGTGGTGAACTCGGCGCTGCGCTTCCGTGCCCAGGCGCCCATCGTGGACCAGTTGCTGCGCGAGATCGGCCTGGAGGGCGGCGACATCGGCCGCCTGGCCGCGGGGGTCTCCGGGGTCGCGGCGCTGCCGCCGGCCGCCGCGCAGGCCAAGGAATGAGGCGCCCGCCCGCGCGCCACCGGAGGTCTGCAGCGTGATCCGCCTCTACGTCTCCAGCGTTATCGAGGCCAGCGCCGACACGGTGTGGGCCCGCATCCGCGACTTCAACGGCCTGCCCACCTGGCACCCGGCCATTGCCGACAGCCGCATCGAGAACCAGCAACCGTCAGACCGTGTGGGCTGCATACGGCACTTCCACACGCGTGACGGCGGCATGATCCGCGAGCGCCTGCTGGCCTTGTCGGACTACGACTTCAGCTGCACCTACGAGATCCTGGAAAGCCCGATGGGCGTGGCCAACTACGTCGCCACCCTCAAGCTGACGCCGGTGACCGACGGCGACCGCTGCTTTGCCGAGTGGAGCGCCGAGTTCGAGTGCGCCGAGGGCCGGGAGCGCGAGCTTTCGGATCTCATCGGCGGCGGCGTCTTCCAGGGCGGCTTCGACGCCCTGAAGCGCCACTTCGCGCGGCGTTGATCCGGCAGAGACTGCCTTGCTGCAGAAGGTTGTCCGCTCCACCATCATCGACGCGCCCATCGAGCGCGTGTGGGCGGTGCTGCGCGACTTCAACAGCCATGACCAGTGGCACGCCGTGGTGGACCAAAGCCGCATCGAGGGCGGGCAGGCGTCCAGCCAGGTGGGCTGCGTGCGCGCCTTCAGCCTGAAGGACGGCCACTTCATCCGCGAGCAACTGCTGACGCTGGACGACGTGCAGCACAAGTCCACCTACTGCATCGTGGAAGCCACCGTCCCGCTGCAGCGCTACGTGGCCACCGTGACGCTCAAGCCCGTGACGGACGGGCGCCGCACGTTCTGGCACTGGGAGTCCACCTTCGCCACGCCGCCGGGCCAGGAACGCGAGCTGCGCGACATGGTGGCCCAGGGCGTGTACGAGGCCGGCTTCGAGAACCTGCGCCGGCACCTGCAGCAGGGGGCTGACCTGCGGGCCCCGGGCAGCGCGCCCATGCCCACGGCGCTGCCGCAGCCCTGCCGGCGCGTGGTGGTCTCCAACTACGGCGGCCCCGCGGTTCTGGTGGCGCAGGATGGCGAGGTGCCCGCCCCCGGGCCGGGGCAGGTGCGCATCCGCCAGCGCGCCATGGGGGTGAACTACTTCGACGTCTACCTGCGCCGCGGCTGGATCCCCGCCCTGCTGCCGCTGCCCGGCACGCCGGGCATGGAAGCTGCCGGCACCGTGCTGGACGTGGGCGACGGCGTCACAGGCCTGATGCCCGGCGACCGGGTGGCCTGCATGACCCCCGCGCCCGGCGCCTACGCCAGCGTGCGCAACGTGGCGGTGGAGCATGTGGTGCGCCTGCCGGCGGCGGTGGACGACGACGTGGCGGCGGCCCTGCTGCTCAAGGGCGTGACGGCCGACTACCTGCTGCGCGACCTGGGGCGCGTGCAGCCCGGCGCGCGCTGGCTGGTGCATGCGGCCGCGGGCGGCGTGGGCCTGCTGCTGTGCGCCTGGGCCCGGCGCCTGGGCGCCCGGGTGGTGGGCACGGTGTCCAGCGAAGACAAGGCCCGCCTGGCGCGCGAGCATGGCTGCGAGCATGTGATCGTCACCACCGACTACCGCTTTGCCCAGGGCGTGCGCCAGCACTTCGGCGACGGCGCCGACGTCATCGTGGACGGCCTGGGCGATGCGGCCTTCGAAGAGAACTTCGAGGCCCTGGCCCCGTGTGGGCACTGGATCAGCCTGGGCCAGGCCAGCGGCCCGCCCCGGCCAGTGGACCCCGGCCTGCTGGTGCACAAGTCCGCCACCTTCTCCCGCCCGGTGGCCTTCGCCTATGTGGCCACGCGCGCGCGCCTGGCCGAGCGGGCCCAGCGCGTGTGGGATGCCCTGGCCGACGGCACGCTCAAGCTGCCGCCCATCGAGCGCCACAGCCTGGAAGCCGCGGCGCGGGCGCACGAGCGCCTGGAGTCACGCAAGACCACGGGGGCGCTGGTGTTGGTGGCTTGAACTCGGGTGCCGCGCACTCTCAGGGCCTGAGCTTGCCGGACCGAATCAGCGATTCCGTCTGGGCCTGCACCCCACCCCTTCGCACAGGAGTCCTCGCATGATCCAGGGCATGAACCACTTCACCATCACGGCGCAGGACCGCACCGCGACGCTGGACTACTACTGCGGCCTGCTGGGCTTGGTGGAGGGCCATCGCCCGGACCTGGGCTTTCCCGGCGCCTGGCTGTACCCGCCCGGCGGCGCCCAGGCCGTGCTGCACATCTACTGGGACCGGCCCGGCCCGGCCACGGCCACCGGCGTCATCGACCACATGGCCTTCACCGCCGCAGACCTGCGCGCCGTGAAGGCCCGATTCGACGAGCGCGGCCTGCGCTACGACCTGCGCCGCCAGGCCGGCGCCGGCACCTGGCAGCTTTTCAGCTTCGACCCGAACGGGGCGCGGGTGGAACTGGATTTCGACGCTTCGGAACAGCTCTGAGGCTGGCAAGGTATCTGGTTCGTGGGTGGCTCCGGCTGGCTGTGCCGCCAGCCCGCGGACGGCCCCCTCAATTCCTTGTCTTGCGGGGCTTCGGTAGCGCCTTGGCCGCAGCCTCCAAGGCCCGCAGATGGACCTCGGCACCCTGAGACTCAAGAAATGCCCGCCGCTGGGCGGCGAACTGCTCGTACTCGCTCTGCGCTTGGGCGTCGGCCTGCTTCTTGGAAACCCGGCCTGCGCTGTCCAGCACACTGCGCTCGTTGAACTTCAGGAAGGCATAGAGCCTCTCGGTCCAGTCCTTCAGGAAGACCTCTTTGCGGCGGCGGGCCTGGTCTTCAGCAAAGTCCAGCCACATCGTCACGATGCGGTTGAGCTCACCAATCTCCGGCTCCTGCAGATAGTTCTTGGCCACGGTCACGTCAGCCTTCTGCACGCTGCCCGACTTCCAGGTCGTCAGACCCATGTTCGGCAGGCTGCTGTCGGCACGCTCGGCGATCAGTTCGGCGGCGGTCTTGCCGGTGACGGCAAAGTGCAGTTTGTTCTGCATGACCTGAAAGAACTGGGTGGTCTGCGGCAGCGTAGGCGCGTAGTCGGCCGCCATCGCGAAGATCTCGCGCACACGCAGGTACATCCGGCGCTCGCTGGCCCGGATGTCGCGAATGCGCTCCAGCAACTCGTCGAAGCGGTCCGGCACGGCCGAGCCGGCGACGGGCGGGTTCTTCAAGCGCTCGTCGTCCAGCGTGAAGCCCTTGACCAGGTACTCGCGCAAGCGTTCGGTGGCCCAGCGCCGGAACTGCGTGCCGCGCGCAGACCGGACCCGATAGCCCACGGCCAGGATGGCGTCGAGGTTGTAGTAAGCCACCCGGTAGTTCTTGCCGTCGGCGGCAGTTGTCAACCAATGGTTGACAACTGAAGCTGGGTCCAACTCGGCCTCGGCGAAGATCGACTTCAGGTGCTTGGCCACGTTCTGCTTGCTTGTCTGAAACAGATCGACCATACCCCCCTGGGGCAGCCAAAGTGTGTCTGCAACGAATCGACATTCAACCCGGGTGCGCCCATCCTCGGTCTCGTAGAGCAGGAATTCGCTGGGGGGCGGGGCGTGACGGCCAGTCACTCTAGCTTCTCCTCGATCCACTCCCACCGCTTGTCCTTGACCATGACGAAGCGGCAGCGCCCCTCGGACAGGTTCGCCCACAGGCCTCCGATCAGTCTGTCATCCTCTGCGCTGACCCACCGATCTGCACCCTTGTATTCCACGGCCAGAATTGGCCCGGGCTGGTCTGCACTGCCGGGAAGCTGACACAGGAAGTCCGGGTAGAAGCGTCCGTCCGCCTTCTGCAGGAAGAACGAACTTCCTTCGCGTCGAACAAGGTTTCGCACCCAGAATCGGATGCGTCCTTGCTGTGCCTGAATGTCCAGCCAGCAGGCGCACTCGAATTCCTCTTTGCTGTCGAAGTCGCCAATACGACCGTAGAAGTGCTGGCGGAAGTCAAAGTGCCCGAATCGGCCGTCGTAGTCACGGCTGGGTGCGTACGCCTGTGAATGGAATTCGAACGCGTAACGATCCGTCACCGCGACGCGCGAGGCCGCGTCTTCTCCGAAAAGCGCCTGCTGGAACGCTTTGCCCACTGCATGCCTACGCAGATCTCGAATGCGTCCATCCAACAAATTGCGCACCATGAACTTCTGCAGATTGGCACGTGCCAGCGTAAACCCCTCGCGGCGTAACAGTTCTGTCAGCCACTTGGCAACAAAGGCTTGCTTGCTCGCATGGGTGAGTGAAGGCTCCGGAAGGTTTCGGCACAGCCACGTCGCGAGACGTACTTCGTCCCAGTGCTCGGGCTGATAGACCAAGCCCAGGTCACGTTGCAGATCGGGCAGGAAGCGCGACACCACCTTGCCGCTTTCGCCATCAACATCAATCTCGCCGCCCTCGGACACCTTCAGGCCCGCACCCAGCGCAGTGATGTCCCCGGCAGTCGGCGCAGCGTCGAGCGTTGACAAGTCCCACGGGTAGTCGAGGACTTCCGGGTCATCGAACAGTTGCAGCTCACCCTGAATGCGCAAGGCCAACTGCGGCACGCGGAAACGCTCCCCCAACTCGGCCGGCGTCTGAAAGAACTCGATGGCCTTGGTACGGCTGATCTCGGCTGCCTCGACGATGGCCGCCGCCGCCGATTCGCTGGTGACCGAGGCCTTGAGCACCTCTGCCTCGTCCTGGGTCAGCGGCGTGGTGATGGTCAGCGTGTTGAGCTTGCCGTCCCAGCTCACCTTGTCGCGCACCGGTTTGGGCACGCTCTTGAGGTCAGGCTTCTCGGTCAACGTGATCGCCACCGGACGAACCACGACGCGCCCGGCGTGACCTTCCAAGTCCAGTCGCGCCTGCTCAGCCTTGGCGGCGGTGACGAACTCGGTCACCTCCCGTCGATCGAAGCCCGCGCCCGCCACCAGACGATCTCTCAGCGCACCTGCCGTCTCGGCAAAGTTGAGCGACACCACGAAGGCGTAGGACTGATTCAACGCCTTGGCCTGCCGATGGCTGGCGCCGGGTTGGCGCAACACGCGCCCGAGCAACTGCTCCACCGCCGTGGCCGATGACAGCGAGGCCATGCTGACCAGGATGTAGGCGAACGGGCAGTCCCAACCTTCGGTCAACGCTTTCTGGGTGATGACGAACCTCACCGGGCAGGCCGGGTCGGCAATGCCCAGCTTGTAGTCGGCGTCTATCTGCTCCAGCCCCTTTTCCTCACCCGTGGCCACCACGATCTCGCTCGACGGGATGCCATGGTTGGTGACCAGCTCGCTCTTTACGCGGTCGACGTCCAGCGTGTCCACCCCCGCACGCCGAGGTTCTGCCTGAATCAACACCAGCGGCCGCAGGTAGGGGCTGCCCGCGCGGCGTTCCTCATCGGCGAGCTTGTGCAGGGCGTCGCGCCGGCCGATGGCGTCGGCCAGACACTGTTGCCAGTTCGGCTCGGTTTGCAGGACCACGGGCAGCTTGATCATTTCCTCCGCCTTCAACTCGGCGGCGGAGACGCTGTGCAGCACGTTGCTGGGCGTGCGTTCCAGGTCGGGCGTGGCGGTCAGCTCCATCACGCCACTGGGGCGGAAGCGCGCCAGCATGTCGAAGGCCAGTTCGGTGCGGCTGTTGTGTGCCTCGTCCACCACCACAAAGGGCCGCCGCAGGCGCAGCACGTTGGCCAGCGAGCATGGCGTCGTGCGTTCAGCACCAACGCCCTCGCTCAACAAGCCGTCGCGCTGGGTGGGCGACAGGTTGTCGAAGTGGTGCATCAGCGCGCCGCTGCTCTGGTACACCTTGCGGGACTCCTCGTCTTCCACCTGAAACGCCTGCCGGGTGGCGACGATGATCGTGGTCGAGGTGTCCAGCGTCGCGCGGGTCACGCTCTTGGCTTCGTCCAGATCCATCACCGTGATGGGCCCGGCCTCTCGCAGCGCCGTGTGGTACGGGTGCAGGCGGTCGCGCAGCGCCCGCAAGGTCTGCTCCCGGATGGGTTTGCTCGGCACCAGCCACAGAATCACGCTGTGCTCGCAGCGCAGCAGGTGGGTGTTGACCAACGCCACGCTTTTGGCCGCCAGCCAGGTCTTGCCACCGCCAGTGGGCACGCGCAGGCAGAAGTACGGCATGTCGGCGGGAAAGCCCGACAGCGGGTGGTACGCATTGCCACGCCCCCACAGGCGTTCCGTGGTGGCGGTGAAGGCGATCGACGGCGAAGGTAGCTCGTGGCAGGCCTTGAAATAGTTCTCGACACTGTCGAGCACCTGCTGCTGGTAGGTTTTCGGGGAAAAGCTGCTCATGGCTTCCCGTCCGCGTAGGGCGCGGGCGGCTCCTGTACGGCCGGCGCGTGGGCAGAGACCGCTGTCGGTGGACAGATGGTCTCAAGCACACCATGCCGGCTGACGACGATGGCAGTGCCCGTCTGCGCCGCGAGTTCACGCGCGCGCTGCGCTGCACGGTGCATCGCGGCCACCGAAAGGCGCAGGTCGGCATCGCTGGCGGCGGCGATGGGTTGCGGGTTCATGGCTTTTCACTCCAATCGAGCAATACGGGCTGGGGGCCTGCGTTGTCGTAAAGCGCCCAGGCATCGACCAGGGGCGCATACAGGTTTGTGAAGTTCTCCCGGCCTGCGGCAAAGCGTCGCCGGATCGTCTCTTCCGGGATGTGGTGCCCACCTTGTTGCACGCGCTGTGCCACGCGGGCGATGGCTGCCTCGGGGCCGTCGAGTTGCAGGAAGATCAGCTTGACGCGGTAGCCAGCGGCCTGCCAGGTGCGGATGTGGTGCAGGTAGCCGCGCCCGGCGAGAGTGGTTTCAAAAGCGAAGCTCTCGCGGGCCGCGAAGTGCCGGGCCAGTTCCTGCAGCATCAGGCGGCCGGCCTGCACCGCAGCGGTCTCGGGTGCAAACGGCGCCAGCCCGGCAGCGATCAGATCAGCGTTGACGAATACCGGGCACCCGGCCTCGTTGGGCAGGAACTCGCGCGCGAACGTCGTCTTGCCCGCGCCGTTGGGGCCGGCGATGACGATGACCTTCAACGCATCGAGCACAGCTACACCTCCAGCGCGTAAGGGGTTTGCTTGAAGGTGATGCCCTCGCGTGCGGCGCGGCCGCCCATGCGGTTGGCGGCGGCGTAGATCACTTTGGGGCCTGCGAACTTTGGCAGCACATCGAAGACCGGGCCGGTAAGGACGTTACCGCCAGCGACCGAACGGTCTTTGAGGATGCCGTTGTAGAGCAGGTAGATCGCGCGGCCCTCGTGCACGCCGAGCAGCGGCGAATCGGCTTGGCCCGTGTAGCCGGTGCCGGTCTCTGCGAACCAGACGAACTCGGCCAGTTGAGCAAAGGTCACGTCGTGCCGGATCTGACCTGCGGCATCGAAGAGTGGTTCGGACGAAAGGCGATTGAACTGGAAGCCACCCCCGCGGCCTTCGACGGCGATGCCCTTGGCGCGGGTGTAACCACTGGCGACGCGCTTGACGCGCTCGGCGGTTACGTCGCGGGCGATGCTCTCGTCCATCTCGATCAGGATGAAGCGGCGCTTGCCGCCGTCCTCGACGTTCTGCTTCAGCACGGCATGACCGGTGGTGCCGGAGCCGGCGAAGCTGTCTAGGATCAATTCACCGGGCTTGGTTGCGATCTGGATGACGCGCTGGATCAGCCGTGTCGGCTTGGGCGTGTCAAACGCGGTCTGTGTACCAAACAGGCTCTGAACCTCTTTTCGTGCTTCATCTGTATGGCCGACTTCTTCGTGCGGCCACCACGTCCATGGAACGAAGCCTCCCACCTCTGACAGATAGCGAATCACGTTGGGCTGTGAATCACCGTTCTTACCAAAGTAGATGCGCCCTTCGGCCTTGAGCTTCAAGAACTCACTTTCGATGGTTGACCAGCAGCGCCCTTCCGGGGGCTTCAGCTTCTTCCCTGTGGGAGTTTCGATCTCATACATTTGATTGGGACGGTAGCCTTGTGCGGTCATCGGAATGCCCCGCCACCGCCCCTTCGGATCATTGTTCGGGTTCTTGTAAACGGCCGACTGCTTCTCGTCGATGGGGACGCGGTTACGAACCTCCTGGAACAGCGCCGGCCTTTTGGCATAAACGACTAGGTACTCGTGCACATCGCCGATCGCGCCCCGGTTTTCGCGTGAGTAGCGCTTTTGCCAGACATTGCTGGCGACGAAATTGGATGCCCCGAAAATCTCGTCCATCAGTAGTCGCAGCGTCGCCACCTCGTTGTCGTCAATGGACACGAAGATCGCCCCATCCTCGCGCAGGAACTGTTTCAACAGAACCAGGCGCGGGTACATCATGGACAGCCAGCGGTCGTGCCTGTCCAGCGTCTCGCCTTCCTTCCCGACCACATTACCCAGCCACTTGCGGATCTCGGGGCTGTTGACGTTGTCGTTGTAGACCCATCCTTCGTTGCCGGTGTTGTAGGGCGGGTCGATGTAGATGCACTTCACCTGGCCGGCATAGCGCGGCAGCAGGGCCTTGAGCGCATGCAGGTTGTCGCCCTGCACGATGAGGTTGCCGCTGCCGCTGTCGCCGCAGGAGAGCTCTGGCACCGGCTCCAGCAGGCGGAATGGCACTTCCTTGTGATGCTTGACGACGGCTTCCTTGCCGATCCAGTTCAGTGTGGGCATAGCGCCTCGTGATCTTCAGTTCTTGCGGGCGTTGTTGCCGCTATCGCCTTGCCAGCCAGACCTTCCAGTGCCGCGCGTGCGCTTTGGTGAAAGTCACCACCGGAACGGGGCGCGTCGACCAGCGGGTTGTTATCAACCGCGATCACGGCAGATCTCGTCGCGAATGAGTTCCCAGCTGGCATATTCGAATTCCGGGTTCAGGCCGTCACCTGCAAAGGGCTTCAGAGCGAAGGGCATGCGGCGCTTCTGCTGAGCGCGCGCACGCAGCGCCAGTTGCAGGCCCTCCTCGATGACGGCGCCCAGCGTCGTGCCTTCCTGCCGTGCCAGGCGCTTGCTCCGCTCCAGCAGAGCGTCCTGTATTTCGATGGTGGTCTTCATCAGGAGGGCTCATGTTCATCGGAAGACGCAGAAGGTGGTTGAACTGCGCCCTGCTGCATGCGGTACCGAAACGTGCACCGCCCGTGGCCCTGCATGATGGTGTGCTCGCGCTCCATGGTGATGTCGGGGTTGTAGCCCTGCACGAAGGTGCCGTCGCGGTTGCAGGACAGCAGGTCGCCGATGGCCTCCAGGCCCATCTCGCGGTACATCTCGGCGTAGCGGCAGCGCGTGACGTCGAAGTCGAAGCGCTCGTCGGTGGCCTGCAGCGTGTTGGTTTCCAGCGCGCCGCCGGTCTTCCACTGGTCGTACAGGCGGATGAAGGCCGGCATGCTCGTGTCGCCGCCGGGCGAGGCCGCGGCCAGCGCCCGGCCTTCCTCGATGGCGGCCTTGCGGATGGCCTTGTCCAGGATGTCACGCGCCTGTTCGGGGCCCAGCCGGGCCACCAACTCTTCCCAGATGGGCTTGATGACCTGGGCTTGCAAGCGGCGCTTCTCAAGAACGGGAATGGGCTGCATGGGGTGTCCTGGGGGTGCTGACGAGGTCTCGTGCTTCATGGGCTGCACGGGCGACAGAGGCTTCGGGGGCTTCAGGGACTGACGCCGCCCCGATGCGGAGCCGCGCTGTTCCCGGGCTTGGACTTGCGCACCCAGCGGATGGGCTGCTCGCGCACCGCCTGGGGTGGGGCGCCGTGGTGGCGCAGGGCTTCGGCCAGGGCCTTGCCGCTGCCGTCGGCCAGGGCTGCCTCACGAGCCGCCGCCACGGCCTGCGCTGCTGCTTCGGTTTGCGCTGGCGTACCGTTGGCGGTTGCCAGGTGCTGCAGCACGTGCAGCAACTGCTCCCGGCCGCGGTCGTGCGTGCCGCCGTAGCCCTTGACCAGCCGGCAGCAGCGCGCCAGTTCCAGGCCCAGTTCGGCTTGCTGGCGGGTGCCGTCGCGCACGGCGCCCAGCCACTGCTCGATCAGGGCCTGCTCGGCCGCCCAGCGACTGCCCAGCGGCCGCAGGGGCTTGAGCAGACCCAGCGCACGCAGCGCCAGCACGCCGGTGATGGTGTGGGTGCCGATCTTCAGCGGCAGGGCCCAGGGCTTGTCGCCCCGCGCCTGGCGCCGCGCGTCCCAGGCCTGCAGGCGCCGGGCCAGCCCGGCGGGCAGCAGGGCGGCGAACTCGGGCACGCCGGGCTTGAAGTGGTCGAAGACCTTGAGCACGTCCTGCGCGCCG
>Ga0315907_10003856_pt1 | contig 17265 bp, 13 predicted proteins | sample LakEriMetagenome_3_FD_203525 | JGI IMG/M metagenome (GOLD analysis project Ga0315907, IMG submission 203525) | Freshwater fungal communities from buoy surface, Lake Erie, Ohio, United States - Buoy 12 MA123 | ecosystem: Environmental > Aquatic > Freshwater > Lake > Lake biofilm | place: USA... | reverse complement strand
ATCCATTACCATTTACATATCCGCGTGTACCGGTATGATCGTAGGTAATCCATTTTGTAATACCCGATTTATCTTTTCCTTTTTCGGCATAGAGTAAATTCCAAGCGCTATCATTATACAGCAACGCAAAACCATCCACGTCCAAAGTATAATCGCTGTATATGATTGGTGACTTGGACGCTTTAGAATAATCTTCAGCAATATATTTTTGGACAACCAATGTTTCGTGATTACGCCATTCACCAGCAAATCGTTTTTGACCTCCGATGGCACAAGGATTCTCTTTTTCATCTCCAAAGAATACATTCAAATATTCCTCTGCAGAAAAATCACGATTGATATCATAGCGTCTGATATCGCACATTTTTTGATAAGAAAAATTAAACCTCTTTTCAATAAAAAGATTCTCATCAAACCAGACGGTATCTAAAGGATTGGCTGTCATTTTTGTATAATTAGTAGAATTTACTGCTACTAACTGATTCTTGATATATTCTTTTATCAATCTAGTTCGAAATGATTGAATAGCGTCCTTTCCTTTCAATGGAAATCCCATCACTTTATCTATTTCAGCAGGCTCAATCAAACTTAACGCGCCCATTAATTCTTCAAGCGCTTGTATCCTTAGAGTATCTGAAATTCTCGCATTGGTAGAAACTACAAAGAAAATTCCTTTATGGATTTCGCCGGCAAGTCCAATTTCCTTGCGCCAGTCATATTCATAAGTCTTTAGCTTGGGATGAAAAGTCTTCGTTAATTCTGTACCTGAACGTAATCGGCGCAAGTAATCCGTGGTGTAGGCTTCATTCTCATAGAAAAATTCATTTCTAAAAAAAACTTTCAATCCACTCGCTTTGTGAACCACATTCGAATAATTGCCATAAACATCTCTATCGGTCATGAAATAGTACATCGCAAATGGTTCCGCCCTAGGCAATGCCCATTCGGTGGTATCTACATTCAATTTTCCAAATAGAGGAACGTAATACGTGATTTCATTTTGACTAAACGCAGAAATGCTAAAAAGGAGAAATAGCAATAGAATAATAGGTTTCATAGTCAAATATAAAAAAAGCGTCCTGCCAAATGGCAGGACGCTTTCATAATTCAATCAAAACCCACAAATACTAGTTCACATCCCACCAAACACGTGTGTCGTGGGAATCAGCACCTTGGCTGCCTACAGCAGCGCCATAGTTAGCGCTATTTAATGTTTGTTCATCAACAGGATACATCATACGAAGAGGAATTCCAGAACCTTCAAGAACTCCACCCGCAGGTAGTTGAAGAATTCCAAAATCCAAACGACGATACTCTGCCCATCCTTCGAATCCTTGCATGTAAAGAGCGAGCCATTTTTGTTTTCCAATAGCTTGCTTCCATGTTGCACCGCCGCCTATTACAGTAGCATAATCAACATCAGGACGCGCCAGATAGGTAGCAGTTGCAGCAGCAACATCGTCGGTATCTACACCTTCAATGAGCCAGTAATCCATACTTGCAGTGATTCCCGCATTGTAATAATCGGAAGCACTACCAGCAATGTATCCTCTTTCTGCCGCTTCTGCAAGGATGAATTGCGTTTCAGAATAGCTCATATAAATACCAGGAGCATCGGCCTCAAGTATTCTTGAACTTCTTTGAGAAATATCGGCATTTGCGGTAGCTGTAGCATCAGCATCTGTAAGACCATATACTTCACCTACATACTCTCCGCTTGAATTTTGATCGACATACGCAGAAATGCGAGGATCCTCAAGTGCAAGCAATTGATCTACTAGAATATTACTTCCAGCGTAATCGATACGAGAATCGATATAGCGGTTGTAGTAATAAAGATTCGTATTTGGAACAGAAGCTAGGTAATTAAAGACAGCATTATCCGCATTTGATGTGAATATACCATCAGCAATTGCCTCATTGATAGCAGTTGATGCCATAGCAGATTCACGATCAGACATGCGCATAGCAATACGCATTTTCAATGAGTTTGCGAATTTTCTCCAAGCGCCCATATTTCCACTATAGACTAGGTCACCTGTAGGTCCATCTGCACCTTCATTAATCAAAGCGATTGCGCCATTCAATTCAGCAAGCAATCCGATGTAGATATCGCGTTGTGAATCATACTTTGGCTGCGTATTCGCAAAGCCTTTCCAAGCCTCGCTATACGGCGCGTCACCCCATGTATCAGTAATCATTTGCATTGCCCAAACTTTCATGATTGAGGCTACAGCAATTTGATTATCTGGATCTCCAAAACCGACATACTCCGAAGGGTTTTCTTTGCATAAGTCGATAATAGTTTGGAGCTCACTTATTCCGCCCATATTTTCATCAGCATCATTATTTCCGCCAGCATATAGACGTGTCCAATAGCCATTGGTAACTGATGTTCTAAATTGATATCGGCTTTCAGAAGCATATTGATTCGATGACCAATACTGAGCTAATTGATTTCCTGTTTGAGCACCCCAGAAGGCATCCCAAGTAAAATCCATGAGACCTTTTTGCGCTCCAGAAAGCAAGAAGCTTGTACGGATTGTTCCGCCGGGGGAATTTGGATCATCATTGATGTTATCAAAATCCTTTTTACAACCAACAAAAGTTAGTACAAGGAATGATGCCAGAAACGCCCATTTTATAATTGATTTCGTATTATTCATGTTCGTTTGATTTTAGAATTTAACTGTAAGAGAAAAAGAGATGTTTCTTGTTGATGGCAACTGACCACCTTCCAAACCTTGAACGTTTCCGGAGCTTACAGCAGCTTCTGGATCGATGTGAGGTACATTCTTTTTCAAGATTGCCAAGTTTCTTCCTGTCACACCGAAAGAAAGACCGCGAATCGGAGTTTTAGAAAGCATTTTTGGATTGAAATCGTAAATCAAACGCAATTCGCGGAATTTAATATAAGACGCGTCATAAACGTCAGCAGCTCCAACTACGTAGCCACCATTTGCGAAGAAATGATCTGTAGCCGCAACACTTGTAGTGTTTGCAGTACCATCAGAAATTGGATTTCCTGCTTCATCATAACCTGTCAAATTCACACCGTCTACAATGATTCCATTTTCACGAATATCACCTTCAGCTGTTTCAGCAAGTGTTCCGCTGTATTTACCCCATGTATTGGTCAATGAGAACAAGCTTCCTCCTTTTTGGAAGTCAAACAAAGTGTAAAGTTTGAATCCTTTGTAAGAAGCAAACATGCTTACACCACCTGTATAATCAGCAAGTACAGATCCAAGTGGAACAACTTTACTTGTTCTCACATAATATCCATCCTCTGTGATTTTTTGTCCGTTTGAATACGTGTAATCGTATCCAACGATTGTTCCATAAGCCTCGCCTGGACGAGCCTCAAGAGTAACAGCAAATGGTGCAGTAGCAAGACGAATAGACTCAACTGCATTGCCAGCTTCGTCCGTGTAGAGACTAACCACCTCATTTCTGTTACGCGCCCAATTCAATCCGAAACCAAGTTCGAATCCACCATCAGTGCGCACAGGAATAAATTGTGTTGCAACTTCCCAACCTTTGTTTTGCATTTCACCCGCATTGATAACGCGGAATGTAGAGCCAGAAGCTGCAGATTGAGCAACACCGAAGATGTTGTCTTTCGTTGTTGAATTGTAGTAGGTAACATCAAGATGCACGCGCTCCATGAAGAAATTCATTTCAGCACCTACTTCCCAAGTATAAACAGATTCATTTCTCAAATTAGGATTATTCAATGTATTCGGCATATAGAACATACCAGAAGCATCAAAACTCGTTCCTACAGAAGGACGAATCTCTGTGCGGTATGGATCAGTATCATTACCAATTTTACCGTAGCTAGCGCGAATTTTTCCGAAATCCATATAAGGAATTTTCCAAATTTCAGTGAAAATGAAACTTGATGAAACCGATGGGTATACATAAGATGCATTGTCTCCAACAAGCGCTGATGAATAGTCATTTCTAATTGTTGCATCTAAATAAAGGAATCCTTTATATCCATAAGAAAGACCAGCAAACATTGAGTTGATGCGTTTGCGAGTTTTGTATGGATCGATGCTAATTGGAGAAATTGAGTTATCCAAAGAATAAAAACTTGGAACGTTTAAACCACCATTTGTTTTAGCAAAGAATTGATCCGTATTACGATCCAATCTATTCATACCAGCAAAACCACTAATGTCATGGTTTTTGCCAATGCGTTTTCTGTATACAGCTTTCAATTCATAGTTGTTCTCAGAGTAACGAATTCTGTTCTCTGAATAATAAGCTGCTTCAACTGATCCTACAGCTCTTCTCTCTTGACGGAAGTCAGTGTAAAAATCTGTCATTGCTGTTGCGATAACGGAAAGATTTTCATTCACTTTGTATGTCAAGTTGAAGTTACCGTACATACGTTCACGTACGTCTGTTTCATAGTTCTCATATAGAGTCCAAAATGGATTATCCCAATACAATGGGGAAGCGTCGTCTTCAGAGTTACGATTCCAAGAGCGTTGACTGCCATCTGGATTTTTATAATCACGCAATTCTTCCATATCCAATTGACGTTGCCACCATTGTGTAAAGTTTGAAGCAATATTGCTATAACCGGTTTGTGGACGACCTTTCGTGTTCGTACGCACATAGTTTGCTGTAATACCAGCAGTAAGCTTATCGCTCAACTGTTGAGTACCACTAAATGAAACTGTATTCCTATTCATTTTAGCATTTTCATAGACACCTTTCTGATGCATATTCGACATCGAAAGACGGAAGCCACCGCGATCACTTCCACCCTCAAGAGAAACGTTTGTATTACTTGTCGTTCCCGTTCTGAAGAAATCCTTTATATTATCTGGATGTGCTTCAAATGGAGTCGCTTTCCCATACAATTCAGGATGATATTTTTGATCATAAGCGTACCATTGGAGAACATTTTGTCCGTCCAATCTAGGACCCCAGCTGCAGTCACATGAAAAATCGCTATAACGCAATCCTTCGAAGATATCGGAAGCATAGAGTCCATCAGCATCTTCTGAAGCATATCCACCACCGTAGGTGTTTTGATAATCAGGAAGAACAAAAACTTTATCGAAACCGTAAGTTTGATTTACTGTTACACCTATTGCCTTTTTTGCACCACCGCTTTTGCCTTTCTTGGTGGTGATAAGAATTACACCATTGGCACCGCGCGATCCATAAAGCGCTGCTGCTGGACCTTTAAGTACTTGAACACTTTCAATATCGTTAGGATTGATATCCTGAACAGCATTTCCATAGTCATATCCAAGAGCGCCTCGTTCCTGATCTGCGGTAGTAAAATTAGCATTATTAATAGGCACACCGTCTACCACAAACAGAGGTTGGTTATTTCCAGTCATCGATTTTGCGCCTCGAATAAGAATTCGAGATGAACCTCCCATATTCGATGAACCTGTAATTTGTACACCAGCAACTTTACCCTGCAAAGAATTTACGATGTTTACTTCCTTCGCTGTGTTAACGTCAGAGCCATCGACTTGTTGAGTGGCATATCCAACAGATTTTCTATCTCTAGGAATATTCAATGCAGTTATTACAACTTCATCAAGATCTTTTGCATTTCCCAAAGAAATGTCAATCGTTGTTTGTGCGCCTACAGTGACTTTTTGAGTTTCATATCCAACGAAAGAATAGATCAAAACAGCTTGATCATTCTCTACTTCGATTGAATACTTTCCCTCAAGATCGGTGAAAACACCTTTACCTGTACTTTCAACTTGAACGGCAACACCGGGAAGAGACTCTCCGGATGCCTTGTCCTTAACGGACCCCGAGACATTTCGGGCTTGGGCAATAATCACGCTACTACAAAGCATGACTAATGCCACCAACAGTAGTTTTAATTTCATTTGGTTTTGGTTTTGGTTAAAAAAAAGGTCAATAACGCGGTGGTTAGCCGCATTTAATTCAAAACAGCTTAACTAACATACGAAAATTTAAAATGCATTCACAACACGTGCATAACACTTTTCGACTAACTCTTGAATTCCTAGGACGAAACTGGTGACTAGTTGTTGGTTGTAAGTGATAGGTGGTAAGTACGGAGTTGAAAGTACGAAGTACGTCACTAGTCGTCAGTCACTAGTCACCGGTCGTCGGTCACCAGTCACCGGTCGTCGGTCGTCAGTTTGAACCTTTCTTCTTTTGGTCTGTACAGAAGTTCAAATTACCAAAAATCAACACAAAATGAAACGTATTTATTTTCTATTTACTGCTGCGGTTTGCCTACTGATTGGGCTTGAGGCGCAATCCCAGGCTGCCGGAAGCTATTTGTACAACAATCCTCAGTCATTCAACACCGAGCGTGCCTACGTGGCTCCAAACACGCCAAATGGCAACATGATTACATTGAAAGCAGATGTAATGATGAATGTTAAAGCTACTAGCTACACTGTGATTTTCGCTGCTGTTCAGTCCGGCCGCAATGCTTGGCAGGTGGATTCGTTGATGAACATTCGTATCGATCAAGTCAAATATGCTCTTGGCCAAATGGGCATCAAAGAAGATGACGTTCACATAGACGCGGTATCCATGGTGCCTACCTATGCACACAAACTAGAAGAAAAAAAATTCAGTAAAAAATCAATCGAAATTCCAGTTGGTTTTGAAATGAAAAAGAACGTACACGTCCTTTTCCGCGACCACAAATTGTTGGATCAAATCATCTCTGAAATGGCTTTCGCTGAGATCTATGATATGGTAAAAGTGGAATACAACATCGATGGAATGAATACATACTACGAACTACTTCGTCAAGAAGCAATGAATGTAATTGCATCAAAAGAAAAAACATATACTGGAATGAAAATGCATTTGGACATCACTTCCGTTTCTGATGGTTTCAATTGCACATATCCTATGGAACGTTACAAATCTTACACTGCTTTCAACAGCGGCGCAACCTACGAGGCTGTAGTAGATGCAAACAACTACGTATCTAATACCATCATGGTAAAAGCCGGCAGAGATGCGACAATTACACTTGATTCAGAAAAGAAAAAATACGAGCAACAATTCATAGTACAGACCGCAGAAAAAAACAAAACCATTTTCTACGATCGTATCCCTTACAATCAATTCGACAAGGTAATCAACGCGGATGAAGAAGAACCTTCAATCCAATTGTTCTACACCATGCAAACAACCTACACCATGATGACACAAGAGCAATGGGACAAAATCAAAAAACAAGAAGCCGATTACCAAAAGCAATTGGAAATGTCAAAACTCACTCGCAAACAAAAAAGACAAGCGAAGAAATGACGACCGACGACTGGTGACTGGTGACCGGTGACTGGTGACTGATTACCCTCAGACCCCACGACCTCACGAACTCCCGACCCCACTACCCCACTACCCCACTATCAAACTCGCTCTTCCGTAATCCACTGTTCAGTAGCGGGAGCTTGGTAGTTGGACATTTTGTCGAGTAATGTTGTGATATCGTTTGCAACAATAATCATATCACGATGCGTGGATTTGAGGAATCCTTTTTCTACCATCGTTGTTAGCAGTTCAATTAACCCATCGTAATAACCAAGTGTATTGAGTATTGCGATGGGTTTTTTGTGCAATCCAAGTTGTCCCCAAGTCAATACTTCAAAAAATTCTTCCATCGTTCCAATGCCGCCTGGAAGCGTAATCATCCCATCGCTGAGTTGATTCATCAAGGCTTTTCTTTCGTGCATGGTATCTACAGAAATCATTTCAGTAATTGCATCGTGGGCAATTTCTTTTGCATTGAGAAAATGCGGAATGACTCCAATCACTTCTCCGCCATTCTGCATGGCGCCATCGGCAACGGCTCCCATAATTCCAATTTTAGCGCCGCCATAAACGACACCAATATTTCTTTTAGCCATTTCTTTTCCAAGTGCAATGGCTTCATTTTTATATTCTGGATGTACTCCAATTCCGGAGCCGCAAAAAACAACGTATTTCATATACTGGAAGTTGGTGGTAAGTAGTAGGTAATAGGTGGTAAGTGGTAGGTGATTAGATTGTGGGGGCGGTTAGAGTTAGGCTTAACATTAATCTTGGCATTTCTGGGTAATCGCCTTTTAGGTATTCTGTTAGGCGATAAGTCGCACCAAAACCCACAGCCCCGTAAGTAAATCGTGCTTCCGCTTGGAATTCATTCCATTTATGGATGCCTCTTTTGAACTGTTTAGTGCTGCCATTCACTTCTGTATATCGAAACATGATTGGCATATTCCAAGTAGCGCCAAAATTCAAAATAAAATCATCTCTATCATCATCTGTTTTAACACCTGAAATCATGAACGTATTTGTCAACCCCAAACCCCATTTAAACCAAGAATAACGAGCACGATTTAATTCATTCTCAAATGCAGGAGCAACTAAAGAATCAATCTGCTGCCATCCCCAATCGAATGAATTAATTGTTCCAACATCCCATCTCTTCGAAATTCCGAACATATTATGATTACTCATTCCCATTTGGTATCCATTCCCAAAAGCTCCATCATTATTACCAAAAGAAGGATGGTTGAAATCATAGTCAAAATAAAAGCGCATTAAAGAAATTTCATGTTTTAGACTATCAGCCGGATCGCACTTTCCGTCTTCATAATTCAATACAACCACTACCTGAGAATAACAACATGAACGTACTTCTATATTGCTAATATTGGTTGAATAATATTTCGAGCCTTCAGCTTTTAAAGAGTAATTGCCTTCAGAAATATCCAATTGGATTGAGTACTCAGCATTTTGAAATACCAAAACCGTATCATCATTAAAAATGGTAATGTCCAAAGAATCGATATCAGTAATTCCCATGCCATATTCATCTTGCAAGATAATTTCCAAATGATAATCAGTGGTATCCTGACTATATGCTGTTAGCGAAGAAATTATCGCTAGCACAAAAAAGAAAATTATGTGTTTCATTTCTTTAGCATAAATGTTAATGGAATATTGAATCGTTCACTCCAATCCGGCTCTGAGTGGTCTTTTCCTTCAAACACAAGTGATAATAAATTCTTTTTCTGATATCCACCCTTCTTCAAGATCTTATTCGCCTTGATTTGAAGTTCCCCGTATTTACTATCCAAATTTTTCGTTCCATGATCAAAGTAAAATTTATGATTTTTCCCTGATGGCAAATGTTCTTTGAAATAACGCAAAATGAGCGCGGATATCAGCTCATTCGGCGCATTGATTCCTCCGATCCAATGCGTCGAAATACAAATGGCTCCGCCAAAAAACTGCGGATACTCGCAAATAGCATACATTGAAATAAGTCCTCCTCTGCTTGATCCGCCCACAAATGTATTTTCAGGAGAACTAAGTGTACTATACCAACGATCAACATAAGGCTTCAATTCGTAAACAAGAAATTGCAAATACAAATCCGCTTGCATTGGATACTTCATGTTCTTCATCAATGTATCCTTCTGCTCTTCTGGTAAATAATTGAGTGCTTTTTCTGGAAAATATTCGAAATTCCTTTTAGGCCCATTGTTCCAAATACCAACAACAATGCAGGGTTTGATTGTTCCATTTTCAATTAATGCAGAAACTGTTTCATCTACTTTCCATTCTTGATGATTCCAAGTTTTGCTACTATCAAAGAGCATTTGTCCATCATGCATGTAAAGCACGGGATACTTTTCGTTCACATCGTAGCCTTCAGGAAACCAAATATCAACATTGCGAGCGTCGACATACTTAGAAGAAAAATTATTGAGTCGTTCGATATGACCGCTTGACACTATTGGATTTTGCGCTAACGACAATAGCGTTAGAAAAAAGAAGACGTTAAATGCAATTAGCAATCTCATCGTATTAATTCTATATAAAACGAAGCTCCTTTTCCCTCTTTGCTCCAAAAGAAAACATTGCCGCCACTACTCGAAACAATGTTCTTTACCATTGCCAATCCCAATCCAGTACCAGTTGACTTTGTAGTAAAATTTGGAACAAATATTTTCTCCTTTCCTTCCTCAGAAATACCCACTCCATTATCACTCACCCGAATGAATATTCGGTTTTTATATTCTCTCACCGCAACATCTATTTTTCCGCGTCTTCCCTCAGGAATCGCCTGAATGGCGTTGGTCACAAGATTATTCAACACTCTCACCATTTGATCTCTATCCGAAATAACTTCTGGATTATTGACATGATATACCCTCAGGGTAAAATCATAATCCGATTGATTTTGATAAATTTCTGTAGCACTTTCTACCAATTTCACTACATCAAAATGCTCAAGATTTGGCTTCGGCATTTTGGCGAAATTCGAGAATTCGTTTGCTATGCGACTAAGCGTTTCAATTTGCTCTGTCATGCTCTGCACATAGACTTTCAATTTTTGGTCGAAATCAGGCGCCTTATCGTCCCAGGAGCGCAATAGATGTTGCACGCGCAGTTTCATCGGAGTCAATGGATTCTTTATTTCATGTGCCACTTGCTTGGCCATTTCTCTCCATGCGCTTTCACGTTCTTCTCTCGCAAGCATATTCGCCGACTTCTCCAACTCTCGGAGCATTCTATTGTATTCGGTCACCAATGCCCCAATCTCATCATCACTTTTCCAACTCAGTTCTTCATTGCTGGAACCCAATTGAACGCCTTTCATTTTTTCTCCGACTTCTTGCAATGAACGTGTGATATAAGTCGAAAGCAAATAAGCCACCAAGGCAGCCATTAAGAATAGTAAAACATAACTCTGCAAAAGCTCTCCTAAAAAGAGATAGACATTCTTTCCTTCCATCTCTGACTTTTCGTAGGCTACACTAGAAATTGAAATGGGTTTCAAATTAGCGTCAGTAAAATACCAATAAGCCACCAAATACTTCTTTCCTCTAACTTCTGTTTCGACCACCGCACGACTAGTTCCCGTAACCAGTTGTTTCATTACGGTATAGTGTACCTTGTATGGAATACTCAAAGAATCCATGGTGGCACTATTTGTTGAAATCAAATAATTACCTCGCAAGTCATAGAGTGAAATAAACAGATTGTGTACATCACTTAATTCGCAGATTTTCTCTTCAAATTCAAATTGCACGCTATCCGGTTTCATCTTACCTCCTTCTTGATTGAGGAAGTATTCCATAGAAGCCTTTACAGCCTTCTCCTTTCTTTCTAGTCGTTGAGCGTTGTATTTATCTTGTTGTTCGTAGTGATCATATAGTGCAATTCCCCCTGTCACCACGAAAGAAATCGTGATGATAAAAAGCATCGATAGGTAGATGCGGGTTCTCAGGGTGAGCCTAAATCGAAACATATTGCAAGATACATTCTATGGGTTAATGTAATGCACCAAAAAAAGTGCCCAAAGGATTCGGTTTAAAAGCAAAAAGGAGAAAGCGATGCTTTCTCCTTTCAATATTTTCAAATACTCTAATCGATTATCCTTTGAGGGACTCAGCACCAGCAACGATCTCAAGGATCTCACCAGTAATTGCTGCTTGACGAGCTTTGTTGTAAGTCAATTTTAATTCTTTAACCAATTCACCAGCATTGTCGGTTGCTTTGTGCATAGCAGTCATACGCGCACCTTGCTCACCGGCATTGCTATCAAGTAGGGCTTTGTATAACTGTACCTTCAATGATCTAGGAATAAGGTCTTCTAGAATCTGTTCTTTTGTTGGTTCGTAGATATAATCTACTTTAGAATTAGATGCACCTTCAACTGGTTTAACAGGTAGGAATTGTTCATTCATTACTTGTTGCACCGCTGCATTTCTGAAGCGATTATACACCAAAACTACTTTATCCCACTTTCCGTTTGCGAATTGTCCCATCAACTCTTCTGCTAGAGCAGAAACATTGTTAAAAGTCAGCGCATCGAAAATAGCATAAGGAGTTTCACCAAAACCTTGATCGTAGTGATGTTCAGTTTTGCGGTAAGCATCATACGCCTTTTTACCGAAAGAAACCACTTTCACATTTGCACCAGCAAATTCTTGCTTGATAGAACTGCGAACTTGTTTAATTACGTTGTTATTGAAACCACCGCAGAGTCCACGGTTTGAGGTAATCGCAACGACAAGAACATTTTTCACTTCGCGTTGAGCGGAGTATGTACCATCGTTTCCATCGAGTGTAGAACTTACATTCGAAAGGATTTCCTGCAGTTTCGTTGCGTATGGACGCATACGAGTAATCGCATCCTGAGCACGCTTCAATTTAGCTGCAGAAACCATCTTCATAGCAGATGTAATCTGCATGGTGGAATTTACAGAGGTAATTCTAAGACGTATTTCCTTCAGGTTTGCCATTTCTCTCGCTTATCCTAATTAGTTGTATTTAGCGCTAAGATCTTTTGCTACAGCTTCGAGTGTACCAGTAATCTCGTCAGTCAATTGACCAGCACGAAGGCTATCAAGAGCACCACGGTGATTAAGATCCAAGAAAGTCAAGTATTCTTCTTCGAAAACCTTAACCTTATCAACTGGAACCTTAGAAAGAAGACCTTTTGTTCCGATGTATAGAATAGCGATTTGCTTTTCTACAGTCATTGGAGCGTTTTGACCTTGTTTCAAGATTTCCACGTTACGACGACCTTTTTCGATAACGAATTTGGTAGCATCGTCAAGGTCAGAGCCGAACTTAGCGAATGCTTCAAGTTCGCGGAACTGAGCTTGGTCAAGTTTCAAAGTACCAGCTACTTTTTTCATTGACTTGATCTGAGCAGAACCACCCACGCGGCTTACGCTGATACCTACGTTGATCGCAGGACGCACACCGGCATTGAATAGGTTAGACTCCAAGAAGATCTGACCGTCAGTGATAGAGATAACGTTAGTTGGGATATACGCTGATACGTCACCTGCTTGAGTTTCGATGATCGGAAGAGCGGTAAGTGAACCACCACCACGTACTTTAGATCTCAAAGACTCTGGAAGGTCATTCATACGTTCCGCAACGCTTTGTGTAGCGTTAACTTTAGCAGCTCTTTCAAGAAGGCGGCTGTGAAGGTAGAATACGTCACCAGGATATGCTTCACGTCCTGGAGGACGGCGAAGAAGAAGTGATACCTCACGGTAAGCAACTGCTTGCTTAGAAAGGTCATCAAATACGATCAACGCTGGGCGACCAGTATCACGGAAATATTCTCCAATCGCCACACCAGAGAATGGTGCGTAGAATTGAAGTGGTGCTGGATCAGAAGCAGTAGCTGCAACAACTACGGTATAAGCCATAGCACCTGCATCTTCTAGCGTCTTCACAGTACCTGCAACTGTAGATCCTTTTTGGCCGATAGCCACATAGATACAGAATACAGGTTCACCTTTATCGTAAAATTCTTTTTGATTGATAATAGTATCGATCGCAACGGTAGTTTTACCCGTTTGACGGTCACCGATAATCAACTCACGTTGGCCACGTCCAATTGGAATCATTGCGTCAATCGCTTTGATACCAGTTTGAAGTGGTTCGTTTACTGGCTGACGATAGATAACGCCAGGAGCTTTACGCTCTAGAGGCATTTCGAAAAGTTCGCCAGCGATCGGACCTTTACCATCGATTGGTTCACCGAGGGTATTCAATACACGACCAAGGAGGCCTTCGCCAGCCATAACAGACGCGATGCGTTTGGTACGCTTAACACTTGCACCTTCTTTAAGATCGCCTGATGGACCGAGCAATACGGCACCCACGTTGTCCTCTTCAAGGTTCAACGCGATACCGCGAACTCCGTTTTCGAATTCGATCAACTCTCCGGACTGAACATTTGATAGTCCGTAGATACGAGCAATCCCATCACCTACTTGAAGGATGGTGCCCACTTCCTGAAGTTCGGCTTCTGATTTGAAACCGGCCAACTGCTCGCGCAAGATGGCTGATACTTCGCCAGGTTTAACTTCTGCCATGTGTCAGAAAATATTTTTAAATAATAAAAGCCTGGATTAAATCTCAGGCACGTAGGGATTCTTTTCGAATTCCCTCCTTAAGCTTTTTATTTCGCCAGAAATAGAAGCATCTACTTGATTGTCTCCCACTTTGAGGATGAAACCGCCGATCAAACTTTCGTCTACTTTTTCTACTAACTCAATAGAATCACCAGTTCCAAGTTTAGACGCTAGAGCGTGCATTTCTGCGCGCGTTTGATCATCGATCGGAGCAGCAGTCGTTACCTGTGCCATTACTACTTTTCTGTACTCTTTTACTTGAGCAACATAAGAAGCAGCTATTTCACCAAGCATTCCTTCGCGACCCTTATTAGTAAGGAGCACCATGAATGATTTTGAAATCTCTCCGATGTACGAAGCGAAGATCGATTCAATCACCTTCACTTTCGTGTCGGTCTTGATGATCGGACTCAACAATAGCAATTCCAAGTCGCGGCTATTAGTAATAGTCGTGGCTACCAACTGCATGTCGGCATATACTTCATCCGTCTTGTTTCTCTCGTTAGAAAGAATCAATAATGATTTGGCATATCTGGAGGCAATTCTGATTCCTTTCATGATCTCTTAGTTCGCGCTGATTTCAGCAGCCAATGAGTGATTCAATGCTTTTTGTTTGTCGGCTTCGGTGAGTTTTTCTTTCACCAATTTCTCTGCGATATCAATCGAAAGAGTTGCAACTGAATTTTTCAATTCAGCAATAGCAGCTTTCTTTTGATTGTCGATCTCAGCTTTAGCAGAGGTGAGTATACGATCAGCTTCAGCTTGCGCTCTCGCGTGAGCTTCGGCGCGAACTTTCTCGCCCATTACTTTAGCTTCTTTGAGAATTTGGTCGCGTTCCTCACGTGCCTCACGAAGCAATGCCTCGTTTCCAGCTTGGAGTTTTGCCATCTCACTGCGTGCGCGTTCAGCTTCGTTGAGAGCATTTGCAATGCCCTCTTCGCGCTCCTTTAGCGACGTCATGATTGGCCCCCATGCCATCTTCTTAAGAAGAAAGAGCACGATCAAGAACGAAACACTCGCCCAAAAGACGGTACCTACTGATACACTGAGCAAACCTTCCATTTTTCTGAGGTTGTCTTAATTAAAGAACACTAGTTGAATTAAGCGATTGCAACGAGCAAGCACACGATCACTGCGAAAAGTGCAACACCCTCTACAAGAGCGGCAGCAACGATCATGTTAGCACGAAGATCACCAGTAGCTTCTGGTTGACGAGCCATTGACTCTAGAGCTGTTCCACCGATACGGCCTACACCGATACCTGCTCCAACTGCTGCTAGACCAGCGCCGATGCCAGCCAAACCTTGATTCATTACTGTGTCCAACAAAACTGTAAGAAATTCCATTGTTTTATGGTTTAAATTATAACGTATTAATGATGGTCTTCTTCATGGTGGTGCTCTTGTGTTGCATCACCGAAATACAACGCTGCCAACAACGTAAATACATACGCCTGAAGGAATGCTACTAGCAATTCGATAAAGAACATGAACACCATAAAAAGTACTGCTCCAACCCCGATACTGTAACCCGCTACTGCACTATTCTGACCGAACAACAACACCAATCCTACAAACGCAAGAATGATAATGTGACCAGCAGTGATATTGGCAGTGAGACGAATCATCAATACAGTAGGCTTGATGAACAAACTCATTATTTCAATCGGAACTAAAATAAACTTGATAGGAAGTGGCACTCCCGGAGGCCAGAAAATGTGACCCCAATAGTGCTTATTGCCATTCACCGAAGTGATGATAAAGACAATTGCTGCCAACACCAATGTGATACTCATTGTACCTGTGATATTGAATCCACCAATGAATGGAATCAAACCAAGCATGTTACACATCCAGATGAAGAAGAACGTAGTCAACAAGAAAGGAACGAAAGCATCTGCTCTCTTCTTACCAATTGACGGAATAGCGACTTCATTGCGAATAAACAAAATGAATGGCTCAAACAAATTCTGCATACCTGTTGGTGCCATGCCTTTTCTCTTCTTATATGCACCAGCCACACTGCGGAAAATGATGATCATCAAAACAATGACGAACAGCATTCCGAATACTGACTTGGTGATTGAGAAGTCCATTGGCTTTACAAACTCGAACTTGGTGTCGTGACCATGAGCATCCACCGCTGGAACAACCGCTGCTGCAGCATGCGCGGCAGTATCAGCAGCATGATGAACAGTCATTTGACCTTCAACGTGAGACTCTGCATGAGCAGCAGTGTCTACTGGAGCTGCAGCATGAACCTCATGAATTGGATGACCGTGCGCGTCCAATTTTGGAGCTTTAGGATCAAAAACAACTATCTTCTCTCCTCTGTTTTCATAAGTGATTCCAGAAGATGAAGTGTAAGGCTTGAATTTCAAATGACCATGCTCATGTCCGTCCCAGAAATTGCTTGAAGAAAATACTTCAAGGTGTCCTTCATGGTAAAGAATGATTGGAAGGGGAATGTGAATGTCACCAATGATGTGAATCTGATGAGCATCCGAAATGTGGTGCATGATCATTTCACCTGGCTTGAACTTCTCTTCAGCTGCATGACCTTCGGTCGCCGTGGCTTCGTGTTGTCCAAACGCAGTGCTAACAAGTAGCGCAAACGCGAATAAAGTCAAAGATACTTTCTTCGACAAACTGATTACACTTGTGAGCACGTTTTGCATATGGTTTACCCCTCTGAAAATTGCGCGGCAAAAGTAGGCACGTAATTGATACAAAAAAGCATATATTTAAAAAAAACTTTACATTTCACTCGAAGGCCTTATTTGATAGGCTTTTCAGAGACAAAAAAGTTTATATTTTTTTTAACAATGAATCAATTCCGAATCTCTTTACTTCGCATTCCAATATTTTTGTAGCAGTATGAGAACAAATCATGAAATTGACTTCCGCATTTTCGGTGAGGAAATGCAATGTGTAGAAATCGAACTAGATCCTCAAGAAACCGTTGTAGCGGAGTCTGGAGCCTTTATGTATATGGACGATGGAATCAAAATGGAAACCATTTTCGGTGATGGTTCCAAGTCTGGTGGCGGATTCTTCGATAAACTTATAGGAGCAGGAAAGCGTCTGTTGACGGGCGAAAGTCTCTTTATGACCGCATTCACTCATACTACATCAGGGAAAGCCAAAGTAGCTTTTGCTTCTCCTTACCCTGGAAAAATCATCCCTCTTGACCTTCAACAACTTGGCGGCAAAATCGTTTGCCAAAAAGACGCATTCCTGTGCGCTGCAAAAGGCGTTTCCGTGGGCATCGAGTGGCAAAAGAAACTAGGAACAGGTCTTTTTGGTGGTGAAGGATTCATCATGCAAAAAGTAGAAGGCGATGGACTCGC
>Ga0315907_10003849_pt1 | contig 17288 bp, 17 predicted proteins | sample LakEriMetagenome_3_FD_203525 | JGI IMG/M metagenome (GOLD analysis project Ga0315907, IMG submission 203525) | Freshwater fungal communities from buoy surface, Lake Erie, Ohio, United States - Buoy 12 MA123 | ecosystem: Environmental > Aquatic > Freshwater > Lake > Lake biofilm | place: USA... | reverse complement strand
GGCGGGACGACTGATTCCTTGGTTGCGCCAATTTGCTCTTGAGCGCGCTTCAAATAGATTGTCAAACGTATGAAAACCCGTTCAGCCTTGGCGCAGGCGACGATGGATCGCATCGTCGACGCGACGGTTGCTGCGATCGAAGTCGGGGGCGAACCCGGGTTGCGTGTCAACGACATTGCGCGCGACAGTGAAGTCTCCGTCGCAACGCTGTACCACTACTTTGGCGACCGCGAGGGACTCGTCGTTGCGGCGCGACAAAAGCAGTACGCAGGCTCGACGGGTATCTACTACGAGCGGTTCTCGCAGGCGGCGCGCGGGGCAAAGACCTGCGGAGAATTGGCGAAGGTGTTGTGCGGATTTTTTGGTCACGCAACCGACGAGTCCAGCCGCGCGATGCGATTCCTTCGGGCCGAGATCATCGGGTCGTCGCGCACGCGCCCACAGCTCGCCACGGCACTGCGCGAAGTGCAGGAAGACCTCGCGTGCAAGTTGACCCTGGTGTTCGCCGACGCACAAGAGCGAGGTCTCATGCGCAACACGATCAGCGCCCGCGAGATCGCGGAGTTCGCCCTCGCAATTCACCTTGGCTCGGTGCTGCCCGACCTTCTTGCGGGAGAAAACGGCAGGTCCACCTCGCTCGACCCCATGTTCAGCGAGTTGATCGAGTCGTTGCTCGTCGTTCATTCCTGACGGTTTCTCCGCCTCTCGGGCACCGAGGCGGGCTGGGTTACCCTGTCCCCATGGAACAGACACTTCCCGATCCCGGCCTCGCCAAGGGCGAACACCGCTGTCCGGGGGAGACGTACCAAGACGTCCTACGCCGTGACGAGACCGGCGCGCCGCCGCAGATGATGACCGAATCGTACGAATACCTCGGCGACGAACCGATCGGCTACTACCGCTACACCTCGAAGGAGTTCCTCGAACTTGAATTCGAAAAGGTGTGGTCGAAGGTCTGGCAATGGGCCTGCCGCGAGGAGCACATTCCGAACGTCGGCGACTACTACGTGTACGACATCGGCCACCGCTCGATCATCATCGTGCGCGGCGATGATGGCGTGATTCGCGCGATGGACAACTTCTGCGGTCACCGTGGAACGCAATTGAAACCGTCGTGGGACAACGGCAATGCGAACCGATTCACCTGTCGCTTCCACGGCTGGGCGTGGTCGACGAGTGGCAACATCGCATCGGTGCCGTGTCGTTGGGACTTCCCGGGCCACTCCGACGACGATCTCAAGTTGCCGTCGATCCAGGTCGACACATGGGGTGGTTTCGTCTGGGTGAACTTCGACAAGAACGCGGCCCCGTTGCGCGAATACCTCGGTGTGATGCCCGAGCACTTCACCGGCAATTGGGATCTTTCCGACCGCTACCTCGAACTGCACCTGCGCAAGCGTCTGCCTGCGAACTGGAAGGCGTCGATGGGCGCATTCCTCGAGGCGTACCACGTGTACAAGACACACCCCGAGGGTCTGCGCGCAACGGGCGACGCCAACGCGCAGTACGACGTGTTCGGCGAGAACGTGTCGCGTTTCATGCACACGTCGGGTACGCAGAGCCCGCACATCGAACGCAAGCAGACCGAGCAAGAGATACTCAATTTCGTGTTGCGTCGCCGCTACGGCAACCCCGACGATGTGCCGAAGGTGCCCGAGGGCAAGACCGCACGCGACGTGTACTACAAGATCGTGCAGGACGAATTGAAGCAACGGTTCAACCACGACTTCTCGCGGTTCAAGGTCGCCGAGACCCTCGATTCGATCGAGTACTTCGTGTTCCCGAACGCTTTCTTCTTCCCCGGTGCGGCGCGACCGATGGTGTACCGCTTCCTGCCGCACCCGACCGACCCGGACGAGTGCATCTTCGAGTTGCTGTTCCTGCGTTTTGCTCCCGATGGTCAAGAGCCGCCCGCACCCGCGCGTCCTTACGACCTCGACGTGCAGGAGAGTTACATGTCGGCGCCGGGAATGGAAAAGGGCCTTGGCTTCGTCTACGACCAGGACACCGACAACCTCGCAGCACAGCAACGCGGTTTCAAGGGCAGCCTGAAGGGCGGCGAAATTCTCGGCAACTACCAGGAAGTGCGCGTGCGTCACGTGCACAAGGTGATCGACAAGTACCTCGCTCAACCGTGACGAGCCGTTCGTAAGAAATCGCAAAGAATCACGGTCGCCGACTTTTTCGCGGGTGGACGAGGGTTTACCCTTGCGTCACGGTGAACGCACAAGACCCCTTCGACGCACCACCCCGCTCGCGAACGTGGCGGGACATTCCGCCAAGTCCGCCCCTTGGCGTACCTCTGCCGCCGCCGAACGCGCCGTTCGGTGACGGTGACGACGCCGCGTCCCGGCCCCGACCGCGGACCAAGCGCGGGGTGAGGGTGGTAGCGATCATCGTCGCCGTCGCACTCGCACTGGGTGGCGCCGCGGCCATTTTCTCGGGGAACGACGATTCGCCCGCCGAGTCGATTCCGTCGACAACCGCAGTCGACGACCCGACAGAGAGCACTGAAGACAACGCCAACAACAGCACGCCGACCACCGAAGCCGATGCCGGCAGTCAGGCGCCAGCCGGCAGCCCCGAACGGGTGGCAAAGGAGGTCGGTCCGTCGGTGGTGCAGATCGAGTCGAACGGTGAAATCGGAAGCGGCGTGATATACGACGAGTCGGGTCTCGTTCTCACGGCGCACCACGTCGTCGAGTCGGCCGAAACCTTCAACGTCGTGTTGAACGACGGCACAAAGTTGCGCGGCCGCGTCGTCGGGCGCCGTCCGGCGAGGGATCTCGCGGTGCTCGCCGTCGAGTCGACGAAGGAACTGCCGGCCGCGAAATTGGGTGGCGACGACCTCGCCATCGGCCAGCCCGTGGTGGCCCTCGGGAGCCCATTCGGATATCAGGCATCGGTGACATCGGGAATCATCAGTGGGCTCAACCGACAGTTGACCATCGGTTCGATGACGCTCACCGGTCTCATCCAGACGGATGCAGCGATCAACCCGGGTAATTCGGGCGGCCCACTCGTCGATGCGAAGAACCGCGTGATCGGTATCAACACGGCGATCGCCAGCACTTCGGGTGGCAGCAATGGCGTCGGCTTTGCGGTGCCGATTCCCGACGCGCAGGACTTGATGGATGAAGTCGAAAAAGCAGGTGGTGCCGAAGCGCCGACGCTTCCCGCAACCGAAAACGCGTTCGGCAACCCCGGCAACGGCTTCGACTTCCAGTTGCCCGACTCGCTCGGCGATTTGTTCGGTGATCTCTTCGACCAACTCGACCCGGGTCAAAGCGCACCGAACGACGGCTTCGGCGCGCCACCGGCAGCCGACACGGGGATCGTCGAAATTGAACCGGCGCCGCGTGGGTGGACCGAATCGAACAACATGTCGTTCCGCTCCGGTGACCAGGGTGTCGAGACGATCATCCTGACGGGACCCGATGGAACCGTGACGGTGACAGCAACGAAGGGACCCGAGGCGAAGAACGCCGCCGAGGTCTACAACGGCAAGGGAGAGGTGCGGCGGCTGGCCGACGACCTCACCGTGATCGTCGAGGGCACACCGGGTGTGTCGTCGTCCGATCTCGAGGCGATCGCCGACGCGGTACGCGAAAAGTGAACGGGAGAGCGCAATGACGACCCAACTCGAAACGCTGAAAGTCGAACTCTCGCGGCACGTCGTCGGACAAGAGCGTGTCGTCGAACGCCTCATCATCTCGATGGTCGCCAACGGCCATTGCTTGCTCGAGGGTGTGCCAGGTGTCGGCAAGACGATGATGACATCGACGCTCGCGCGGATGGTCGGCGGCACTTTCGCGCGCATCCAGTTCACCCCCGACCTGCTTCCGGCTGACATCGTGGGAACACGCATCTACCGGGCATCACGCGAGGCCTTCGACATCGAGCTCGGACCGGTGTTCGCCAATTTCGTTCTCGCGGATGAAATCAACCGCGCCCCGGCAAAAGTGCAGTCGGCGCTCCTTGAAGTGATGGCCGAGCGTCAGGTGTCGATCGGTGGCGTGACAACCAAGTTGACGCCTCCGTTCATGGTCCTCGCGACTCAAAACCCCATCGAACAAGAAGGGGTCTACGCATTGCCCGAGGCGCAACGCGACCGATTCCTCATGCGCGTCCCCGTCGACTATCCGACGCCCGCGCAAGAAGCCGAGATCGCCCGGCGAAGTGCCACTCCCGTACCACCGCCGACACAGGTCTTGTCGCTCGATGAACTCCTCGAACTCCAGCGCGCCGCGGCCGAACTACCCGTCCCCGAAGCGGTTGCCGACTACGCGGTGCGACTCGTCGTCGCCACGCGTGAACCCCGCTCGTTCGGCTTCGACGCACTCGACGGCTGGTTGTCGTTCGGTGCCAGCCCGCGCGCGACGCTCGGCCTGCTTGCCGCGGGTCGCGCGCTGGCGCTGATGCGCGGTCACTCGACCGTGCGAGTGCAGGACATCTATGACATTGCCTACGACGTGTTGAATCACCGTCTCGTTCTGTCGTGGGATGCCGTCACCCGCGGTGCGACGGTCGACGAGTTCATCGTCGCGCTGCTCGAGCGCGTTCTCGCGCCCTCCGGTTGGTGAGGAAACGACGATGCGCCGCGCCGCGCCGCCCCGACTTCCGAAGTCACTGATCCCGGTGACACGGCGCATCTCGGGTTTGTTGCACGGTGACTACTCCGGTCTTTTGCACCGCGCGGGTTCGGAGTTGGGCGACATACGCCGCTACGCCGACGGCGACGACGTGCGACTCATCGACTGGCCGGCCACCGCGCGCACGAACGAAACGCAGGTCCACGACACGATCGCCGACCATGAACTCGAGGTGTGGCTCGTCGTCGATGCGTCGGCGAGCATGTCGTTCGGCACCGCTCGTTCGACGAAATACAGGCTCGCGCTCGATGCCGCGGGGGCGATCGGGCTTCTCATCGTCCAGTCGGGCAACCGACTCGGCTGCGTCGTGGCCGGCGGCAAAGGCCGCATCATGCCCAAATCGGGAACCGACCATCTCGCGGCCGTCCTCGCAACCCTCGAGCGTTCGACGGCGGAACCGGGCTCGACGACCGCCGATCCCGTGGCTGCTCTGGCGATGCCGATGTCACCGCGCACCCGGCGCGGTCTCGTTGTCGTCGTTTCCGACTTTCTCGATGCTGCATGGCCTGCGGAGTTGTCGCGTCTCGGCCGTCGGCACGACGTGATCGCCGTCGTCGTGTCCGACCCGCGCGAGTTCACCCTGCCCGACGTCGGTGTGATCGACCTCGAGGACGTCGAGACGGGACGCGTCGCGACGGTCGACACCTCCCGCACCGACGTGCGAACGCGATTTGCCGAAAGTTCGGCGCGAACCTTCGCGGCGAGGGTGGCATCGTTGCGCGCGGCACGTGTGGACGTCGTCGATCTGCGCACCGATGCCGACTGGGTGCCGGTTCTCGCGGGCTTTCTGCGGTCGCGCAAACGACGTCTGGCCGCCGGGAGTCGCTCATGACCGGGCTCACACTCCTCTCGCCGTGGCGGTTGTCGTTGCTCGTCCTGCCATTGGCCCTGATCGTCTTGAGCGTCGTCGATGTCAGGCGCAAGCCGAAACAGCGGGTGCGTTTCAGTTCGCTCGAATTGTTTGACGACCTCGTCGTGTCGCCTTCGCGGCTGAAGCAGATTCTGCCGACGGGCTTCGTCGTGCTGGCGATGTGTGCGGGTGTGGTCGCGGCCGCTCGTCCCGCCTACGAGGAAACCGACAAGACCGAGAAAGCGGTCGTTGCACTCGCCATCGATGTGTCGTTGTCGATGAGCGCCACTGACGTCGCGCCGTCGCGCATCGAGGTGGCGAAGAAGTCGGCGATTCGGTTCGTCGACAACGCTCCTGCAGACACGTTGATCGGAGTGGTCGCCTTCGACAGCACCGCGCAGCAGATCATCTCCGCGACCGACAACCGCGATGCAATACGACGCGTCATTTCGCGTCTCGAGCCGGGTACGGGTACCGCGATCGGCGAGGCGATCTTCGCCTCGCTCGACACGATTGCTTCGGCGGCCGACGTGACGGACGCCGAAAAGAGCGTGGGCACGATCATTCTGCTGTCCGACGGCACCACGACGACGGGCCGTCCCGACAACGAGGCCGCGGCTGCAGCGCAGGCGAGGGGAGTGAAGGTGAACACCATCGCCTTCGGAACCGCCGATGGAACGGTGGTGACTCCCGATGGTCAAACGGTGCCGGTTCCGCCCGACGAGCAGGCCCTGCAGAACATCGCCGACATCGCCCGTGGCAAGAGCTTCACGGCGACGACCGAGGACGCCCTCACCAAGATCTACGAATCGCTCGGCAGCGCCATCGTTCGCAAGACCCTGATGAAAGAAGCCTCGGGGCTTTTCGCGCTCGTGGCCGTTGTTCTCTTGTTCCTCGCCGCGGTCGTGTCGCAGCGTTGGTTCCGCAGACTGCTCTAGTCGCCTTCGATGATCGCGATTGCGGCGCGCGCCACCGTGGCCGCTGCCTTGTTGCCGAGCGCCGCGCTCATCGCTTCCATGTTCGGAACGTCGAAAAGGGTGGAGAGAACGACGAGTTTCTCGTTCGAAACACGCGCCATGTCGTCGCCAATCCATTTGCGAAGTTGTTGGTTCAACAGTTCCACACGGCCGTAACGAGCCATCGCGGCGGCGGGCCATTCGTGGGCCAGTGCCTCGGAGGTGCGCGTGACGATGCCGTGTTTCTCGGAGAACTCGACGCGCAGTTCGGCGAGGGCGAGAAGACGCGACGCGAGGTCACCCTCGGGTGGAGCGGTGGTGAAATAGTGCTCGATCCGCGGGTAGAGGTATCCGATCATCCCGGCGACGACGTCGTTGAACGATCCGAAGTAACGAAAGAGCGTGCGCTCGGAGACCCCTGCGCGCGCGGCCACCTCGGCGACCGGCGGGTTGTAGCGACCTTCGCCGAACAGTTCAACGAGGGCCTCGTAGACCGCACGCTTGCCGCGCTCGACGCGTTCGTGCCGGCCGTCCTTTTTTTCGGAGGGCTCGGCCTGTGCTGCGTCACCCGTCGGGTCGTTGGTGTCGTCGGCCATGGACACAGATTAATGAGGTGAATGTCCCTACTGGCAGAACTCATGACAAATCAGGGCACCGTATGCTCGGGCCGGTGAACACTGCGGTCGACGAGTTCTACGCCCGTGCGGGCCTCGTCCGCCATGCCGGGGCCATGGAGTTCTGGGAGGAATTGGCTCTGCGCTGTGGCGATGCCGTTGCCGGCGAGGTTGGTGAACTGCTGAAGCGGCGGGCATTCGGCCGGTCGGTGGCGAGCGACGTCGACGTGTTTTGTCTCGATCTCGATCGGCAACGGGCGACGGTCGACGCAGCCGCGCCACACACCCACGCGTGGCTCGGCATCCTTGCGGGAATCGACGACCTCAATGCCGCGATCGACCTTGGCTGTGGTGGCGGGGTTGCCACGTGTTTTCTCGCCTTGGCAAACCCACACACGCGAATCGTCGGCGTGGATGCAAGCCCGGCCGCGATTGCAACCGCACGGGACATGGCGACCGAGTTGTCTCTCCGCAACGTCGAGTTTGTCGTGGCCGACATCGACGGGTTCGACGCGGGTCGTGAATTCGATCTCGTCACGTCGAGCGCGGTGTGGGCCGAGACCGTCGACTGGGTCCACGCCGGACGCTGGTGGTCGGCACTCAATGAACTGCCGCGCCTGCTTTCGCCCGGTGCGGTTCACGCGTCGCTTGCGGCAACGGCCGCCCGTCACCTCGTCGACGATGGTGTCTATCTTTCGCTCGAACGCTGTCGAGATCTCGCGGGATTCGGAGCGTGGGTTGGCGCCCAGCAGAATCTCGGCCTGAATTTCGATGCAAGCATCAGCGACATGCTGACGATCGACGGTGTCCTCACCGGCCCCGAACGGTTGCCGCTCGTCGCCACGCATCGAGGAACGCTTCCCGCGAGTGCACACGATCTCGTGCAATGGCGGTTGCGGGTCGGCGACGAACGATTGGACGAGGCGTTGATGGCCGAAATGGTGATGGTGTCGGGCGACTCGCCTTGGGAACTCGTCGCCGGAACGATGTTCGAGGCCAGCGAAGACGACGATGATTTCTCGGCGGCACTGTTGTTGTTGGAAAGTGGCGATGCCGGCAAGTTGTACTTCGCCACGACTCGCGGGGTGCGGGAAGTCTTGGCATCGAGTCCCGACGGTGGTGCCGAGCAGTTCCGGCCTCTCTATCGGCGAATGCGCGACCATCTCGGCAAGCGTCAATCAGTCGTTTCACGACGTACGGCAACCACCGACGATCTCGAAGTCGTCGTTCCGCGACCGGTCGTCAGTCGTGGTGGGGGACGATGACGACGGGCACCTTGCTGTGCGCCGCCACATAGGAGGCAACGGATCCGAGGATCACGCCACTCAGTCCGGTGTGTCCCTTCGCACCGATGACCACGAGATCGGCATCGGTGTCGCGCAACTCGACGCGTGCCTCGCCCTGAACGAGTGCGTGTTTCAGCATCACCTGGTGTTCTTTGGCGAGGGGTAGAAACTGATCGAACTCTTTTTCAACGAGTTCAGTCGGTACCGACTCGTCGATCGTGAGTGCGGCACCGAGCTCGTTGCCGTAGATGTAGGGATGCCACACGTGGAGAAGAAGGACCGTGTCCCCGGGTTGCGAATTCTCGATCGCCCATCGTGCCGCGCTGCGTGCGTTCGGCGAGCCGTCGGTACCGACGACCACCCGTTGTGCCTTGTGTCTGTCTCTCATGTCAATCGCCTCCTGGATGGAAATTGCTTGTCGAATTCGCGTCAGGTCAGCCTGTCGAGCAGTTCGTCGAGCCGTGTCACCGCGACTCCGATCGACTGGTCGGCTATCCCGAACGGAATCATCAGGTTGTTTCCCGCACGCATCGACCCGCACGAGTAGACGACGTTCGGCACGTAGCCGTTGCGCTCGGCCTGCAAGGGTGAGAGAAGCGGTTCGTCGAGAACGGAAATCACCCGCATCGGGTCGTGGCGGTCGAGCAACATGGCGCCGAGCGTGTAGGTCCGCATCGGCCCGACGGCATGGGTGAGCACGAGCCATCCCGCCTCCGTTTCGATGGGTGGACCCGAGTTGCCGAGCTGGATCAGTTCCCACGAGCGAGTGGGTCGTTGCAAAACCTCGCTGCGTTCCCAGTACTCCAAGTGGTGTGACATTGCGATCGAGTTGGTCTCGAAGTCGGCGCGCGACAAGGCGACGTACCACCCGTCGATCTTCTTGGGGAAGATCGCAAGGCCTTTGCCTTCGGCGGCCGGGCCGGAAATCGGGGAGATGTCGAACGTCGCAAAGTCGTCGGTTTCGATCATCTGCTGGGAAATGTCGGTGCCGTCGAACGCCGTGTACGTCGCCACGTATTTCGGATTGTCCGGAGCCCATTCGGTGCGCGTGAAGCGGGCGTCCTCCATTCCCCTCCACTCCGCGGCGGCGAAAGGCCACAGGATCCGCTCGGATTCGTGCGAGTCGCGCGGATAGCGGACCTTGTAGTTGCGTTCGGCGATGGCACGAAAGTGCTCGGCGGTCTGCTCGGCGTGACGATAAGTGTCGCGGTCGTGGACCAACCGTGTCAGGCGCTCTTCCATCTCTCCGACCGAGAACGAATCGCCGAGCGCCTCGAGAACGTAGTGGGCATTCTCGCCGTAGTCACCTGCGCGCTCGAGGAGGCCGATGAACGACATGTGCTCCAGCTTCGACTCGCAGTGGGTGCCCGCAGTGAGGCGGGGGAGGGCCGGATCGACGGACACCTCGCCGGCAGTGTCGATTGTGCCGGTGCGGAAGCCGATCGACGAACGGTGTCCCTCGCTGATGCAGCGGACGCTCATGATGAAACGCGTCGTCCCCGCCGGAAGGTTGCTCTGGTCGAAGTGTTCGACGGCCGACGGATTGGTGATGCACGCACCCTCGACGGAAGATTCGTGACTGAAGAAGGCGCCGATCAAGCGCCACCGCGCTTCGTCGAGCTCGGCGTCGGGGGCGATGCGGTTCGCGACACGTTGGGCGTGCGACTCGAGAAGAAGACCTAGATCCTCGTGTCGGTCACCGAACTTTGCCTCGACTTCGACCAATGCCTCCCGAACCTCGTCGCGGGTCAGTTGCATGACGCGACCGATGATGAGGCTCGTTCTCGACTCCCTCGAGCCAAAGTCGTCATGACCCGCAACGAAGAGTCTCGAGAGAACCCGTGACGGGTCAGGTGAGATGAGGAGGGGCATTCGCCGTGCAACCATCGCGGGGGCCGTCAGTGCGCGGCCTGAAGCAGGTGTTCATGCTGCAACGCGCTGATCATGGAAATCGTCGACTCGGCACCCTGGTTCTGGTTCACGCCCGATGGTGCGAGACCATCGAAGCCGCCATGGCTTTCGTGGTCGAGCATCGGCACTCCTGCATCGTTGTGGCCGCGGAACCAAGCGGTCGCAAGGGCAAGGGAGTCGAGCCAGAAGTCGTCGTTGGTGAGATGCCACGCACGGGCGCAGGCGTTTGCAATACCGGCGACCTCGATGGGTTGCTGGTCGAACGCCGGCTGTGGGTCTAGCGGTCCGCGACCCCCGACCGGGGTGACCGACAAACGTCCGTCGTGGGTTTCGCGACGCACCAGCCACTCGAGAAGATCGAGACCCGTCTCGATGTAGTCGACTGAACCGGTTCCCTCGCCGGCCGCGAGCAACGCCTCGGGAATGAGGGCATTGTGGTACGCCAAACGATCCTCGGGCCACGGCCACGTGCGATCGGCACGCACCATGTCGCACACCTCTTCCCCCGCGTCGTGGAGAAGGAACGCCGCGTCGTGGTGGTGCGGGTCGATTCGGGCCACTTCTGCGGCGCCGAGCGCCGCGTAACACATCGAGCGAATCGCGGATCCCCGGTGGAGGCACGTGTGGTCGAAGGCGCGTTGTGCCTCGCGGCGGATGTGGTCGTTGAAACCGAGGCGGGCCGCGGTGCCGAATGCCCAGAGAGCGCGACCCCAGCAGTCGTCGGTCGACGGGGCATCGACCCACACGCGTTGGAAACTGAGACGGTTGCGGATCATTCCCGACTCGTCAACTGCGTCGTGGACGAAGTCGAGTGCGATACGACCGAGCACCTCGGCCCCGAACGATCGGCCGCCGTCGTGAAGCGCCGTGACCGCGAGGCGGGCATTGTCGTCGGTGCAGTACCCGAAGCTGAAACGGGGGTGCCGACCCTTGGCGTGTTCCAGAATGCCGCGGTCGTCGGTGAGGCGGGAGAGGTGACGGAACGTGACGCGGTCCGGGTTGTCGAGTGCCGCTCGGGTCGTCATTGCCCACCGCCGAACGAGGCTGTGCCGCCGAACGCGGCGGTCGATGCGAGAGGGGAAACGCGCTGCGATGCGTACGCGGGATTTGCAACCCGTGCCGCGAGGTCGGCGTAGTCGGCGGCGACGGCAGCCCACCGGTACGACGGGGCCATCGATGCCGCGACCAACGACATGTTCGCGACGAGGCGGCGATCCGTGATCACGCGCTCCATCGCTTCGGCGAGGTGTTGCGGAGCGGCGTGTCCGACGAGGAGGCCAGCTCCATCGGCGAGAATTTCCTCGGCGTGGGGGAACCGCGTCGCAATGACCGGTCGTCCGGCGGCGATCGCGTCGACGAGCACGCCCGACGTGATCTGGTCGTCCGAATCGTAAGGCAGTACGACGCATGTCGAACGTTCGATGAGGTCGAGCAGCGACCCGAGCGGCCGGTACGACGGATCGAACTCGACGGCGTCGGCGACACCGAGTCGTTCGGCACGTGCCATGAGCATCTCGCGGTACGCCTCTCCGTCGTTTTCGAGAACGCGGGGATGCGTGCGCCCGGCGACCACGTATCGCGCCGACAAGCCGCGTGCCTTCAGTTCACCCAAGGCGTCGATCACCCATTCGATGCCTTTCCCCGGCCCGAGCAACCCCCATGTGAGGAACGTGGGTTCGTCCGACACGGGTGGGGAGCCGAGTGTGCGGGGCACGGTGGCACCGTGGACGATGGTCGAGATCTTGTTCCGATCGATGTCGTAGCCGGACTCCAACCGTGCACTTGCCGTTTCGGTCATCGTCACGACTGCCGCCGACGAGTCGACGATGCGTTCGAGTATCCGCCGCTGTGACGCCGTCGGCCGAAGTGAAACGGTGTGGAGCGTCGTCACGACGGGAATCTCCACCTCGTCGAGGAGATCGAGGACTTCACTGCCGTCGGGTCCACCGTAGATGCCGTACTCGTGCTGGAGGAGAAGACACTCGTAAGCGTTCACGCGTCTGGCCACCGCCAGACGCGACGACGTCGACCCCGGCCGAAGAAGTGCGACGACACGCATGTCGTCGGACCTGCTGTCGTCGACCGCGGAACGCACGACGCCCACGTCACGGATGCCGATCGCAGAGAGACCTTCGGTCAACGCGGCGGCAAAGGTGGCAAGGCCACAGGGTGTCGGTGGATAGGTGCTGAGGACTGCAAGTGCCGGAGATCGCCACTGACTCATCACTACTTCTTCCTTTCTCTGGTTGTTCCACTGGTCGAACGAAGGTTGAACAGGCCGATTAAGGCACCGAATGTGAGAAGTGCGAGTGCGATCGCCAGAAATGCCCAGTTGAACCGTGGACCAGTGTTCGGCAACTCATCGGGGAAGAGGACGAGGAAGTCGCTTTCCGCGGGCAGGGTCGTCGAAGTCGGCGGCACGAGGACCTGAAGCTCGGGTGCCGCAGTCGTCGTCGGAGCAACCGTCGTCGGGGTGACGGTGGTTGCGGGGATGGTGGTCGTGGGAATGGTGGTTGCGGGAATGGTCGTCGTAACCACGGTCGTCGCCGGGGTCGTTGTGGTCGGCGCAACCGTTGACGTTGTTGGCGCGACCGTCGAGGTCGTGGGTGCGGCGGTCGTGGTTGTTGCCGGCAACGTCGTCGTGGTTGTCGTCGTCGTTGTTGTGGTCGTCGTCGACGTTGTCGAGGTGGTGGTCGAGGTGGGCGGCACGACGACGGCGGTGACGGTGGTGGTGCGTTGTGGCGACGTGTAGCCACCGCCACTGGCCGTGGCGGCATTCGTGACCGATTCGTTCGTCAGGTCGGGTGACGTGATGGTGTACGTCGCGGTGCACGACACCGTCGATCCGACTGCAAGTACGGTGTCCGCGGGACCGCACGTGAACGGGGATCCACCGTTCACCTTGTCGTCGGAGACTGTGAATTGCGTCGGTCCGATGGGGATGTCACCGTCGTTCGTGATCGTGTAGGTGTAGGTGATGACGTCACCCACCTCGTTGAACGTCACCGGGTCCGCGGTCTTCTGCAGATTGATCGAACCGGAACTTGCGATCGTGTTGCGGAACGTGCACGTCACGTTCTCGCCCTCTCGGAGATCGACGGTGATGCCATTGGTCGTCGACACCTGACTGCCACCGTTCGGTGCGACCACGGTGCAGTCGACTGATGCGAGTCGGAATCCATCGCCCATCGTTTCCGTCACCGTGTATGCCGCAAAGTCGGTCACACCCGGAAAGGTCTTCGTGTTCGCGCTGGTGCCGTCGTCGGTCAGGTCGAAGTTGGCGAGCGGAGCGGGGGACGCATTGAAGCCGAACTGCCTGTCGCCCTCGACCGACGACTCCTTGATGATCGTCAGTGACGCCGCGTACACGACCGCCTGGCTCGACAGAGCACGATCCTGGTTGCCGGCTCCGCAATTCGTCGAGTCCGAACAGCCGAGGTCGATGACTCGCATGTGATACGGCGAGCCGGGAATCGCGACGGCAGAAGAAGCCGCTCCCCAGTCGCGGCGTTCGGCGATGTGGCCGCCCCACGCAAGAATCACCGTCGCGTCGACTGCGGTCATGTACACGGTGATGCTCGTCTGGCTGGTTCCCGCGTACGTCCCCGAACGCACGTGGGCGGTCGGGTTCGATGCGAGGAGGCAGGTCGACGAACCGCACAGGTTGCCGCTGTTCGTCACGGTCTGACCGCCGGTCGGGAAGGTCGCGCCGAACACGGTGAAGTTCCTGTCGGACACCTCGGTCACGCCAGCCGCTGCAACGTTCGGGTCGACCGGTATCGCCAGCTGTGCGGACGCGCCGCAGGTGTAGCCCGCGCAGGGGTCGGCGGCGGTCACCGTTCGGTCGTACGACGTCAGGTAGTCGATGGCGTGCTTTCCCGACTGGGTGGAATCCCATTCGATGGTCACGGCGTAGGTGGCACCCGGTGTCAGGTCGGTCATTGCCGCCCTGTACGCGACGCTGCTGCCCTCGTAGTAGAGCGAATCGTTCTGGGTGAGATTGCCGTTTTGCCACTGTGCGGGATTCGCGGTGTCGCACACCGTCCCGAGGTTGGCGCACTGATCGAGCTTGACGGAGGCCTTGGCCTGCGCCGGGAGTGCGGTTGCAAGTGCCCAGGCTGCAGCGGTCACGAGGGCGACGACCACCGTCGATGCCACCGCCCGACGCCTCCGTCGGACGAAGGACGAAAACCTCCGCGTCCCAGAATTCAATTCGGCGATCTCGCCGTGTCCCGTTGACGTACCCATGTCAGCCTCCCGTCGTGCGTTGAGAACTGATCGGGGTCCGGGATCAGAGTCGGCAACCTAATTGCGGTTTGCGACACCAACAAGCGACAATCCTCACAACTACGAGCCGATGGCGCTTCGTAGGTTTCGTGCGTGAAGGTTCACGCAACGTCGCGGCGGCGTTCGTTCTTGTTCGCGGTCTTGGCGGCGACCACCGCGGTGTCTTTTGTTCCCGACCGCGGGGTTGTCGTACGTGTCCACCCGGCCTTCGGTGTGCACCCACCCGTCGTTGCGGTCCGTATGACGCGTGATGAACGACGAACGGTCGCAATGATGACGGCGGAAACGACGCGTCTCGGGGTGTCCTCCCTCGGCGTCCCACGCACGGCGACATCCATCGAGTGGAAGATCGAACCTTCGGCGGTCGGCAGCAGAACGCTCGCATTGTCACGACAGGTGTTGGCGAGGTTGCAGTTTCTTCTCGAAGATCTCGGTCTCGTTCGGGTGGCTCTCACGTACGTCGTCGTCGCTCGTTCACAGGCATTCATCAACGACGTGCTCGAGTCGATCGACTGCTTCCCGAACTTGGTGCGTACTGGCGGTGTTCACCTGATGGGTGCGACGTTGTGCAACCGAAGGGTGGTGGTCATCAATCTGACCGGCTATCTCTTCCTGCTCAGTGCTGCTGATCGGTTGACGTCGACGCTGGAGTCCGCGCCGGAACCCGCGATACGGAACGTCAACTACAAGATCGCCGACAGAAACATCTCGGGTCTCGCCCACGAATGGGTCCACATCGCTCGTGCTTCGGCGAACGACGGACGTGTCGCCCCCGACGAGCCCGCGTGGGTGCGCGAAGGCATCGCGGAGTTGCTTGCCGGTGTCGCGCGCGTGCTGGCGTTTCCTGCGCGCATGGATTACGTCGATTTTCACGTCGTGAGGCTGCGCAAGTTCGCCGACTGGCGTCGTACGTGCACCGAGCCACTGCGTCGGTACCGCGCCGATTCCGACTTGTTGGCGGGGTGTGAGTACTACCTGGGGACGCTTGCGATGGAGTACCTCGTCGCGCGGATGGGTGGATTGGCAAAAGTGATCACGTTGTTCCGACGCAGTGCAGAGACGCTCGATTTCTCGAGGTCGTTTCTTGCGACGTACGGAATGACACTCGAGAACTTCGAAACCCGAATGGACTTCTACCTCGGTGGCATCGCGGCCCTTCCGGACCCGTGAATTCCCCACGACGAGGGATCACGGTGTCGAGTCGGTACGGATGTCTCCTGACAGCGCGGTCAATCTGGTCTTGACTCGTGGTCGCCAGAGTGACCGTCCACGGGGACGGTCGGGGAACAGGAGAATCCAATGATCAAGACACTGTTGTGCGACGACCATGCACTGCTGCGGGAGTCACTCCCGCTCGCGCTGCAAAGCGAGGGCGATTTCGAATTCGTCGGCTCGGTGGGCAACATCGGCGACGCCATCGGTGTGGCGGCGCGGGAGGCGGTCGACGTTGCGCTGATCGACCTCCATCTCGACGGTGAGAGCGGTCTTTCGCTCGTCGCCCATCTGCGTGATTCGCTGCCTGACTGTCGTTCGATCATCCTGACCGGCTTCGTGTCCGATGACCTGGTCTACGAGGCGGGACGCCTCGGTGCCTTCGACGTCATCGACAAGCACACGTCGACGAAGGAGATCGCCTCGCGCATGCGCACCGCCGTCGGGGGGCGCCGACTACTCGACGATTTCACGCGGCGTGCGGCGAAGGAGCGTCTCGCCGACGCGGGGTTGCTTGCTTATCGCGAACTCGGAACGACCGACCACGAAATTCTCTCGCTCATCGAGCAGGGAATGACCGACAAGCAGATCAGCCAGAGAGTCTTCCTGAGTGCCCAGACCGTCCGCAACCGCATCTCGCGCCTTCTCGGTCTGCTCGGTCGTGACAATCGCACGCAGCTCGCACTCATGGTGACGTCGCTCGATGCGTTCGTGACGAAGCCGCTCGTCTCGTCGTTGTCGGCGCAGAGAAAGTGAACTCGCATGCCCATCTCGTCGGGTGATGCCGGGGTGGACCCCGTCGTTCGTCAACTGAAGGAGGCTCTCGACTCGCGGGTCGTGATCGAACAGGCCAAGGGGATGATCGCGGTGCAGTGCGGTCTCCCGGTGGCCGATGCGTTCGAGAAGCTTCGTGCCGAGGCCCGTCGACGACGGGAGTCGATCCACGTCGTTGCTGCGGAGGTCGTTCGGACCCACGACCGAGTGTTGGACGGAAACTCCGTCTAGCCGGCCAGAATCGGGTTCAGTGTGAGTTCGGGCTCGTCGGCAAGAAGACGCTGCAGTCGGAACTTGTTCTCGAACAGTGCAACAAGCGCGTCGTCGCTGCGCTTCAGGATGCGGATACCGCCGATCGCCTGCAGGCGGGGAATGCTCGCCTTGTCGGTGAGTCGGATCGCTTGGTACACCGTGGGGCGCACTTCGATCGGAGCGTTGAATTCACCGGCGAGACGGTGCGCAAAGACTTCCAACTGCAGTGCGCCGACCGCGGCGAGGATCGGGTCGCTGTCGCCGAGGTCGGGGTCGCGCAACACTTGCACGACGCCTTCTTCGTCGAGCTGCGAGAGACCCTTGCGGAACTGTTTGAAGCGTCCCGAATCCAGGGGTCGGGCCGTTGCGAATACTTCGGGCTCGAATCGCGGCACACCCGGGAATTCGACGACGCCGTCGGCGTAGAGAGTGTCACCGATGCGCAGATCGTTTGCGTTGATGAGGCCGATGATGTCGCCCGGGAACGCCGTCTA
>Ga0315907_10003845_pt1 | contig 17296 bp, 17 predicted proteins | sample LakEriMetagenome_3_FD_203525 | JGI IMG/M metagenome (GOLD analysis project Ga0315907, IMG submission 203525) | Freshwater fungal communities from buoy surface, Lake Erie, Ohio, United States - Buoy 12 MA123 | ecosystem: Environmental > Aquatic > Freshwater > Lake > Lake biofilm | place: USA... | reverse complement strand
CTTGTTTGTAAATGTATTGATCGTTCTTTATAATTATCTCTACACTATATTGATTGTTGTTAGAAAAAATATAACTGTAATTTAATTTACCGTTATTGCTAGACTTGATGGCGTTGCTGACTGAATGGGTTCCGATTGAATTGCTAGTCGCTTGAGCAGATAAAGTACTTGAATAACAAGCAATTAGCAAAACAAACGCAGCAAGGGGGAAATTGCGCATGTGTTATTTTTCGCGAAAATACACCAATGTAAATCACTAACAAATAAAAAGCATATTTTTGATTATATAAGCATAATTACATATATGAAAAAAATCTTTACTATTCTTTTATTTACCATGTTTTGCGCCCAAGGAAACAGTCAAAAGCTAGGACTAATTTTAAAAGGTTCAAGCACAGGCATTGGTGCCGATTTGGGATATAGAATAAATTCAAAATTCTTAGTTAAAGCTGGCGTTGATCAAATAAAATATAATCTAAATACAAGTTTAGAAAGTGGTGAAACGAGTTTTGACGCCAATGGTTCGATTGGTGCAGGAACAGTTGGTCTTTTGTTAGATTACCAAATATTTAAAAAAATATATGTATCTGGCGGATTAGTGATGAATAATTTTGAAACGAACTTCAAGGGCAAAGTGAAAAATGATATTACTTTTGGTGATGTCATTATTGATAAGAATAAAATAGGCGAGATCAATTGGACCATTAAACCAAAATCAACCATTGCACCATATATCGGATTAGGTATTGGTAATTTATTGAACCAAAACAAAAAGTTTAATATTGGTTTTGAAATTGGATCCATATTTCAAGGGCCTCCAAATTTTGAAATTGTAAGTAACGGATTTTTTAGTACTAACTCAAGTCCTGAATTTGATCAGGCTGGCAAACTAAATTCAAATTTTTCATCTTTTCAATTTTACCCAGTCATAAAACTAAATATTGCTTACGCATTAAAAACATTTTAATTTAACCTTATGAAATTAATTCAACTAATTTCTTCGAAAAAAAATACAACCAAGTTTTTATTTATCTTAATGATTTCGTCAACTATAGGTATGAGCGGTTGTAATGTAAAAGAAGTCTTAACAGATGCAAATGGCCAAAAGAGATCTTTCATCTTATTTAATCCAAATTTCTTATTAACGAATTATCAAATAAGAATAGTAGACTCCTTAAATAAATTTATTACAGAGGACTTGAGGGTAGAAGTATTATCCAATAAGAAAATTGTAAATGATGAAGGTTATTATACACAATCATTTATCACCTCAAATGGTGTACTTAATTTTTCTGTAGATCCCAATGAAAATATTTCTGCAACTGATTCGATTGAATTTTCAGTATTGGTGAGTTCAGACAATCAAAAGATTATTCCTACAAAATTAAAATATAAAGGAAGTAGTAAATTTGATAGGATATTTAAATTAACCGTTAATAAAACACCAAATAATAATACAAGTTCAATACAATCCTACAATGCCTCTAATTCAACTACAAAGAAATCCTTTGCGGATGATTATACATTCAAAGAAAAAATAACAATTAATGGCGAAGAATTAGCATTTCGAAATAAAGATAATCTTGCTTTTTTATATAATATTGATTCCGCCTTTAGAATATGGATTCTTGATAAACCTAATAATTCAACTAATTATAGTACATATAATATTATCAATATGTCAGGTAATTTAAGATCTATCAACAATACAAATATTAAGGTTTCCTATAGAAATATAGTGGATTTGAATACAATGGACTATATCTTAAATTTTTTGGGGTCAGATATAAATAATAAACAAATTTATTTAAGTGTTTATAGGAATGGGGCCACTAATTACTTTAATGGATCAAAATTTATTAAAACATTACCTATTAAAAATTGGGATGGTAATATTGCATTCCCAATTGGTACAAGATTGACAAATATTCAAGTTGTAAGTAGGCTGGTTAATACTGAATTAAAAGATTGCCCACAAGGTTTTAATTTCAATTTCACCAATATCCCAAAAGGGGCAAGCCCAGAGTTTGAATTTATTGCTTACAGAAATGATGATAATGACAAACGTTTCTATATCAGCAATGCAGGAGTAGCTAAAGTAGATGAAAAAAATCCTACCTACAATACTGGTGAAATTTTATATAGCAATATTTCAAATAAAGTGGTCTTTAAAAATAATAGTCAATACTACTTAGAGCCAAGTACTGTGATGTTAAATGGTGCTGGTGCATGTGATAGCAAATCAGACATCAAAATTATCCCAAGGGCCAATATGGTAAAATACAAATTAGTGATTGAAGCGCAGTGTAAAGAAAGTAATTTCGCAGTAACGCCAAGTAACAATTTGCTTTTTAGAAAGAAAGGGACAATAGAATGGGAAGGTTTATCAATTAAAAATGGTATTGGTACTGTTTATTTAGAAAACAATGCCGAATATGAAGTGACTGGGACATCTGGAAAATATAAATTAGACTTTAATTTTTCAAATAATCCAGCTTCTTTTGAAACTCAAAAAACAACTAGTTTAATTAAAAACTCAGACTTAAATAATATGCTTTATTCAATTGAGAATGATACAAAAGAAGCGGGAACTAAATTATTGAAAATGAAAATCATTTTCAATCAAGGCGCTTGCCCATTTAACTAGTTTATAACTTTATTTTTTGTTGATTCAATATTCAACTCCTAAAGTTAAATTTAATATCTCTGGTTAAGATATGTTTAACCAGGCATACGAGAAATGTATTTCTCGATCTCCTTGATTTGATCCAACACTTGTTTAGTGGAAGGCTTGCAAGCTTTTGCTTTGCGGAAGAAATCTTTAGCGGCACGGAACTCGCGCTTATTCATAAAAATTTGACACATACTTAAATAAGCCACTGCTTCGGATTCTTTATCTGGAATGCCTGCACGAATAGCGGCACGGATATAAGCTTCACCTTGTTTGGTATCTCCTTTTTGCATCGACATCATGCCTAATTGTAATTTATTTGCACCCTCCGCTTCTGGCATCGCCGAACCAAGGTCGTTACTCATTTTAAGATGCTTCTCGGCCGTATCAAAATCTTGTTTTGCCATGGCGATATTGCCCTTAATGGTATAGTAAGTGCTTCTTACAGGTGTATATAATAAATTAGGGAACCAGATGGTTGCTAAAATACGCTCCACTTCTTCGATATTACCCGCTTCCATCGGCGCTTGCACTAAACGCAATGGACCAATGAAAATATGACTCAATAAACCAATTAAACCAAGCATATACAAAGGGAAAACAGGCCAAAAATTAGCCAGATCGGTTATTTGAAGGATAGCAGCGCCAAAAATGGCAATTAAACTTAACCAAAAACGATACTTGATAATGATATTGTAAAAGCCCATAATGATGTCGATTTGAGCTGTGAAGATACCAAATTATAGCATAATAATGAGCAGCAGCGATAAAGTATGGATGCTTTAAAAAGAATAGTTATTTTTGTCCTCCTTAAACGGTCTTTGGACCTAGTTAAGACTCGAATCCCAGTGGTTCGATGGTCCCGTAGTTCAATGGATAGAATAGAAGTTTCCTAAAGGTTCCAGTATTGATTTGACTAAAAGGTTGTCAATAGTGAATACAGGACTAGATTTGGGATAGATTTGGAAAGTGAAAAAGTGAAAGTGTGTAGTAATAGTGTGTAGCAGAATAGTATATTTGACATAATACTAGCGTCCCATAGTTTAATGGATAAAACAAGAATTTCCTAAATTTTAGATGCAAGTTCGATTCTTGCTGGGACGACGCTAAAAAACCCTTGCAGTATTGCAAGGGTTTTCATTTTTACTTACCTATTGGGAATAATACTTAAAGTATTTATAATATAATGATTGAGAATGTTACTATTAGGAAATTAAAGTGTTGAACTTCTTTTAATGACTACTTATTCATTAAAATTTAAAACTATAACCTAGTCTTATTACTTGGGTTTCATAATAGTCATCACTCGTGTAATAAAATCCTTGACCTTGAATTTCTTTTTTGATAATCATCGTGTTTAAAATATCTGTTGCGTTAAGAAATAATTCGCCTTTCCCTTTTTGCAAACTCTTTTTTATACCAAAGTCTAAAGAGAACCGTTGGGCAATTTTTCCTTGTGGAATAATGTCGGGAGCCAAATAAATTGCGGTTAATTGTGCATCAAAGTTTTTAGGCAAATGAAAAGTGTTATTCAGTTTTATGTTTCCTGAAATAATTTCTTGTTTGTCGGCTGAAAAGGTATTTGGAACAGGATATTTATTTTCAACACTAAAAGCATTGATTTGATTGTGATAACCATTAAGATTTAAATTAAAGGAATACCATTTTGCAACTTCCTGTGTCAAAACAATTTCTAAACCAGTATTATAACTTCTACCTGCATTTTGAAATATTGCGTATATCAAATTGCTGTTTGGAGCAATGCTCGAAATACGAGTAATAGTTCCGTCCGCAAATCGGTGGTAAGCGGCAGAATAAAAATACCCTTTGTTCCAACTTGTTTTATAACCAAGTTCAAATGAATTTGTAAACTGTGGTCGTAGAGCAGGATTTCCAACTTTAATAATTTCTGCATCATCGTATTTAGGAAATATTCTTATGTCCACTTCATTTGGCCTGTCCACTCTGCGATTATAGAAGAATGAAATTTTGTTGCGGTCATTTATTTTGTATGCTAATCTTGCATTAGGAAATGGCTGTGTATAATTATATCCATCACTTTTATAAGTGTTGTGATTTGGATTTACATCATATTGAATTTTCACATATTCTATTCGTAAGCCTAACTCTGCTTCCCATTTTTTGTTTTCAAATATATAGTTCCCATAAACGGCAGGTATTAATTCTTTGTAGGTTGCCCAGCCACCTGCACTGGTGTCTAAAACAGAATTTACTCCAGGAATAAATTGCATATTAGTTGGGATATTTCTATTACGAAGTTTTACACCTGTTTCAATTCTACCATATTTCAAAGGTTTTATGTAGTCAAAATTGAAATCATAAACTTGCTCGTCTGATAATAATTTAAAAGCATCTGTTCCGGTTGTTGTTGGTAAATAGTTGTCATAAAAATATTTTTCATCTTCTCTATGAAATGTATAATTAAAACCAATATTCAATAAATGCCCTGCTTGTTTAAATTTATGCTGATAGGCAGCAGTTGCCATTACCGTTGTTTTTAGTTCGTCCTCCAAAAACTGCCACAACCTTTTTCTTACTGTATTGTCTGCATTAAAAAAAGGTTGGTCGCCTCTGTCAATTATTTTTTCACTACCGTATAATGCTGAAATAGTAAGTGTGTTGTTTTGATTAATACTCCAGTCAAAACCTGTCTTTGAAGTAAAAAAGTTGGTATTCCGATTTCTTTTTAATTGCTGATTAATAATAGTTCCATCATCATACGTTCTTGTCACAAATTCATTCTTGTTTAAAGTTTGTGTATAAAGATTGTCTGCTTGAAAAAATACGTTGATTTTCTTTTTTCTATAATTAAGTGATATGGATGGATTTATTTTAGGTGTAAATTGATATTGTGGTCTAATGGTTGGCAGGTTTTCTTGCCTAACCCACAACGAGCCTAATCCAGTTGTGAAACCAACTTTACCATTAAATCCTTCTTGTTTGTTTTTCTTCATTACAATATTGATGATGCCCGCATTTCCATTTGCATCATATTTGGAGGAAGGATTGTTAATGATTTCAATTTTTTCTATTGCCGAAGAAGGTATGTTATCTAAACCCGATTGACTACCAAAACCAGTTAATGCAGTTTGTTTGCCATCAATTAACACGGTTACCTTATCGTTACCTCTTAATTGCACCTTTCCGTCTTGAACTGTTACGCCTGGCAAATTTTGCATTGTTTGTAAAACCGAACCACCACTTTGACTGATGTTATCTTCAACTTTAAAAGTCTTTTTATCCATTTTACCGCCTACTTCATCTTGCTTTGCTACAACAACAACTTCAGTTAGTTTTTTTATATCTTCTTCTAAATCTATAGTGGCAACATCCAAAAATTCCGAGAGGCTTCCAACATAAATAGATTGCCTTTTAGTAACATAACCAATAAAAGAAATTTCAAAGTAATAGTTGTTTGGTTTTACATTAGAAAGAGTAAAACGTCCTTCTTCGTTACTTACTGTTCCTGTTACAAAGGCACTATCCTTTTCGGTTTTCAATACTACATTTACATAAGACAAAGCGGATTTATTCGCTTTGTCTTTGATTAAACCAGATATGGTAACGCCTTTGTTTTGACTAAAGGCATTAGTAGTTAAAAATGTAACTAAGATTACTATTGAAATTAATTTTGCTTGCATTGTCTGTTACTACATTTAGTTTTTGATTTCTTTGATAAATTTCCCGTTGCTATCAAAAAGTATATCCATTCCTTTGATTTCTGCTTCGTAAGTTACTGTGCCTTTCGCATCGGTAATTTTAGCAGCCTCTTTTACCTTTTGACCTTTGTAGTTAGCTTTTACATATTCTAAAACACCTTTGGGTAATTGGGTTAATTTAATCTCTACTTCGGTTTCTAATAGGTTGCCTTGTGCATCAAATAAAACCGATTGTTCCGTTTTGTTCAACTCAAATTCTGCTTCAAAATTGACACCTTCCTTTTCCCACTTTTCTACTTTTGCTTGGGGGAAATTCTTTTGAAAAGCTGTTTTAACTGGAGCAGGAACATCTTTTTCCTGCAATTTTTGTGCGAAGGTGAGTGATGTAATCATCGCTGCAACCGTCATTAATGCTAATTTTTTCATTGTCTTGTTTATTTATTTGTTTAAAATTTACAGGACAAAGTTGCAACCCGATTTAGAAGAAAATTAGAATTTTTAGAAAGCCACCGAAAAAGAATGAAAATTGTTTGCAAATGAGTAGGAAGTCTTCCAGTTATTCTGGTCTGCAATTTTCTTGATGATAGCCAAACCCAAACCATTACCCTGTTCGGATGGATTGGATTTAGAAAAGCGGTTGAACAGTTTATCGGCAACTAAGGTTTGTGATTGACCTGTGTTTGAAAATGTAAGAGAATGATTTGAGAGAGTAACTAAAACCTGACCATCACTTACATTATGTCTGATAGCATTTAAAAACAGATTGCTGATGAGAATTTCTGCTAAAACTGGATTTGATTTTACTGCAACAGCTTCATTCATTTCTGTTTTTATAATTAGGTTCTTTGCTTTTGCCTGTTCCGTAAAAAAGTCAAAGTGCTTTTCAATTGCCTCTTTCAAATTAATTGTTTGCTTCTCGTTGTAAATGTCGTTTTCCATTTTAGATAGCAACAATAGGTTTTTGTTCAAACGATTTAGACGTGAAACGCTATCGTTCAAAGAACTAAGCATTTTATATTGTTCCTGTGTGAAATCAGCGTTTTGGATAAGTGTATCAATTTTTGCCTGAAAGACTGCCAAAGGCGTTTGCAGTTCGTGAGCAGCATTTTCAATAAATTCTCTTTGACTATGGTAGATTGAAGTATTCTTCGTAATCAATTTTTCAATACTGTTATTTAAACGATTAAATTCTTCAATATTTGTTTCTGTAAATTTTGGGTGATTGGATTTATCAATTTCAAATTTTTCAATTTGATTTAAGGTTTCATAAAATGGTTTCCAAAGATTGATGGATAGTCTTTTTGTGATTACAAATAAGCCAATAAGTAATAGTGAAATAATAATCAAAAAAAGAATTGCTATGCTCTTCATCAAATCCTCTTTTTCCACCAAGTTAATTCGTGCTGAATACGTATATGGATTTCCCTCTATGAGAATAGAAGAATTAAGCTCACGGTATGGTTCTATTTCAGCGTCTAAAGCATCATAGTAAGAGTTATAAAATATAGTGTCTTTACCAGAATTTTTAAAGGGCTCGATTTTAATATTTCTATTGTATTTATTCCAATTTTGAATATCAGCGGTTTTTAAGGTAGGCAATGAATATTTTACAAATTCATTCTTATGCAGTATAAGTGTTTCGTCTGTTTCTTCAATGTATAACCTCTCTGTAATATAATAGAACAAAGGTGCGGACACAATTAACAGCACCGCTGAAAAAAGCAAATAAACCCTTGATGTTTTATGTAATAATTTTTTAGTCATTCTGCCATTTGTAACCTAATCCATAAACTGTTTTTATGTAATCGCTGCAACCTGCTTCTTTCAGTTTGTTTTTTAGGTTTTTGATGTGAGCATAAACAAAATCGTGATTGTCAAGCATATCAGCCATATCGCCTGAAAGATGCTCGGCTATGGCACTTTTCGAAAGTACTCTGTTTTCATTACCAATTAAATACAACAGCAAATCAATTTCCTTTTTTGTGATGCCAATTTTCTTGGTGTTTACTTTTACTGCTTTGGAAAGTAAATCAATTTCAATTTCATTGAAAGCAACAAGGTTGTTGCCTTTAAAGTTTTTTCTCCTGATAAGGGCTTGTATTCTTACCAATAATTCGGATAAATGAAAGGGTTTTGTTAGATAATCGTCTGCACCCAAATTGAAACCTTCTATTCGTGTTTCTAATGTTTCTTTTGCCGAGATAATAATTACCCCTTCGGTTTTGTTCTGTCTTTTCAGTTCTTTCAATATTTCAAAACCGTTGCCGTCAGGCAACATCAGGTCAAGCAAAATGCAGTCGTAGGCATAGATTGAAATTTTGTCGATGGCTGTTTTTGCATTATTAGCCCATTCACAAACAAAACTGTTGCCTGTTAAATATCTTTGAATGCTATTTGCCAATTCTTGTTCGTCTTCTATGAGTAATAATTTCATTACTACAAAGGTAACTATTCAATTTAGAAGAAATTTGGAATGTCAGAATAAAACGGTAGGAAGATTGCGCTATTGTCTTTATCACAAAAGAGAGAGATTTGTCATAAAGTTAATTAAAGAAAAAATCAAAAGATGCAACTAGCGTAACTCTCTAATACACAATAAAAAAGGCGACATTTCTGTCACCTTGTGCACTCTAGCTCCCCTTTTCCTCGAAAGATGCAACTATAATGCGATGATTGAGTATATAACTATTAGGAAATTAAAGGGTTAAACTTCGTGAAAACTCTTCAGGTTGTAATTTTAGCAATGAGTCATTTTTCGTTTTAATTAACCTACTCACTATTTCAGGAGAAAAAGAGCATCCTCTCCTCGTCTTATAACCATTTAGATTTAGTTGTTTCGATATTTCCGTCAAAGATGTATACCCGTTTTTCATTTGAAAGTGTTCTATAAATGTCTTTGCTCGTTTCCAATTCTCATTATCTATTCGATTCCTAATAATTGATTCAACACCTTTCTTTTTCGCTTCAATAGTCAAATTAGATGGAGTTCCAAGGGTACGAGTCTTTGCCAGTTCTTTTAACCCCCGTTTTGTTCTGCTAGAAATGAGCTCACGCTCCCATTGTGCGACACTTCCGAAAATGCCCAAAGTCAATGTGTTTAGTTCAGGTAAATCAATACACTTAAGTTTAATACCCTTATTACGCAAAGTGAAGAGAAACTCGACTTCGCGGCTAAGTCTATCAAGTTTAGTGAATAATAATGTGTATCCATTTTTATCGCACAAATTCAAGGCTACATTTAACTTCTCTCGATTGTTATTTTTTCCTGTCTCCTGTTCTGAAATAATTTCAATAAGTTCCCCTGATATTGTTTCGATAAATTGGTTTATCCTTGATTTTTGTTCTTCAAGTCCAAGTACTTGTCGACCTGTGGAAGTACGAATATAGCCTACATATTTTTCCATAAAATGTTGTTTTTGCTAATGTAAGCGCATATTTCACAAATGCCTAACGTTCGTTTAAGATTTGTGAAATTTGATTTTTAACTAGCAAAACAAACTATTCGTTCACTTTTTGAAACCCTTTAGGAAATTATCCCAACTCATCGTCATAAACTTCAGAATCCAAATCAGGGTCGAATTCGGAGGTGTCACCTATTTCGTATTCAATGTTTACGTTATACAAGAGCTGGTATTCTATTAGACCGGCTATAAAGCAACTGACATCTTCCTTAGTTCCTCCTAATCCTACCTTTGGTGTATCAACACCATTTGAAGCCATCATTGAATTGATGATTCTTGACACAAAGCGATAACTGTCTGTCTCTATGATATTTGAGTGAAGTTGTGAACCACGTGCAAACGTAAAGACTGCTATATCCTTATTTGAATTGTTTTCCATTGGGTTTCTTGTTGATTAGATATGTCTTCGTTATTTGTTCTTGTTCCAATAATGAAACAACGCTACTAGCAAGTGCTTGGAATTGTTGTTCACTAATAATAATCTTTAATGGCCGTATTGATTTTTCTTGAATTAGGTCTTTGAGTTTCATTTTATGTTTCTTTTAATATAAATATCCAATATGTAGTCCAAAGTCTTCCAGATTGTCTGCAATTGCAAAATAGAAGGGTTATTTCACGAAAGGGTCAGTATTTATCACCTTAAAATATTGAACACCTCAGTGGGTTGGTTTCCCGTTTTCAATATCACTATCAATATGTGTGAGATACATTGAAAATATTATGTAGTATTCTTGTTGTCAGCGTCTGTCTCCAAATCTCTACGGCAAAAAGTATCCAAAAACACTACCGGGAATATTCCTTTTTGTGGGAAGAGGGGGACAGCGCAACGAGGGGGTGATGGGTTTGAAGTCGTGAGACTTCGTCTACGTTCGTTCCACTCACTTCCCGGTTGAGATTAATTATTTAATAGCTTTTTAAGATAAAAAATCCTGTGCTTTCTGATTTCAAGTATTGAATACTCATCAAGGCTAGATTTATGTATTTTCATTAGCTCCGGCAATTCCTTGATACTTGATTTTAATACTAATTTAAAGAAGCCAAACCAACCAGCATCTTGCGCTAGTATTCTGCAATTATTTACATATTGAAAATCCTCATTGTCTTCCAGTTGACTACTATCAATTTTAACTAATTCCTTAAAACTATCTAGTATAATGAAATCTTCATCTATTGTGCTAGCTTCAATTTGAACTGCATCTTCAACTATAGATTCAGATTTACCTTCTAGTTTAATTTCATCTTTACTTTTATTTATATCTTTTTCTTTAGTTATAGATTTATCTTTAGGTAGTTCTGGGTTAGTAGTTTTACCCAATGGGTTATTTTGGGTTGTATCGGTTTCATCTTTCAATTTTTTGGCTGCTTTTGCTTCAACACCTTTTTTTGAAATTCTTGCATTATGTGCACACTTTTCTTGATAGACTTTATTATTGTGCACCAACACCGGTTTAATTGCATATTCGAATATCGTTGATTCGAATTGATTCATACCCAACAATTCATTCCCAAGCAAGTAGTTATAACTGTTCATTATTACATTCTGAAATTGCTTTGGTTTCATTGTAGCAAATAATTCATACCACTCTAGTTTCATAAAAAATCCCTTGGGACTAAATACATTTTCTTCATTTTTGTTTTCCATTGTGTTCCATTTTATTATAAATACTTCGAGAACTATCAAAATCCAAAGTGGCTACAAAAAATATGGCAAGTGGAACAATTTTCCTTTATTAGTAGATATTTATATATAAAGAACAGATATGAGAACGAAGAAAGAAAACAACAAGACTGAATTTGTAAGGTTAAGGATTGATAGCGTAGAAAAAAATAGACTCGAAAAATTATGTGATATGACAAGACGTCAAAAGTCAGATATTGTCCGAGAATCTCTATTTGAGTTATATAAACTGAAGTACCCCGAATGTTTGGCTATCTAATGCTCCGCGAGGAACAAACTAGCAATAACATAATTTCATTAGCACCAACATTTTTCAAATCCTGGACAAATTCTGCCCAGGATTTTTTTTAGGGTATTAACCCTGATATACCCCCTTCAATATATATGTATATATAAGGGAGGATTCGGCGGACTCTCCTGCAGCTCTACCTGCGGGCAGGGTGTGTTTATTTAAACACTAAAACTTGAACCAAACCTATCAATTGCTACGTCACTATATCTACTTGGAAACTGTTTAATATACGATTGGGTTATTTGAATAGTTGCGTGACCTAAAGCAAAACTAATCTCCTCAACGGTGGCGCCAGTACTTAACATATAATATGCGAAACTATGACGACTTACGTGCGACGTAATTTTTTCAACACCGATACGATTAGCAATCCTTTGAAGTCGTCCATTATACTTCGTTCTAGCCCTGTGTAATTTATACAACTGCTCCTTCGTTAATTCCTTCTTATCCATAACCCTCAAATCCTTAAAGTCATCTGAATTCAAATAATCAAAAACTAGTCCTTTAGGTTTTGTACCTATGATGTCACACATCGAATTTGCTACCTGCTTTTCCACACGATTTATTACATCTTTTATAACTTTTAACCTTCTGGTATTATCATCACTACGGTCTTCCAACAAGTACTTCTTAAATAGCACCAAATCGTCAATGGTTAATTCTTCTAATGGTTTTTGATGTGATTCAACGCAAATCAACTCCTCAACCTCATAACTTTTCAAATCAACATCCCCAAGTGTATTTGCATTCTTAGATGCTTCGAACTCTTCAGAATAAAAATGACCCAACATCTTAGCAGCTTTATAACTAAATGGGATACTTATTTTCTTACCATTCTTTTTAACTATAAATTCAATCCTACCCTTTACAAAATGCTTGAAATTCAATAGTAAAATATCACTTACCCTCAACCCGCTTAAAAAGAACTGAAACAGAAATTGATGCTTAGCATCGATTGTCATATCCGTTTTTCTGATTGTCTTATAGGAATAGTTTATCAGTCTTTCAATTTCATCAGGGTACAGCATTCTTGGTTCTACTACGTCGAAGTCTTCAACGCCATCAGTGTAATGAATGGTTTTGATTTCTTCTTTCTCCGGATTCAACTGGTTATATTTTTTTACGAACGTTTGAATCACAATCACATAATTGAATACCGTTTTAGTTTTTTTTATAACTGCACTATCCCTGTTGCGATATTGCCTTTTAAAAACCCATTTTTTATACCCTCCAATAAAATCTATCTTCCTTAAATCTTCAAAGGTTAACACATCCTTGCCCAAGACATCTTTGGTGTATTTCTGCAAGGAATTGATTACAGTATTGTATTTAATTTTAGTCCCTTCGTTACTATAATTTTTGTCAAGATAATCCTTAGCAAATTCGATGAAACATTCCCTATTGGTTTTCTTTGCTTTCTTATTTGCCGCTAAAAAATCAGCCTTATGTTGATTTAGCAAATAGTTAATCTTTTCGTATTCGATTTCTTGGTTAACTTTTACTACCTGATTTTTCCTATCCCAATATTTTAATGGTACAGATAACTTAAGTGAATCCCTACTAATAGCTATTCGGCTGTCATAAACAGCCTTATATATCGTACCTAGCTTTGAATTACTTTTTGATTTACGTAGATAAAAAAATTGATGCATTTGGTTTATTTTCTAATTGAGAACAAATTGTTTTTGGTTGGAAATTCATTGCAGGATATACACACTTTAACTTTCTTCACACCCAAATATTTTAAGGCATAGTACCTTTTCAATCCTTTAACTATCATAAATTCCTCATTTACTAGTAGCGGCTCATTTAGTTCTCCCTGGTTTATTCTTGCCGCGATATTGATAATATCCCTCAACTTAAATTCTGGCAATGTTTTAGGCAGCTTCAATTTATCAAACGGCACATCCCTCAGATTGTCATCAAACAACTGATTTAACACAAGTGTCGTTTGACGTGTGTCACCGGTTATGATATGTTTGCTGTAGTTGTCCATTGCCTATAGAACTTTGCAGCACACTTAGCTAATTTAACAGCAAAATGTACTAACAAGCGCTAGAAATGTAAAAATGCGGTTAACCACCACCGCAAGGATTGGATGATTAAAATTGACTTACCAACTGTCTTTTAGTTGAATTCACCTTGGCAATTTTAGTTGTTGAATTACCGAATAATCTACTGGTCATTTCAGGGTTGTATTTACTGATGACTGTAGCTAAATTTTTACTGGCCTTAACTACTAACTTACTTTTTTCTGAATTCCCTACAAATTTTCGGTTCATAATTGCTGCAGCAGCGGCAACATCACCTTTCATAGATATATCAACTACCAAATCATTTTCCTTTGTTGTTAGAAAAATTGGAATTACAGAGGCTGCATTAGTAACTGTATCCTTGTCCTTAAAGTTGACAATCAAATCTTGTAGACTTTGATTGTTGATGTAGTTTGAACATTGAAGGTAAATGTCAGAACTCACCCCATTATTATCTACATTTTGGATTGGAAAGAAATTTGGATTGACTCTATCCTTGTCCCATTTTACAAACCATAAAATTTGAGTGATACTGTCTGGTAGATTATTGCTAGCCTTACTATCAGTTAATGAATCAGTATTAGGAGTAAATAAGGTTTGCTTGTAAACCAAACCTGTTTCTTTTTTAATGGCAGCAATCACTTTAGTAGGTAGTTCTTGCGCAATACCGTTAACGTAGACCTCATTTACACTAACGAAATAATTTGTAAAAGTACTGGCTCGGAATTCTGTAAAAAGCTTGATTTTCTTGGCTGTTTTCAAGGCATAAACCTCAATAATCTTGTCGTTTGATAATTTCTCACCTATTTCACCCTTAAGCGTGAAAGTGCATTTATCGGGTTGATAAAAATAAACCTTCGCCTTTTCTTGTTCAAGATGAATTAACATTTCTTCTTCAGCATCATCATAGATAATGATACTATCGCTTGTTGCGTCAGGTAATTTGAACGCCTTCGTTTTAACCTTGCCACGGTATTCTTCATCTTTAATTTTTCTCAAGGCTTCTTTAGGTGAGATTTCCATCTCCAATACCTGTTTGGTAATTGAAGGAAACTCCCCCTTCTCAATTCTTAGAAGAATAGCTTTTACAGATGCCACGTCCGAATTGCGTTCAAGCATCCACTTTGATAATGGAAATTCTCCGCTATCTTTTGATAAGATTTCTTCAACCAATCGAAGTGTTTTGGCATCCTTGTATCTAAAGTGTACACGCTTTGCAATGGCTGCATATCTGTCATATCCTACAGCTTCCTTGGTACCTTGTTTTTTCCCGAACGTTTGAAATGAAATAACTAACTCATTTCTTCTGTCATTCCAGGTCTTATCTCGCTTGAGATTTAAAGCTACTCTATTTGCTGCAGTTGAAACCAACTCTGTCATTCGAATAGGTACTTCATCAATACCTAATTCAATCGCAGCAAAAAGGCAACGATAACCATCTAATGGGATTCCATCTTTTGAAAGTGAAATAGGTGTCAATAACCCATTTTCCTTAATATCATCTAAAATTGATGATGTTTCAATTTCGTAAACTGATAGTAATTCGCTCGGAATCAATTCTTTTAATTCCAATGCATTTCTTGTAATTTTGGACATAAAATTGTCTTTTGAAAGTTTGATAATTTTTACTGGGTGTTTGTTGTTACAGCAACGGCACCCATTTTTGTTTCGCAGCACCTTGTGCCAAACAATATTTTTACTGGACTTCTGATTTTTGCGCTCATAATACTAAATGTTATGCGGCATTTCTTATTGTTCTACCATAATCCCAACTGTCATAGTCAAGAGTACCTAACATAGCAGCTTCAAAGTCATTATGCTTAGGTTCAATCATAAAACCATAATCCTTGAACTTACCTGAATTGAGAGCAATTTTTACTGAGCCAAATGCAACCAAATAGTGCATTGCAATAGTGAAAAAGTGTTCATCAATAGGTTTGTCAGAAACGTATAATTCCATCAATTGCTTGTGAAAATGATACATTGCCGAATAAGTGTATTCGGGACTCTGATTAACGTGATTATAGGTATTAGTAAATCTTTCCAAGTCAGTTGCAAAATCAATAACTTGATGACCTGCTGTTGGATGATTCATAAAAAAGGAGATACCTACACGGATGTCCTTAGCTTCGATTTTTGCGTTTCCGCCTTTTGTTTGTCCCATTTTGTTTGTTTTAGGGTTTGAAAAATTGTTAACTGCTGCCTTCGCTTTATTTTGTTGAGCTTGAGCATTTCTTTTTTGAGCCATAGCAGCTCGTTTTTGGTTCTTCACCTGTTTTTTTTGAGCATTTGATGCTCTCGACATTTTTGTAGCCATTGCTATCAGGGTTTATGGTGGTATTATTATTTGTACCACCTTGATTTAGGACAAAAAAAAAGCGCTAGCTTTTCCGTTCTAAATCGGTTAAAAAAAATTATAATTGATACTCTTTTTTATACTCCTTCCATAATTCCAATGAAATAAAGGTTTTGATAAATGAATCTCTATCATCAGCTTTAATTTCAACAACCCAAGATTTATTATTCTTTGAAATTAACATATCTGCTCTAGTGCCGTTGTTGATATTTCTTGCTTCTAAATGAGATTCAAAACCAACAGTAGAAAACATTTTTGATGCTAGTTCTGCTAACTTCCAATCCTCAACACCAACATTCCTATTCACACTTCTCTTCAAATTACCATCACCATCAATCCAATATGCTTTAACCACAGCATACTTGATTTTAGTTCTTGGATGAACTGTGGTACTAATTGTAACTTGCGGATTAAGAATCAGACTTAACTTTCTCAACGGTAATAAAGACGCTTCGAATTGATTTATTAAATCGCACAACGACAAGCCCCGTACCTTTTCATCGAACTTATTAGTGTACAAACCAATTGCTAACTCATAGCGGTTCTTGATTTCAGCCTCTACTAAATTAAATTCATCTTTAAAACCATCAAAAGGTTCTGGTTTATTTCTAGTCCACATACCAAACTCTTCACGAGTCATTTTATCGAACACTGATTTATCAAGTATTCTTAGACCTGAAAATTTCATCTTGGAATTTTTCATTGACTCTAGAAAAGACGAATAGTCACCATTTTTTGTGGTGAATTTGTTTAATTTTGAATCCCTGGTTTTTGGTGTTATCATCTAGTTGTCCGTTAACAAGTGCAAATGTAAGGACAAATAATTGTACCACCAAATATTTCTTTAAATTATTTTAAGCCACCTTCAGGAATATTCCTTTTAATTAGAATAAACTGTGCTGTAAAATGTGCTGCAAAACAATGAATTACTACACACCTACTACACACCAAACGTGTTTTTGAGGTTAAGAAGACACAAAAAGTCCTAGGTAAAGGAGTAGGTGTTTCCTAAACACTAGATCCAAGTTCGATTCTTGGCGAGACCACAAACCCTCGCAGCTTTAGCTGCGGGGGTTTTATTTTTGCGAGGACGCGAAACAAGCTATCTTGAGCGGATGAGCAGAA
>Ga0315907_10003838_pt1 | contig 17318 bp, 9 predicted proteins | sample LakEriMetagenome_3_FD_203525 | JGI IMG/M metagenome (GOLD analysis project Ga0315907, IMG submission 203525) | Freshwater fungal communities from buoy surface, Lake Erie, Ohio, United States - Buoy 12 MA123 | ecosystem: Environmental > Aquatic > Freshwater > Lake > Lake biofilm | place: USA... | reverse complement strand
GAATCCAATAAACGATTAACATGGTGTTTCCCACGTTCCCTCCTGCTGGTATTTGATTTCCCCAGATTCCACTATCAAGGGAGAGGCTAAGTTGTTGTGATAAAGTTTACCCGTACCCAAGCCTTGAGGTAGACTTGGAAGGTAGGTAGAGGTCAATTGGGAGATGGCATTGAGACCGATGGAACTTTCTAATGCTGAAGTCGTCCACCAGCCAATTTCCATTTCTTCAGCCAACTGAATCCATTCCTGGGTTTCTAAAATTCCACCCAATAGACTGGGCTTCAAGATGATGTATTGCGGTTGAATGAAATTCAACACTTCCTCTTTGTTGGAGTGGCCAATTAATTCCTCATCCAAAGCAATGGGGACTTGACTCTGCTGTGCTAGTTTCCGCATCGCTTCCCACTGCCCTACTCGGATGGGTTGCTCGATGCTATGAAGATCAAAGGACTGCAACTGTTCCAGTTTAGAAAGTGCTTCATGCACTGGAAAAGCACCATTGGCATCTACCCGCAAGGTAAGTTCAGTTGCGTTTTTTTGTTGACGAATGAAGTGAAGCAATTCCAATTCCTGATCAAAGTCAATGGCTCCAATTTTCATTTTCAGACAGGAAAAGCCTTCCTCTAATTTTTGATGGATTTGCTGGAGCATAAATCCTTTCGTTCCCATCCAAATCAGCCCATTGATAGGAATGGGGGTACCCTGATCAAAAAATGCATTTGCTAGGATGCGTTTCCTTCCGCCATTTGTCAAATCAAGAAGGGCTGTTTCCAATCCAAATCGAATGGATGGAAGGAAAAAAGGCACCAATTTCTTCACCTGTTGAAGAACGCTTTGCTCTTCCAATTCCCAAGACCTTGCGCTTGCTTGCTTCAAAATACTTCCTAATTGGGCTTCAAAATCAGGTCCAAAATCTGGGCTCAGCCCTGCTAAAGGAGCTGCTTCACCCCATCCTATTTGGTTTAAATCCCCTTTGCGGTGAACTTTGATCCAAAACACATCACGCGTATGCATTACCCCACGCGAAGTACCCGCCTCAAATCGAAATAGGAGCGTTCGCTTTAGGTAAGAAAATTCAAGACTCGCAGATAAACTCATGAAAGTGTAACCAAAAGAAGGTAAAAAGGGTTAAACGAGTTGACTATATTTGCCGACCAATTGCCCTGAATAATGGAAATACCGAGTATTGATCTTAAAGACTACGAATATACCTTACCAGAAGATCGAATTGCTAAATTCCCCTTAGAAAAGCGGGATAGTTCCCAACTTTTGGAATACAGAAAAGGAACAATCCAGCATCATCATTTTTTTGACCTACCCAGACTTTTGGATGCGGATAGCCTATTGGTTTACAACAATACCAAGGTGATACCTGCCCGATTGATTTTTCAACGGCAAACTGGCGCACGGATAGAGGTTTTTTTGCTGCAGCCTACAGCCCCTTCAAGGGTGATGTCGGAGATCATGACTTCCAAAAAACCTGTGGTCTGGGAAACCATGATAGGTAACCTTAAAAAATGGAAAGAAGAAGAAACCCTTCAAGGGATCATTAAAATTGATGCAAAAGAGGTCATTCTTACAGCGCGACTCGTAAACAAGGACTTGATGCAGGTGGAATTCTCTTGGAATGCTGAGGAAATCGCTTTTGTCGACCTGGTAGAAGCCTGTGGAGAAACGCCCCTCCCTCCCTATTTGAATCGAAAGGCTCAAGAATCCGATAAATCCCGGTACCAAACAGTGTATTCTGAAAAAGAAGGCGCAGTAGCAGCACCTACAGCGGGTCTTCATTTTACGGATGAGGTGTTTGCAGCTTTACGGAAAAAGGGAATTCAGGAAGCCGCCTTGACGCTTCATGTGAGTGCTGGCACCTTTCAGCCAATTAAAGTAAAGGCCGTTCAGGAACACCCCATGCACAGTGAGCAACTAGAAATCAAGCGGGAGACCATCGAAAAACTGCTCAGCCATACCGGGAAAATCGTGGCCGTAGGCACTACTTCTGTGAGGACGCTAGAAAGTATGTATTGGTATGGGGTTCAATTGATTGAAAATCGAGGAAATCGATTCGAAATCGAAAAATTGGCTCCCTATGCAAGTAGACCCTCCCTTCCTACTCGAACAGAAGTGCTTCAAGCTATTGTAAATGATATGGAACGAAGTGGATCGGATACCTTATTTGGTACTACCTCTATTTTTATTTTTCCAGGTTACAAATTCCAACTGGTGGATGGCTTGATTACCAATTTTCACCAACCCGGTTCTACCCTCGTGCTTTTAATTGCTGCACTTGTGGGGGAAGATTGGAAAAAAATCTATCAAGAAGCATTGGATTCCAACTACCGCTTCTTGAGTTATGGGGATAGCAGCTTACTGTGGATTTAATCCCCTAAGCTTCCTATTTTTCGAATTCCGCTGAGCAGCTGGTGGTAGAAAGTTCGGCCTACGGGTACCAGATCTGTTCCAACCATTACCTCCTTAGTAGTAATGGAAAGGATTTCTGAAACCTGTACGACGTAGCTTTTGTGGATCCTCAAAAATTGGTTGGTAGGAAGTACCGATTCAAAATCCTTCAAAATATTGCGTACTGAGAACACTGCCTTTTTGGTAATCAAGGTGGTATAGTTTCCATCTCCCTTAAGCCAAAGGATGTCATCAAATTTCACCTTCACCAAACTCCCCTCGTGACGAACAAAAACGGCATCTTTCACCAATAGCTTAGGGTCTTGGAATAAGTTTTTCTTCTCACTTTTTCCATTACCATTCGTCTTTTTTAATTCAAGGAGTTCTTTCATAGACTGGGTGTTTGAAGTGTAACTAACTGAAAGAGACTATTGTTTGAAAAAAATTATTTCATTTCAGTTTTCCCGAATTTATCCTTGAACAACCCAGCAATCTCAAAACAAAAAATCCCTGAAGTAGCACTTTACTTCAAGGATTATTGGTTTCAAAAACGGAAAACAAATTGAGTTTTAGCGCATCGCTTTATATGCATTGATTAATCCATTCGTAGAACTATCGTGCGATTCCACATTGGCATCACCCGGTAGTTCGGGCAAAATGCCATTAGCCAGCACCTTTCCGAGTTCTACTCCCCACTGATCAAAGCTGAAAATATTCCATATCATTCCCTGGGTAGCAATCTTATGTTCGTAAAGAGCAACCAATTGACCTAGCGTATAAGGCGTGATTTGCTTTATCAAGACGGAATTGGTGGGTCTATTTCCTTCAAATACACGATGTGGGGCAATTCGTTGAATTTCTTCTTCTGATTTTCCTGCTTTACGCATTTCAGCTTCGACCTCTGGAAGAGATTTCCCTTTCATGAGTGCTTCGGTCTGCGCAAAAAAGTTGGACAGCAACTTCACATGGTGATCCCCAATGGGATTGTGTGAGCGTGCCGGTGCAATGAAATCACATGGAATAAGATGAGTTCCTTGGTGTATCAATTGGTAAAAGGCATGCTGACCATTGGTTCCTGGCTCACCCCAGATGATTGGACCTGTAGCGTAGTTTACTTTTTTTCCATCTCGACCTACATACTTCCCATTGCTCTCCATATTGCCTTGCTGAAAATAGGCGGCAAAACGGTGCAAATATTGATCATAGGGAAGAATAGCCTCTGAGCTCGCTCCCAAGAAATTGGTATTCCAAATCCCCACTAAAGCCAGAATCACAGGTATATTTTCATCCAATGGGGAATTTCTAAAGTGAAGATCCATGGCATGAGCTCCTGAGAGCAATTCTTCAAAACGGTCAAATCCTATGGCACAAGCGATGGGAAGGCCAATAGCCGACCAAAGGGAATACCTGCCTCCTACCCAATCCCAAAATGCAAACATATTTTGTGGATCTATGCCAAAGGCGCGTACCGACTCAGAATTGGTAGAAAGTGCGACAAAGTGCTTGGCTATTACTTTTTCATCGCGAGCATGCTCCAAAAACCAAGTTCGTGCGGAATGCGCATTGGTCATGGTTTCCTGCGTAGTGAAGGTTTTGGATGCAATAAAGAAAAGCGTAGTCTCTGGATCAACTTGCTTTAATGTCTCCGCAATATGGGTTCCATCCACATTCGATACGAAATGTAGCTTCAACTTGGGATGCTGGTACGCCTTCAAGGCTTCGGTAACCATCACTGGCCCAAGGTCTGAGCCACCTATCCCAATATTGACAAGTGCAGTGATGGGCTTACCGGTATAGCCCAACCAGGTTCCTTGATGAATCTGCGTCGCGAAAGCCTTCATTTGGGAGAGTACCTGATTCACCTCAGGCATGACATCCTGACCATCCACAAATACGGGAGCATTGGAGCGGTTGCGCAAGGCAGTATGCAGCACGGCACGATTCTCGGTTTGGTTGATTGCCTGCCCAGTAAACATGCTTTCAATGGCCTGAGGCAAAGCCGTTTCTTGGGCCAGTTGGAGCAGGGTTTCAAAAACCTCATCCGGAATGCGGTTCTTAGAAAAGTCAACTAAAATATCTTCAAAGCTGCGACTGTAGCGCTCAAATCTATTTTTTTGATCAAAAAGTTCTACAATGCTGAGGTTTTGATGTTTTTGTGAAAGGGCAACTAGCTTACTCCAGGCTAAGGTGGTGGTAGGATTGATCGCTTGCATCGCTATAAAAGTGAATTAAAATGTACTGAAATGAAATAAATGGAGGAATGGCAACTCCTTATAAAAGGTGTATGGAAAAGGCTAAACTTCGAACAAAAGTAAATGCAAATCAGCTTTCAGAGAGGAATATTAATTCCCCCCGCCAGCTTTTGCTTTTCTTTTGAAACCCTTATTGAAAGGCCAAGTGTATTCGAGTGCTTCCATTCCTTTGTTCAGATTGTAAGAAGCCGAATCGGCATTCTCAATCGTTTTTTTCAAGGATTTGGCAAACTCAGGATCATTCAAAAGCATCCCCATTGAATTATCTGAAGAATTGAGCTTATCCGTGATCCCCGCAAACTCTTTGGATAGAGCCTGCGTATTTTCACTGGTTACACGAAGGCTTTCTATGGTAGCCTTCAGATCTGGAACGATGGAAGTATCGGTCACCAAATCATTCATCAAGGTTCCTTTTTGATTGAGTTTACCCGAGAAGGTGTTCAAATCCGCAATCATCTTGTTGCTGTTTACAGAAGCGCGCTCCAAGTTGATCAAAATGGTTCTAAAGTTTACAGCCAAGGCAGAATCTGTCAACACTGCACCAACAATTCCTTCTCCTGCAGCTATTTTGCTCGTCAACACCTTCAAATCGTTGGTGATTTCTACTAGATTTTCATTATTCGCTTGGAGCGTCTCCATCATTTTATCAGTATCCAAAGGCATGATTGCTTCCAATCGATCTCCTTCTTCTACAGGGGGATAATCTGTGGTTCCTCCATAAATGACGATGATCTTATTTCCGATCAAACCATCTGAACTGATGGTTGCCTTGGAATTTTTACGAATAAATTCAGCAACTTTTTCTTCTACATTCATTTCAACTTCCACTTGAGAATCACCAAAGAAGTTGATCTTTCTCACCGTGCCAATTTTAACTCCAGAAAACCAAATGTTATTTCCGGGCTGAAGACCTCCGATATCATCAAAAACCGCCTTTACGTGGATGGCCTTCACAAATTTTTTCTGCTGCCCACCCAAGGTCATGATACCTAGGACAAGTATAATTATCCCTATCAAGACAAATAGGCCTACCATTACGGATCGTTTATTTTCTTGCTTCATGAGTTGATAAAGTTATAATCGTAAAATGATTTGATTCGCTGATCTTCAGCATGAGGGAAAACTTCTTCAAAGGTACCCATAGCTCTAAATTGTCCATCCAAAAGAACGGCCATACGATCTCCCGTCTGCTTGGCACAGGCAAGGTCATGGGTGATGACGATTGAAGTCGTTTTGTATCGCTCCCGAACCTCATTGATCAGGTTGTTGATTTCTACACAGGTAATCGGATCCAAACCAGCTGTCGGTTCATCGTAGAGCATGATTTCTGGATTTAGCACCAAGGTACGAGCTACACCAATTCGCTTTTTTTGTCCACCTGACAACTCAGATGGCATTTGATTGATCGTTTGAGGAAGCCCCACGGCTTCCAATAATTCTTCGATACGCAGGGTAATTTCTTTCTTCGTTAGATTTTTGACATTACGTACCAAGGGGAACTCCATGTTTTCCCTTACGGTCATGGAATCATACAAGGCGGAATTCTGAAATGAAAAGCCAATTTTTAGCCTCATTTCATTCAAATCCCGAACCCCAAGTTTGGAAATCTCTTTACCCAGCACCTCCATACTCCCAGAATCTTGCTGCAAAAGACCTACCATGATTTTGATTAACACTGACTTTCCTGTGCCAGATCTACCCAAAACCACGAGGTTTTCTTCACGGAATAAATCCAAATCCACCCCTTTCAGTACTTCAAGCTCACCAAAGGCTTTGTACAAATCTCGAATTACTACAACCTTTTCTCGATTATCCATGGCTATTTGACTCGGAAAAGGTTGATGATTTGAAGCGAAAGTAACTCCTCAATAAAAATGAGAAACATCGAAATGACCACGGCTGCGTTTGCAGCTCTACCCACCCCTTCCGTTCCTTTGGAGGAGTTGTATCCTTTGTAGCAACCTACCATTCCAATTGTAAATCCAAAAAAGACGGATTTAATAATCGAAGCGAATACATCAAGGAAGGTAACTGAACTAAATACCTGCGCAAAAAACGTGGAGATACTGACCAATTCATTTGCGTTCACATTGATAAAGGCACCCATCAGGGCCACAAAATCCGTGTACATCACCAACACCGGAATCATGAAGGTAGTTGCCAAAACACGAGTTACTACCAAAAATTTATAGGGATTGGTTGCCGATACCTCCATGGCATCAATTTGTTCCGTCACTTTCATGGATCCAATTTCTGCTCCAATTCCAGATCCCACCTTGCCCGCAGCAATCAAGGCAGTGACTAAAGGACCCATGGCTCGAACAATCGCAATTGCAATCAAGGAAGGAAGCCATGATGTGGCTCCAAATTCAGAAAGGGAAGGACGGGATTGATTGGTAAATACGATTCCCACGATAAACCCTGTTAAGGAGATGAGGGGCAAGGACTCCACACCGATACGGTAGCATTGATGAATGACTTCCTTAAATTCATAGGGTGGAACAAATACCTCTTGAAAAAATCGCTTGAAGAAAATCCAAGCATCTGCTAATCCCTTGAAGAAGGCATCAATTTTTTTTGAGAAGACATGCTTTCGCGTACCGGACTGTCCTGCCATAGTCGTATTCAGAGATTCAAAAATAAGGAAATAAATTCAAAGGATGCGCCAATAACCTGCATTTGATGCTGCAAAAAAAGGATGCAAAATTAAAGCTGAAACAAGAGGAATAAATCAGCCAACTGGCATGGGTTACCTAAAAAAAATCAACCTGCTTTTAGGAAAAAAAGAAAGGAAAATTCGTTGGCTTTTCAGGCTACAAAAAAGCTCAAAAAACTTCCGCTTCTTCGTCATCTAAATAGAACTTTTTTCAACTAAGTTAGCCCTTAAAAATAGTCCAAGTTGGAGCCAAGGTAAGGAACACCTCAAGCCAGACAACTCTACAAAGAAATCTTGGTCTAACAAGAATTGGTCGCTCAAAAACTCGATGCTACTCTTTCAAAAAATGACAAGCAACGAAAAGTAGAAAATCGATGAAAAAAAAGGGGTATTTGAGGGTAATTTCATTTTTTAGCCTTACCTAATTTTTTTAGATAAATCTAATTTAGGTCCATTTAAATGATTTATAATTTATTCAAAATCAGGTATTTAAAATTTTAGGTTAAAACATTTGATTCAATTAAAAATTAACCTCTTCACTAGGGTACCTCATCAGACACCTTGTGTGTCCCAAAGGCGGGTTTCGACTAGTTTAGATACCAAATCTACACTAAAAACGTCTAAATCATTCTACAAAAAACTCGACAGCTTGAGTTAAACTCCAATCAACAACTGGGCCAAAAATCGGGTTCAAGGTTTGCTGCATTGGGAAAAATCTTCACATAAATCCTAGGACTCCCCTACCCTTTTTAGGAACAAATCTGGCAAGAATTTGAGTTGAGTTTGTAGGCGATTTTTCTACCTTCCACAGAGTTCCTTGTAAGCGCAAAATTCACATTTTTTTTTGTCCTCGGTTTGGTCAAAAGGAACTAAAGGATTTACAATTTCCTCTAGCAGTCCACGAAGACCTTGCTCATATTCCTCGGCAAATTCTCGGTAATCAGCTACCTCAGATTTATCCAATTGAAGGTAGGGGTTGAAGTCCGGGGAATAAATTTCTTTGATGTTGATGATCCCCGGTTTTAGGGGGAGCTGGTTTTCTGGATTTTGGTATTTGTAGAAGAAGGCATATAGAAAAGTTTGCATGGCTGCCTTGTTTCTTTTCTTATCCTCTCGATCAAATAGGGAAGCTATGCTAGAAATCTTTTTGGTATCCTTACCTGTTTTGTAATCCAGTAGACGGACGATGGAATCTTTGATATCCATTCGATCGATCACCCCAGCCAGAGCTACTTCTTTGGGTCCTTCCTCCGTTTCAATCGAAAGATGGGCCAGTTGTTCTTCTTCCAAACCAATCACCCTGAAGTCCCCATTTCGCTGGTCGTAAGCGAGTACAGCTTCAATGTACTTGGTCAATACCTGCCGAGCTATCTGCAATTGTCCAGTCAGCAAAAGCTCCTCACCCTCCTCCTTGTTGTACAGCTTCCGAAAGGCTTGGTCCACAGCCTTCGGAACTTGTGGCAACAAGCGATCGATTTCATGCCCATCTATGTCTCGGAATTCCTCTCCTTCAGGGATCTCGTACAGCAACTCAATTCCCTTGTGCAATAGGGTGCCAAAAGTCATGGGATCAATCGTGGTGACCACCTCCTCTTTTTCCTTCAATTCGGCCACATAGCGCAGGTAAAAGCGTAGACGACAATCCAAATACATGTTGAGTGCTGATGCTGAAAACTTCTTTTCCGCTTCCCCTTGCCCTACTGGTTTAAAATATCGAGCCAAACTTGCCAGCATAGCAGGCGTCTTAGCAAGTGTAATGGGTTGATTCGGGCTGAGATCTACAGGAACCAATACTGATTCTGGTTTTGCAATTGGCAATTCTATCCGCATCTGCTGGATAAAGCGGCTCATTTCACTGGCCTTGCCTTGCTCCCCTGCTGTAGTGTAAATCAAATGCACTTCCTCTGCCCGGTGCAACAAGCGGTAAAAAGTATAGGCATAGATGGCATCGTTTTGCTCTTGAACGGGCAAACGGAATGCCTTACGAAGATTCAATGGAATCATGGATTGAATTCCTCCCCCAGGAGGAAAACTACCCTCATTCACATCGCAAATAATCACCCGTCTAAAATCCAAGTTTCGAGACTCCAGTACCCCCATCACTTGCAAGCCTTGAAGTGGCTCCCCTTCAAAGGGCAACTTTAGATCGCGGAAAAGCTTTCGGAATAAACTGAGTAGGAATTCAACTTTTAGCCCTTTGCTGCCTGAAGAAGCGAATATTTCCTTTACTCGATTCAGTTGCTTGAAGGCTTGAAACAAGTAGCTTTTTTGCGTAAGATCCTCTTGCAATTCCTTGGCTAAATGCTCAATAATCTCTATCAGATACCCGATAAGCGAATCTCCCGACACCTTTTTAAACACCAACCCAAACAGCGTATTTTCCTTGCTAATCAACTCCTCCGGGACATCTACCCAATTTTCTGTTTGGATTTTTTGAGCCGCTTGACTTGCCCAAGCACTATCAGCTGCCTGCAAATACGAATAAGCCAGAAGATCCAATACTGGTTTATGGTAGAAGGTCACCCTCCCTTCTTTCAGTTTTGAATGGCGCTGCAAATCCAATACGGCATCCAAAAAGGCATAAATTGGCGCATTTCGCATGGGATACCCCATGGTCACATTGAGTTTGGTAATTACTTCCGGCAGCTGATGTAAAACCGGAAAAAGCAACTGCTCATCGGGAAGAATGATAACAGTCTCTTCTAGCGGCTCATTTGATCCCACCTGCTCCAATAATTTACCTACCAAGTTGGCCTGATTCGTTTTTAAGGGAATGGAATGGGTATGAATTTGAGATCCTTTCTTTTTGATTTCATCAGGAATTCGTTCGGGAAAGGTTTTACCCAATACAGGATCCTTGATGTAATCTCTGAAAAACAAACCCGCCTCTTGTAATTTATCGTCCAAGTAATAGGCATCTACATCCCAAAAAATCTCAGCCCCAAAAGCGGCAATGAAATGGGTGATAATCTTTTCTTCCGCAAGCGTAAACGCATTGAAGCCAATAAAAATCAATTGCTTGTCAGGTTTGACTATAGCCTCCGTTGTGGATGCCACTTGTCGATACAACTGCCCCCCGTAGGCCATTCCAGAAGTCTGCAGTCGCTCCTGAAATCCTTCGTATAGTGATCCCAGAATTTGCCAAAACTTGAGGAAGCGTTCTTTTTCTGTTTCATTCTGACGCTCAAATGCCTTCCAAAATTGGGCGATTAGCGCCCATTGCTCTTCGGTGAGGAAACTCAAATCCGACTCGAATTCCTTAATCTCTGCTAGGTGGGCATACACTTGTTTTACTGGAGCCAGAAATTGATCCAAGTCATTGAAGTCCTTCAAGATCAACTCACCCCAATGGTAAAATCGATCAAAAGGCTCCGCCTCTTTTTGCAGGCTGCGGTATTCCTCATACAGTTCGAATACCAAGGTAAGGTCGTCTGTAGGTGTTTTTCCTGCCAACTGGTACACGAGTTGCTCAATGGTCACTACCTCTGGCATCCAGACGGGTTGCTGGATCAATTCCCCCAAGTACTTGGTAAAAAATAGTCCTGCGCGACGATTGGGCAATACTACCCGAAGGTCTTTCAAATCCCTTCCAGAATCTAAAAGCTGTTGAGCTGTTTCTTTCAAAAAAGGGATCATAGCGCGATAATTTCAGTTGGTTCAAGGTAACAGAGGTATCCTTTGACCGGTAGTTGGGTCAAAGTCTTCACCAAAGACATGTATTCGTATACCTGGTGCGCATGTGATTCACGTTTGATCCCCGTTTTGAAATCAATCACGATCGCCTCATCTTTCCCAATCAAAATTCGATCCGGACGCTTTTGAGCGCCTCCAGGAAGTAAAATCCCTTGTTCGGAAAGGGATGAAAAGTTGGGATCAAACCATTTTCGTACCTCAAGGTTTGCAAAAACTTGATCCAATTTTAAATTCACCTGGGTAGCAGTCTCTAAATCCAATCTTCCTTCTTGGAAATATTCTTTCACTATCCTTGAGGCATCCTCCCAGCCTTTGGCTTCGGCCAAGATAGCGTGCACAATGACCCCGAAATCCCGTTGCTCCCGCGCACGAATGCCCTCAGGCGAAAAATCCCAAGGATAAGCTTTGGTTTGCAATTTGGATTTCCAATCCATGCAGTCCCAGCGAAGAGAAGGAACTGCTGATACTTCTATCTTCTCCGGTTTCTTGGCTTTAGGCCAATCTCCCCAAGCAAATGTCAAGGTATCTGGATTCCAAGAGGAACCTGATTCCTCCAGGAATTTGAACCCTCCTGAAAACAAGGAATACAGCAGATTCCCGGTACGGGTAGGCGAAATTTCTTTTTTAGTTTTTGAAATCGAATAGGTTCCAAAACCAAATAGCGCTTCTTCGGCACGTGTAAAAGCTACATAGAGCATGTTGAGCGAGTCCAAATAGGACAAGCGAACTTCCTCATCGTAGGCACCAGAGAAATGGCTGTTTTTTAAGAGCGATTGGTGTGTCAATGGAACCACTGTCTGTACTCCGGTTTCGGTATCAAATGGAGCCCACAACACGGGCGCTTGGAGCCCTGAAGAGACAATTCCCCAATCCAAAAAGGGCATGATGACTACCTTAAATTGAAGCCCTTTGGCTTTGTGAATGGTCAAAATCCGCATTGCATCGTGATCCTCTGGGATTTTGACCGTACGCTTCTTCTTGTTCAACTCCCACCAATCCAAAAAGCCAAGTAGGTCCGCCCGATTCTTTTTCACATAGTCAAACACCGCTTCCTTAAATCCAGAGACGTAACTGAGATCCTGTTGCTTTTGCGTCAAACCCAAAAAAGTAAGCCCCTGCTCTACCAATTCCATTAAGGGCATCTGTTGGAAACTAGCTTGTCTGTCCAACAATTCTTTTTCCTTTTCTTGTAATTCGGAGGGTAAGCCTCTGACAAAAAACAACTCGTGACTCAAGGAAATGTCGTGCACCAAGGCATAGTATTGCCAAAGGGTTTTTAGCGCCACGCGGTCAGAAGGATCGCTCAAGTAGGTCAAAAAACCAACCACACATTTGACTGCAATGGATTTATCGATAAACAAAGACTCTTCAGAGAGCACATCAAAGCGGTAATCTGTACCCACTTGTTCCCGCTGTACCTCCATCAATCGATCGGCCAAAATGGCCCCCTGTCCATTTTTTCGGACCAAAAAAGCAATATCCCGCAAGGCATAACCCTGGTCTTGCAACTGCATCACCAAGGCAGGAAGCTTTTCCAAAATACCCGGTTCTACCCCCTCTTCATCCTCATTATCCTCCTCCTGGTTATTTTCAGTAGCACTTTTTTCAGCAAATTCGATATGAATTTTACCTTGAAAGGCAGCATCTTTTTTCTTTTCCGGAACCTCTTGTGCTACGCCCTCAAATGCAAGCGACAACTTATTCTCGGGATCCAATTCATATTGATTTTCCATTCCCCGCTCCATCAATCCAGGTAATTGCTGGAAGACGGAATTGTTAAAGGCAATGATGCCAGGCAAACTTCGGTAATTGACGCTGAGGTTCTTGACTTCCACAAAATCTGGATGAATCTGCTCTTGCACTTCGGTGAGCAAAAGCTCTAATTTTCCTCCTCGCCAACGGTAGATTGACTGCTTGACATCTCCTACCAGCAGGTTGGTGTTTCCCGAGGCCAAGGAGTTTTGCAACAAGGGCTTGAAACTAGACCATTGGAATTCAGAGGTATCCTGAAACTCGTCGATCAAAAAGTGTTGGTATTGGTTTCCAATTTTCTCATACAAAAAGGGAGCTTCATTTTCTCGAGTAATTTCAGCCAAAAAATCATTCACATCTGAAATCAATAAAATCCCCTCCTCATCTTTTAGGTCGCGTAATTCCAAAAGTAGGTTTCGGAAAACCCCAAAGGCATTGAGGTTCTTCTGAAGGGAGGTAAATGTATTCCAAACCTTCAACTTTTCGGGCCATGAAAACAGCAAATCCCCCAATCCCGCTGCATAAGCACTGCATATAGCTGCTTCTTGAGGAGATTTTTTGGTAAACCAGTTACCCACCTCGGGCAAATCCCGCAACATGGTAGCACTGAGTTCTGGAAAAGGCATTTTCAGATTACCTAGGGCTCCAAACCGTTTAGCAAAACTGTTGCTACCTCCCTTGAAATCAGTCCATTCCAATGAAAATTGGATCCGAATATCCTCTGCTTGCTTCCATTGCGTTTTGCCCTCCGCAATCAAGGCCTGACGGACACGAGAAATCTGTGTTTTGAGTTCGGGTAAAAACCCCTCCTGTCCTACGCTTTCTTGAAAAATCGTACGAAATGCCTTGAATCGTTCTTGAAAAATCTCCTTACCTAGCCCCTTAATTCCGACACGAATGTCCCAGGATTTCCCATCCAACAATTGCTCCTCCGCATAGTCTATCAACCAATTGCGCAGGGCCTGATCTTCAGCAACCTTTTCTACAATGCGGTCCACCAACTTATCCAAGACGGCATCGGTATCCATTTCCAAGTCAAACTTGGCTTGCAGATCCATTTCTCTAGCAAAAGAGCGGATTACCTTTTGAAAAAAGGAATCGATGGTGCTCACCGCAAAATGCCCATACCCGTGCAACACCTGGAGAAGGGTCACTCGCGCACGATCCATCAATTGGTTCGCATCCAAACCCAACTGATCCATCAATTCGAAATCCAAGGATTCTGCTGGATTGACGGCTTGACTCAATCGCTCCAATTCCTCCACAATTCGCTCCTTCATCTCCTGAGTAGCCTTGTTGGTGAAGGTCACTGCCAGAATCTGTCGGTATCCGTATTGGGGATTTCTCAAGGCCAACTTGAGGTATTCCAAGGTGAGCGTATAGGTCTTCCCTGAACCTGCTGAAGATCTGTAGAGTAGAAAGGGTTTTGCCATAGAAAAAATTTTCAATTCGAAGATAGGAAACCCATCAATCAATCCCTTTGGAGATTCAATTTATTGACAAAGATTGTCATGGAAGTGAACTTGTAGCTGGTAGAGAACGGCCCTATTTCGCTTAGCGCTTCAAGGCATTCCACAAGATTTCAATAGGGTGCAATGCCTTTCTTCCTGTTCCATCTGCAATTTGATGGCGACAGGAGGTCCCTGGCGCTGCTATCAGCGTATCCACCTCAGCCTTCCTTACTGCTGGAAACAAGACCAATTCCCCAACTTGCTGGGAAATCTCGTAATGCTCAGCCTCATAGCCAAAAGAACCGGCCATTCCGCAGCAGCCACTTGGAATAGTTTCTACCACATAATTGACTGGGAGAGAGAGGATCTTTTGTGTCCAAGAAAGCGACGAAAGTGCCTTCTGATGGCAGTGGCCATGCAATTTGATCTTTTCCGCACGCGTGGTAAATTCTTCAGGCTTGATATTGCCTGCAGCCACCTCCTTGCCCAAAAATTCATCGATCAACTGCACGTGAAACTTGAGTTTCTTCGCTCCCTCCACCCATTCAGGACCTACAATTCGTGGATACTCGTCGCGGAAACTTAAGATTGCAGAAGGCTCCAAGCCAATCAACGGGGTATTCCCATCGATCAACTTTTCAAAAACGCGGACATTGGCCTCGGCATGCTTTTTTGCTTTGAGGAGCAATCCCTTGGATAGCGCAGAGCGCCCACTCTCCTCGTGATCGACTACCTTGACCTCATAGCCCAACTTCTTGAGTAGGGAAATGGCCTTGATCCCGATTTGGGTATCGTTGTAGTTGGTAAACTCATCCACAAAAAAATACACAGACTTGATCATCTTGGCAGGTGCAGGAAGGATGGCATAGTTGTTTTTATACCAGGCACGCAAACTCACCGAACTGATTTCCGGCAGGTTGCGATTGGGAGCCACTCCCAAAAACGCTTTCAATAGGCCTCCAGTGAGGGAATTGGTCAAAAAGAAATTGGAGACCACCGGAACCAAGGATCCCAGTCGGTTCAATTCATTGATGTGCCCAAATGCTTTTGAGCGCAATGGCACCCCATGGGTCTTCTGGTATTGGTACATAAACTCGGCTTTCATGCTGGACATGTCCACATTGGATGGGCACTCAGCCGTGCATCCCTTGCAACTCAAACACAAATCCAAGGCTTCCTTGATCTCCGGATGATCAAAGGCATTCTCTTTTTTATCTAGCGTCAGAAACTCACGAAGCGTGTTCGCACGTCCACGAACGGAATCGCGCTCGTTGCGGGTAGCCATAAAGGAGGGACACATGGTACCTCCCGAACCCGGAAGTTTGCGACAGTCTCCCGACCCATTGCACTTCTCGGCCAATCTTAAAATCCCTCCTGCCGCTGAAAAATCAAATACCGTCTCAGGATCTGGCGTATGCATGCCAATCTCGTAGCGAAGAAACTGGTTCATCGGTGCGGCATCCACAATCTTACCTGGATTAAAGATGTTTTTTGGATCCCAGGTGTATTTGATTCGGCGAAAGAGTTCGTAATTCTTTTCCCCTACCATCAGCGGAATAAAGGCAGCACGCACTCGTCCATCCCCGTGCTCCCCAGAAAGAGAACCTTGGTATTTTTTAACCAATTGGGCGGAAGCAAGGGAAATCTGATAGAACTCCTCCACATCTTCTGCCTTTTTCAAATCAAGAATGGGACGCATGTGAATCTCTCCTGCCCCCGCATGAGCATAATGCACAGGGTTTTGATTAAAGCCTGCCAAAATCCCATCCAACTCATCGATGTAATCTGCCAAATCACTGATATCCACCGCTGTATCTTCGATACAGGCCACCGCCTTGGGATCTCCAGGAATATTTCCCAAAAGACCTAATCCTGCTGCACGAAGGGACCAGGCAGAAGCCACTTTTTCAGGTTCAATGATTGGGTAGGTATAGCCATAGCCTGCGGCCTTCAAGTCGGCCACCAAGGCCTCTCCTTTTGCCATTGCTTCTTCCAGGGTTTTTCCCCGAAACTCGATCATCAACAAGGCCTTTGGATCGCCCTCCACGAAATAACGGTTTTTGGAGTACTCGATGCTTTCTTTGGTGCAGTCCAAGATGATTTTATCCATCAACTCTACGGCCGTCACCTCGTGCTTCATGGCCACTTGAGCCGACTTCATGCTTTCGTGAATGGATTCAAAATGGGCAGCCACCACAATTTCTATGGGATCCGGAAGTGGATCCAGACTCAATTTGATCTCGGTAGTGAAGGCTAGAGTACCTTCGGAACCAGCCAAGAGTTTACAAAAATTGAAATCCGCTGTTCCCTCAAATTGGGAAGCCTTCAGCAATTCGTCTACGGCATAACCTGTATTGCGGCGATGGATGGACTTCTTAGGAAACTGGGCATGAATTTCTGCTCGCGTTTCAGGTTGACCGAGTTCCTCCCAAGCCTGACGGTAAAGGTTCCCCTCCAAATCTTTCTGCCCACACTTGCGCTTAAAATCTTCCGGGGAAAGTTCTCGGAACACCACCTTTTTGCCATCACTGAGGATGGTATTTAAGGATATCACCTTGTCACGGGTAACCCCGTACACGATAGAGGTAGTACCGGAGGAATTGTTGCCCACCATGCCCCCAATCATCGCTCGATTGGCGGTAGAGGTAATGGGAGAGAAAAATAGACCATAAGGCTTCAAAAAGCGATTCAATTCATCTCGCACCACCCCAGGCTGCACCCGTACCCAACGCTCATCAGCGTTGATTTCAAGAATTTGATTGAAGTGGGTAGACACATCGACCACAATGCCATTGCCAACACATTGCCCAGCAAGCGAGGTGCCTGCAGTCCTTGGAATCAAGGAAGTCCCATTTTCAGAAGCAAACTGGATCAATCGCTGTATGTCTTTTTCCGTTTTGGGAAATGCCACCGCGAGAGGAACCTCTCGATAGACCGAGGCATCGGTCGCATAGAGGGTTTGCGTGAGGCGATCCCAGTGGAGTGTCCCTTCCAATTGGGTCGCTAAAGTTTCTAAAAAAGGAATCAGGTTGGGGTGGTCTGAAGGCATGTTCAAAATTAACTTTCTGAAGCAATTTTTCACGAACAAAAAGTAAAAATATGCACCTTTGAAGGGTA
>Ga0315907_10003837_pt1 | contig 17321 bp, 12 predicted proteins | sample LakEriMetagenome_3_FD_203525 | JGI IMG/M metagenome (GOLD analysis project Ga0315907, IMG submission 203525) | Freshwater fungal communities from buoy surface, Lake Erie, Ohio, United States - Buoy 12 MA123 | ecosystem: Environmental > Aquatic > Freshwater > Lake > Lake biofilm | place: USA... | reverse complement strand
CTCGACGCGTTGCGTGCGCTGTCGACTGCGTTGGGCAACAACGATCAGGCGGCGATCCAGACGGCGACCGATCGCCTCACGGCGGCGCATACCAACGTGCAGGCGCTGGTGGGCACGCAGGGCGCCCGCATCAATGAAATGCAGGATGCGCAGCGCAATCTCGACGCGATGGAATTCGATCTGCAGGTGTATCGTTCCGATCTGCGCGACACCGAAATCGACAAGGCGATGGTGGAGCTGGTCGGGAAGCAGACACTTTATCAGGCAGCCATGAGCGCAACGTCGCGCATTCTTGGGCTCAGCCTGGCCAATTACCTCTGACGCAGATGAGTCTCGCCGTCATGGAACAGTCTCAGGGTACCGTCACGATCGCTCACAGCATCGGTACAATCGAAGTGCCGGCCGACGCCATCATGCGCTTCGTCGAGGACCTGTGGGGCTTCCCCGGTCGATCGGAGTACGCGCTGCTGCCCGCGAAGCGCGAAGGCGTATGGTGGATGATGTCGGTCGGGGAGCCCAGCACGACGTTCGTGCTGGCCGACCCGTTCGTGGCAGATCCATCCTACGAGCTCGATCTTGGTGAGGCCGAGAAGTCTCGCCTCAAGATTGAAAGCGAAGCCGATGTCATTGCCCTCCTGATGGTCGCGTTGCCCCTTACCGCCGGTCAACAACCAACGGCCAACTTTCGGGCGCCGATCGTGTTCAACCTGCGCGAGCAGCTTGCGCTGCAGACGGTGAGCCGGGATGAACGTTGGGGGCTCCAGGAGCCCATCGATCTCGCCGCGTACCCCAGCAACGAGAATGGCGTAGCGTTGACCTGAGGGCGGAAAGAATTGCCCGGTGCGGCACGTGCACCGGGCATCGAACGTGTCGTGTCATTGTCAAATAGCCATCAATGAACAACTTGACGTAGGCACGATTCCTGCTTCCGATTCAGCCGTATGCTTACGCCGAATCGAAACAGATGACCGTGTCCATCGTGCCCGCAGCGGCACCGCAGGCTCCATCGTTGCCGTTTGCATGGGCGCAGGAGTATCTCGCTGGTCGCGCGCATGTGCATGCTGCTGCCGACGCCGCGGCGAGATCGGCGCTGGCAGCCTTGCTCGAACGACAGGGGTTTCCGGCGTCAGCACGAGCGCTTCTCGAAGGAGGCGACGGCCCCACCGCCGCGTCATCGGCCGATGCCAGGCTCCGTGAGATTCTTTCGGAACACGGCGCGCCCGTTGTGCCGTCGGTGAATTCCACCGGTGACGACCTCCCGCGCTTCTTTGTGACCAGTGCCAGTCTCACCGCATTGGCCGAAGCGGGCGAGCGCGAGTTCGGAGCGCACGGGGTCGACGCGGAGCTCCGACTCTTCCTCGATGAGGCGCTGGCGGAGGGTGATTGGTTCGTGGATGCCGAACCTGGTCTTGGTTTCTCTGCGTTGTCGGCGGCGACCAATGGACAGGCGATCACTGTACACGTGCTCGCACCGGCCGAAGCGCGCGACGGGCGCATGGCGGAGGAGGTCGCTACGGACCTCCGCGCATCGGCTCGCCTGTCAGCTGTGCACCTCCACACCCACCTCGGCGACAGCGTCGAGGGCATCACATTCGATTCGCTCGCACCCACCGCTTATGTGATCGTGCACGCCGGCGATGCCGCACAGGTGGCGCCGCTGATGTCGCGTTTGCGGCGATGGGTCCAGGAAGGCGTCGTGGGAGCCGTCGCGTGGCGCCGGACGTCCGAGGGCGCCGATACGGCCGCAGCCGTACTTGACGTGCTCGGATTTGCACCGTTCGCGCTGGTCGACGGCGCCGACGGTATGGAGCTGGTGCCGGCCCATGCGGTACGCACCAATGAGTACATGCTGTCACTGAGTGAGGCGTTCATCGCGCGCGCGCCGCGGCATGCCACAGCCACCACGCCGACGCCCGAGCGCGGTGCGGATGGGTTCACCGACGGCGACTACATCGCGCATCATGCGCGTGCGCTATTCGACGCCATCGCCGAAGACCTTTCGCCGGGGTCACGTGAGCTTGGACGCACGCCCACGCGCGGCGAGCTGGCTATGGCACAGCTGGAGATGGCGTGGCCCACCGTGGATGTGGTGTCGTTCGACGTGTTCGATACACTCGTCACGCGTCGAGTGGCCACGCCAACCGATGTATTCCTGCCGCTCGGGTTGCGCGCGCCGTTCGCCGACCTGGGTATGGCGCCTGAGGACTTCGCCACGACTCGACGGCAGGCCGAGCGCGACGCGCGCGTGCGTGCGGCTGCGACGATCGGCTCGGGTGAGGTCACGCTGCCCGAGATCCATGCCGTACTTGCTGAGACACTCGGCTGGGACGCTGCACGCGTGACCGAGATGGTCGAGGCTGAACGCCAGTTGGAGCGCGATCTGTGTGAAGCGCATCCCACGCTGCACGCCTGGTTCACCCGCGCCCGGAATGAGGGGAAGACGGTGTGGTGTCTGAGCGATACCTACCATGATGCCGCATTCCTTCGTGACCTGCTGACGCACTGTGGCTTCGACATGAGCGGGGTGCTGGTGGTGGCGTCGTCCGAAGCGCGCTGCAGCAAGGGGGAGGGCCGGCTTTTTCATCAGACGCTGGCTGCACAGAACGTGCAGCCGCAACAGATACTGCACATCGGCGACCACGATGTCGCCGACGATGAGATTCCGGCCTCGCTGGGGCTTCACACCGTGCTACATCCATGGCCCGCCACGCGTGCGCTGGACGTTCCTCACACCCAGGCGGGAGACGCGCTGGCGATCGGCATGGCTGCGCGTACCGCGCGCTGTCATGAGCCACCGCAGTCTTTCTGGTGGCGATTTGGCTATAGCGAGGCCGGGCCGCTATTGACAGGATTCGCCCTCTGGCTCGCGCGCCGCTTTCGTGACGATGCCATCGATCGCGCCTACTTTCTGTTGCGCGATGGGGAGATCCTGCTCGACGTGTATCGCGCGGTGGTCGGCGACGATGCGAACACCACCACGGCGCTCCTCGAGAGTTCACGGCGCGCGTTCGCGCTACCCGCGTTCGATGCCAGGCGCACGTCGTTGCTGGCGCAGCTGACGGTGTCGGAGAACCCGCGTCCGGTGCATGAGTTCTTTGCTCGTCTGGGACTCTCGGCGACGAGCTTCACCACGGAAATCGTCGGTGCTGGCTTCGGCAGTCCGGACGAGATTGTCCTTCCGGGTGATCGTCTCACGGAACGCCGCATGGTTCAACTGATGCGAGCGCCTGCCATCGCGGCTGCGCTGCACGAACGGGCCCGCGAGGAGCGCGGGCTGCTCCTCGACTATCTCGATCAGGAAGGTGTGCTTGCCGGTGGGCGGGTCGCGTTCGTCGATGTGGGCTGGAACGCCACCATTCAGCGCTCGCTCGTGTCGGCACTCGACATGGAGAAGCGGGCGCAGTTCGTGAATGGATACTATCTCGGGAGTCTTGGGCCTGCCCACGTGGGTACGGGCTCGGGTAGGGCCCACGGATACCTGTTCGAAGCGAACGAACCGGCTGATCGTACGCGCACCATCATGCGCTTGCCGCAGTTGCTCGAGTTCATCTGCAGCACCACGCGCGGGAGTCTTCGCCGCTTCGCCCGCGAAGATGGCCGTGTCGTGCCGGTACATGGTGCGGTCGATCACGATGACGAGCAGCAGGCGGCACATCACAGCATGCGGTCGGGCGTGATGGATTTCGCGCGTGACTTCGCCACCGCCCGGCGCACGTTTGCTGTATCGGCAATCGGACCGGCGGCAGCCATGCAGCGTTTGGGCCGGCTCATCGAGCACCCCACGTTCGAAGAGGCGCAAAGCGTGGGCGCGTTGACATACGGTGATGGCCTTGGCAGCGACCGTTCTCGGCACCTCGCCATGTTCGCCGCCGACGCGTGGTCGGTGGGAGCCATTCATCGCGATCGAAAGGCCGCCTACTGGCAGAAGGGCCTTGCCGGACAGTACGGTCCGCAGGCGCTCGTCCTGCGCACCCTGCAGTGGCTGTCACAAGGCGGTGTCGAATGACGGCCCACAATTTGGCGCCTGCGCCGCGGCAATCGGCTCCGGGTACTGCCGCCGCCATCGAGGTGGCGGTCCTCGTCATAGGTTCGGAGAATGCGGCGCGTGCGCGCACGCTCCAGTCGCTGCAGAAGCAGTCGTGTATCACGCACGTCATCTCGTCGGGTGATTCTCTGGCTTCCGTGGCCGCACCGGTGAGTCTCATCGTCCAGGCGGGCGTCGAACTCGAGTACACCGCGTGTGAGCGCCTCGCGCTGCTACTGCGCACGGCCCCAGACCTTGGCTGGGTCACCGGTGGTTCACTTGAAGTCCCGCAGCCGCTCTCGCTCAGCGACGCGGTCATGTCGATCTGCGCGGTACGCACGACGGATGCTCGCCGGGTGCTTGGTGACGCACGCTGGCAGGAAGCCGCCCACAATGGTCGCGGTACGCCGGGGCTTGCATTGCAGCTGGTGGTCGCGATGCATCATCGCGGTCTGCGCGGCCTGTCCATCGGGCAGCCGCCGATCGCATGGCACGAACCATCAGATGAGTGGACAGCGCTCTGCCGACAGGCGCAGATAACGCTCGAGAAACTCGGGCTGGATATGGATGCGCGTCTGGATCCGCATGGCGATGGTCCGCCTCGGATCCCGCTGCAACGGCTGGAACGGGGGCTCTGGCCTTCCACGATCAGTCGGCAGGCCGGTGAACCAGCTGGTCCTCACCGCATGCTCATGCTGCTCCAGGGGTTTCCCATGGGCGGCTACACCGCCTTCAACGCCGATCTCATTCAGCGGCTGGTGGCCCGCGGGCACCATGTCACCACGGCGTGCACCGAGTGGTGGCGGTCAACTTGGCGGTTGGACCAGGTCCGTCGCGTCGCACCGGATATTCACCACGTACCATCGTGTGCGGAATTTGCGGCCATACCGGCGTACATCGCCCACCTCATCGAGTCGCGACAGATCGACGTCGTGTTCCTCAGCCATAGCTTCCTGTCGTACCGGCTGCTGCCGCTCTTGCGCGAAGCATTTCCGCACGTGGCGTTCGTGGATTACGTGCACACCGAATGGTTCGAAGCGCACATGTACGGAAGCTACGCCACCATGTCTGCGCGGTATACGTCGAGTCTCGATGCGCAGGTGGTCTCCAGTCGCACTCTGGCGGACGCATTGGTGCAGCAGGGTGCAGAGGCATCGCGGGTGCACGTGGCGCACATCGGCATCGATACACACGTCTGGAACGCCGCCGGTATCGATCGCGATGGTATACGCCGGGCGTTCGGTGCGGCACCGGAGTCCACCGTGTTGTTGTTCGCAGGACGGCTCTCACCGGAGAAGCGGCCACAGCTGGCTGTGGACGCGCTCGATCACCTGCGCGGTGAGGGACGGGACGTCCGGCTCGTGGTGGCTGGCGACGGGCCGATGCTGCAGATGATGAACGAGTTGCTGGAGCGTCGTGGTCTTTCGGCCCACGCTGCCCTGCTGGGCGAGGTGGACGAGGACACGTTGCGCCAGGTATACGCAGCCAGTGACATCTACTTCGCACCCAGCGAGATCGAAGGCATAGCCCGCACGCTGTACGAGGCCATGGCCCTCGGCTGCGTGCCGGTGGTGTCCGACGTGGGCGGGCAGCGCGAACTGGTGGTGCCGGGTGTTGGCTCACTCGTGCCGCCAGAAGGGAACGAGGTGACGCCCTACCTGCCTGCGCTACGTCAGTGGTGTGACGGCGCATCGCGCACCGTCGCCGGAACGGCCGCTTGGACCCACGTCGCCGGCGCCTTCGACAGCGAACACACCGTACGCGCGATCGAAACGGCCATGAGCGCAGCGCTACGGCAAGCGGCCGCTCGCTCCGTGGAGCGCGCAGCCGATATCGACAAGGCGACCGCGGAGGAGCTCGCCGTGATGGGGCTCGAGGTGATGCGTCGCCACGCCTCGCCGGCGTTTACGAATCGGTGAGGCGCGCCGCCAGCTGAGTGGCCAGCGTCTGAGCGTGTTCGCCTGCGCCGAGCGCCAGTGCCGCCGTCACGAACTGGAAGGCATCGTCCCACGCATCCTCCACCATGAGCCGCTCCGCCATGGCCACCGCACCGATCGCATCGTGCTGGGCTTCCGGAAGGGTGTTCCAGTCGATTCCGGGGAACAGCAGGCGCTTGTCGAAGCGCGTCCACATGTCGAGTACGATACGCCGGTGCGCGTCGGCGTACGGATTGGCGCCGCCACCGAGCCCCATGTTGCTCCCGTGCCAGCGCCACAGCACACCCACGTTCGGATCGTGACGGAAGGTGCATCGCGAGGCGGCACGTGACCACAGATGATAGTCGTGCCCCTTGGGGAACGCCGGGTCGTACCAGCCGGCGCGAGCATACACTGCCATGCTGATCAACGATCCGGCATCGGCAATGACGTTGCGATTGAACAGGGTGCTGATGAGGGCATCCGATCGCGACGACCAGTCTTCCCCCTGCAACAGCTGCTTCGGTTCCAGGGCTGCATCGCAGATCATCGTGTCGCCGTGGATCACGTCGGCGGTGGGGAACTTCCTCAGGGCGTCCACGCGGCGCGAGAGCACGTCGTGCACCAGCACGTCATCATCGCCAATCCACACCACGTACGGTGACGAAACCGTGGCCAGGCCGCGATTGCGATTGATCGGCGCACCGGTGTGCGGCCCCTGGACGAGCTCAACACCAAACTCGGCGAGTGCCTGCACCATCTGTACGGTCTCGTCGGTAGATCCATCATCGGTTACCACGATGCGCCGATGCGGGTAATCCTGCGCGAGGCAGCTGGTGATGGACTCGAGCAGATAGTTCACCCGGTTGTAACTCGGGATGATGATCGTGACGGGCGGTGGCGTGAAATCCACCCGTACGTCGGGTGAGGCGGCCTGCCGGGCGGCGGTGATCGTCATGCGGGATTGGGGTTGGCAGTTCCGGGCATACGGACCGCGCGTGAATAGGATGAACGTGCGGGAGCCGGCGTGGTGAACCATTCCACGTCGATGGCATCGAGCGCTCCGTCGGCGATAGCCATAGCCTCTGCTCGCGTCGGCGCCGTCGTCACCAACGCGCCAATGCGATCGGCCCCCGATCGTACCGTCGCGTCACCGACGACCGGATCGGCCCCCCACACATCGAGTGCAACGACGCCCGGCTGACGCCGGACCATGTCGAGGCGTTCTGCATCGAGGTGGCGTCCGACGCGAGGTGTAATGAATCGATAGCAGACGCCCCGCTCGTGCACGGCTTCCGTGCGAAGCGGTGGGGCCCCACAGGCGATCCGGCACGCTTCCGCGAATTCGTCAATGCCGGTCGCCAAAGGTACTACTGGCGCCGCGGTAGCGCCGCCGCCGCATCGGGCCCCCAACTCGAAGAGTTGCGGGCCGTGTGCGGTGACGCCGATCTCCACGTGCGCCATGCCGTAGGTGATCCCGAGGGCTCGCGCACTCGCTTCGGCCAGCGTCATCACGTCCCGTGCGGTCTGCTTGTCGAGCGCCGTGGGATAGCACACCGCGAGGTCCACTCGATATGGCTCGGGCGTCTTGATCTTGTCACCGATGGCCAACACGTGTGCGATGCCATCGTGAAAGAGAACTTCGACCGAGTGCTCGGATATTGCGGCCACGCACTGCTCCACCAGCACCACACCGTCGGGAGATACGGCGTTCGCCGCCTCCCAAGCGCCGGAAAGCGCGCCATGATCGCGGGCGATGGAAACCCCGCGGCTGCCACCACCCAGGGCGCTCGCCGGCTTGCATACCACCGGAAACCCGAGCGTCATTGCGGCAGCCTCGAGTGCTTGCCGGTCATGCACCACGGCGACGCGCGGTTGCGCCAAGCTGCTGCGCGTCCAGCACTCCCGCATGCGTAATTTGCTGATGGCGTTCCGCGCGGCGAGCGGGTCGATACCCGGTAGTCCCAATTCGCGTGCTGCAGTCGCAGCGGCCAACACCGCGAAATCCGTGGTCGCGATGATTCCATCGGCGCGAAATCGCCGTGCCACATCGATGACATCGTCACTTCGCTGCACGGCGCAGACGACGCCCTCGTCGGCGAGAGCCAATCCGCCCGCGTTCGGATTGGCATCGGCGGCGATCACGTGAAATCCCGCGGCCTGCGCCGCTGCGATGGACGCGCGCACGCCGGCCGGCGCACCGAGTACGAGAATGCGGTGACGGGATTCCTGCCTGCTGCCCGAAAGCATCGAAGCGTCCTTCGCGACGACACGGTCAGATGAGACGCTCACCTCAGCCCACCGAATAAAGCAGGACCTCTTCGGCGCGACGCAGTCGAGCCACCATGTCACCATCGAGATCCTGTGCGCCGAGTAGCGAACCACGGCCGTCGGCAACGCCGTGCACGACACGCGGCGAAAGGACAGAGTCGACCACGATGGTCCCCCTCGGGGCGAGCACGCCGCCGGAAACGATCGGGATGCCTTCGCACACGGCGAGGCCCGCCGTGCGCCTGGCTCGCTCTCGTGCGTCAGTGGCTCGCAGAATCTCCGCCTGCAGCGCAGCCCGCATGTCGGGCCGTAGCACCTGGGTGCCGGCACGTTGCATCGCCTCGTGCGTGTCCCGATCCACGGCACCGATCCAGGCATCGATTACCACCGCCGGTGGCGCCGATGGATCGAAGGCAAAGTGGTGCTGCACGGCCTGCGGTTCGCAGAGAATCACCATGGCCGATGCCACGTCTCTGGCAGCGGTCGTCAATTGCAGTCCGCGCGCCATGGCGAGGGCACGTATTGCGCCCGTAAGGGGCGCCGTGGGATCGCCCGCCACCGCGAGCATGCCGCGTACGCGGCGATGAGTGCCGACGGCCATGATCGTGTCCAGGACCGCGCCAGACCACACCGAGAGATCGCTGTAGAGCAGCAGTCCCGAGCGCGACGGCTGGACCAGCGACTCGAGCCACCCACCGTGCGGCACGTGGGCATCGACGTCGACGAGCAATTCGTCTACCGCCCCGTCCACCTGCGCGACGATGCGGGCGGCATCGGCGTCATTGCCGATCGTCATGGTCGCCACCACGGCGATCTCGCCTTCGTGCCACGTCTGCGGCAACACCGTTGACGCATCCGGACGGATCTGCTGCACCAGATTAAGGACGGACTTTCTGCCGAGCCGACGCGCCGCCGAATGGACACGGGTGGCGATGCGTTGCACCGCTTCGTCGAACGAGGCGTCCGGCGCGTCAGTCGGATGCTGCCGCGTGACGGTGACCCTGGTCCGACGTGAACCCACCGTCGCGAGTTCATCGGCGGCGCGCTCGACGAGTGGTCGTGGCGCGTTGACCTTGTCGGCCGCCGTCACGGCGATCACCAGTTCGCAGCGGTCCACACCACGCGCCTGTGCCACGTCGTCCACGATCGGCTGGAAACTCGAATGGAACTGCGCGTACCCGCTCACGATGCCCATCGACGTATCCCGCGCGGCTCGCTCGAGCAGTGGATCGATGCGTTGCTCGGCCACTGCCAGGAGCGCTACCGGATCCACACCCACGTCGACGCCACGGCGCAGCAGCGCGAAGAGCGTACGTTCGGTGCAGGCGTTGCCGGCGCTCCGCCCCATGCCGCGCAGCGACGTGTCAATGATCGTCGCCCCATGATCCACCGCCGTCAGCGTGTTGGCCACCGCGAGCCCAAGATTGTCGTGCCCGTGGAAGCCAACCTCGATCGTGAGCTGTTCCCGGAGCGTCGACACATAGCGCGCCACCTCCTCGGGGAGCATGCCCCCGGCGCTGTCTACCACGCAGGCCACCTGCGCGCCCGCGTCCTGCAGCATGCGCGCACGCTGTACCACCTCGTCGACGGCAATGGCGTAGGTCTTCATGAAATTGGCGAAGACGAACATCCCGCGCGCGCGCGCGCGCTCCAGAAACGGTACGGCGTTCGCCGTTTGCGTGACATCGGTGCCGATGCGCACGAACGACATGCCCGTGTCCGCCGCGCGATCGAGATCGTCCAGTGTGGCGATGCCGGGGATGCAGAACATGCCCCACTGGGCCCGTCGGATCGCCCCGGCCGCGGCGGCCGCGTATTCCGCGTCGGTCGCCGCCGCACCGTGGCGTGGGTCGCGATACGCCCCCAGCCCGATACCATGCCCTACTTCGATCAGGTGCACCCCATTCGCATCGAGGGCACCACCGATGATCGCCGTATCGGCCGTGGTGAACTGGAAGTCGACGATGTAACTCCCGTCCCGCAGCGTCGTATCGAGGAGCCGGAGCATGCTAGGCTCGCAGGCTGTTCAGGGTGACGAACGGCCGACCGAGCGTGCACAGATGCGCGAGATTGTCGCGCAGGACGTCCGGTGAGTGCGAGAGCAGCGGATGCCGGTAGGGCGACGGCGAAGCACCGGCATTTGGCGACGTCGGCAGGCACTCGTAGGGGTGCGTGACGGTGACAATGAGCGGTGAGGCGGCCACAGCCCGGATCGCCCGTCCGAACAGCTCGACGTGATAGGCGGGATTCACGTAGCGTTGCACATCGGGCAGGGTATCGTGCGGCGCCGGCAGCACGGCCACCGACAGGGGTACTTCAAGGAGAGAGCCCAGCGGCTCGCCTTCGCGGCGATGATCGGTGCGGGAGGGGTGATACGGGCGGTGTGGTGCACCGTCCCAATCGCGTGGCACCACGTCCCACGGGTACGATGGGCGTGGCAACGCGGTGCTGTCGACCGTGAAGCCGAGATCGTCGAGGCACGCGAGAATGGAGGCGTCGGCATAGCTCCAGCCGAGGCGCACGCTTTCGAGCCCCCACGCACGTACAAGCGGCGCAAGCGCACGCAGTGCGGTGCAGATAGCGCTGCTGTCCGTCTCCGGTTCGTCCGTGGTGCCGGCGCGCACGGCGTGATGGTGCCACGCCACTTCATGGCCGGCGGTACGCAGTCGCGCAAATACGTCGGCATGCTCGTGCAGCAGCGCGTCGGGGCGACCACGCCGTGCGGCGATACCGGCATCGAGGCGAACGAACCAGGTCGTCCGGATGTCGGGGAAGGTGTCGAGCAGCGACATGATTGTCGGCGCCGCCAACGACAATTCGTCGGTACCCGATCCGGTCACCCAATTCACATCGTCCACATCAAACGTCACGGCGATCATGCCCGCACCCCCCACCCCGTAAAGTCGGGGTAGAGATACAGCATGAACTCGAAGAGTGGATAGTCGTGCCGCAGCGTCACCCGCTTCGTGAGCGTCTTCGCATAGGCGAAGAGTTGCCCGGGATCATAGTGATACGCGTCGGGGTGCTGAAAATCGGCGAAGCGGCTCAGAAAGTCGAAGGCAACGCCCTTGCCAGCGCAGGCGAATGCCCGCGACAACACCTGCTGCACCACCAGAAGATTGTCCGCCGATTCGAGCCGCAGGTTGAACGATGTGCTCGACACGACCCAGTCCGCCGTCGGCAATGCATCCTCCACGGCGTCGGCGAGAAGGAACGTCGCGTCGGGATGCCGTAGCTTTGCGTGCTCGAGCAGGCGCGGATTGATGTCCACGCCGGTGTACCTCACGACGATGCCGCGCGACTCGAGGTAGGTGCGGAAATCGCCCAATCCACATCCGATGTCGAGCACGCTGTCGCCGGACGCGATGCCGATGTCGCATAGCATGGCGAATCGCAGGTCGTGACGCTCGGCCGGACCCACGGCCAGCGCCTCACGGCCGGGGCCGGAAACATCGAGGCGTGCGTCGTACCGTGCGAGGATGCGGGTTCGCTCGTCAGCCCAGGACATCGAAGCTCGCCTCCAGCACCCGGGTCACCTGTGCTTCCGACATTCCCGGCCAGATGGGGAGTGACAACGTACGGCGAAAGGCCTCCGCCGCACCGGGGTACTGCGTGTCCGCCATGCCGAGACCGCGATGCAGCAGCGCATCGACACCGCGCCGCACGTGGACACCCGCCGCGGCATAGCGCTGCTGCAGCTGACCGAAATCGGTACCTTCCGGAATGGTGATCGGCATGCGAAACCACACGCTTCCCAGTTCCGCCGCCGCCACCAGAGGTGCCGTGCGCGCCACGGGGAGCTCGCGCAGGTAGCGGTCACTGATGGCGATCCGCCGATGCTGACGCTCGGGCCAGGCGGCAAGTTGCGACAGGCCGAGCCACGCCTGCAAGTCGGAGAACACGCTCAGCGTGCGTCGGTGAGCCGTCACGATCGGGGCAAGCTTTGCGCGCGCCTCCTCGGTCCATGCCAGCACCGCGCCGCCTTCACCGGTCGTGAGACACTTGGTGGCGTGAAACGAGCACACGGAGTACGGGACGAGCGGATGCGACGGCCGCGGAAGACCGAACGCCTGGCAGCGGTCGTCAATGATCGGCACCCCGAACTGCGTAAGCGCCTCCTCGTTCCAGCCGAGACCGAAGATGGCGACGGCAACGATCGCGCGCGTGCGCACGGTGAGTGCGCGGCTCACGGTTTCCGCGGTGAGTACCCAGTGCGGGCCGATATCACAGAGAACCGGCGTGGCACCGGTGCTGCGCACGGCGTCGAGCACCGAGGCGCAAACGTAAGTGGGGACGATCACCTCATGATCGCTGCACACGTCGAGCGCGCGCAGCGCCAGCGTGAGTGCGCTCGTGCCGCTCGTGGCAAGCGAGACACTCGCGGCCCCGCATTCATGCTTCAACGCATCGGCGAACCGTACCGACGCCGGACCCTGCGCCACCCAACCGCTCTGCAGGCACGACAGCACCGCATCCTGGTCGACGCGGTCGATTGTCGGAGACGAATGCGGAATCTCCTCCCCATCCGCGACACCTTTGGCCGGAGCGGTGGCCCGCTCAGAACACGAGGCCATCACGCGTGCCCGGGGGAATGTGCTGACCGTACCACGCTGTATCCCGCGTGAGCGAGATGCCCAGATTGTGGAGCTCGGTGATCTCCGGGCTCTCCGGAACGAAATGGTTCCGGAAGAAATCCGGTACGAAGTCCGGGCTTCGACGACCCTCGACCGCTTCGATCAGGCGCCCCACAGTACGCTTGGGGTCGTGGCGGTCGATGATGTGGGCTCGGCCTCTGCTCGCGAGCTGCCGGCGACGTTCGACGTCCGGGATGAGCTGACGAAGGGCGTCGCGGAGGTCGTCGGTACGCATGGCCGGTACGGCTGGGCAGCTCGCGGGCCAATGCTGCGGGTACGTCTCGGGTGTCGGCCCGCCCACGACCACCTTGCCACAGGCCATCAGTTCGCGGTCCTGCTTCCCCAACGCGAGGGCGCCGAGTTGCCCGACCAGCAGATCTACCTGTGCGTAGACCTCCAGCGCCTGTGAGTGCGGCATGCGATCGAGCAGTTGCACGTCGAACGACAACCCTTCCGCGCGCAGCTCGTCGAACACGCCAAGGATTTCGTTCGTCCCCTTCTTCTCCGTGCTCGATGGCGCATGCAGGAGCACGGGGCGTTCGCGCTGTGTCGGCACGTGCGGATAGCGCGCGATGTCCACGGGCGAGTGCAGGCCGTCGAGATACGGACGCAGTGCAAGCGAGCACTGCGATGGGGTGTTCACCACGACGTCGGCGAACGCCTCCGCGGTACGCAGACGGAGCATACGTGGCAGGAGATCGGCTTCGGTCAACGCCGCGTCGTAGTGCAGCGGTGCGATGCCGAAACGCGCGACGTCCTGATCGTAGGCGGCTTTCCAGCGACAATCGCTGCCCATGAACCACCAGACGATACGCTTTCCTCGTCGCTTCAGTTCGAGAATGTCGGAGTAGTCGTCGAGAAAGCTGTTCCAGATGAACAGAAAGGTGTCGCACTCTTCGACGGCCCGATCCCATACGGCCTGCAGCAACGCGCTGCGATGCTGTTGCCACGCTGCGATATCGGCGGGCGTCGCGTCGGGGGCCGGCGCGGGAGCCAGTGCGCCGAGTTCCACATCGCACTGCCCCCACTGAATGGGCGCCCGCTCGAATACCATCGAGAACACATCGACACCGTTGGCCTTGAAGCCCACGGTGAAATCATGGATCAGCGACGCGATGTCGGTACAGCCGATGAAAACCTTGCGAATCGGGCCGTGCGTCATGAGAGTGCCGCTCCAACGGCGAACACGCCCGTGGCGGTCGTGCGGTCGAGGCTCGCCGCGACCATCTCGCAGACGCGCGCCACATCCAGCTCCGTCATACCCGCGCCCAGGGGCAGGGCAATGGAACAGCGCGCGGCCGTGTGGGCACTCGGAAAGTCCTCGGGGCGGATACCATACTTGGTCGCGTAGAACGACAGGTGCGCGGGGGCATGCGTTCCCGGACGCGTGCCGATGCCGGCCGCGAGCAGGTCGCTGATCAAGGCATCGCGCCGGGCGGCCGCCGTGTCGATTGCCCGCGTATCGGTGCCGTCGGCGCGTACGAGGCAGACGTAGGACTGCCAGCCATGCGTGGCGCGAGCGTCACGCGGTGCCGGGCGCAACGCGTCGATCGCCCGAAGCGCGTCATCGTACCAGGCAGCCACTTGCCGCCGATGCGCGAGGATTTCGTGTGCCTTGCGCAGTTGCGAGCAGCCGAGCGCCGCCTGCAGATCCGTCAGCCGATAGTTGAAGCCCAGTATCGGCACGTCGCCCATGTCGTACGGCGCACCGCCGGGTTGCACACCGTGCGAGCGGAGTGCGCGCACGGTCGAGGCGCGTGCGGCGTCCTGCGTGACCAGCATTCCGCCTTCACCGGTGGTGATGGCCTTTCGCGGATGGAACGAGAAGCAGCCGGCCTCACCGAATGTGCCGACGGGTTGCCCCTGCCACGATGCACCGAATCCGCACGCGGCGTCTTCGAGCACCCACAAATGATGCCGCCGAGCCAGCGCCATCATCACATCACACTCCGCTGGAAGGCCGAACAGATGCACCGGGATCATGCCTGCCGTGCGCGGGGTGATCGATGCCGAAGCGAGCGCCCAATCAATGTTGAACGTCTCGAGGTCGATGTCCACGAACACCGGCTTGGCACCGGCGTACTCCACGCAATTGGCAGTGGCCACCCACGTGAAGGCCGGTACGATCACTTCGTCGCCGGCCGATGCGCCTAGCGCCGCCACCCCCAGATGGAGCGCGGCGGTACCGGAGGCGCAGGCCACGGCGTGCGGTGCGAGCAGCGATATCGATGACGATGCGCTCGCTTCGAGAAACGCCGCGAACCCCCGTTCGAATTCGTCCACGAGCGGTCCCTGAACGAGCCAACCGCGCTCAACCGGCTCGGCAAGCCGCTCGAGGTCGCGCGCGTCGAGGTACGGACGGCCGACGGGAATGAAGGGAGCCGACGACACGGTCAGGCGGCGTGAGCCTGCGAGTCGATGGCGCGCAGGCGGTAAAACGCCGCCGTGCGCCGGATGCCTTCATCCAAATCCACCAGCGCTTCGAAGTCGATGAGTTCACGCGCCTTGCGGACTTCGGGGATGCGCAACTCCACATCCACATAGTCCTTGGCCACGAACTGAATCGGGGAGGAGGAGCCGAGCGCGGACACCACCGTCGCGGCGAGGCCGTAAATCGTGGTGACGGCGCGCTGGTTGCCGATGTTGAACGATTCGCCGATGGCAGCCGGGTGCGTCAGCGCCTGCATCGTGCCCTGTACCATATCGTCCACGTAGCACCAGGCGCGAATCTGCGTGCCATCGCCATGAATTTCGATGGGCTCGTTACGGAGCGCGCGCTCGATGAAGATGCGCAAGGCGCCTTCGCCAACCTGGCCGGGACCGTACACGTTGAACGGACGGACCACGGTCGTCGGCAGGCCGCGCTCACGGTGATACGCAATGGCGAGGTGCTCCTCGGCCACCTTGCTCACCGCATAGGTCCAGCGCGCCTCGCCTACCGTACCCATGACCGTGACGTCGGTCTCCCGCGATCGGAACGCCTGCGTTCCGAACACCTCACTCGTGGAGAAGCACACCACGCGCTCCACGTTATCGAGCAAGCTGGCGGCCTCCAACACGTTGGCCGACCCGATCATGTTCACGCGCATGGTGTTGATGGGGCTCTTCACCACGGTATCGATACCGGCGATGGCCGCGCAGTGTACCACCAGGTCCGCGCCGCGCATGGCGTCGGTGAGTCGGGGCATGTCCAGCACATCCCCCTGAATGATGGTCAGGTTGGGGTGCTGCAGAATGGGATGATTGGCAATCGAGTTGCGGACCATGCTGTCGTAGATGACCACACGGTTGTGCTCGATCAGACGCTCCGCGAGAGTCGACCCGATGAAGCCGGCGCCGCCGGTGATGAAGATCGTCTTGTCTTGGATCACGGTGTTCCTCTCACGGATGGAATACGCCATCTCAAAGATGGATGGCCAGCATGGCCGTAACTGCAACGACTATGCCAGTTCTAAGCTATTGGGAAACAACGATTTGCAATCCGGTGTGGGTGGTGGGACCAAGCCCCCACGACCAATGTGTGCGCTTCGGACGGCAAGAATTGCCGCGTGGTGCTCAGCCGTCCCGCAATGAGGCCAGCGCGGCATGCACCGCGGGTACGGTCGACGCCCAGTCTCGGGGCGAGGCCTGACGGACCAGCCGCGCCGACGGGTACCACGGTGTGCTCGGCTCCCGCAACGCCCAGCGCCAGTCGGGGGCGTGCGGCACGAGCACAATGGCCGGTATCCCCATGGCGCCGGCGAGATGCGCGATGGCGGTATCCACGCTCACGACTGCATCCAAACCACTTAAAGTAGAAGCAGTATCAAGCCAGTGTCCGCTCAGCATTGGCTCATCGATGGAAACTCCGAGCGGAATATCCCCGCGAGGAATCGGTTCGCCGAATTGTAACCAGCACCAGTCCACCGCCGGCGCCTCGAGCATCATGGCGACGTCCTGTGGGGCCAGATCACGCAGGGTCGTGGAGAGAAAGGCCGGATTCCCTTTGTAGACGAATCCTACCCGCAGTCTGTCGCCGACGGCGCGCGCGGGGCGTGGCGCCCCGGTGCTCAGGTACGGCACCAGCTCGCTCGCCACATCCGCGTCGCTTCCAAGCCGATGGGGCAACGACAGCAGCGGGACCGCCCAGTCCGTGGGAGGGAGCTGGCCCACCGGTACCGCATCGAATCCGCTGGCGACCAGCAGCGACACAGTACTCGCCGGGCACTCCACGATCATGCGGGCCGGGCCACGCGCTTCGAGCCGTCGCACGTAGCGAACAAAATGAAAGAGATCGCCCAGTCCCTGCTCCATAACGACGGCGATCGTCTGCCCTTCGAGGGGTTCGCCGTGCCAGTCGCGCGCGCCCACCGGTAGCGCTGGGAGCCCGCGCGCCTCGAACGCGGCCCACCCGGGAGCGCTCGCGCCTTCTATTAAATGAGAGAAGGCCAGCTGGACCTGCTGCAGGTGGTGCCCGGGGCGAATCTTCTCGGCCTT
>Ga0315907_10003836_pt1 | contig 17323 bp, 15 predicted proteins | sample LakEriMetagenome_3_FD_203525 | JGI IMG/M metagenome (GOLD analysis project Ga0315907, IMG submission 203525) | Freshwater fungal communities from buoy surface, Lake Erie, Ohio, United States - Buoy 12 MA123 | ecosystem: Environmental > Aquatic > Freshwater > Lake > Lake biofilm | place: USA... | reverse complement strand
GCTGCGTACTGGTAATTATATTGTAAATCTCTTGCATTGTACCCCGATTCAGAGATTCCCCAGGGGATCTTTTTTTCATCTCCGAATTTAATTTGGCTTTTGACGATTGATTCATATGTATGATCAAGCAGGGTATCTTCGAATCTTCTCATGACTAGTAAGGGCATGAGGTATTCAAACATTGTTGCACTCCACGAGACTAGTACTCGGTTTTTTGACGTCTGTACCATTTGTCTTCCCAGCCTGAACCAATGCTCATCTGGAATGTCGCCTTTTGCAATGGCAAAATAACTAGCAAGTCTTGATTCTGAGGCGAGTAGATCATAGTAGGAAGAATCTTTTGTTATCTCATTATCCTTATGTCCAATTGAGAAAATCATTTTTTCAAAGTCGAAAAGAAATTTAAAATCCATTTTATAGGCAAGTTCGTGTGCCTGATAAGCTATTGATTTTAACCTTAATCGAGTACTACTCTCTACTAATAAGGTATCTTTAAGAAATCCCTCGCACTGGTCCATAAGACATTCACAGAGGTCTTTTAATTCTTCCTGGGTTTTTAATCTTTCATCACACTCAATTTCTTCTGAGAATTTTTTTATACTCTTTGCTTTATCATATAATACTTCTATCGCTGTTGTTTCAATGTTTTCAACTATGCTTTCGAGCTGATACCATATTTTCTTCAAGCAACTCTGATTTCCTATGCCTAGTTTTTCGAGCTTTTCAATTATAACTTTGATGGTTATTTCAATGCCAGATGTATTGATTTTGAATTGATTCGCCCTAAAGTTTGTTGCTAAATCAAGAACGCCTTGTTTCAACGTGATAAGATATCCTGCCAGGTTGCCACTATCCACTGTTGAAACATATTTAGGATTTAAAGGTATCAATGTTTTTGTATCGTACCAATTGTAAAAATGACCATTTCGCTTTTCAAGAGTTTGGAGTGTTTTCATTGTTTTCTCTGTTCGGTCAAGAAAATCACTCAAAGATATAAATTTTAAGTCATAAGCCGCTAAATTTGAAAGAAGTTGAAGGCCAATGTTTGTTGGGGATGTTCTAAAGGCAATTTGAGGCTTGGGATCTTCTTGGTAATTATCTGGTGCAAGCCAATTGCCTTCCTCATTTACAAACTTTTCAAAAAAATGCCATGTTAACCTTGCATAACGTTTAAAGTCGTTGATTTCACCAATTGATAGAGGCCTATATTTCGGTGGTATTTTTCTTTGAGTACCGAATGTTATATAAGGGGTCATCAGCCATGTTATAAAAAATGGGAAAGAAACGATCAAGGATTCTGGTTTTAGAAAATATATTAAAAAGAAAAGTATGAAAGAAACTAAAGGACCAAAAGATATTAAATCTTTCCAGTTTTTTTGTCCGGTTTGGATTTGTGAGAATGTTACCCACTCCAACCTCTTTTTTTTTGATATAAAAGTCCTGTAAAGTGCCCTTAGGATGGCATCAGTGTTTACGAGCGCCATTTCAGGGAGATAGACAATCATAAGGAATAATTGTTCTGTTTTGTTCCTGAGTAAGAAAATGTTATTTCGTAAATGCTCATTTATTTTTATTTTTTTTAATTTTATTAAATCGATAAAACTTGAAAGGAGAAGTGATGAATTAACAAAAACGATAATGCCCAAACTGAAAGTTATTGGATTTAAGGGTTTTAAAGTCCAAATCAAAGTTAATAATAGTAAAGTCAAAGGGGCGACAAGGCTTCTTCTAAGATTATCGAAAATTTTCCATCGTCCAATGAAAGAAATAGGGTTTTTAATTTTTTGCTGATTTTTATTTTTGACACTTCTCCCTAACCAGCTGATAAGTTGCCAGTCCCCCCTTATCCATCTATGATTCCTCTTGGAAAAAATGGTGAAATTTTCAGGATAGTCGTCGTAGAGTTCTATATCTGTTGCAAGTGCAGTTCTTGCCAAGCACCCTTCAAATAAGTCGTGGCTAAGTATTTTGTTGTCAGGTATGACGTCTTCAAGGATTTTTTCAAAGGCATCAATGTGATAGAGTCCTTTCCCAGTATAATTTCCTTCTGCAAATAAATCTTGATAGACATCAGATATGGCGGTTGTATAGGGATCTAAACCGGTGTTCCCAGAAAAAATCTGGGCGAATCTTGTTTGCACCGATGAAATCATCGAAACACTGATTCTAGGCTGTATAATGGCATAGCCGGAAGTGATTTTTTTATCAGTATCACTGAAAACGGGGTAATTAAGTGGGTGCGCGATTGTCCCAATTAGTTTTTTTGCTGCGTTTATAGGTAACTGAGTATCGGCATCTAGGGTGATAATATATTTTAAATTATTTAATAGATTCCAGTTTATATTTTCTTCTACGAAAGTTGTCTTGCGACTACCTCGAATTAATTGATTAAACTCAGATATTTTACCTCTTTTCCTTTCATAGGCCATCCAGGTGCCTTCATATTTGTTCCACACTCTTTTTCGAAAAAAAAAGAAGAATTTTTCTTCCCCTTTATGTCTTCCATTGAGATTTGCTATTCTTTTTTTTGTGTAATCTATTAATTCTTTGTCATCATCTTTCATCTCATCTTCATGATCTACTGGATCACCCAAGAATCCAAAAAATATATTATTATCCTTGTTTGAAAGATAGTGGAGCTCAAGCTTTTGAATTAAATCATCAATGACTTTCTTACTAATGAGTAAACATGGTATGACAACCATTGTTTTATGATCTTCTGGAACACCCTCACGAAAATCCATCTTAGGTAATGTCTTTGGCCTTCTGACTTGAGTGATAATGGTGTGAACTATTCCGATTGAAAATTCACTTATGGGTATTAGCGAAAGTGCTAAAATTGTTAAACGCAAAGTATTGGATATTTCCATCTTGTCGAATTGCTGATAAAGGAAAAAAAATGTTACGATGAAAAAAAATAAAAAAAGTGAAAAATAAAGTATCCCCGGACTATTTTCAATATATTTCTTTAATTTGGAAAGCGGGGGAGCCTTTATTGAAAATTTCTGTTTTAATATTTCTTTGCCTTCTCCTACAAGATAATATCCTGTATGTTTTTTGTTCGTCTTCGCTAAGTCAAGGCACATCTGAGTTATGATGGTTTCGTTTATTTTACCAATCCGTGATATTGTTTCGATTGTGTTCCGATAGCTATCTTTCGTTGCTTTATCCATTTTCGAATAATTTCCGGTTGGATCATTTTTAAAAATATTGTCTACATTATTTATCCTCTCGAAAAAGGGATGCCACTCCATCTTTGTAATTATTCTCAACCCATTCACGATGTTTGAAATGGCGATCTGGTTTTTTGCTTGTTCAATATGTTCTTTTTGAAATATTTTCTGCAAATCAGTTTCAGTTAGTTTTGTCATTTTACTAAAGAGATTTGAAATCTCTTGCAGTGAAGAATCCTGATCTTTCAGTTTTGTTATGAGTTCTACTATATATGTAGGTCCTAAGTGAGATTTTTTGGATAATTCTTTCTCTAAATATGAATTTATTTCTTTTTCATAAATGTCTTTTGAGGTTATTTCAAAGATACATTCCGCTGTGTGATCTGCAGCTCTTGTTTCCTCTGCCCTTATTAAAGCCCTTTTGAGCTCATTCACAAGTTCCTCGAGCAAACTAATCCTAAGGCAAATTGGAATTGCCCAAATTTCACCTATGGTAAGATCACTTTCTTCCTGTCTTTTTTTTATGCTTTCCTCAAGATCATTGAGATCTATCTTTCCATTAAAAAAGTGAACGTGTTTTTTAGCGATAATATAAATACGCGGATAACCTTTTTCTTTACCCTCTACTATTTGGGGGAGTTGATTGCAAAACTTTTGGGGAAAATCTCTCTTTAAAATGCTTAGTTGTTCTTCGATGATATAGAGATTATCAAGGAACCAATGGAATGAATGGTTTTGATATCCCTGTAAATGACCTGAACTTAATTTTATTTTTAAATCGGATAGTGATTCTGTTATTGAATATATTTTTCTTTTTATAATTAATTTTGATTTCTGCTCGGGAAAATAATTAAGGACATATTTTTCTTCCTCATTTTCAAATGATTCGGAGATCTTTTGCATATTCTTGCACCTTCTTGGGTAAGTTTTCCCCAAACTGCTAGTTCATAGACCATTTAAATTGGTCGATTTGATGATTAAGCAGCTTTAATGCCAAGATTTTTTGCGTTTAGTCTTTTATAGGTTAAATGGGTAACTCAGCCCAAGGATCACAGCGAAGTCGTTTGCTTTTTCTTTGTTAATGATATCGTCTTGAACACTGTATTCGTAACGATTGGTCCAGTTAATCGCAAGCTCTATAGTGAGATCATTATTTAAGTTTTTCCGATTCGTGAAATAGATGTCTATATAGTCAGGATTTCCCGCACCAGTAGTCGTTTGAGCATCGCCTCTTGTTTTAATTTTGCCTTTTGGATTATCAAAAGAATTGTATCCTATGAAAATTGTCCCCCCAAGGCTTTTTGTATAATTCCATTCATGCCCTAGCCTGATGTATCGATAGGCCCCTTCGTAACCAAAATAATCATCCATAAAGGATAATTCTAGAATAAACCTTGAAATGTTTAAGTAGAGATTAATTTCATCTGATTCAAAGACCTGAGCACCTGGAAAAAGAAAACGATTATAGGAGAACTGTATCTCACTTGTTTGAAATTTCCATCTCTTCCCGAAGCCTAAATCTACTTCTTGAGTGACTTGTGAGTTTTTACCCATAGCTTCATCACTAAATTCGGCATTCGAGGCAAATCCTGAGATAAAAAAACCTGACTTCGTTTCACTGTCAGCGGTGAGTTGAATCACGGGCCTATTTTCACTAAAAGTTGTCCCTCTCCAAATAAAATTTGAATACGTACTTATTTCTGTTTCCACATGAGCATATGATTCAAAGCTTAAAAAGATGATGAAAGGCAAAATTTTTATTAAAAACATTCTTCAATAATGCCCTAAAAGAATTATAGTGTTAATATTATTTATGGATTGGAGACAATATCCCCACGCAACTTGCTGGCCCGATTGTTGGTGTGAGGCACCTAGACTAGGGGCGTTTATATTAGAACCAGTAAATTCTTGGACAAATTTGGCATTTGTTTTCGCTGGAATTTACTTCATCCTGACTTCAAGAAATAATCTTTCGCAGACAAATTATCTTACAACTCACCAGCGCTATCCTAGAACCTATGGTGGCGCCTTAATTTTTCTAGGTCTAGGTTCTTTTTTTTATCATGCAAGCCAAACATTCGTTGGGCAATGGTTTGATGTTTTTGGAATGTATCTTGTTTCTGTCTATTTTGTCGTTTACAACTTTTTAAGGCTTGGGGTTCTCAAAGAATATTTTTTTTTAAAAACTTATTTTCTTGCTTGTGTTGCACTTGGTCTGATTATCATTTTCTTTCCTGATTTGAGACGTTGGCTTTTTGGGGCTTCGATTGTTCTCATCCTCTTTCAGCTTTTTTATATTAATCGTTTAAGACCTAGAAAATTGGATGTGATTTATCTTTTCATTTCAATACTGTCTTATGCCACGGGGCAGATTTTTTGGTTGCTTGATAAATATAAAATATGGTGCTGGCCTCATGGTTTAATTAATGGCCATGGACTTTGGCACATATTCACAGGCATCTCTGCAGTCAGTATTTTTTTCTACTTCAAATCAGAGGAAGCTATTTCAATTGAAAATCATTCTGGTACTTAGGATCAATGTTTTGACCATCACGATCAAATAACCAGGGAAGGGCTATATTTCTTGGTACCTTTATAATCTCTGGCTTGAGGTAGGTTCCGGCAATTTTATCAATGATCGTAGATGTTACTCCGTGATTCTTTTTAGGGTTCTGGAAATGGTGTGAGAAATGATGTTTTCTTAGTCGAAGCCCTAGATTGGTTTTCGGTGCTTTGGCATGAAAGCTCCAATGAACCCATTCGTAAGTGGAAAACATGCCCATAAAGCCGAGTGTGAAGGCGAGTCCAGCACCCCATGAATTAAGGATTAAAGTTATTAATGTTAAGGTGACTAAACAAACAGGGAGTGCGGCAATAATTTTGTAACTCAGGGGAGCAAAGTAATTTGTTTCTGCATGATGCCTAGTATGTTCTTTTTTGAATAAGGTGTTAATTTTTAGAACATGACCAAGAAATCGATGAAGTAAATATTCAAGGACAGGCCAGGTAAGGATTCCCATAAAGCTTAAGAGGATATATTTCACATTTTACTCCTGTATTGAAATTATACTCCTTTCCTGCTCCGAGATCGTTATACAATGTTAATTTTTATTTTCTTAACCTATTAAATCTATATGTTGAGTTTTGAATTTTCCCTTTTCCCTTATAACCAGTACCGGTAAAAGTATTGTTATGATGATTAAATTTTGAATAGATATACTCTTTGAGGTAATTTTTAAGATTTTTTTTCATGGCTTGCTCCTTTCCTTCATTATTGATTCTTCATAATCGACATCTTTTTTTCAACTTAAATAATTCAAAAGATGGATGCTGATTTATATCAATTGAGTGTCACTCATTGGTCATTTTATTTATTTTCTTTCCAAGTAAATTATCTCCTGTGAAATAAAAAACAGGAGGTCACTATGTCTTTATTTTTTAATGAACCGACACCACTTTTGGGCCAAAATCCGTTCCCTCAATGGCAGAGAGAGATTAATGATTTATTTTCTCGTTTTAATAGAGATTTTGAAAATAATCGTTTGTTTCAATCAACACTCACCCCTGAAGTTGAGCTGTTGGAATCAGAAAAATCTTATCAGGTCATGGTAGAGATCCCAGGAGTCAGTGATGCTGATCTTAAAGTTTCACTAAAAGATAATAAACTTATTGTTGAAGGTGTGAGAAAGCAGCCTGACCATGCAAAAAACTTTCAAGTTTGTAGTACTGAGATGAATTATGGGGATATTTATAGGGAAGTACTTTTAGGAGAGGAAGTAAATGCTAATACGATTAAGGCGACTTGCCATGATGGTATTCTGAATATTACGCTGGATAAATTAGAGCCTAGTCTTCATCAGGTGAAAAGAATTCCTATCCAAAAGTCATAATGATCTTTGTGGGTAGCCTTTTTGGGCTACCCACTTATTCTTTTTGTGAGGTCCCTATGTTAAGCCAACCATCGATTCTTGTTATTGATGATTTTACTGATTATTCGCTGAATGCACTGATCTTCGCTGATGATCTAAGGATAAAGACAAAAGGTCTTATGACAGTTGCTACGCCAATATATACTTTCGTTGAAGATCCAATTCATGATTCAGATCTAGAAAATAAGATGAAAGAGCGTCTTGAAAAAGAACATATTATTGCCAAATGTGAAATTATCGAGGGTGATTTTTTTAAAAACCTCAATAACTTGATTAAGACGTTGGAAGTTGATCTTCTTATTCTGGGTGAAAGTATGATTCATCCTTTTCTTGGTATAAAGGACTTTAACGCTACTAAGATTGTTAATAAAATAGATATACCTGTTTTAATTATCAGGAAGTCAGGTCCTGTTGAAAGGGTTGATGTCCTTGTTGATCCTCGTTATTCCATGGAGAAGTTAATTAATCTCGGTGAAGAATTTTCTTCACTCCTTTCAATTGATCTAGGCATTGTTTCTATTTGGAAGGAGTCCGAATTGTCGGAAAAATTCGGATCTAGGATGGGTTATCCCTATGTCTCAACTGACTTATCGGTTGACCAGCGCACTGCTTTCCTTGATAAGCTAAAGACAATTATTAAACATCGAACGACTGAATTTTCTCAAGCGGATGTTCATGTCGCTTTACCCATTTACCTCAAAGATGTTTCGGAACAGCTTATATCGATAGTCAGCGAAGATCGGGCAAATATGATTATTTTGCAGAAGCATGATCATATGACCCTTGAAAATATTTTTTCACGTTCTCCCATCTCTCAGCTCATTAAGAAGTTTGAGGGAAATATTCTTGTTTGTCCTTCCTAAGGAGGTCTATTTATGGGTAGTAATTTTCATTATAGTGATCGTAAGCATGCAGGCCAAGTTTTAGGTGAGATTATTGCTGAAAAAAAAATTGAACGGCCTATACTACTGGCCTTGCCGCGAGGCGGAGTCCCTTTGGCTAAAGAAATCTCCCAGATTCTTCACATCCCCTTTGATGTTCTGATTGTCCGAAAGATTGGTGCTCCCTACAGCCCTGAATATGGGATTGGTGCTCTTTCTGAGGACCTTATCCCCTTGATGCAGGCGGGTGAATTTGTCCCCTTAGAACATCTCGATGATGATGTTTTAGATATAATTTCTGACGAGAAAAAAGAATTAAAACGCAGAATAAGACTTTACCGAGGTGATAGAAAGTTGCCAGAAATAAAAAATAGAAATGTTGTTTTAATTGATGACGGACTCGCAACTGGTATCACTGCAGCAGCTGGTGCTCGGTATTTGAAGCAACTTGGTGCTAAATCTATCTTTCTTGCTGTTCCAGTTGGGCCAAAACAAGTTCATGATTTTCTTTCAAAATATGTCGATGAGATTATTTGTCCTTATCGTCCACCAAGATTTAGTTCTGTAGGAGAGTGGTATAAAACTTTTGAACAAGTCAGTGATGATCAAGTTATTTTTGATTTAGATACAATTTATCCGAAACAACAAGTACGGGATTTATTAAAAGATGAAAGAGATACATTTTTTTGATCATGATCAAACTATTTACGGTCATCTTATAAGTCCTGTGGACCCTAAAGCTTGGGTTGTTTTTGCCCATGGCAGTGGAAGTTCTCGAAAAAGTCGTCGTAATAATTTTGTCGCTAGTGAGTTAGCTAAAAGAGGTTTTGGATGTTTACTCTTTGATCTCTTGACTGAGGATGAGGACAAAAGTTACGAAAATCGATTTGATATAGATCTATTGACTCATAGACTTCTCTTGGCCACAGCATGGCTCAGGAATTCAGAATTTTATCATACAGTACCAATAGCATTTTTTGGGGCCAGTACTGGTTCAGCTTGTGCCCTTCTTGCTGCTAGTAAAATTCAAGACTCTATTCCTCTTTATGCACTTATTTCACGTGGCGGACGACCTGATCTGGCGGGCGAGGAGAATTTAAAAAAAGTAAATATACCGGTTCTCTTAATTGTTGGGTCTAAAGATGAAGAGGTGATGCAGTTAAATGAAAAGGCCTGTGAGTCCTTAAATAACGCTCAACTCGTCCCAATTCCCGGTGCTCACCATCTCTTCGAGGAACTTGGTGCCTTGGAAAAGGTCACTGGAATTGTCGGGGATTGGTTGGTGGAACATTTACCTCATACTTGATAGAGGACAGTGGCCAATTCTGGGCTTTTGGGTCTAGAATTTTCAAATGATGTATCCTCCTCCAGAATCTCAAAGTCTCAAAACTCTTTTACCAGAGACACCTATTTTATTGATGGGGTCAGGACCGGTTCCAGTCCCTCAAGAGGTGGCGATGGCAAGTTCGATTGTCATTAGTCACCTGGGTGAGACGATGAAAAAAATTGTCGCCAGAGTCCAGCTTATGGCCCAGTATGTTTTTCAAACCAAAACTACAAAAATTTTTGGTATCTCAGGTCCCTCATCTGCTGGTATGGAAATGGCCGTAGGATCACTGTTGTGGCCAGGAAGAAAAATTTTGGTTTTAAACCTCGGTACTTTCAGCGCACGGTTTGCGGAAATGGCCCGTGGCGTAGGTGCTGAGGTCAAAGAAATTTTACCCCAAGGCCTTGCTCCAATTTACCTAGAGCAAGTTCGTGAAGCTTTAGAAAAAGATTCATTTGATGTTTTAACCATTGTTCAGGGTGAGACTTCTTGTGGTGTTAAAAATATTCATCTCAAAGAAATTGTAGAACTTGCAAAAAGTCATGGAATCCTGACGATTGTAGATGCTGTTTGCACACTCTCAACGATGCCTTTACCTATGGATGAATGGGGGATTGACATTGTTTTTGTTGGTGGACAAAAAGGTCTCTCCGCGGTCCCTGGAATTTCATTAATTGCCATTTCTGAGAATACTTTTCAGTTTATTTCAAACCGAACTCAAGCTATGCCCCATTGGTGCCTTGATCCACGCAGGGCCTTCAAATTTTGGGGATTAGGCGAGTACCATTATACTGCACCAGTCACGGGTATCTTAGCACTCCATGAAGGTCTTAGGCTTATTTGTGAAGAGGGCCTAGAGGCCAGGTTTGAGCGGCATTTAAAATGTTCATCGGCCCTTCAAAATTCTCTTGAAGCGATGGGATTTTCTCTTTTTACTCCAGCAGAATTTAGGCTCAACTCTGTTGTAGCCATCAACAATCTCAGCAATGTGAATACGAAAGAGCTTATTTCACTTCTGATCAAGGAATGTCATGTTGAGATTTCGGGAGCATTTGGTCTCGATATTATAAGAGTAGGTCAAATGGGTGAGCAGAGCCGTTTTGAAAATATTGAAAGAGTTATAAGAGCGCTGGCCTTTGGTTATGGTCAATTTGGGCATAACCTAGACTTAGAAAGTGGCCTAAAAGTGTTAAACGTAAGTCGAGATTCTGGTAAAAAATGAATATGTCATCTTCATGGTTATTTCTTTTTCTGGCCTGGTTTGTTTCTTTGACAGCAACTTTAGGAAGTTTATTTTTTAGTGAGGTCTTAAACTATCCTCCCTGTGTTTTATGTTGGTATCAGCGAATTTTCATGTACCCGCTTGTTTTGATATTTCTCGTTGGACTTTTTCCCCTCCAGAGATCTGTGATTAAATTTTCTCTGCCTCTTGCTGGTATGGGGTGGGTCATTTCTGTTTATCATAATTTACTCTACTATAAAATTATCCCGGAAGCCTCTGGCCCATGTTTGAAAGGGATTTCATGCACGACAGTTTTTTTTAACTGGTTTGGATTCATAACGATTCCTCTCCTCTCATTTATTTCTTTCTCATTCATTTTGATTCTATTGTTTTTATGCAGAAGGAGTTTTCTTCTTGAAAAATAAATCTTTTATCCTGGTCATTTCTTCGGTATTTTTTCTTGTTGCACTTTTTATGATGGGGTCTTACTTAGTAAAAAAAGAACAGCATGATGAGGTTACTAAACAGGTTACTCAAAACAATGATCTTCTTCGTTCAGACTTGGCCATTCGTAAAGGAGCTAAGGATGCTCAAGTTGTGATTACAGAGTTTTTTGATCCTGAATGTGAAAGCTGCAGAGAGTTTCATCCGTACCTGCAAAGTTTTTTAAATGACTATGCCGGAAAAGTTCAATTAGTTTTAAGGTATGCTCCCTTTCATACAAATTCAGTCTTTGCGATCAAAATTCTTGAAGCTGCAAGAGAACAAAATCTTTATTGGGAAACACTTCAAATCCTCTATAAGTACCAACCGGATTGGGGAAGTCATGAAAACCCAAGACCAGAGCTTATCTGGACATATCTTGAGAGTTTAAATCTCAATATGGAAAAATTAAAAAAAGACATGGAATCTCCAAGAATCAAAAATCTTATTGAAAAAGATACTCACGCAGTTAAATTACTCGGCATAAAAGCGACACCGACTTTTTTTGTAAATGATAAAATGGTGTCTGAGTATGGGCCTAGTTTTCTGAGGGATGCAATTGAGGAGGCCTTGAAGAAGGTTTCGAATTAAGCTGGCCACAGGCCGCTAAGATTTGATCACCCTTAGTCGCTCTGATTAATGTTGGAATCCGATATTGATCTAATATACTTTTAAACTTTTCAACTTTTTCTAGTGCTGGCCTTTCATAGGGAGTATCAGGGAAAGGGTTAAAAGGGATAAGACTAATATAGGCCTTTCTTCCTTGAAGAAGTTTTCCCGTCAAGTGTGCATCTTCATCAGTATCATTAAAATTATTGATTAATAAATACTCATACGTCACAAATCTATTTTTCCCCTCTGGGATTGAGTCGACATACTTAAGAACTTCCTCAAGAGGATATTTCTTATTGATAGGTATAAGCTGATCTCTTTTTTCTTTGAGCGGTGAATGAAGGGAGAGCGCGATGTTAACCTTGGGCATCTCATCTTTCCATCGCTCTAGACCTGGAAGATAACCTGCTGTTGAAATAGTTATTTTTTGATCAGCGATTGAAAGACCATGCTGTGAGAGGAAAATTTGGCAGGCATTTTTAACAGCATCAAAATTATGGAGAGGTTCTCCCTGTCCCATGAAGACAATATTTAAGATTTTATCATCATCGGGTCGATTTTCTGAGAGCCATTTTTGGGCTTCCATAAATTGGCCTATAATTTCCTCAGTTCTTAAGTTGCGGGCCAGACCTTGGATACCTGTATGACAGAAAGAACACTTCATGGCACAGCCTACTTGCGATGATAAACAAATAGTGTACTTTCCGCTAAAGGGTATTAAGACTGTTTCGACTTTTTTTCCATCCTCTAGCACAAATAGGAATTTGACAGTTTTGTCATCTGAGGCTTGAGTTAGTTCAATTTTTGGTAATTTAAAATTAAAGTTCTCTTTGACGAAATGAATAGAGTCTTTGGCCAGATTTTGAAGGCATGGATCAGTCTTTCTTTTTTTGTAATGCCAATTAAAGAGCAACCCGGGGCCACTTGGGTGGAGACCATGAGTTAAGAAAAGAGATTCTAGCTCTTGCAAAGGATATTGATAAAAAGAAGGCTTCATACTGCCTTAGAATTAACATGATTAATCTTTAACTTGAAAGGAAAAAGTCACTTCTGTTTGAACAGAGTTGATAATCATGCAATTTTTGGTGGTTTTTTCCAAAAGGGCCAGGGCCCGTTCAGGTTGTTTTGTGCCAGTTAATTCAATCGAGATCCTGAACTCTTTCATCCATAAAGCAGGTTTTTGACCTTTGTCGACAATGAGATTTCCAGTTCCATTTATTTTATCAAATTCTAATCTTGATTTTTCTGCTACAAACTTAAAGGTCGCGATAAAACAATTGAGAAGGGCAAGTCCATACAAGTCCTCTGGAGAGTACCCAAGGCCTGGGCCTTCAAATTCTGGTGGAATACAAAGAGAAAGTTGTGGGTAGTTTTTTTGAACAGCACTAGCGTTCCAGTCTGTATTTATTCCAGATTGTGATGAGCTTTCTACGACAAATGTTTTATTCATGATCTTTCCTTTGGCCTAGCCATTTTTGTTGATAAATTCCATCTGGGTCATAGGCCTTGGCCTGACTTTTAGGATTAAAAAGACGATCCCTCGGATCTGCACCTACTCCAGAGGTATAGTTCCAATTACCCCAATTCTGGCAAGGATCGTAATCGATAAGATTTTTTTCAAACCAATTGGCACCCCAGGTCCAGTTGATGTTCATTGTTTTTGCAAGGTAGTTTGAAACGTTCTGCCTTCCACGATTAGACATCCACCCAGTAAGAAGAAGTTCCTTCATGTGAGCATCAATGAATGGTTCACCGGTCTCACCCATGGTCCATTTCTTAAAGGCAACTTCATCATTTTTAAAAACTTTATTTGGGTTTTGTTGAATACCATCGGCCAAGAATATTCTTGCTCCGTATTTTTTGGCGTAAAACTTAAAGTAATCGCGCCAAAGGAGTTCGTAAATTAACCAGTAGCACGACTTGTTTTCACCATGCTGTAATTCAAATTTTTTGACTTCATGGTAAATCTGTCGAGCTGAGATGGCACCTAGGGCCAGCCAAGGCGAAAATTTTGAAGAGTCATTTAAATTCATCATACCATTACGAGTATCGTTATAGTGAAGAATGCTCTGGGATTCCCAGATGAAAGCTTGAATTCTTTCTAGTCCCTTGGACTCCCCACCTTCAAACCATGGATGAATGGCTATTTCTCTCCAATCTATTTTTTCTTTAGGTATTTGAAGGGGAATAAGATCTGTTTTTTGTAATTCAACGAGGGGAGAAACTTTAAAAGTTGTGCCCAAAGTATTTTTAAATTCGGTAAAGATCTTAGGGAGCTGAGGTATACTAAAGGCCAGTTCAGTTTCCTTGATGAGGCTTGATTGATCAAACTCTTCAACTCTTAGGCCTAAGCCTTCGGCCAACTGTTTTATTTTTTGTTCCTCTCTTCGTTCATTAAAGGCATGTTCTTTTGAAAATAAAAGATGGGTAAGCTTTTGAACTTGTAAAAGTTCAGGCAGAAAATTTTCAAGACTGCGAGATGTGATATGAAGATTAAGGTTTGAGTTTTTTAAATTCTTTTCTAGATCATCGAGTGTCTGTTTTAAAAAACCTCTTCTGTGAGGACTCCATTCATGGAAGTCTGAAGGGAGACTATAGAGGATGAGCATCTCACCCCCCTGGTGACTGGCCCATTCCAAGACTTCGTTGTCCTGAGTCCTCAGATCATTTCGCATCCAATAAAGATATTTCATACCCTTTAGCCTATCAGTTTTAGACTACTGATTTCCTTGATAACTCTTAGACAAGAAGGGTTCTAAATCCGAGCTCGCTGGTAGGTTAATAAGTGTTCATTGAATGAACATGTAAGGAATTCTAAGTATACGAAATCTTGTTAGAAGTTTTAAGCTTAAATCAATGGATTGCTTTTTCAGTCAAGGAGTTAGACTTGAAATTCTTTTATTTGGCCATCATGGTCACCGCATTTTCTTATTCTGCTTTTGCCAACAAATTAATTTTTTCTGATTCATCAAAAATCTTTAGCAAGCAAGGCGCTGATGCCTTCAATCAGGCCAATGAGAATTTTAGACTAGGTCTCAAGTCACAAGATTTTATTTTGAAAGAAACGAAAAAAAGTCTTCTTGGTTCTCATTACTATTATCAACAGACTTATCTTGGGCATGAGGTTGAAGGAGCTGAACTTGTAGTGACTCTGAATTCAAGAGGTCATGTGAGCAAGATTTATAATAATACAGTTCTTATGAGGCCAATGTCGCAAAAATCTTTCATCCCTTTGATTTCTGAAGCGATGGCGCTTGATCTTGCCTGGAATCATCTCGGTGTTCAGGGGGAATTATTAGAGCAACCCAAAGCAGAACTTCTCTACAAAAACGGGCAAGGCTTAGTTTACAAAATTATTCTCAGCACATCCTCACCATTTGGTCATTACGCTCTTATGGTAGATGCAACATTAGGTACTGTTTTATCTGTTGAAGATGCTGCCTTACCTCGCATGAAGAGAGCAGAACCTGCTCTGAAAGTGCTTAATAAAAAATTACCATTGAAGTCATTTAGTGAAGCACTCACTCGCTTTGAAAAATCTCAAAAACCTTTTAATCTTTTTGAAAATGTGAGTTTTATATCTGGATCGGCGCAAGTTTTTGATCCAAATCCCGTAGTCACGCTCGGGCGCACGGATCTCCAAGATGATTCAGATGATAGTCTATTTACTCAAGCTTATAAGAATGAGCAATTGAATGAGATTAGTTTCGTGAATGGTGTCTACCATTTGCGTGGACCAAAAGTCACATTGATTGATTTTGAAAGTCCTGATGTTGCACCTGCGACTTCAGCTGATGGAAGCTGGCTTTATGAAAGATCACAAGATCAATTTAATGATGTCATGACTTATCTTCATATTGACCGCAGTGTACGTTATTTAGAGTCATTAGGATTTACTGGGCAGCATGCGATTTTTTCAAAAAGTTTAGAGATTGATGCCAATGGTGTTGATGGAGCAGACAATTCTCACTACATTCCTTCTTCACGTCGCCTGGCCTTCGGTCATGGTTGTGTCGATGACAATGAAGATGCAGACGTGATTCTTCACGAGCTTGGACATGCGATTCAGCATCATATCAATCCTTCATGGTATGGTGGTGATACGGGTGCCATGGGTGAAGGTTTTGGCGATTATTGGGCAGCTTCTTATAGTGTGACGACAGAAAATGGACTTAATACTGAGGTGAATTGGGTTTTCAAATGGGATGGCCATAATGATTGCTGGCCTGGTAGAAAACTAAATGCCTATTCACCAACTTATAATCGTAGAAGAACTTATGCTGCTCATGCCCCAGTTGATGGAGGAATATCTGATGAGCTCTGGTCCACTCCTATCTTCCAAGCTTTTCTAGAAATGTATAAAAATGGTGTTCCTCGTCAGGATATTGATAAGATTATCTTGGAAGCTCATTTTGGATTAGGCTCAGGAGTTAAAATGCCAGATATGGCCAGCTCAATTGTGAAGACCGCCAAAGAACTTTTTCCTGATAAAGATTACGATGAAGTTTATTTAAGACATTTTAAAAAGATGAAAATTCTTTAAAAAAAAGGCTCCCTAGGGAGCCTTTTTTAATGACCATTTTTCTTATTATAGAGAATTGACGACCAAAGAGACATTCCAATCAGAATGGCCCCAATCAGCCCAGTGATGACTTCTGGAATGTGGTGAATCGTTCCCCAAAACATAATCACAGCAAGGGAGCCGATCGCATAGAAAGCGCCATGCTCCAGATATCTGTATTCGGCGAGAGTTCCTTTATCCACGAGCATGATCGTCAGGCTTCGAACAAACATCGCACCGACACCAAGACCGATCATAATGATGAAAAGATTATTAGTGACAGCAAAGGCACCTACGACTCCATCGAATGAAAACGAGGCATCTAGAACTTCAAGGTAAAGGAACATTCCCATGCTCGCCTTATTGAGGTCTAATTCTTGAGTCTCATCTGGTGATTGAAGGAAAGCCCCAATCCCATCCACAGCGACATAAGTGACAACTCCCCAAATCCCAGAAACGAGGAAACTCATTTTTTCATGTTCTGCTTGGTATAATGAGAAACCATAAATGATCGCCAGGGTGATCGCTATTTCAACAGCATCCATTCTGCCAAGTTTAGAGATTGGTTTTTCAATAATAGAAACCCAATGAACATCTTTTTCTTCTTCAAAAAAATACTTAAGGGCCACGAGCATAAGGAAGGCTCCACCATAAGCAGCAATACTGACATGGGCAGAAAGCATGATCTTGGCATATTCATCTGGCTTCTTAGCGGCCATAACGAGAGCATCAATCGGATTAATACCGGCCATGACTCCAACGAGGAGAAGAGGGAAAACAAGTCGCATTCCAAAGACCGCGATCGCAATACCCCATGTTAAAAAGCGGTGTTGCCAAAGGGGAGTCATCTTTTTCAAAACAATCGCATTCACCACAGCGTTATCAAATGAAAGTGAAATTTCAAGAACACTTAAAACAGTGGCTAGAAAAAGGGCCGAGAAACCACCGGCCATAGTTCCAGAGTAGTATTGGCCAACCCAGAAAGCACAAGCTCCACCCATCAGGGAGAGTAAAATAGATCCTTTAAAGTATTTCAACATAAGTTGCATAGCGTTATTCCTTTAAATTGAGGGATACGTCACATTAAGCTAATCCACTATTCAAAATCAATAGATTTCATGAATGTAGCTGTTTG
>Ga0315907_10003835_pt1 | contig 17326 bp, 13 predicted proteins | sample LakEriMetagenome_3_FD_203525 | JGI IMG/M metagenome (GOLD analysis project Ga0315907, IMG submission 203525) | Freshwater fungal communities from buoy surface, Lake Erie, Ohio, United States - Buoy 12 MA123 | ecosystem: Environmental > Aquatic > Freshwater > Lake > Lake biofilm | place: USA... | reverse complement strand
CTCATAAAAGTGAGAAAAACTAGGATGTATACCTATTGGCAATATTCCTCCTTTTATTACAATAAAAGAAAATAAGCTGCTGCAGCAGCGCAAGCAAGGTCACCGCCATCAGTATTGGCAATTTGGTGCTGAGCACTTGTGTACTTTCCTCGATAAATTTTCCCGTTTTCAAAAGTTGCAACCAGGTGTTGAGAACTAGAGTACTTTCCACTATAAATTTTATTTCCCTCTATGTTTCCGATTTGGTGCTGAGCACTTGTATACTTTCCTCGATAAATTTTATTTCCCTCTATGATTCCGATTTGGTGTTGAGAACTTGTGTACTTTCCTCGATAAATTTTCCCATTTTCAAAAGTTGCAACCAGGTGTTGAGAACTTGAATACTTCCCTGAAAAAATTCTCGATCCTCGTCCTGAAGATGAGAAAGAACCTGTAGAATAAGATGGGGATGAGGCAGCACTTTCTTCTTGCTCTTTAACCATTTTAATTGCAGTTTCTATAAGATCATCTGCTAACGAAACTATTTTTTTTTCAATTTCTTCAGGATTTACCTCTGATATGTCTAAAAATTGCTGATTTTTTCTAAGTGTACTTAACAGATACTTTTCCTTAAAATCTGCTGATATTTCATCATTTTCAATGATCTCCCAAAAAAGTTTTTCGTAGATAGCAAGAAAAAACTCTTTACCATTCGATGGTGTTTGGATCTCATTAAATTCCTCATATTCATCAGAAAGTTCGTCCTCTTGTTCTTTAACAGCTATATTTTTGGAAATTTGACGCTCATAAATACCTGGGAATAATTTTGATGCGAGAACTGTATTTAAAATGAATATTGATGTGCCATAAGCATACCATCCCCACAGCAATGACACTCTATCAGAGAAATAAAAACCGAAACCTCCAACAAGTATTGTTATAATGAAGATTCCGAACAAAAGAGGGATCAACTTTTTAACATTTATAAACGCCGAGACAAAAAAAAGTGGACCAGAAATTAAAACTAAGAATAAATGAGATGAATAGCGTTGCATAAGGCCAAAATCACTTATCAAAGTAAATGTTTTATCATTTAGTAGTGAAAATTCAACAGGTTCAAACTTCCACATTGGGAGAAATAGGCTTATGGACCAAGTTAACAAAACGAGAAGACTGTAGATTAACTTGTTTTTATATGGAATGGGAATTTTATTCGTCATATGTTAGTATTTCATGCAATAGGATAAGCTGTAATAAGAACAATAGTTCATGTGAGGTATTAATTATGTGACAATTAATACTTTTGTAAAAATAACATTTTTAAAGGACTTAAATCTATATGTATCCTGAACAATTATTGTGTGTTAGAGATTTATGAGCTCCACTAATCGCACATGTAAAGTATTCTATAAGGAGGTAATTGCCGCATCCGCGAATCCAAATAAATAACTACCTAAATTTGTTTTTTAACAATAAAATTCTATCCGTGATGTCACATCAACCCTATTAAATTAAAAACATAGCACGAAATGTTCCTTTGCCTGTGTTGGTCTCCGACTTACTAATCCCATTCTGAAAAAATCAATACTCACGTGAAATCGCTCATCTGCGATGAGTTTATTCCATGCCTTGAACATATCGCCATTCCATCGGATGTCATCCAATAGAAAAAGGGTTTGCTCATGTGTGTGGGGAATTATTTGGTCAAGGTAGCGGCGTAGTGCTTCCCCTTCATGATGGCCATCAATATAAACGAGGTCAAAGGTTTTGTTATTCAAAATGGATAAATAGTCGTTGAATGAACTTACTACCAAGTCCATTTTGCTGGGATTCGTAGCGAATTCATTCATGTTTTCACGTGCAATGGCCGCGATCTCTGGTGAACCTTCGATGCTTATTATTTCTGCCCCTTGATATCCAAGATGCATGGCCAAGGTTCCTCTGCCCAAGGAGCTTCCTAATTCAAGGATGCGTGTGGGTTCGAAGTGTTTACACAGGCGGTAGAGTAGGGAGCCATAGCGTTTACCGGAGCTGCTGGTAGCATGAATTTGCTTGATGGAACGTTGATTAGAAAGGATTTTTGACCCCGCACCTAAATCGGTTATGTTTAAGATCCGTTCGTCCTTACGCTGTTTCAGATCGAAGGCATTTAAAATGTTTTTGTGGTCCTTTGGCAGGTTTATTCGCAGGCCTTCATCTGCCAATCCGTACACAAAGGGAGAATGAATTCCTTGCCGTTTTTTGGCGTGTAGCTGATATTTTATACCTTCGAGGATTAGATTCACACTGCAAAGTAAAACTATTTATCTCGGATGGAGAAGGATATTCTAGAAGCGATTGATATACAGCGTACCCGTTTGTTCTCCTCCTTGTCATCTCCAACCATTGTCTCTGCTTGTACGGCAGGGAATGGAATTCTTCAATTCACCCCGCAGGAAACCAGTGCATTCCGAAATAAATTTGTTCATTCAGAGGTCTCGGTTTCATACTTTATTCCCGCTTCTGGAGTTGGTTCACGCATGTTTGACTTTCTTCAGCAATTTTTGGGCACCATGGGCCATGAGCATGTGGATGAGGTTCGTTTGTTTTTAAGTAACATTGAGTCTTTTGCGTTTTTTCATGAGGTAAATGCGGATTGGAGAAAGGCGCTCAGCGATCCTTCGGTGGATTTATTAGCCTTGTGTGATTACCTACTTGGGTCACAAGGGTTGAATTTTTCCGGTACGCCTAAAGCCTTGTTTCCATTTCATCGGTTGTCGGGGCAGAATATTTCACCCTTTGATGGCCACCTTAGACAAGGATTAAATGCAGCGAAACCCATAGAGCGCTTTCATTTCACCGTGCAGCAAGAGCATTTAACTCAGGTGATTTCCCAACGCGAGTGCTTAAGAGATTCGTTCGTTGGTGAAATCGATTTTTCCACACAAGCATCAGATACAGATTCCTATGTGTTCGATGAGTTTATGCAACCCTTAACGAATCAGGCCAATGCTTATGTAAAACGCCCAGCTGGCCATGGAGCGATTCTCTCTAATTTAAATCAACTGTCTTCTGAAGTAGTTTGTATTAAAAACATTGATAATATTCAATGTCCTGCCTATGACGCCATCGTGAATGAAACATGGGAAATCTTGGGAGGGGTTTTGCTTACCTTGCGTGAGGCGCTCCAAAAAGCACATTCCGCCAACGCGTTAATGGAATTTACAGCACGCTGTGTGGAATTTCATTTGTTGGATGAAGCAACGATTGTCCATTCCTGGAAAGAACTTGAGTATATATTACATCGTCCCATGCGTGTTTGTGGAATGGTAAAGAATGAGGGTATGCCCGGTGGGGGTCCTTTTTGGGTTTCTCATGAAGGGAATAAAACAAAGCAAATTATAGAGAAGTCGCAGATTGACTCTGTTCACCTGGCTAAACTTACGGAAAGTTCGCATTTTAACCCGGTGATGATGGCTATCTCACCCTATGACTTAGCAGGAAATAAATTAGACCTAACCCAATATGTTCGAGAAGACCTGTCCATGGCAGTAAAAAAGAACCACTTGGGTAAAACGGTATACTATCTCGAAAAACCCGGGTTATGGAATGGCTCCATGTATCATTGGAATACGGTATTCGTTGAAATTCCTTCCAAGGTGTTTAGTCCAGTAAAAAATGTGATGGATTTATTACACCCATCACATCGTTGTTAAATTAACCTTCGTTAAATTCTTCAGACAGCCGCTTCGCGATTTTTCGATTTGAAAACCATTCCTTTATTGAATCCACCATGCTGTACATCATTGGAACGACAATGATGGTAAGGAACATGGAGGAGGTTAATCCACCGATTAATACCCAAGCCAGTCCATTTTTCCATTCTGCTCCTGAGCCTTTCCCTATGGCGATTGGAATCATCCCAAAAACCATGGCAATCGTTGTCATTAGAATGGGACGCATCCGTGTCCTTACCGCTTCCAATAGGGCTTCATGGGTCTTAACTCCTGTTGTTTTTAAGTGGTTGGTAAAGTCGACAATGAGTATGGCATTTTTCGCGACCAATCCTAAAAGCATTAACATACCAAGCATGGTAAAGATTCCCATGTTGGAGGCAGATAAACTCAAGGCAAGTATCGCTCCAATCAATGATACGAGAATCGAGAATAATACTACAAACGGATAGACAAAATTATCATACAAGACCACCATGATGAGGTACACTAGAATTACTCCAATGCCCATGGCTGTTCCAAGCGCTCCCATGGATTCTTTCTGACGTTTAACTTCACCTCCCCATTTCATGCGCACCTGATCGTTCAGTGGGTTATCTGCCAAATAGGAGTCAATGTCTTGAGCTACATTTCCCGCGGCTCTTCCAAGCACCCAACATCTGAGAGTAGTGTTATTTGCCCGATTTTTTCGCTCGAGGGTTCCGTTTCCATTTTCCATGGTAACGGTGGCAAACTCTTCCAAGCGGACCAATTTACCGTCGTTTGTTGTAAATGCCATAGATTCCACATCTTCAACACTTTTTCGGTCGTATTTATCTGCCATTACACGGATTCCGTATTCATTCCCGTCATCATCGAACTTCACATCGTCATTTCCGGTTAAGGCATTTTGTAATTGCATTCCAATGACAGCCACGGGAAGTCCGAGTTGTCCCATTTTATCGCGGTCTAATTCAATTCGGATTTCTGGTGTTACATCATCGGTGGAAATGTATGCATCTTTAGCTCCTTTGATGCTTTCCATGTATGTTTTTAGCCTTCGTGCTTCACTGAGAAGCAATTCATTGTCATCCGATGAAAGGAAAATTTCAATGGGTGCTTCTTCTGATTCTATCATTCCAATGTTCATGGCCCTAACTTCAAGTCCCGGATAAGTTTGTTCAATGTTCTCGCGGATTTTGGTCATGAACTTGATGGTCGGGTAGCGTTCTTGCATGCCGGGTTTCATCTTTATGGTAATCTCTGAGCGATATTCAGATCCAAAAGACAATGCCCCCATACCCGAACTTGGTCCACCAACATTGGAGAATACTACCGAATTCACTTCTTTCTGACTGTTAAGCATGTCTTCAATGGCTAGGGTTACCCGGTTATTTTCCTCGATGGTGGTACTTTTGTCAAATTTCAATTTAAGCATGAACTTCCCTTGGTCTCCTTGTGCCACAAATTCTTGTCCCACAATGCCTAAGGCCATCGTTCCGAAGCTTGCGATGAAAAGCACCAAGATGGATAGTCCCGTGATAATTTTGTGTCGAAGCGACCAATTTACCAGAGAAACATAGCCCTCGGTAAATCGGGAAAGGCGTGTTTCAAACCAATGTAAAAACCGATAGAAAATTCCTTTTTTCTCTTCCAATTTAACTTCTTTTGCCATGCGTGAAGCAAGCCACGGAGTAAGGGTAAAACAGACAAAGAGCGACATTAAGGTTGAAATCACAACCACAATAGAAAATTGCTCAAGGATGTCAGAAATAACCCCTTCAATGAACACGACAGGGGAGAATACTACCACATCCACGAGGGTAATTGCAAGTGCTGTAAAACCGATTTCATTCCGGCCATCTAAGGCTGCTTGTTTTCTGTTTTTACCCATTTGAAGGTGCCTGTAAATGTTTTCTAGGACCACGATGGAATCATCTACGAGAATTCCGATCACCAGCGACATAGCGAGTAAGGTCATTAGGTTGAGGGTGTACCCCAAGGCATACATAACAATAAACGTAGATACCAAGGAGGCCGGAATAGCGATTAAAACGATTAACGCGTTCCGCAGTGTATGTAAGAATAAAAGCATGACAATCGCAACCAATGCGATGGCCAACTCGAGGTCGTGAAGCACGGCATGAACAGATTCTAGGGTTACCGTGGAGGTGTCGGTTGCTACCGTAAATTCGATCCCTTCCTTCTTGTATTTATCTTCTAATTCCTCAATACGTTTTCGCGTAAGTTCTGACATTTCAACCGCGTTGGCATCGCTTTGCTTTTTTATTCGAAGTCCGATTCCTTCCTTCCCGTTTAAGCGGCACAAGGAGAGTTGGTCTGTAGAGCCATCGGCGACTTCTGCCACATCCGCCAAGCGAACTACGGATGTCCCGTTGGCGTATAAAATTAGGTTTTTGATTTCGTCAACCGATTTAAACTTACCAGAAAGACGAACCGTCATTTGCTCTTCGGTACTTTTAACCTTACCCGTAGGAAACTCAACATTGGATGATGCAATCGCTTGGTTTACATTGGAGAGGGATAACCCGTAAGACTTTAATTTTTCTTTGTCTACATTTACTCGGATTTCCCGTTTTTCTCCGCCAATCACCTGAACTTCCGCTACGCCTTTTACCTGTTTGATTTGCGGAAGAATTTGATCATCCATCAAGGTCATGAATTCCTTTCCGCCCATATTTTTTGCCGTAGCAATAACTTGTAATACAGGAGTGGCATTCGGCTCAATTTTCGCTAATACGGGCCTTGTAGAATTATCGGGTAGGACCGATTCAATGGTGTTGATTTTGCGCTGCGCCTCTTGCAAAGCCAAGTTGATGTCTACTCCGTCTTTGAATTCAAGAAGTACAATCGAGGCATTTTCTAGAGAAAAGGTCGTTACCTCTGACAGGTTTTCAATACCACTAAGTCCATCCTCGAGGGGTTTAGATACTTGAGATTCAACCGTGGCTGGAGAAGCTCCTGGATAGGTGGTGGTTACCGTGAGCACAGGAGGAGAGAAGTCGGGCATTAACTCATAGCTCAACTGCTGATAACTTAACATTCCTCCCCCAATCAGAATCGTGAATATTACGATAATGAAGGAAGGTCTTTTGATCGATAATTCGGTAAGTGTCATGTTATTGAGCTATTTTAACGTTCTTATTGTCTCTGAGATTGATTTGACCACGAACCACAATTTTGTCTTGTGCGCTCAAGCCGCTGCGTACCTCGATCACGTCTCCTTCGGAAAGTCCAATAGCGAATGACACGAGTTTAGCTTTTCCATTTCGAACCACATACACTTGAGGGTTTTTGAGGGATCCAACGATAGCTTTTCTAGGAATGGAAAGGTTGTTTACGCTGTAATCGCTTTGAATAATTGCAGATCCATACATTCCGGCTCGAAGGGACTTGTTTGCATTGTTTACAATAATTTGAACTTTAAAGTTGTGTGATTTATCCGCCTGCACAGCAATGTTGGCAATTTTTCCGCTAAGCGTGGAACTGGTTTGGTCACTGCTAATGCTTATCGCTTGATTCAATTTGAATTTTTGGATATCCCGTTCTGGAATATTCACCGTAAGTTTCAGTTTTGAAATATCGGTGATTTCAACCACCGGAGATCCTGCACCAATGACCGATCCTAAATCAATTAATTTTTTTGTAATTACCCCTGCAAACGGTGCTTTTATGACGGTGGCTCTCAACTGTTTTTCCAGTTGTTTTTTCTGAATTTTTGCTGCTTTTATTCCCAGTTTGGCTTTTTCCGCTTGTACTGCTGGAGCCGCATTCTGATTAGAGAGGGTGGTGTAGCGATCGTCGTCTTTTTCTTGACCTTCAATGCTAACCTCTATATTTTCGATTTGCAGTTTGATCATTTCGTCATCCAATTTTGCAATAACACTTCCTTGACCTACCTGGTCACCTTCTGAAACATTCATGGAAATTACGCGCCCGTTGCCTTCTGCACCAATTAAATTCTGACGAAAGGGCTCAAAGGTTCCGAGGTAGGAAAACTCGTCTTCAAAGGTGTGCATGGAAGGGTTTTCTACTTCCACCAAGACTGGCGCGTCAATGTTGGGAATGTAAATTTTTTCTTCTACTGATTTCTTGTTTGACATCAATTTAACTACAATGAATGCAATTAAAACGAGTGCAATTCCAATTCCTGCGAGGATGCTTTTGTTAATTTTCATGGGTACTTATTTGAGTTGACTTATAGATTTTAAATAACTTAATTCGGCTTGACGCAACGAAAGGTATGCGCCAACCAAGCTCGATTGGGCTTGTTGAAGTCCATTATCGGCTTGAAGCAGTTCGTTGGTACTGATGGTGCCTGCTTTGAACTGCGCTTTTGCCGCATCATAGACGCGTTCGGATAACCTTAACTGTTCCTTATTCATCTCCAAATTAGCGGTTTGTAATTCCGCCTCACGTTTCGCGTTGGCTGTGGCTAAATTCAATTGCTGTGTGGCCAACAATTCTTGATTTTGGATTTTCTCTTTGGTGTAGGCGTTCACTTTGAGCTTGTTCTTTTTTTCAAATCCGTCGAAAAGGGTCCAGTCCAAGCGGAGCCCAAGAAAGGCGGAAGGAATGCCCGTTCTGAAATCGTCTTCGGGTTTCATGTTGTAATTGTAATTGTAGGCGCCATAAAACGACAGCGTAGGCAAGTAGGCCATGTAGGTGCCTTTGCGTTCTTCAATGTTCATTTGCTTTTGCAGCTGAATTAATTCAAGTTCAGGGCGAAGCGCATTCGTTTGCTCTATGATGGTGGGATTAGAAATAATTTCATCGCTGGCAATGGTTAGTGTAGTACCTTCAGGGAATCCAACCAAGATGGAAAGCAGTTGAATTAATTGTAAGCGAGTGTTTTCAAGTTTAATGATGCCATTGGTTATGCTATTTCGGTTAATTTTTAGTTTGTCAACTTCTGTAGGGATGATTAAGCCTTGCTGCTGCATCAATTCCATGTTACGGATGAGCTCATCCATATTTTTTTCGTTTTTCTGAAGGTAAGCCAATTGTTGGTTGATGGCTTGCAACCCGAAAAAGGTATTTGATACTTGATAGTGAACCTCTTGGAATGCCATTTTCTCCTGTACCGCAACAATTTGTGCATTTATCGCTAAGGCATTTAACCCATAATTTAATTGTGGGTTGAAAATAAATTGGGTGAGTTGCACGGTATTACTCAGGTTGATGGGAACACCAAATTGTACCTCAGCAAAGGTGCCCGGAGGCCCCCCGAAAAAATCAGCTGGGACGATTTGTCCGGGTATAATCGCATTGTATCGGTAATCACCGTTCGCGGTTATTTTGGGGTATTGGCTCGCCAGGAAGGCCTTGCGTTGATTGATGTTGGAGTTAACATCGAGTCTGGCATTTTTCAGGGTAAGGTTCGCTGTATCCGCCATTTTTAATAGGTCAGCCAGGGAATACACCTGTGCGCTAGCCCAAGTAGAAAGAAATAAGAAGAGAAACAGGACGGCTTTATTCATGAGGAGTAATTTGATCGTTTGGGAAAAGATACCCAAGCACCATGGCTACTGCATGGTCTTTGTGGGCGATGAGGTGTGCTTTGTAGGTTTCAGTACTTACCCCATGAACCACTTTCATGAGGGGTTGTGCCATAAACGGATATTGGCAATTAGACATAATCAGTAAGGTAATTTGTACCATATCCATCTGTCGCATGTCCCCTTGTTCTTGAAGTTTTTTGGCTTCATCAAAAACACCTGATTCATTGACCATCTGCAATACGGGAATAATGCCGTGAATCGCTTCTGGATTTCTAGCCAATTCATTCAATACAAAATTTGGGATATCCGGGTGTTTTCCTAAGAATTCGAATTCGCGTTCAATGAGAATTTTTATTTTTTCTCGAATGGGTAGGTCAGAGCTGAATACCTGGACCATAGATTTCAAAAAATCCTGCATCACCGATTCAAAAATTAGAGCAAATAATTTACTTTTTGAACGGAAATAGTAATTCACCAAGGCTACATTCATCCCTGCTTCACGCGCAATTTCTCGTGAGGTGCAGTTGGCGGAGCCTTTTTGAATAAAGACACTTAGCGCTGCCTGTTTAATTTTTTCTTCTGCGGATTGGTTCATCGTTGCATTTCGCGGTGCAAAGTTAAACACTTATATTAAACAGTTGTTTAAAACGAATGTGAAAAAATTTTAAATTCTTTGGAAGTATTTTAAAATAAACGCTGTGCTAGTTGATTTTCTGACTCTTGTCAGTCATCATTGCTTGGATTTGACGCATCGTGCTTTCCATGCCTTGCGGGCTGCCGTCTAGGAATATTGTATTTCCTTTACCGTATTCTGCAAAGTTTTTAATGGCTTCGGTCCACATGGAAAACAAGATCACATTGGTATCTAGATTGGCTTGCTGCATTTGTTCTGCTGCTTCGGTCATACCCTTTGCCACTTCTTGACGGAACAAGGCAACTCCTTGTCCGCGGAGCATGGCTGCTTCTTTTTCTGCCATTGCCGCAATTTTTATTGCATTTCCTTCTGCCTCAGCGGCCTTTGTTTTGGTGATGAGTAGCGCCTGACCTTCATTCTCCGCTGCTGCCTTGAGGTTATTGGATGCAACCACCTTGCTCATGCTTTCCATAATGGCCGCATCAAAGGTGATGTCATTGATTTGTAAGTCTATCAGGTGATAACCCCACGTTTCCAAGGTTTGGTCAATTTGACCTTTAACGCTATCCACCAATTCATGACGAAGCCCAAGGATTTCGGCTTGTTTTTGACTTGCGACATACGAACGTATAGATCCTTCAATCGTTCGAATGAGCGCTTGCATTAAGTCTTTGTTGCTAATAAACTTGAAGGCAACTTTTTTGATGGTTTCTTCTTGCTCATCCATGACCGAATATAAAAGCATGCTCTTAAAATATACATTGGCTTGATCAATGGTAACCGCTTGAAATTCCATTTCAATGCTTTGATTTTGAGAAGAAATGCGCTTATACACTTTTTCGATAAACGGAATTTTTAAGCGTAAACCCGGAGCTGCAGTTCGTTTATATTTCCCAAAGAGGGTAATAACAACAATGGTACCTTGGTTTACAGTGTATAGGCCGCTGAGAATAATAACCAGTATTCCTCCTAAGATGTAATAAATAGGCATAATAATTAGTTTTTTAATGTGGTTTTTGCTTTTGCACAGTTGCATCCACTGGAGGATTTACATGCAAAAAGACTCACCGAAAGTAGGCAAATTATTGCTATATATTTCATGTTAATAAGGTTTTTGTCCCATGTAATTTCCGGGAGGGTCATAATTGCAAACGAAGAAAAAGGCTCCTGACTTACTGGTTGCGCAGCCACAGCCTACTTGGGTAGTGTTTTTCCATATGACTTGGGTATAATGCCCTGCTTTCGCCCAATCATTTCCGATGGGTTTGTATTTGAAATAAACTTTCTCTTCATTCCACATTGCAACGCCTTCGGAAATATCATCTGGCATGTCGGAAATCCATGAAATATTTTCACCATAATTGTCTCTACTTCGGTGATGTATGCTGTTATCTTCTTCTGCCAGTTGAAGCGCCCATTCTTCGGCGTAGGCAGCAATTTCCTCATTCCATGTAAGGTTGGGGATATTCAATAATTTTCGTTCCTTATTGTGTTCAATAAGAATCCTGCGTTGAATGGCCGAATCAATGGTAACCGTATTCTGAGCATAAAGGCTCGTGATTACCGTAAAAGTAAGAAGGAGGAGTACGCTTTTCATGGTTTAAAAATAATAAATGTTTTTTGGTATTTAGGGCCGATTGGGTAAATATCTTCATCTTTGCATCACGAAAATCGAGCCATGCATATCACTAGAATACTACTTTTCGTTTTTGTTACCTCTTCCATAGTGGCTCAGCGGAAATCGAACGCGTTTAACAAAGGTTCTTTTTATTTTTATTGGGGTTGGAATCGATCTTTTTATTCGCCTTCAACAATCCACTTCAGCGGTAACACCTATGATTTTCAATTGTATGATGTGGTCGCCGTTGACCGCCAATCTCCCTTTTCAGCTGACCTTTACTTGAATCCAAAAAGAATGACCATTCCGCAGTACAATGCAAGAATAGGGTATTATTTTAAGCATAATTTGCAAATTTCGTTAGGTGTTGACCACATGAAATACGTGATGTTGCACGACCAACCCAGCACGATTAATGGGTATATCTATAATAGTAATACTTCGTATGATGGAGTTTATGTCAATGAACCGATTACAATTGCCCAGGATTTTTTGAAATTTGAACATACGGATGGCTTGAATTATATCAATGCCGAACTTCGAAAGTCTATGCGAGTGTTCGGAGTGAAACATGTTCAATCCACGTTTTTATTCGGCGGAGGGGTAGGGATGCTCTTACCCAAAACGAATACTACTTTGTTGGCAAATTCACGGTATGATGCCTTTCATTTGGCGGGATATGGGGTAAATGGCGTAATGTCTTTGCAACTTAATTTTTTCAAGTACTTCTTTGTTCAGGGAGAGGCAAAAATGGGATTCATTCATATGCCTGATATTCGGACTACCATGAACGCAGGCGATCGCGCATCACAGATGTTTTTGTATAACCAATTCAATATTAATTTTGGGGTACAGTTCTCGCTCATTAAATACAGTGAGGCGAAGATTCCGAAATTACCTACGGATTAAACTTACTGCAACCAAGAACCACCCACAGAGATTACATTTGAAAGGCTGAGATATTGCTCGTAGGTTTCTGCTTTGATCCCTCCGGTTAGGCAAAACTTTACCTGTGGGAATACTTGTCCGTAGGTTTTAAGGGCGTCTACACGTTTGAGTAGTGATATAGGGCTCTTTTTTATGAAACTTGATAATTTAGATACTTTCACTAATTTTACTTGTAAAAATTCAAAATTTAAGACCGTAAACTATGAAGAATATAAGATTAATTATTTTGACTTTAATAATGGTTCAAATGAATTCCTATTTAGCTCAAAATGACAATAATGTTTATTTATTGGGCCAAACGGAGGATGGAACTAAATATGCGATGCAGGGTAGTTGGGTTAGAGGTGTGGAAGGCGAAATTTATCTTAAAAATTATTGTATTTCTCGAATTCCCGGGAAATTTGCGTATGATACAACCCGATGGGAAAAATGCAATGACTATATGAAAAGCGGAGGTGTTCTAGAATATGAAATTTTAAGAAAAAAATTTATTGATCCGAATGATTCAACAAAGCTTCTGAAATCAATGGTTAATGCAACAGAAGATTCAATTGTTTTCGTTCAAAAGGCTGTAATGGGTGTTAATATTGATGTTAATATTGATGTTAATAATAATATTCAAGCAGTTGGATATTTTTTTAACGACAAAACCGGACCTGGCGTAGTCGAATTAATATCTTTGTCCAAGTCATTTACAAAAAATAACGAGTATGTTTTGAATGAGCCTCAAAATGAGATACAAGAAATCAAATATACACCCTATCTATCCCTGTCAACGGGAGAAGTGGAATATTACACAACTACTTCAACTTCTTTTTTTGAGCCGAATAATTTAGGATTAGTAAATGCCTTTTCAAAAAGTTTTAAAATAGTTTCTCAGAACGATGGTACAAAAAGCCTTGTTCCCATTGTAACTATAGGAAAACAATTATGGATGGCTGAAAATTTATTAACCGATGAGTTTGCAAACAAAGAGGTAATTCCTAAATATGAGGATTGGAATACTTGGTCGGCCTTGTCAACCAGTGCTTACTTTTTCCATGAAGGAAATAAGTACTACAATCAAGCAGCGCTGGTGGATAGTCGTAATGTTTGTCCTGTTGGATTTCATGTGCCGAATGAAACCGATTTAATTGAATTAGTCAAAACGATATCTCCAGACCAAAGAAATTATGTAATGCTGAATAAGAAAAATAAATTAACCTTTAACCTTAAATCCAACGACTTAAATTTAAATGGATTAATTAGTATCGATAGCAGTCCAAATGGAAACAAGAGTAAGAAATCTTATGATGAAATTTCTCAACCAACCAATGAGTATCTACTTGGATTAAATACAACAAACAACATTTTTTTGGGTAATACGAAGACTAAAAATAAGCAAACTGCTGTTTATCTACCATTCATTTATGGAACTTTGGACGCGAAACAGATAATTTGTCTGAATTATAATTTCTCTAATAACACGGGATCTGCAGGGGAATCAAATGTAAGAACACTACTTCCTTATTCAACGGTATCAAATGAAAACATAGTCTATTTTACTAGTGAAAGATATCGTAATATGGATAACTCAAGATATATTCCGAATATCGAAAATAAAATCGGATATGCCGTTAGATGTATAGCTGATAAATAAGAATTTCGTCGAGAATTTATGCACGTAATTTTGGGTTGGGGTTTTCCTTGTTCAGCACACCTGAGCTCATTATTCCTGATACACAGTTTCCAACTAACATATAGGTAATTCATTGGAAGTAAAGTTTCTTGAGTTAGATGAATTATTATTAATTTAATTACAAAAAAAGTAACATGAGAGTTTTAATTTTATGTTTGGTGCTTGTGAGCTTCCAAGCTTTTGGTCAAGTAAATTTAGGTAAAGTGTATTTTCGCCACCCGCAATATTTGCTGTCGTTCGATAGGGTGCTCTATCCAAATAAGTCTTTGACTTTGGAGAACATTCGCTTTACTCAATACATGAAAGGGGTAAAGGTGCTGGATCGAGAATTACCCGTTCGCAGCATGCTAACCGAAGGAGCGTATGAATATATTTTCTCCGATGTTTTGGAAATGGTTGATCCAGCAGAGCCATCTATTCACGTAGAAATGAGTATTTCTCTTAATCAGGAATTGGACATTTCAAGTGTATCCTGTCAAGTATATGTTTCTATCGCGCTAACGGGAGAGTCGGTTGATTTATCGACTATCTCAGGTAATTCGAACCTCATCAAACGCGCTAAAAACGACCAAGTGGAAGAGGTGCGTATTACCAATGAGATTGACGTCGAAACGAATGAATGGACGGTTAAAGAAGAGGTGTTATCCACCCGACCCTTGAACAAAAACGAAGTCGCAGATATGCACGGTAACATTTACAATACCGTTAAAATAGGGGATCAAGTATGGATGTCTGAAAACTTGAGGACAACGGCATTCAACGACGGTACCGTGCTAACAGTGTTGAACGAAAAACAGTGGGCTAATACCTCCGGTTCTGGGTTAGTTGAAGAAAATTCAGAAGGCAATTTCTACAACTTTTACACCCTGCTATCCGATAAAAATATATGTCCTCAGGGGTTTAGAGTGCCCGATGAATTCGATATTGAAACCTTATATAACGAAATCACCCCTTACGACGAGCAAATTAAAATCAGCAGTTCAGGCGTGGTTAAACGCAAGGTTTATGCTCCGTTATTAGCCCCCATTGTTATGCCGATTTCCGCGGCTGTTCACCTCTCCTGGTGGGGAATTGGCACCGGTTTATCAGCGGCTGCAATTGGTACAGCTGCCGTTTTGGATGCGGCGTATTTACTTCCGTGGACGGCCTTGGATCTCTTGGTGGTAGGTCCTATTGCAGGTTGGTCAACGAAAAATAAAAAAAGGAAACACGCCTACCGTCAAGCACTTACCAATTCGGAATACGTGGATACCTTAGGATATTCTTTGAAAATCAGTCGAAATGGCAAATGGTACAGAATGTCCATGATTCCTAAAGAAAAATGGGGAGAGTTTAAACTTGCTGAAGTCTCTGAGGATTCCACCACGGTCACGGAAATCAGCGACCCCCAGGTGCGGGCTCGCATGCAACGTGATGTTGCAGATGCTGAGTATCATACAACCTACAAAGCCTTTCCTACCTTGAATTTTGCACCTTTTCTGTCGGCCTTTTTGTTCGACGATTTATTGTACAGCATGTCGGAATTATTTTACGTGAAATTAATGGCATTTACCCCCTGGAGGGAGGTTACCCCTGAGGATTATCCCAATGCGAAATTTGTTACAAAAACTATGAACTTCAAATATCAACCTGTACTAACCCATCTTTTGGCACAGGGTGTGGATGCAGAGTTCGCGGATCTTTATCGTTTTGGCTTGAATTTTGGCAACACCATTGGAGTACCGCAGTCTAAGTCTAAGGTTTTTCGTGCAAAAGACTTTTTGACTGGAATCAGCTACAACTTAAATGGAAGTCCCGGCGTTTGGGGATTGAATAGAAGAAATATTGGCCATGAGTTGATGATCATGCAAGAGCCCTATCGCATGGCTCAAGGGGATGAATTATACCGTTTATCCACACGAGTTCGGTGCGTTTCTACGAATTCTTCCAACAAGTAAGTCGATTACTGCAACCAAGAACCACCCACAGAGATTACATTTGAAAGGCTGAGATATTGCTCGTAGGTTTCTGCTTTGATTCCTCCGGTTGGACAAAACTTCACCTGTGGGAATACTTGTCCGTAGGTTTTAAGGGCGTCTAATCCACCAAAGAGATGGGCAGGAAAAAACTTAAAGGTATCCCAACCCAATTCAAGTCCAGCAATGATTTCACTCGGTGTGGCTACGCCCGGGATAAATGGAATCCCACAGGATTCAAAGGTAGGAGCAAGGGTTTTACTGATTCCAGGACTTACCATGAAATCCACGCCTAAATCTGCCGCTTTCTCAATTTGTTCATTGGTAACTAGGGTACCCACACCAATGTCCATGCGCTGTCCGAAAGTGCGTTTTGCCTCGGCGATTGCGTCAAAAGAAATGGGCGTACGTAGGGTAATTTCGATGCAGGAAACCCCTTGTGATTCCAGTTTTTCCAATTGGGGAACTACTTCAAATAATTCATGGAAGGTAACCACCGGAATGATTGGATGTTTTTCTAAAATGGCACGTATGTTATACTGTTTCATGAGCTTTTACAAAAATATGAATATCCTGAGAAAAGGGGTCGATTTGGAGTTTTAATGCAGAAATCCAATCATGAATGCTCTGGTTTCCACAAAAATGAAGCAGGTTCATTTGTCGTTCTTGGGGAACTTTATTGGGATACAATTCTCGATGAATGCGCTCAAGCCGCTTAATTTGAGTGTCCAATTGCTGTTTTTCTTCTTTCTGCCAACGTTGCTTGTAATGGCTTACGCTTGAATCTATGCTTGCGTGTTGTGCCCCACACCATTTATTCGCTTCGTTTCCAAAGGATGAAATCCCTTCCGACATGCGGAGTTTTAAACGGGTAACTTCTTCATCGAGGACATTAAAAACTGCATCTCGATTGGATTCTTTGGAGATAAGGGTTTCGATTTGGGTTGATAAATCACTGAAATAGAAGGGCAATATGGTCTGATCGATGGTATCTGGAGCTATAAATGCACTAACTCTTGTTTGAATCAAGGGATATTCCACATTCACCGCTGAACATGTTGCTTTGAGTTGTGCCCAATACGCAATTTCGCCACTTCCACCAACATAGCATATGTTCGGTAGAATACACTCCTGATACACGGGGCGTAACAACACATTTGGAGAAAATCGTTCTGGAAAATCGGATAATTCCTTAAGTAATTCGTTTTTCTCCCATTGGATTTCATCAATAAGAAACCCATCGGATGAAGGGATAATTCGCGACCTTTTACCTTCGGTCATGTAAAACAGGTTAATTGGT
>Ga0315907_10003834_pt1 | contig 17330 bp, 16 predicted proteins | sample LakEriMetagenome_3_FD_203525 | JGI IMG/M metagenome (GOLD analysis project Ga0315907, IMG submission 203525) | Freshwater fungal communities from buoy surface, Lake Erie, Ohio, United States - Buoy 12 MA123 | ecosystem: Environmental > Aquatic > Freshwater > Lake > Lake biofilm | place: USA... | reverse complement strand
ACCCACACTGTCCACCACCACACAGGAGATGTTTGGGTCCATTTGATTCCAATTTGAAAATGCGATGGCTTGCGCACCAAACAACTTCAGTGTTTTTTGAATGCCTGAATCTGAAATCTCATGTGGCACTATGATGATTTTCATATCACCGGATTTGTATTGAACCAAATCACAAAGCAGAATTTCATCCTCAGTCCAGGTACTTCCTGCCACTAAGACCATGCTTCCGGTAATCCACTTTTCAAATGCAGCTATGCTTTCTGAATGATTTGCATTGGCAACTACCCGGTCGTAGCGCGTATCCCCGGCAAGGGTCACATTCGTAATTCCAATGCCTGCCAGCAATTTCATTGAGTGCTCATCCTGTACGAAAAACCGGGTGACACACTTCAGCATTTCCCGTTGCAAGCCACCATACCATTTGAAAAAGACATGTCCCTCCCTGAAAATTGCCGATATCACGTAGGTTGGAATTCCTCGGGACTTTAACTCATGCAGGTAGAAGTACCAATACTCATATTTCACAAAAAATACCGCATCGGGGTTAATGATGGATATGAAATCCCTTGCGCTTTTGGGACTGTCAACCGGCAGGTAGCAAACCACATCAACACCTGTGTAACTTTTGCGGACTTCGTAGCCGGACGGAGAAAAAAATGTCAAAACCAATCGGTGGTTTGGATAAACTTCGCGGAAGCGCTCTATTACGGGGCGACCTTGTTCAAATTCTCCTAAAGAAGCGCAATGGAACCAAACGGATGGAGTGGACTCATCTGCTGTATTGCCTTCTCTTAATTTTAATCGCCAGTCACGTCGCCCGGCAACAAACAATCTGGCTTTTTCATTGAACAGACTTGCAATCTGAATGCCTGTTGCATAAAACTTTATCGCTATGCGGTAAAAAAATAAAAGCATCAATAGAAATAATATGCCTTGGGTTTTTTCTTGTACAGCGGAAGTGTCCATCCCAACTTGAATCCATAGATCAAATCGAGTCGTTGGCTGCGGTCAATATCAGGGTTGTCGAAAACATAATCCCTTCTCAACTCCGTGAAACCTTGTATGAATTCAAAACCTCCATAGAAGTTTGCCAATTGGCGGTTGCTGAAATAAACATATCCTATGAATTGATAAAGACGGAGTCCGTTGGTTAACCGGTCATACCCTTTTTTGTAATCGCCTCTCAAGGCAGGTACCGTATTGCCGATGTCCTCTATTCGAATCTTGTGTTGAAGAAAACCCGGACCCACCAGCACCATGATGCCGCTATTGGGATTCGGTTTCTTGAAGGAAAACACCTTGCCGACTGTTGCGCCTACATGATATCCCCGCTCGAACAGTCTGATTTCAGCGTATAGCCCATCCAACCCGATGATTTGTCCCTCTGGAGTGTATAAGTCTGAAAACAGACCTGGCTCTTTGATGTTGTCGCCAAATAAAAATCCGGTGTTGATTCCAAACACAAAGTTGCGTTTGTTCTTGTAGAGCACCTCCCCGCTGAGCATGCTTCCTGTACCAAAACGGTCGGCCAAGTCACTGCCAGGTTGGTAAACACCAAAACCGATGTTCATGAACGGGAAGCGAATAATGGAGTCCCGAACGCCGCTTTGAGCTACAGCGATATGGCTCGACAGCAAGGTTATGGCTGCAACGCAAATGGATTTGATAATGGATTGCACTGGAATGAATAGGAATTTGAGACTCGAAAATTAGTCAATTTTAAGAGGCGAGATTTCTTGATGTTTGCAACAAATTGAAAAACAGCACTTTGGGTCTTTGTTGTCGAAAGGCATCAGTAATAACTTTACGACGTTACTTGCATCTGATTTCCAATTAGTTTCGTCATTTTCAGATGGGTGACTTCACACTGAATAACTATCTTTGCAGACCGAAAAACACACATGCAAAAATTAGCGATGGTCGATTTGCTCGGCCAATACCAAAAAATCAAGACCGGGATTGATAAGGCGGTCATGGATGTCATCGCCTCCTCCGCATACATCAACGGGCCTGAAGTAAAGTCATTCCAATCTGAGTTGGAGCAATATCTTGGATCCAAGCATGTGATTCCATGTGCCAATGGAACTGACGCGCTGCAGATTGCCATGATGGCTTTGAAACTGGAGCCGGGTGACGAGGTCATCACTGCTGATTTCACCTATGCCGCAACGGCAGAGGTCATTGGTTTGCTCCGACTGAACCCTGTTTTGGTGGATGTTCTGCCGGATACGTTCACCATCGATCCAGATGCATTGGATAAGGCCATTACTCCCAAGACCAAGGCCATCGTGCCTGTTCATTTGTTCGGTCAATGCGCACAGATGGAGCGTGTGATGGAAATTGCCCGCAATCACAATTTGTATGTGATTGAGGATACTGCCCAGGCAATAGGTGCGGATTATCATTTCAGTGATGGCACATCGCGCAAGGCAGGAACTATCGGAACCATAGGATGTACATCATTCTTTCCCTCTAAAAACCTGGGATGCTATGGCGATGGTGGAGCCATCTTCACTGATGATGATGCGTTAGCCGCGCGTATCCGGATGATCGCCAACCATGGTCAGAGTGTCCAGTATTACCATGACGAGATAGGGGTGAATTCCCGTCTTGATAGCATACAGGCAGCCATTCTTCGCATCAAACTCAGGCATCTTGACGAATACGCTGCCGCGCGAAACGCTGCCGCGTCGTTTTACGACCATGCCTTTGCCAACCACCCTGGTGTATCCATCCCCGTAAGGGAAAAGGCATCCACCCACGTGTTTCACCAATACACCTTGGTGCTTAATGGAAAGGACCGCAATGCCATGAAGGAGTTTCTGGCAAGCAAAGGCGTTCCAGCAATGATTTATTATCCTGTGCCGCTTCATTTGCAAAAGGCCTATACCGATCCCCGGTACAAGCAGGGTGATTTTCCGGTCACGGAGAAACTTTGCGCAAATGTCATTTCATTGCCGATGCACACCGAAATGAACGAGGAGCAGTTATCATACATCACCTCGAATGTTCTGGAGTTCCTTAACAGTTAATAACACAAAAACGGATTACACATGAATATAGCTGTTGTAGGAACCGGATATGTTGGCTTGGTTACCGGCACCTGTTTCGCCGAGATGGGTAACCAGGTTGTTTGCGTGGATATCGATGCTAAAAAAGTGGAGGCCATGCAACAAGGCCGCATACCCATCTATGAGCCGCATCTCGATGTTTTGTTTGACAGGAATATCAAACAAGGCCGTCTTCAATTCACAACTGATCTTAAATCCGCCGTCATACCTGCACAGGTTGTTTTCCTTGCATTGCCAACACCTCCTGGCGAGGATGGCTCTGCCGACCTGAGTTATGTACTCGGGGTGGCAAATCAATTGGGAGGCATTATCGATTCCTACAAGGTGATTGTGAACAAAAGCACGGTGCCTGTCGGTACTGCTGAGAAAGTACGCGATGCCATCGCCAAAACATGCAAGTCCGAATTCGATGTGGTATCCAACCCCGAGTTCTTGCGTGAGGGGTACGCAGTTGATGATTTCATGAAGCCCGACAGGGTGGTCATAGGCACCGACTCCGAGCGGGCAGGAACGCTGATGAAGGAGCTTTATGCCCCTTTTGTTCGTCAAGGCAATCCCATATACATGATGGATACCCGTTCATCGGAACTGACCAAATACGCCGCCAATGCGTTCCTGGCCACCAAGATCACTTTCATGAATGAAATCGCAAATTTGTGTGAGCGTACCGGTGCCAACGTTGATATGGTGCGAATCGGTATCGGATCAGATGATCGAATCGGGAAGCGCTTCCTTTTTGCAGGTATCGGATACGGTGGAAGCTGTTTCCCAAAAGATGTCCAGGCCCTTGCCAAAACATCCGATGATTATGGTTACGAATTCCGGGTCTTGGATTCCGTAATGAAAGTGAATGCAACACAGCGCACCATCATATTCGATAAAATCATGAAGCTCTTCAGCAACGATATCCGTGGAAAGCGCATTTCGGTATGGGGTCTTGCATTCAAGCCCGACACCGACGATATCCGCGAAGCGCCTGCGCTGTTTTTGATTGAAAAGCTTTTGGATGCCGGTGCATCTGTTTCCGTATTTGATCCTGAGGCCATGCCCAATGTGGAGAAGATATTCGGCAGCCGTGTCAACTATGCAAAGGACCAGTACGAGTGTTTGAATGGTTCGGATGGGTTGCTCATTGCAACCGAGTGGGCGGTGTTCCGCACCCCTGACTTTGAATTGATGTCCAAGGCAATGAACTCCAAAGTGATTTTTGATGGCCGTAACCTTTACGAACCAAACAAAATGCAACAGCTGGGCTTTCATTATGAAAGTATCGGCCGACAAACTGTAAATTCCAATTGATATGTCTGATCGGAAAAGAATACTCATCACAGGAGCTGCTGGTTTTCTCGGCTCACATCTTTGCGATCGTTTCATCAAGGAGGGGTACCATGTTATCGGCATGGATAACCTGATCACCGGGGATTTGGTAAACATTCAACATCTGTTCAAACTCGAGCATTTCGAGTTTTACCACCATGATGTAAGCAAGTTCGTGTTCGTGCCGGGTGAATTGGATTACATCCTGCATTTCGCCTCTCCTGCCAGTCCCATTGATTACTTGAAGATCCCCATCCAAACGTTGAAAGTGGGTTCATTGGGTACTCACAACCTGCTTGGTTTGGCGCGCGTAAAGAAGGCGCGCATCCTGGTGGCATCCACTTCCGAGGTTTATGGTGATCCAACCGTACATCCTCAAACGGAAGATTACTGGGGTAATGTGAATCCTGTTGGACCACGAGGTGTGTATGATGAAGCAAAGAGGTTCCAGGAGGCCATCACCATGGCATATCATACCTACCATGGATTGGAGACCAGGATTGTGAGGATCTTCAATACCTACGGTCCACGCATGCGTTTGAACGACGGACGTGTTTTGCCTGCATTCATCGGACAAGCCTTGCGCGGCGAGGATTTGACCGTGTTCGGTGATGGATCACAAACACGTTCCTTTTGCTATGTCGATGATCTCATCGAAGGGATATACCGTTTGCTGATGAGCGACTATGTTTATCCTGTGAACATCGGCAATCCATCTGAAATCACCATCAGGGAGTTTGGTGAGGAGATTCTGAAGCTAACCGGTTCGGACGTCAAGCTGATCATGAAGCCACTCCCACAGGATGATCCCAAGCAGCGTCGGCCAGACATTTCCAAAGCCAGGGAAATCCTGGGTTGGGAGCCGAAAGTCGATCGTGCAGAAGGGCTACGCCGCACCTATGAATATTTCAAGTCATTGCCCAAAGAGGAATTATATAAAACCGCTTATCGATTCAGCTGATGTCCAACAACGATTATTTTGTTCATGAATCATCCTACGTGGATGAGGGCTGTGTCATTGGCAACGGCACTCGCATCTGGCACTTCTCGCATATCATGAGCGGTTGTAGGATTGGCGAGGCATGTAACATCGGACAAAATGTTGTGATTTCGCCTGGTGTGGTGCTTGGCAATAATGTGAAGATTCAAAACAACGTATCCGTTTACACGGGCGTGAAATGCGAAGATGACGTGTTTCTTGGCCCGAGCATGGTCTTTACCAATGTCACTAACCCCAGAAGTGCTGTGAATCGCCGCGGCGAATACAAGGAAACCATTGTGAAAAGAGGTGCGTCCATTGGTGCCAATGCAACCATTGTATGTGGATATAACATCGGAGCTTATGCATTCATTGGGGCCGGTGCCGTAGTAACAAAGGATGTTCCTGATTTCGCCCTGGTGATTGGAAATCCCGCCCGTCAAAGTGGATGGATGAGTAAATACGGGCATAAGCTTTCATTCGGCGACGATGGAATGGCGGTTTGCCCGGAGAGCGGAGAGCGTTACAAGTTGGAAAATGGCCGTGTGTCGGCTTTGGAATCATAGATATGTCAGAAAAAATCCGTTTCGCAATCATCGGTCATGGTCACATCGGCAAACGACATGCTGAAATGGTGCGTCGTGATCCGGATGCCCAACTTGTGGCTGTATGCGACATCGCAGATCAGGATGTTTCGGCATTGGATGTGCCTTTTTTCAAATCAGCAGAGGAATTATTCCGGTCCGGACTGCCATTTGATGTGGTAAATGTTTGTACGCCCAACGGAATGCATGCGCCCCATGCAATGATGGCCATACAGGCCGGCAAGCATGTAGTGGTGGAAAAACCGATGGCTTTGTCAAAGGCCGCTTGCGAAGAACTCATTCATGCGGGCCTAGCCAAGGGAGTGAATATTTTTTGCGTGATGCAAAACAGGTACTCGCCACCTGCAAAATGGCTCAAGGAGGTTGTTTCGAATGGAACATTGGGTGATGTGTACATGGTTCAGCTGAACTGTTACTGGAACCGTGATGACCGTTACTATAAGAAAGGAGGATGGAAAGGTACTGCTGATATGGATGGCGGCACATTGTTCACCCAGTTCTCTCATTTCATTGATATCATGTACTGGGTGTTCGGTGATATCACCGACATACAAGGCAAGTTCGCCGATTTCTGTCACCAGCAATCAACCGACTTTGAAGATAGTGGGATGGTGAATTTCCGTTTCCTCAAAGGTGGCTTGGGCTGTATCAACTATTCCACAGCCGTATGGGATTGCAATATGGAGTCATCCATCACCATCACAGGGAGCAAAGGAAGTTTGAAGATCGGAGGTCAGTACATGAATGAGGTGGAATACTGTCACATCAAGGACTACATCATGCCACAGCTTGAGGAGTCGTCACCTGCCAACGACTATGGTGCTTACAAGGGTTCCGCCTCCAACCATCACTTCATCATCCGTAATGTCATAGAGACCTTGCAAGGTCGAACAACCATTACCACCAATGCGTTGGAGGGTTTGAAAGTGGTTGAAATAATCGAATCCATTTACGACCTACGTAACAGGTCTCAATCAATTAAGTGATATCATGCTTAAAGAGATTTTATCAGGTGAAAAGAAGATCGGTGTGATCGGTCTGGGATATGTTGGCTTACCCATAGCACTCGAGTTTGCTAGGAAGGTTGGTGTGATCGGTTTCGACATCAACGCCAAGCGCGTTGAAATGATGCGCAACCGTATTGATCCCAGCGGTGAGCTGGAGCCCGAGGCGTTTGATGGATGCAACATCACATTCACCGACTCTGAAGATGTGCTTAAACAGGCTTCATTCTTCATCGTGGCAGTTCCCACGCCTATCGATGAACATCGTTTGCCTGACTTGAAGCCGGTGTTGTCTGCATCGTCCACAATAGGTCGCGTATTGAAGAAAGGTGACTATGTTGTTTTTGAATCCACCGTTTATCCAGGATGTACGGAAGAGGATTGTTTACCTGTGATTGAGGAGTTGTCGGGTTTGAAATGCACCACCGATTTCAAGCTGGGCTATTCACCCGAACGCATCAATCCGGGCGACAAGGAGCATACTCTGCCTAAGATCGTCAAGGTTGTTTCCGGATGTGATGCCGAGTCGTTGGAGGAAATAGCAGGCGTGTATGAACTGGTTGTGATGGCTGGTGTGCATAAGGCCTCTTCCATCAAGGTGGCGGAAGCAGCCAAGATCATAGAGAACACGCAGCGTGACGTGAACATTGCGCTCATGAATGAGCTGTCCATCATTTTCAACAAGATGGGCATTAACACCTTCGAGGTTTTGGAAGCCGCAGGCACGAAATGGAACTTTTTGAAGTTCAAGCCAGGTCTCGTAGGTGGTCATTGCATTGGTGTTGATCCGTACTACCTTACTTATAAGGCACAGGAGCTCGGTTACCACGCCCAGATCATCAATAGCGGTCGCAGTGTGAACGACTCCATGGGCTTTTATGTCACCAAGCAAACCGTTAAGAAGCTGATTGCAGCAGGCAAGGATCCCGGGAAATCGAAAGTATTGGTCATGGGTGCCACCTTCAAGGAGGATGTGGAGGATATACGTAATTCAAAAATCGCCGATGTGGTGAATGAATTCATATCATTCGGAGTCAAGGTCCATGTGGTGGACCCGCACGCCGACTCGGAGGAGCTGATGCATGAGTACGGTTTCGGTCTGGTTCAAGAACCCGACAACGATTATGATGCCATCATTCTTGCCGTGAATCATAAGGAGTATACGAGTCTTGACGAGGCCGTTATATCAAAATTGTGCGCCGATAATGCAGTGGTGGTTGATTTGAAGGGCGTTTTGAGAGGTAAAATACACCAGTTGACCTATTGGAGTTTGTAGATATTGAAGATGGATTCAAAAGGTAAGGTTTTAGTCACAGGTGGTGCAGGTTACATTGGCACCCATACGATAGTGCAACTGATCGGATCGGGCTATGATGTGGTGGTGGTTGATGATCTTTCGAACTCACACGAGTCTGTTCTGGATGATGTGGCACGTATCACTGGCAAAAGGCCAACAGCCATGTTCTTCGACCTGTGTGATGCTGCCCAAACAGATGAATTGTTCGCCACACATCGTCCATCGGCTGTTATTCACTTTGCAGCAAAGAAGCTGGTTGGTGAATCTGTGCTGAATCCTTTGTTGTATTACAAGACAAACATTTTGTCACTGATCAATGTAATTGAGTCATCGATACGATTCGATTGCATGAAATTGGTTTTCTCATCCTCTTGCTCGGTGTATGGCCAACCTGAGGAAAATCCGGTTTCAGAGCTCACCCCGTTGCAAAAGGCCGAATCCCCTTACGGAAACACCAAGCGTATTTGCGAGGAGATTCTTGCTGATACGGTCAAGGCAGCAAAACTACAAGTGGCCTCGCTGCGCTATTTCAATCCCGTTGGAGCCCATGAATCCGCCTTGATCGGTGAATATCCCTTGGGTGTTCCTTCCAACTTGATGCCTGTGATAACCCAAACGGCCATAGGTAAGCGTGATTCATTCAGCGTTTTTGGAAGTGATTATGATACGCCGGACGGTACATGCATCAGGGATTACATCCACGTGATGGATCTGGCTGATGCGCATGTTGCCGCGCTACGTTATTTGGAAAACTCTAAACGGGATGGCTTTGTCTCCACATTCAACATCGGAACGGGGAACGGAATATCAGTTAAGCAAATGATAAATGCTTTTGAAAGGGTGAACCAGGTCTCCTTGAACTATCAACTATCGGGACGTAGGGCAGGGGATGTGGTTCAGGTATGGGCTGATAACACCAAGGCGTTGAAAGAGCTTGGATGGGCGCCCACCCGTGGGTTGGACGACATGGTGCGTAGCGCATGGAAGTGGGAATGCCATTTGAAGGAAATACAAATCAAGGAGGAACATTCATGAGAATTCTGATAACTGGAGGAGCTGGATTCATAGGTAGCCATGTGGTTCGCAGGTTCGTTAACCGTTATCCTGGCTACCATATTTTGAACTTGGATGCATTAACCTATGCAGGAAACCTGGAAAACATCAAAGACCTCCAGAGCGATGCCAATCATACGTTCATCAAAGGTGATATCACGGATGCCGAATTCATCGATGGTGTATTTGCATTGGAGAATATTGACGCGGTCATCCATCTGGCAGCTGAATCACATGTGGATCGAAGCATCTCAGATCCGCTGGTGTTCGTTAAAACCAATGTGCTGGGCACGGCAACCTTGTTAAACGCCGCAAGAAGGGCTTGGTCGGTTGATGGAGGTTTTAAAAACGGTTCGAGGTTCTATCATGTCTCTACTGATGAAGTTTACGGCTCTTTGGGTGAAACCGGATTCTTTACCGAGTCTACGCCTTATGATCCACGGAGTCCTTACTCCGCATCCAAGGCATCGTCAGACCATTTGGTTCGCGCTTACGGTCACACCTATGGGATGCCTGTGATCATCTCCAACTGCTCCAACAACTACGGCTCACATCATTTCCCTGAGAAGTTAATACCGCTCATGATCAACAATGTGGTGAATTCCAAGCCGCTTCCCGTTTATGGAAAAGGTGAGAATGTGCGCGATTGGTTATGGGTGGAGGATCATGCATCTGCAATAGATGTCATCTTCCACAAGGGTGAAAATGGTGAGACTTACAATATCGGCGGTAACAATGAGTGGAAAAACATTGATCTGGTCATGTTGTTGTGCAAGCTCATGGATGAGAAACTCGGTCGAGAAGCAGGCACTTCCGCAAAGCTGATCACCTATGTCAAGGATCGTGCAGGTCACGACCATCGTTATGCCATTGATGCTTCCAAGCTCAAGCGTGATCTGGGGTGGGAGCCATCCATACAGTTTGAAGAGGGGTTGTCCAAAACCATAGATTGGTATTTGTCCAACCGCGAATGGATTGACCATGTCACATCCGGCGAGTATATGAATTATTACGAAAAGCAATATCATTCCCGCCACTGAAACCCGAAGCCGAACATGTTTCATAACAACGATATCAAGGACAAGTCCTTTCTGATTACAGGTGGCGCCGGCTTTATCGGCTCCAATATTGCCGATTACCTCATCAACAATGGCGCTCGATTGGTTCGGGTGCTCGACAACATGAGCAACGGCTTCATGGTGAATGTGGAGCCTTATCTGGGATTGGCATCTTATGAATTCATCCACGGCGACATAACAGACATGGATACTTGCCGCCGTGCATTGGATGGAATCGACATGGTAACACACCAGGCGGCTCTGGGCTCTGTTCCGCGTTCCATCGCACACCCTGATCTTACCCATGCATCCAATGTGAATGGCTTTTTGAACATGCTGATTGCTGCTCGCGACGCCAAGGTGGAAAAGTTTGTATATGCCAGTTCATCCTCTGTTTACGGCGACATCACCGATTCTCCGAAGGTGGAGCATCGTACTGGAAAACTGCTTTCGCCTTATGCCGTCTCCAAGATGACCAATGAATTATATGCGGGTGTTTTCGGGCATAATTACGGAATGAAAATAATAGGACTTCGCTATTTCAATGTATATGGGCAGCGTCAAGATCCTTCGGGACCCTATGCCGCCGTCATACCCTTGTTCATGGATGCAGTGCTGAACAACAAGGATGCTTTTATCAATGGCGATGGTGAGCAAACACGTGACTTCACGCATGTGAGCAATGCGGTGCAAGCCAATATCCGTGCCTTGTTCACCAGTAACCAGGAAGCATTCGGCAGGGTATACAATGTGGCAGTGGGCGAAAGCATCACGGTGAACCAGTTGTTCGACGAGATTGCCTCTATCGCTGGAAAGCAAATGAAGCCTGTTCACCGTTCCGATCGCCCAGGTGATGTTCGTAGCTCGCTGGCCGATGTATCCCTGGCACGTCAACATCTAGGATATGAACCACAGGTTCGCATCCGTGAGGGACTCACCCAAACCTTTGAGTGGTTCAAGGCCACCTATTAAGCATGGCATCCATTTTCAACATATTCAGGAAGAAATCACCACCGCTGCCAGACTACGCATTACTTGGCACCGATATGCATTCGCATCTGTTGCCGGGGTTGGATGATGGCGCAGCGGATATTCAAGCGTCATTGAAACTCATTCGTTCATTACATGAGATGGGTTTTAAAAAATTCTGGTGCACCCCTCATATCATGAGTGATTTCTACAGGAATGACGCATCCTCTATCATGCCGGCATTGGAATCTGTTCGTGAAGCTATAAAGGCTGAAGGGATACCTGTTGAGGTCTATGCAGCGGCTGAGTATTATTTGGATGATGGTTTTATCAAGAAGCTGGCCGACGAAAAATTGTTGACCTTGGGCGAGAAGCATTTGCTGTTTGAGGTTTCATATATCAATGCTCCTGAGAATATCGACAAGGTCATTTTCGATATGCAGTTGAAGGGTTATCGTCCCATCATGGCGCACCCGGAGCGATATCCTTTCTGGTATCGTGACTTTGAAAAGTATAAGACCTTCCGCGATCAAGGCGTGCTACTGCAAGTGAACATGAACTCGCTCAGTGGATACTACGGACCCGATGCAAAGGCAATCGCTTTGAAAATGGTGGATGAGGGAATTGTTGATCTGCTTGGTACTGATTGCCATCATGAGCGGCATTTGGAGGGTTTGCGCAAGGGTCTCAAGGAGCCATCCATGCGAAAGCTGTTGGAGCAAACCTCCCTGTTCAACGCATCGCTTTAAGGTATTTGGTTCGACTTAATTCCATAACCGAAGTCAAAAATTCGCTCCGAATCCTTATCTTTACCACATATCGGTGCTTTCTAGATGCGTTTTCGCCTCAGACGGCCTCGCATCAACAAACAACCAAAAAAACAAATTATGAAAATTGAAATCAACAAAGTGGTTTCCGTAACGTATAGTTTGGAAGTCAACACCGATGGTGCTGAAAAGCAGCATATCGAAACTGCAGGCAAGGATCATCCACTGACATTTTTGTTTGGATCAGGCGGACTGATTCCCGCGTTCGAAGAGAATCTTTTCGGAAAATCGATTGGCGATGGATTTGCATTCAGCATCGATCCTGAGAACGGTTACGGAGTTTATGATCCGAACGATTTGGTGGAGTTGCCCATGGATCTTTTCAAGGTTGATGGAGTGATTGACATGGAAATGATTCGTGTTGGAAATATGATTCCCATGAGCGATCCACAAGGCAGCCGGTTGGATGGAAAGGTCATGGCGGTAACAGCCGAAAGTGTCCAAATGGATTTCAACCATCCATTGGCAGGACATCATTTGCACTTCTCAGGTGAGGTGATCGAGGTTCGTGATGCCTCAGCTGAAGAGCTCGCCCATGGTCATGCCCATACGGGTCACAACGGTCACTGATTCTCGCTTGATTAAATCACTAAAGTCCGTATCAACCTGATGCGGACTTTTCTTTTTTTCGGTAAGTGAGCATGCTGAAAACCACTCCAGCAACAACCAGCGCCATCCCAAACATGGTGCTCCAACTGTACAGTTCGTCGAAAAGGAAATATCCCGCCAAGGTGGCATAAATTACACCAATGTAATTCAGGATGGAAACACCCGCCACCTTTTCCATTTGCAGCGATTTGGTCATGTTCACTTGTCCGAGTTGTGTGAATAGTCCTACGAGAATCAGGTTCAGCCAATCCCAGCCGGTAGGCATAACAAAAACCGGTGCAGTGAAAAACAGTCCCGTGATGGTGCCAAGTAATTGGAAATGGAACACCACCACCAACGGGTGCTCCTTGTCTTTGATGGTTCTGATGGTGATATATGCCAAGGCCGAGCCAAGAGCAGAGAGTATGCCGATCAGGATGTAGAAATTCTCCGCTTTGTTACTCACACCTTGAATGATGATTACTCCGATGAAGGATATGATGAAGAACAGCCATTGAGAGGTTCTTACTTTTTCATTCAACACATAAACTGCCAGGATGGTGGTGAAGATGGGTGAGAGGTATTGAATGGTAACTGCTGTTCCAAGTGGAAGATTTGCAATGGTTGCCACATAGGCCACAAGTGAAGTGGTTCCGAAAACTCCGCGTAGTAATAGCAGTCGACGATTGGTGCCTTTCCAATCCACTCCTTCACTTCGCAAGTACCACAGACATATCAACAAGGAGATTCCGCATCTGAAAAACACCACCTCCATGGTAGGGAGGTGACTCACTGCTTTGATGAAGATGTTCATCAAGGCGAAGTAAAAGGTGGCCAGCAGCATATGCCGGGCACCAGGCGAAATAAACGGCTTCACTGCAGTCATGAGGAGGCGAAATTAAATGAATTAACGAGTAATGGTGATTTTTGGGTTTGTTTTGGGATTTACAAGCACGGTTAATTACCCAAATCAAATCCGTGGAAATCTATTATGATCCCTTTTATCCGTGTTCCTAGAACATAATCTGATGGAATTCCTATTAATTTAGCACTATGCCCAAGTCACCCAAATCCGTTGTGTATACCCTTTTTACGGCGTTGGAAAGATTGCGTTCCTATTGTGCTTATCAAGAGCGCAGTCAGCAAGAAGTGCGTGATAAATTGTATGCTTTAGGTATGAATAAGGATGAGGTGGAGCAAGGGCTCACGGCCTTGATATCGGAGGGTTTTGTGAATGAAGGACGGTTTGCAGAAGTCTATGCACGAGGCAAGCACCGCATCAAACGATGGGGCCGCATTAAGATTCGAATGGGATTGAAAAAGCATGGTGTTTCTGATGTTTGTATTCGAAGGGCTTTGGACTTATTGGACGATAACGAATACATGGCTACCCTGGAAAAGCTTCTGGAGGTAAAGCGCAAATCATTGGGTGGCAAGAACGATTTCAAGTCGAAACAGGCCTTGTTAAGAGCTGGAATCAGCCATGGATTTGAGCCCGACCTGGTTCGCGACTGTATGCGAATGGATGTGGATGAAAATTGATCAAGGCGGTTCAAACCATTCTGCTTTTTTCAGTAATTTAGTGTCTCGACAGAGTCAAGCCGCGCATGTCACCTCGCTTTCAAAACGCCCACGATTATATGATGACCCGTTTGGAGCGGGAGTTGTCGCCACGCTTGCATTACCACAATGTGCATCATGTTCGCGATGTGTTAAATGCAGCATTGCGAATAGGCCGTTCAGAGGGTGTTGATGATGCAGGATTGGAGTTGATTGGTGTTGCGGCGGTTTTTCACGACTCCGGGTTCATTTTGGATGTCAAGGATCATGAGGCCACTGGATGTCTTTTTGCACGTGATTACCTTCCTGGAGCCGGTTTCAATGAAAATGAAATCGAATTGGTGTGTGGGATGATCATGGCTACGCATGTTCCCCAGCAACCCAAAAACGATTGGGAGATGATCTTATGCGATGCCGATTTGGATTACCTGGGTCGTGATGATTTCTTTGAGACAGGTAACAAGGTTTTTCGTGAACTAGTTGAGTTCGGTCATTTGATATCCGAGCGCGAGTGGAATGAAATGCAGGTTCGCTTTTTGTCGGAGCATCATTATTTTACACAGACATCAAAGCTGGAGCGAAAGCCAGCCAAGGATGCTTTTTTGGAAAAGGTGAGGCTGTTGTTGGCTTAGGCCACAGCACCTTCTACGAAATACATTTCGATTTCCCCTTTGTTTTTGGCGGCTACCTTGCCACGGGAAACACATTTGAACTTCTCTTTAACCAGTTCGTAGGTGGCTTCGCTGATGTTGACTTTGCCGATGGCCCCGCTGCTCTCCATACGTGATGCGGTGTTAACGGTATCCCCCCAAATGTCGTAAGCGAATTTTTTGGTACCTACCACACCCGCCACTACCGGGCCGGAGTGTATGCCCAATCGCAACTCAAAATAGGGCAGGTTGGCTTGCATCCGTTTTTGTTTATTCTCTTCTATAAAGGCCTGCATCTCCAGTCCGGCACGCACCATACGTTCGGCATGGTCTTCACATGTAACCGGAATGCCCCCGGCACACATGTAGCTGTCGCCGATGGTTTTGATTTTCTCCAAACCATGTTTGGTGATGATGCGGTCGAACTCCGAATAGCATTGGTTGATTTCTTCTACCAACTCCTCCGCCGACAAGATCTCACTGGCTTGGGTGAAGTTTTTGAAGTCGGTGAACAGTACCGATATGGAATCAAAGCTTTTCGCTTTAGCACTGCCGGTTGCTTTCAGTTCTTCCGCGGTTTCCTCTGGCAGGATGTTCAACAACAACTCATCGCTGCGTTTCTTTTCTTTGGATATGCGGTTGCGTTGTGAAAGGAATACACCTGCAAACAGCAAAACGATTGTAAATCCACCAATGAAACCATTACGGACCAGTTTTTGACGTTTTATCTGTTCTTGTTTTTCAACTAGGTCCTGCTCCTTTTTATACAAGTCAAAACTGAATTGGAGCGTGCCTATTTTTTTTTCTGAATCAAGTGTGAATAACCTGTCTTTGATTTCCATCAGCAGATTTTGATTCTCATAGGCTTGTTTGAAATTCCCAAGGGCAGCATTTGTGTTTGATAATCCTTGGTAAGCATTCTTCAATTGATAATCCGCACCAATTTCCAATGAGATGCTTTTTGCATCAGAATAAAATTTAATGGCTTTATCCAGGTCTCCTTTTGCTTCATGCGTTTCTGCCAAACCGAGTAGCGCTAATGCTATGTCGTTTTTTGATTTTAAGGAAGTAGCTTGTTTCAAGGCTTGATCCTGGTATTTGATTGCCTCCTCGTAAAGGCCTCGCTTGTTATATACCTTGCCAATGTTGATTAAGGCGTAAGGTTTGTTTTCGGAATTTGCAAAGGCGACTAACGACTTTTCAAAATAGTACAATGCCGAGTCAAGTACGTTTTTTTCAAGATGATATTCTCCGATGTTTACACATACTGTGCCAATGGCATCTTTGTCATCAATGCTTTCACAAAGTGGTAAGGCTCTCATGTAATACTCTACGGACTTCATTTTTGTGGAAGGTTTGTTTGAATAAACACCTCCGATGTTGATACAAGTTGTGACAATTCGTAATGTATCTTTTATTTCTTCAGCTGTTTTTAGAGCTTTTAAATAATAGTCTAATGCGTTTACGTCATCACCTTGGTTGAAGTAAATCGCACCTAAATTGCTCTCAATGTTTGCAACTCCGCTCAGGTCGCCAATCGAATTGAAAATTGTTAGGGAGTTATTCCAGCTTTCCAATGCGCTAATGTAATCGCCCTTATTATAATAAATGATTCCAAGGCTTTTCAATGCATTGGCCTCTGTTTTCAATAAATTACATTGCTGAGCTTCCATCAAAACCTTCTTTGAAATATCAATGGCAAGGCTTGGGTTGGAATTGTAAAACTGTTTACTGTTTTCAAGTTTTTGTCCTAATGCGATTGAATCACAGCTTCCTGAGGCTTTGTCATGACCAATTAATATCAGGCATGCAAACAGCTGAAATAGTATAATAGGTATATTGATTTGTTTGTACAGCTTCACAACTAATAGTTCCTCGACTACCAAGATAGGGATATTCATATAAAAAAAAGGGGAAGGGTTTTGAAATCCCTTCCCCTTCAAAAATCTATTGCCTGTTTTACATCTTGATAAATCTGATTATGAAGTGTTTATCAGCTGATTTAATGGATATTAGGTATAAGCCTGGTTGAAGATTACTAACATCTACTTTTGTCGCTCCAACAGGATTTTCAAACTCTTGATTCAGTCCCGAAACGGATCTTCCTGAAGCATCATAAATTGAAATCTTGTTGATTGACTCATCTTCCAATTGAGAAAGCACTGTCATTTCATTACTTGCTGGATTTGGAAATATGATATATGGTTGTAGTACTTCCGATGTCTCCTCGATGGTCCTACTCAAATGAGCGGCACATTTATTTGAGGTAGATGTTCCTGAGTTACTCGCAGCAGTCACTTGTTGGTTTCCATTATAGCTGATGCAAACCCATTGGATACCTTGCCCGTCGAA
>Ga0315907_10003833_pt1 | contig 17332 bp, 11 predicted proteins | sample LakEriMetagenome_3_FD_203525 | JGI IMG/M metagenome (GOLD analysis project Ga0315907, IMG submission 203525) | Freshwater fungal communities from buoy surface, Lake Erie, Ohio, United States - Buoy 12 MA123 | ecosystem: Environmental > Aquatic > Freshwater > Lake > Lake biofilm | place: USA... | reverse complement strand
GGCGGACATCCTGCTGCCGAAGGCGAGCGTGGTGCCGGTTGGCAAAGATCAGGCGGCGCACCTGGAACTCTCCCGCGAGATCGCACGATCCTTCAACCACAAGTTCGGCGAGACCTTCCCTGAACCGCAGGCCGTCTTCACCGAAGCCCCCGTGGTGCTGGGGACGGACGGCGAGAAGAAGATGAGCAAGTCGATGGACAACACCATCGACATCCTCAGCGACGCCGAGACAATCAAGAAGCAAGTGATGTCCGCCGTGACGGACGTGAAGCGCCCGCTGAAGTCAGACCCTGGACACCCGGAGGCCTGCAACGTCTGCCAGCTGCACAAGCTGGTCAACCCTGATTACAAGGAGCTCTGGAATTCCGAGCGCAACGCCACCACCGGCTGCGCCGACCTGAAGCGCGCACTCGCCGAACGCCTCACCGCCCACTACGCCCCCGCCCGCGAGCGCTACCAGGAACTCCTCGCACTCCCGCACGAGATCAACAACATCCTGGGCGACGGCGCACAGCGCCTCCTCCCCCTCGTCACCGAGACGATGCGTGAGGTCAGGGAGAGGGTGGGGTTGGATTAACCTCGGGAAAACGGTTCGGCTTATAACCGCTGCGTTCCCTTAACTGTTTAAAAGTGCGGCGATTCTCTGGCCGTTGACTTGGTTGATGTTCGGATATGAAGACATCCAGTATTCGCGCTCAACGATGGTCATCTTCGTTCGGACCGGCGGCTTGGCCGATGCCAATCTGGCAACCCGACCGTAGAGACCTGGCAGCTGGATCGATCCGGGAAGTATGAGTCCGTATCGATCCGAGTATTGGGCTAGATTCCAGCCGAGGCGCCCGCCAACGACAAGCTTTCCAAGATCTGGTTGGATCAAGCGGATTCGGGCTTCGTCGACCACGAGTCCATGGACTCGCCCCAGCGCCCCATACCCTCGGACCAGGTTTCCACTCGCGACTTCGTCTCGATCGATGGGTTGCCACTCCCCCTCACTCGGCATGGGTCCGTTCCATCGTTCGAGTTGGCGAACCTCGGCAAGCTCGAAGAGCGGTGCTCCGGGGCTCAACACGCTGCTGACTCGCGGAAGGCATTCCAAGGTCCGCTGGAGCCATCCGCGAATTGGCCGAAGCACGGTTCCACCTTTCAGGGTGATATGCGAAGACATCCCTTCCCAGCGGCCGCCACTCCACCGTGTGACAGGCATGCGATCGTTGCGCTGCTTCCAACCCAGGGCTCCGAGCTTTTCATGTACCTCGGCAATTTCGGAGGGTGCCATGCTGCCAAGGAGTACAAGTTCTCCGTCTCCGCCCTCTACGAGCGCTGGCGCCGCGGAATACCAACGCGTTGGCGTTGCCGCGTCGTCCCGGGCGATATTGACCTTCCCCTCCGCTTCGAACCTCGCCAAGAGGAGGCTGACGGCAAACGTGGAGCCCACGTTTGGGTGCGCAATGCGAGCAATCTCCGTCAAATCTGACGGCGCACCTTCGGACATGCAGGCGATGGCCTCACCAAGTTCTTGGTCGTCCACGGCCTTGACCGGGAGAATGCGAACCAGTTGCCCAACTTGGATCTCCGATTCCCACGCTGCGGGCTTCGCCTCCATGGCTGCCTCGATGGGACGTGGCGCGAACCCAGCCTTTTGGAGCCCAGGTCGGGCAGTATCGGGAGCCGCGGTAACACTGTCCCATCGCGATTCGGGAAGCAATACCGTTACATCCCCATCACGAGAGCTGCGACCGGCCTTGGGGAACGCGATCTCCAGGTATCTGATGCCATCGCGCAACTTCACATTCCTGAATTGCCCAACGCTGCTCCCATATTGCACCATCATGCCGGGCGCGAAAGGGACGTCGTCTCCATAGTCGAACGCCATGCCTTCTTGCAGGAATCCCTCGTCTTCCACGTCAACCGCTCGTTCATGCCCAGCGTCCTCGGATCGCTTCGCCCAAAGAGGTTCGGGTACATAGGTCGGGTTGTCGGCCTCGATGGCAATGACCTCCGAGCCCTGGGCCAGTACCGCAGAAATCGGCCAGTCTTTGGCGACTGCTGGTTGGTACGCGGACTGCACGTATTCCTTCCCCGGTGTGAGTCCGACGAGATCGATTCGCACGGGCGCATATGAGCCGCCTTGACTCGTTTCAACGGAAACCTCATAGATCCCAGGTTCGGCAACGACATCTTGCATCACGATTCGCAGGTCTGGCCCGGATGCAATGGTCGCAACTGGCTCCGCATCGGCACCCTGGCCTACACGGAAGATCGTGCATGTCAGTGAGATCCCATCTTCGTTGACCGCACTGACAATCGGGGGTCGCGACACCAGCCACGCGCCGGCAGCTCCACTGCGCGGATTCAATCCAAGTTCGAGTCCGCCGCTGAAGAGCAGCCCTTTCCGCGCGTGTGGTTGAAGGACAGAGAATTTTCCGGACGCGAACTGAGATCGCTTCCTGATGAACACGCGCTCATAGAGCTCCCAACCGGGAGCGCCCGGCATTGCATTCCGAGACCAGCCAGGGTCTGCTGCATCCTCTAAGAGTCGTTGGATCTGACTCGATGCAGTCGCCTCGCAGACAAGGAGGCATTCCGCCCCTCGGGAGATTGCTCGCGATTCCGTATATGACTCGCGCACACCATCGCGCACGAACACGTAGAGGGATTCTTGTGCCCGGTGCGTTGCTAGCGAGGCCCGATCTGAGGTACGGACTACCGAGAAGCCTGCGCCGAGGAGGTCGCGGACTCCCGATGCTGCAGGAACTGGATGTTCGAGAATGTATGAGCCATCTCCCGCCCGCACCAGCGTGCCTCGCCGCAATCGGCTGCCAAAGCTCACCGGCACTTCGTCAGGTTCGATGCCTTCCCCAGGCAGGCGAACCGAAAGGCCAACGTAGGGCACCTTGCCGTCGCTGCCCTCGAACACGATGCTCAACGCAACCTTCCTGCCGACTTCCGTTCCAGCAGATTTCCGGCGGTGGCCATTGATGTTTGCGCGGATTACCCCAACGATCGTCTCGCGCGCGTCACGATCCGCCCAAAGATCGCGCACGCGTCGTGGGCAGCTCGATCCTTCCGAATCAACCCAGGTCTCCAAGGCGATGAGGAGCTCGTCGTCGGTTGGAACGTCCAGGGCGTTGAATCCGTACCCGTCCATGAACTCGACGATCTTCCCGGCATCAGCCTCCGTGAATATTGCCTGCGACAGTGGGACCGAAATGTATCGCTTCGCGCCGAACGATTGGACGGTGGAGGTGCCACGCATCCCATCGCAGCTGGCGAGCCAGTGAGGCAACGGAAACCAGATCTCGTCGGCATCATGGCGGTAGTCGTTTCCAAGTAACCATGCCTTGTCCGTTGACAAACGAAGCATGGACGCAAGTGGACCGTAGAAGTCAAGGGAAGAGAATTCGCCATGGCCGCCCATCATCCGTGCGGCCCGTCCCAAGAGTGCGAGGAGTGCAAGGTTTGGAGGGGGTTCCGTCGACGGGCCGTGCAACTGGCGATACATCATTCCGATCACGCGGTACCGCGCGAAGACGCGCGAACGCCGCGTACCCTCGAGGCTCGAATACAAGGTAGTAGCGACGGCCCGATACAGGCCATCCAAGGCCTCCTCTGGTGAGACCACAGGATCGCCGGCGGCGGCCGAGATCCTCAACAACTCATCGTCTGAAGGAGAGAGGTACACGGGGCGGCGTTCGTTCTTGATCGGGAAGCACACCTCGGCAACTGCCGCCGACCATCGCCCGACAGGATCCTCCCTCCTGAATGGGGCAAATTCATTCATTTTCGACGGCGCGACCTCTTGGTCTTGCCTCCGGAGATTCCACCTTGGATCTGCTCCTCGGGAAGCAGGGTGCCATGGGCATGTGGCTCGAGCTTGACGGGAACAGTGGCCTCATTCGCGCGATTCGTTGCCGGGATCGCTGCGGGGACCTCCGACGCGATGCGTGGTGCGACTGCTCGCAGTTCCTCTTCCACCATCGTGTTCCAAAGCGCCGAGTACGGTGCACCAGCCTGCTCCCCTTGTCTACCGTGCAGTGGGTGCTCGGGAAGGAGCCCAGACGGCATCTCGATCCTCCCGAAGGTGGCAGCTACGAGGACAAGCTCGTCTGCGATGCTCCAATCCCGACCGGCGTGCGCACCGCGACGATTCAACATGAGCAACGGCAGGTCGTCGGCACGTTGGCCGACAAAGTGCAGTAGTACTTGCAGTACTGCACCGAGCACAGAGGTTGCCTCACCTGCGGAGCCTTCCGTATCCGCGCCGTCGCTTTCGCCAAACAGTGCAGTCTCGTAGGCCTCCACGAGAGCCGCTTCCTCCGAGTATCCGTATTCCCGAAGCCTCGGGGCCAATGCCTTCACGTCTTCCAGTGACCACTCGTGTCCGTTCCCTTCAAAGGCAACGGCGATGGCGCACCAGTTTTTCAGCGCTTCGAATTCGCCAAGATATTCCACTGTGCGCAGCTCCGACATGACTTGTGCTGCAGGATGGCCAAGCGCATGGGCCGCAAGCAGCGCTGCGCTGATGCGCTCCTGCACGGCAAGCTGTGCCCGCCACTTGTTGGCAATCGTACGAATCTCGTCCAAGGCTGCGTCGCCGACCGTGGGCCCCTGGGCGCTGAATGCATCAGGCTCCACGTCCAGTGGAAATAGCGCACGATCGCCCAACCCTTGCAGGTGCAGGTCTGCCACGAATGCCGAGCGTCGTTCCTCGCTCGGGAAGATCGCTCGGACGACCGAGGCCAATCGGAGGGGACCACCAAATTCATCATCCGAGATGCAAATTTCCACAGCGGCCTCGGTTCCAGCGGTGATCAGGGAACTTGCGAGAAATGCCGCTTCCGGGAAAATCCAATCGCGCGGATCTCTTGCCCAGAGTGGCGCTCCCCACGCAGAACGCGTGTCCACCCCGAGGCGGCCCGAAACCAGTGCCACCTGAATGGCTCCCCATGTGAGATACCTAAGCGTATTCTCCGACTCTCTCATCGTTGGCCAGCCGCAAACCTCTCCGAGACGCGTGGCGTGTAGTACCGCCTCACAAGGGGCATCAGGGCAGGATCGGAGGCAAATCGCGAGAACAGATGTCCGAGATGCAACCCCGGTTCCATTTGCGGCGATGCATCGCTGGGCGCGACGAAGCAGACGTAGAGGCCGCCACGGGGTCGCGACGCTGCAACATAGACCTGCATCTGGCGTATCAATGTCTCTTCCGTAGCGTTGGATCGTGACGGCAGGATGATCACATCATCCCATTCAAGCCCCTTCATGGTGAACACAGTCACGAGAGTGATCGTCCCAGGCTTGTCAGGAGACCAGGGATGTTGATTGTAGGATTTTGCGGCAAACGCATCTTTGGAGTTGTAGCAACGAACCTCTATGGCGCCATTACCTTCTTTGGCTGCTTCACTGAGCAGCTTGAACCATTTCATCAAATCGGAGTGGTCAAAAACGATCACGCCGACTGATTTTGGGCGTCTCGGGCCGCTGCTGCTCGCGGGTTGAACTAGCTTGACGATCTGACGTGCGATCCCATCTTCGGCATCAAAGCCAACGAATTGTGGTCTTTCCCCAGTGCGTACGGGGAGCTCAGGTTGTCCAGTGTCTAGACCCACATAGAACTGAGACGCGAATACTGCCACTGGTTTGGTATTGCGAAAGTTCTGGCTCACCCTTAACTCCTCGGCCCCTTCGGTGCGACTGATGCCGAGGCAGTCCCGAATCACATCAAGGGTTGAATTGTTGGGAAAAAGTCGTTGATTCTCGTCCGCAAACACGGTGACGTTTGCGTCAATTTGCTGAAGGAGCCGATAAAAGTCTTCGGGAAGATCTTGCCCTTCGTCGATCACGAGGTGGTAGTTCATGATCGTTGGAGCGTCGTCAATGCCGAGTTTTGCCAAGATCCTGCCGATCTCCGTCCAGTCTTGGGAGAAGGGTTCAGCGCCGCGCGCTGCATCTTTCCTAATCGGGATATCTTGGGCCGGCACGCCGGCCTTGATCATTTCTAGCTGTACGTCCCTCCAAAACGTCTTCCTGATCCAGCTTTGGAAGGTGCTGACGATCTGGCTACGGTTCATATACCCAACTGCATCTGCCGCAGACTTGTCCAAACTTGAAAGGGCAGGACCAATCCCTTGAATGATGTGCTCGGTGAGGAGTCGATAGTTGGTGATCAACATCGCGCCGCGACGACCTGATTCGGCCTTGGCTTGTAGTTCCAGCCGGGCCACCCTCAGGGCAGCCAGCACGCTCTTGCCCGTGCCAGGCGGGCCGGACACGAGATATCTGCCATCGGTGCCCAGTGCACGTACAGCCTCTTGGTCGGCGGAGAATCGCTGGATCGGCTGCACGAGTTAGCGGCTCTCCATCAGGGACGAGGTAGGGTCTATGACCATGCGGCGATTCAACAGGTAGTTGGAGTGCGCGCAGCTTGTCTCGGGAATGATCGTGCACGCATGGCAAGCGGCGAAATTGAGACCGAATGAACCCGAACTATCCGATTCGTAGCAAATCGGATCCTGGGCGCACCATCCGGCGCGCTCCGCTGCTCGCGCCATGATGGCCGACAATGATTCTCGCGTCGCAAGACGTACCAGTCCGCCAAGGCTCCCCTCTGAATCTCCGTCTGACGTATAGATCAAGATTCCATGCGCGTTGCCACTCGCGTCGCCGACGAAGAGCCGCTCTCGCAGGCTTGGAAGAGAGTAACCGGCGAAGAAGGCGATTTCCTTCAGGAGTAGGTGGCTGACCGTGTGGGTAAGTGCGAACGAGACATCGCGCAATAGATACGAATCGGAACGGCCCGACAGGATTGGAGACTGCTCGATCTTTTGCCGTGCTCGTTCGACCCATGCACTCCAAACCGGCGCAGCGAGCACCTTTCGCACCCTATGTGTGTCCAACTGTAGGAAGATCCCTTCCCCAAACGACTCCACGGCTGGGAGCCAGTCCTCCGCCAGAGTCTTCACCGATCGGGGCTTTGTCGACTCTTCGCACCCTGCAACGTTTCCGCACTTGTGGTTGCCACCTTGGATGCCGACTCCATGCATTCGCTGGAAACCCTTAGGAATTCGCACTTCGCGCAACCGCTCCACGGCAGCGATCTCGGCGAAAATCGTGTCTCCTTGGGAATGGTCTTGGCGCACCGGCCGCGCATCAAATGTTTCGTGGGAGACGCCAACTCGGGCTGCATTCATCAGGGCCGACCACTCTGCGGACCGATAACCTGATTCGGCGACACCACCAGAATCTGAAGGAGGGGGCGATTTCTCCGAGCTCACCGACGCTCGACCATGGACCTGTTCCAGAATCGCATCGGCGATCTCGGCCTCTTCAGCCCCGACCACTGTCTTGCCCGTGATCAATCTTTTCGCAATCTTGAGGGCCAAATCGCGAGCAGCGGACAAACTCTCGGCTTCTGCCACGAGGCGCAGTTGTGCCACAAATGGATTCCAGCGCTTGGCAGCGTCCCACCAGTCTGGGACGGGGAATGCGGCGGAAGGAGCGTGGGCGCTGGCTGCATTTCCGTGGAGGATGTCAAGGTACGACTCGGCCTCGGGCTGGATGATCTGCGTCGAGTTGCGCAATGAGTACCATGCGCAATGCGCCGTCGAATCGGACGCCTCACTGTCCCATGGATCCAGGCCGAGGCACTTGTGCGGAGTGCTTCTGCCCCTAGAAAGGGAACGTAGGTCGCTCGCGGCACCGCAGTTTTCGCACCCAATGACTGTGCCCGAATACATGTCTTGGATTCTCGGTTTTCGCGCGGCTATTGGAAACTTCTGATTCCACTTGTCCCACACTGTCAACTTCAAGTGAACGATGGAGGAACACGCGGGACGACTCGGTGTCCGGCTCTTGAGAACGTCCTCATGGGCGATCCGATCCCATGGGACATCGTATAGATGTCCTCGATGGCACACCGCAACCCATCGAGCGCCGTACATCAATGCGCTCGAATTTCCAAGAGCGCCGCAACTGCTGCAAGATACGTCTTCGCTCGACGGAGGTGCAAGCCTCAGCGCGTCGCATTGACCACAGATCAGCGCACGTGGAAAGCGCGTCGCGGTGGGCACCATCCCATCGCCCGCGGCGCGCTGGGATCCCTTGTCTGGGACTGGTGCGATCATCCTCAATTCTGAAACCCCAGCTGCCGCAAGGATGTCGGACGAAACTTCGAGCCGAGGCGAGCCATTGCCCGAACGCTCCCATGCGCCTACCGGCTTGATTACGAAGCTGAGATTGCCGCTTTCCGTGATTGCGCCCACCCCTTCACGGCCCAGGAGCGCCGACGGGCGAATGGCAACTGGACGACGCGACTTGTTCATGGTTGCCTGGACCTGGAAGACGATCGTGTGAGGTTTCCATCGAGTTTCACCGCGATATCGGGTTCAACGCTCCGTAGGGATGTGTCATACGGCCAAGCGTCGAGACCTGAGGCATCGAATCGTTGTCGGAGCAATCGCGCGATTTGGCCAGTTCGCTCTGACCATGTCAGGGTGCGCAACTTCGTGGATCTGGCTTTCCACTGATCCAACAGCACGTCGACAAACGACGTGATTTCATCCTGGTTTGCCGCGTCTCGGGCGGCAACCGCGTCCATGAACGAACGAGCGAGAGCCCCCAAGGCATCCTTATTGGAACCGACCATGCCAGCACCATCGCTACGCCCAAAGGATCGGTCGATCCCATGTCTTCCTACGGCAGCCAAGACGCTTCGTATCGAGCGTTCGAGGGCAGGTTTTGCAAATGGCGTGATGGAGATCGGCTCCACAGCTCGGTAGAGGGCCTGATGGTAGCTGCGGAAGGTCTCGTAATGCGACCTGTCTCGTGGTTTCGTATGTTGGAACAAAGTGAGAATCAGCCCAGGTGCGCTCGGAGATCGACCAACACGGCTTGAGGCCTGGATGTACTCGGCTGTCCCTTTGGGCTGACCCAGGAAGATCATCAGCCCGAGGCGCGGCACGTCCACTCCTACCTGGATCAGGTTTGTCGTCACCACCGCATCGACGGGCATTCGATCGAGACGCCGTACCTGATCGGAAGAGGGAAATCGTGTCGGGTCATGTCGAATTCTCAGACGCTCGAGCTCCACGGGTAGTCGCCCCCCGATCTTGTCACCGCGAAGTTCCCTGACGCTGAGCACTTGCCTTGACTCCAATGGTCGACCCTCTTCGTCTGTTCGCGTGTTTTGGCGTAGCCGATTGCGCACGTCGTCCACGAGCAATCCGACTGCGCGACCATGTTCGCGTAGGGTTTGTGTGTAGACGACCGAGGTCCAGTACGGGTCTTGATCACCAGGTGGAAGTTTTGCGGCATGCGCCATCAACGAAGCCTGTGCGTACACATACAGTGCCTGCCAGGTAGATCCAGACGTGATCGTTCCGCAGTAGAGCCTGGCTGTTTCCGGTCGGTCGTCTCTAATTGCCCAGTAGGAGTCGTCCGGATCGTCACCGGACACTGGGAACGTCTTCAAGTCTCGACCAAGCAGATTCTTGACCTGCGCATCGGCCGTGCGAATGGTCGCAGTGGATGCGATGACCTTGGGCCTGCGGTGCCCACTCGCGCCAGACCGAATGATCGCCTCGATGGCGATCTCGTTCAGCGCTGCGAGCGTACCCAGCGGGCCACTGAGCAAGTGCAGCTCGTCGAAGACAAGGAGGCTGATCCCCTCTGAATCCGCATCCGCACCCGCAAGCAGGTTTGGTCCACTGCGTGAGTCCCAGGTGGCAACCATGGCAAGTTTGTCAACGGTCGCAATCACCATTGCCGGATAGGAGGCATATAGATGTTCGTCCACCACGGCAATGGGCAGTCCGGCTCCCGACTGCGATTCGGAGAAATCACATTTGGAAGACGGGCAATAGATCCGCATGTCCGCGTCGGCCTCGGACACCCTCAAGAAGCTGCGGCCGAATTCCAGTTCGGTTCGGCACCAAGGACACGACACGACAGGAAAGGCAATGCCGTCACTCGCCTCGGTACGATCGGACCATCGGTCGCGCCATGCTCGACGCTTCTCCGGAATCGCAGTATCAACGTCTTTCAACCGATTGGGTGTTTGTTCGTCACCGATCCAGAGTCCGACTGTGATCGGGAGTCCCACTCTGAGGTCGGGGTGCTCGCGCCTCACAAGTTCAGCCGCGCACATCGCACCGGCAGCACGAGAGAATTGATCAAAGGCAAGCATTCGGTAGGTGTACCGCGAGAGTACGACCGTTGCGCGCTCCCTAGGACTGCGGAGGCGCCTAGAGAATATCTCCATGAGTGCGATGAAAAGGTACGCCTCGGTCTTGCCCCCGCCAGTTGGGAACCAAAGGAGATCGACCATGTCTCGGGTGTCGTCGGCACTGGCGGCGTCACCAAGGCCCGGAAGGACGAGCAGCGCAAACGCCACTTGGAATGCTCTGAACCTCGCCACGGGGATGGATACATCGGATTTTGAGCCAATCGGTAGATCTAAAGTCGCCCGTCGTTCGAAAAGGCGTTTCATGGTCAGCACTGCAAGTGTCCACGCCTCTGCACTGATGTGATCGTCAGCCAGTCGAGCCACGCCATTCCTCATTCGCGCCAGACAGTCTGATTGCCTCGCGAGAATACGCTGACTTGCTGCATAGCCCGAGTCACTCGCCGGAATCTCTTGAAGTCGCTCGCGGAGCCGAGCCACCCAGGCCTCATAGCCACCAACGAGCTCGTCGAGTGCGGTCCTTCGTCCTTCGCCGCGCGCGAGTTGCTCAAGGGACAGCGACTCTTGCGAGAATTGGTCTCCGTCTGCGCGCAGGGAATGCACCAGTGCGGTTGGCACCGTCTCGGTCCAGATTCTCTTGTGTGACGCATCCCAACTGACCGCAACACCGTGTCCATGGGCGAGGGACGACGCCGATCGATAGAGGAATTTCAGGTCCTCTTCCTCATCGCCGAGTCGACTCGTCTCCGCTCGATCCAAGGATCCTGTCCCGTCCATGGAGGCGAAGGGAACTGAGGAAGTCAATTCAACCTGTGCCTGGAAGACTGTTTGCTGACCCCCCAAATCATCGGACGCCTCTTCCGTCGCCTCATTCCGATTGACCAGCATTGCAGTGAGCTGTACCAGCCCCGAGCCCGCAACCTCGGTCCGTGTTTCCAGCAATAGCTCTACGCCATCAATCTCGACCTGCTGGCGAGTGCCCTCTTCGGCAGGGTCCACGGTCAGAGTGAGGGACTCCCACTTTCTCGTCCATTTTCCCTCGGCGCTCGACCCTGAGTACCGTGCAAACCCGGCACGTGCGACCAACGTCGAACCGATCGTTGCGATGGCACTGAGCCCCACCGCGCTTGGATAGAACTTCGACGTCAACTCCAATGGGTCGTCTGATGCTTCAACTTCGCCGTCCATCGGTCTGAAGTTCTTTGGATAGACGGCTCCGCAGAGATAGGTACGGAGTGGTGAGCGCAACAAGACCTCCGCCTCATCGCCAGGGGGCCCAACGAGGTCTCGCTGGAGGTTTTCTACGAGTTGGTCGCGATGCAGACTCACAGGTTCTCCAGTTGCAGTCGTTTCACATCTTCATTGGGATCAATCACAGTAAGTGTCACACGAGCACGCGTCATCGCCACGTAGAGTTGCGCAAGGCCCTGCTCGTCAGCAGTGTCCCCCACCACCATGACCACATGTGGGTACTCGAATCCCTGCGCCTGGTCGGGAGCCAGTACCTTGATTCCACTCGAATGCTCTCCAGCAATCGGAAGATCCAATGCGGCGAGATCCTTTGCGAGGGCCGCCGTTTCACCATCCGCGATGACGGCAATGTGAGCCGCGGCGGCACCCTTGCCAAGCAAACCCCGAATCGCACGTTCAATGGAGCGGGCGCCCGATTCGCGAGCGAGGATTGCCGGGGGGCGCCCCTCTTCCACCTTTGGCTCGCCAATGTCCGCTCCCGTCGTAGAGCTCACAAGGCTCACGATCTGGTCCGTATTGCGGTAGTTGTGCTTGAGGCGAACCTTCGTCCCTGCGAGCTTCAAGAGCCCAAGGTAGGTCTCGTCCCACTCGGCACTCAACCGTGCTTGCAGTTGGTCGTCGAGGAATATCCGCCACTGGCCATGTTCGATGCCACCTTTGACCGACGCGCGAATCACGTCGAACCCTCGTGCATTGCAGAGCAACTGGCCTTCGTCGACGATGAGTAGGTCGCACGGCGGGTCAACGGGCTTTCCGGCCGCAATCCGCACGCCATCGGCTGCAAGGTCGCCATAGAGCACTGCAAGTCGGGTGGTCGGGAGCAAGATGCCGACATCTTTGCCAACGGCCGCGCCACGACGCGCCAGCGTGCGTGCAACGTAGGTCTTGCCCGTCCCGGCTCCGCCGCTCACGATCAGCCGATCGTTTTCTTCGTTGGCATCCACCACGTTGAACTGCTCGTCGCTGAAGCGATCTTGCCGCTCGATGGTGCTCAGGGTTTGGTAGTCGAATGCAGGCTCCACGTCGAATTCGCCGCGGAGGAGCCGAACGGTCTCTTCAAGCATCGCGTCCGTCAGCTCGATGGCCCTGTCCTGGCGCTCCCACCAGTACTTGAGGCAGTCCTGAAGCCATCTTGAAAACGTTCGGGCATCCTCGCACTGCCTCTCCAAGGCGACGATCTCCGGCGTTGCGTCCATTCCCTTGACGATCCCCGATTGGCTCGGAAAGACGACTGCGTGACCGAAGGGCACCCTGCGCACGTCATAGGTGACCCGAGACTTGAGCCATCTTCGCAAGTCCATGCTATTCATCGCAGACTGATCAATTGGCGATTGATGAGTCTGATATCTCCCGTTGATGTCAAACTTCCCATCTGCAGTCTTCCGGACATAGCCGCCTTTGACCTCGAGGGTCAAGATCCCGTTTCGTGTGACAACGACGAAGTCCATCTCGCCGAACGTGCGGCCGGGAGCGTCGAGAAACCACAGCGAGTGGAATCCGGTTGCGCCGTCCAGGTCCGCTGCCTGAAGGTGTTCGAAGACCTTCTTTTCGGAAAACGTGGTGGCGTCGGTGCTCCGTCGAACGCGCTGGGGAATCTTTGACGGCAGCATCCTCATCGCGAGAGTTTACGAAAAGTACTCACGCTTTGCACCTCGCGTCCCCGGTTTGACCCGTCCTCCCGCACCTTGACTGCCCAGGGGTGGCAACCGGTCCGCACGAACGGTCCAGAATCTGTGCCATCCGTATGGCACGGCGAGGTCTGCGCCGCATGAGGCCAAAGGGGGGAAGGCATGAGCTTTGACAGTAAGGTCGGCTTCACAGCCGAACATTTCTTGATTTTCGCACACTGACTTGCCCGAACGGACTAGTAGCGCTGCGCGGAGAGAGTAGACTCCCGTAATGGTCGGGGCTCGCAAAAACACCTCAAGAGCAGAAGAGCTTGTTTGCGCCGCGGCCAATTGCGTCGTTGGTCCCGACCTTGACGGAATAAACCACATCCTCAGCCAATTCTCTCAGCATCCCGATGGAGGCATTTACGCGCACTCTAATGGGACGCGGCTGGTGTGGGGAAACGTTGAACGTCTTTTGGGAAGTGCTGGACACACACAGATTGCAGAATTTGACAGGGCAATCGTGCAATATCAGCTGCCTCGGTCTCAGCCACCTAGATATGTTGTACTAATGGACTCTCTGCGGAAGAATGCAGTTACCCTCAGCGGAGTGAGTGATGAGGCAATGGCCATCTTGAAGAGCGTAAAAGGAAAAGCCGACTTAGCAATCATTGAAGACGATGTAATTCGAGAACTCTCCGTCAAACGCCCGAATATCACTGAGGTGAAATTAGGTCAGCAAAGCCGTCGTGAAGAGTATGAGTTCCGGAACGGCAGTTCCTCGCTGAGCGGTGGGAAAAACATACCCAAGCTACGTGAATCAATGTCGGATCTTACACGGAGACTAAGTGAGGTCCGCCGTCCTGACTCACTTACGGAATACCAGTGGAGCCGACTCAGTGAAGATGACCAGCGGCTAGCCGCCGCCAAACAGGCGTTCCCAGGCCAATGGATAGAGATCGTACGCCGCGCCATGACTGATGCTGGGTTAGAGCTTGATAGGTTTCTGGCTGACGCACTACCAAATGATGGGCAGGATCATCCTTACAACCTTGGCGTGTTGCTCTCGCATCGGCTAATCGGAGGAATGACTGAAGGACATGAAGAGTGGATTACTTCTGCGCATGGACCATTTCGCCTTGAGCTTGCGATTCAAAAACTGTCCGAAACAGCCAATCTAAGGGCTACGTGGTCACGTCGGCCGAGCAAGAGCGGAAAAGATTCGTGGGTCATCACTGCAAGTGTAGGCAATAGGCGTTATGTGGTTTGCAAAATTGAACCCAGCTTTGATGGGGCTAAGCCTGAGGTATCTCAAACCAAAGGTGTGATCTATTACTTCCAGGAAGGATCCGCCTTACGCGCGCCAACTGACGGTTCAGTTTGGGATTTGCTGTCGGAAGTCAGCGGTTAAGACCAACCACGCGAACTATTGGGTCTAAAAGCGCCTTGATGACATTCACGTTAACCGCGTTCCCTGCCTGCTCATAGTTTTCAGTTTGCTTACCTGAAACCTCAAAGTCATCAGGAAACCCCTGCAGCCGGAGGGTTTCCCTCACAGTAGCTCTACGGAGGTGTCCAGTCCCGTATGCGGCGCCCGGCCTATAGATCGCGTCGTCCACCGTTGGCACCTTTTCCCGCGCTGCCGGGAAATACAGTGGCAGGAAGTGTGACCAGACAACGGTCAGTGTTGGGCCGAGACCATCTACGTGATAACACTGCCCCACGTTCCCTCCTTCGCAATGGTACGCCCGGCCCACTCGTCTCATGCCATCCCTAAATGATGGCGCGCCGCCATCATTCATGTCCTTGCGGATGTTCCGATGTTGATTTTGATTAAGCTCCGTTCCGGGGATCTTGACGCCTTCAACAATTGATCGAATGGTGTTCCGATGGCCACTGCCGGCCGGAAACAATGAGGCGGCAGAAACATTGAAATCGCGATGGATGCCAAGAATAAACACGCGGCGACGGACTTGTGGGGAGCCGAATTCACTACTGACCAGCTCTTTCCAGGCAATATCGTAATTCTTCATAGCCTTCAGCTCTCGCTCAAGGCGAACCATGGTCCCGCCAATCTTCCGTTGCTGCCCCGCGTGTAGCTGAGAGATCCCTGCCTCACTTGCACCATTCGTCGCAAGTCCGGCGACGTTCTCTAGCAGGAATGCTTTCGGTCCAATATGCCCAGGGGTTGCGCGTGTCTTTGACCCTTGAATCAATCGCTTGATCTCAAAGAAGAGTCCGCCACGCTCATCGTCAAGTCCTCGCTTTAGTCCACTATTAGAAAATGGCTGACAAGGAAATCCTCCAAAGATTAGATCCGCTCCTGATGCTTCCTTCGTAGCGATTTTTGTCACATCACCTTCGGGTGCATCGCCATAGTTTGCTTGATAGACAGCGCACGCTGCCTCATTGATGTCAGATGCGAACTTAAGTTGAATGTTGTAACCAGCCTGATGGGCCGCATGCTCAAGGCCAAGATGAAACCCACCAATGCCAGAGAAAAGATCTACAAATGAGAGTGTGCCTTTTGGGCGCTTCGGTGCCTGGGTGCGCGTAACAAGATACGGTTCATATGTTTTGCCCACAAGCATGCCTAGGTTCAACTGAGATGACGCGCTCATGGAGTTATTCTAGGGGGTATTGATAATCTGATTCACGCTTGATTTAGCGCGCGATAGCGCACGGAAGAACCTTCCTTCACACTTCGGACAGTAGAGCTCAGGGTCGCCGCTGATGAAGCCACTTTTCGGGTCAAACACTTCGGTGATGATGTATCCTCGGAGTTCGACCTCGCCTCGCTCGCTCTGCTCCATGAGTTCACGGCCGGGCAGGCCGTAGACAATCGGGATGACTTTGCCGCCATTGCAGGCTGGGCACCGGCTGCCCTTGCGAAGTGAATGACTCTTCGTAGTTCTATTCATGTCACCTCCTCAAACTAAGCGTGCGTCAACCATGTGCCACCTACTTGTCACGTCTCACCGACGTGAGGCGGCTAGGGCGATGAGCAAGATCAGGAGCAGGAACTTGAGCGTGACCCAGAGGGAGCCTGCGATCGAGAGGAGGATCTCCTCCACAGGACCAGGCTTCCTTATTGGACGTTGGCGTACGGGTGCTGGACGAGGCACCGGCACGGGCGCTGGCGGGGGTTCTGCCGCCTTCTTGAGCTTGGCTGCATGCTCTAGTTCAAGCGCTCTTGATTTCTTTCGCCACTCCCGCTCTTCACGCTCGGCGGTACTTGCAGGTGAAAAAACTGGGTACTCGGGAATACTGATCAACAGCTCGGCAGGGACGTGGAACTCTTTGGAGCAGTCAGTACTCTCCGCTACCCGTAGGTCGGCCCTCCCGCACCCAACGCAGTAGAGCGGATAGTTGTGTCGGCCATCAAACGTTCCAAGGGTTCCGTCCGCACGTAGGTAGCCGCCACTTAAGTGCCTCTCGTTTGAGTTGCCGTTGAGCCTGAAATACGTGCCGCGCGGCGTCAAGTGGATGCCATAACCGTTGACTCCGCCCGACTGCCAGAAGTGACGGTACTTGCTCGCAGCCCGAAACATGGTCCATCCATACCCTGCGCTATTGACACCTCCCGCATAGCGCCGCGGCACCTCGCTCTTGACCTCAGCTTCTACTTTCCTGTGCGCCGTTGTCCAACGGAAACCCGCGTCAATGGCAGAGAGATAGGTGCGCTTCCCTCTACTCATCTTCGTCACGGCCTTGTTCCGCTTCAGCCTGTGCTGCGTACTCTGCAAGCTTGCGGCGATGCTCCTTGACCTCCGCTTCGGTGGCGAAGAGCTCCTCAACCTCGATCGCAACGCCGTGAACGTACAGGTCAGGGTTGGCGAGCCACCCCCATGCCACATCACTGCCCAGCTGAACCTTGATCAGGAAATAGATGGGGCCTTCGGGATCGTTCTCATCAATCTCAGCCCAGGTCGTGTCATATGTCACGACGACTGGCGACACACCAACGCACTTGTCGCAAATCACCGTTGTGTCGCTCCACGCGTAGTCGTGCCATAGCTCGAGACGGTCTTCCACAGTGAAGTCCTTGAGCCTGCCGTGTGCCACATCAATGAACTCTCTGGCGTACTTGTGATCAACACAGAGACCCTCAAGAGTGTCTTCGTTCTCGCTCATGACCGTCCTCCTCTCTTTGTCTTGGTCTTTGAAAGGACCCTCACCCCCACACCCCCATCGCGCTTCAGCCGGCCGAGGAAGTCGTCGGGGGCTAGATCGTCGTGTGCGCTCAGCTTGGCGAGGAGCTCTTCGGGCACCTTGTTGATCTGATCGCAGA
>Ga0315907_10003829_pt1 | contig 17335 bp, 10 predicted proteins | sample LakEriMetagenome_3_FD_203525 | JGI IMG/M metagenome (GOLD analysis project Ga0315907, IMG submission 203525) | Freshwater fungal communities from buoy surface, Lake Erie, Ohio, United States - Buoy 12 MA123 | ecosystem: Environmental > Aquatic > Freshwater > Lake > Lake biofilm | place: USA... | reverse complement strand
CTTCTTCACCAATCGCCATCAGTTTAAGTTCTCGTGAAAGGTTCTTCATTCGTACCGTTTCATTGTCTGACTTCTGATTAGGAGCCATCAATTGAAGGTAGTCAACGATTACAAAGTCTGGCTTGTACTGGTCAATCTTTCCACGTAGTACGGATGGGTTAATTTCTCCACCCTGATCGTTTGAGATAATATGAAACTCTGGCTTACCCTGTAGATTTTTAGCATGCCATTCCTTTAGCATATCCAACTCTACTTCTCCATTGCTTAATTTGCGGTGTGACCAACGTCCCTCGCCCATAATAGTAAAGACACGATTACGAACCTCCGTCTCACTCATCTCAAGGCTTATGACCAGTGGGCTACGACCCTGTTTCCAGGCCTGTACAGCGAAATAGAGAGCCAACCAGGACTTTCCGATACCTGGATATGCCAAGAAGACTCCCAACTGCCCTGGCATGATTCCAGAGGGTAAATAGTTGTCAAATCCTGGCAGACCAGTCTTGATGCCAATATGACCTAGGGCTTGTTGCTTCTTTACATTTTCAAAGTAAGCAATCGCAGACTCTAGGTCTGTGACATCAATATCACGAATAGCAGCAGTATTCTTTTTTAGTTCTGAGGTTTTTGTAATGAGGCCTTCTAGGGCCTTGCTGCCCTCACCCTGCTGAACATCTGTTGCAGCAGACCTTAGTATGTCTTTAAGACTGTCCCGCAGATACTCTCCCTGCAACTCCTCAAGGTGATGCTTAGTAGCGCCAACTCCTGGGACTGGATCAAAGTCACGAAACTTTTCTCTTACCAAGTCTGTTGGTGGAAGTGACGAGTTATTCTCAAAATACAGACGTATGAAGTTCCATATATCTCCATGGGTTCTCAAAAGATTATCGACATTGGCCTGTAGCAAAACGTGAATCTGTTTATCCTGAAGAAGGGCTGTAATTAATTTTGACTCTGTGTTATTCACTTAGCCACTCCTTTGCCATTCGTCGACGCTCTGCTCTTTCTTGACTATCTTTTAATCTATCCCTTTTAGCCTGTAATATTTTTTCTGCATTGTATGCAAAATAATTCCATGACGGGGTTTCTGAAACAGCAAAATAGTATTCAAGTATCTCATAACATCCCTGCAATGTGTAGGACTCAATGAGGGCATCAGATGCCCACTGTTCTACATTCAAATTTAGAGATGGCTTCGATTCGTACCTTGCGGTATGATACTTGCTGTATCTTGAAAGCAAAGCCATACGGTCTTTGCGTTCAGCCATTACTTCTCTTCAGCCTCGGTTTGTGCTTCCAAAATCTTGGCAGTTAGTTTGTCTTCAACAAATTTGTAGACACGCTCAAAAGCCTGATCAGTATTTTCTCCGTCACGCTTAGAATCCACTACTCCAAGATCAAGTCTTAGTGATTGAAAATTTCCCAGATTTAGTGTGTATCCAAGTGTTACAGACACTTTAGTTGAATCGTTTTCCATGCTATACCCTTCGCTAAATAGATTCGCCCCATATTGGGACAAACCGTCCATCTTCTGTTCTCGTATATGTAAGTATACCATCGCCCATTCTGCGTGTCAACTCTTGCTTGCTGGGCGTAATATCATTAGTAATTAATTTATCTTTTCTTGGTCTACCAATATGGTATGTAGCAAGTATATCACGAATCTCTCTTACTTGCGATTCAGAGTAATATGACCTTACCTGAAATCCTCTTGCCCCACCTTTTTGAGATCCCGTCGGAAATGGGATGACTCCTCGTTTCATTAATGATGGCATATATTTTTTATGACGATTAACTAAATCAGCAGTCTGACCTACGGTGTAGGCTCGCTCTCTTTTATTTTTAAAATCACTAATTAAACAACTTTCAATTTGGCCCTTTGTTATATTATAAACAGACATTATTCCATTAGACTTGTTAAGATGATGTATCCTTACTAAGTCTCCGTTTAAGAACCAAACCTTTTTGTTCCCTGGAATTACAGGGAGGACATTGTAGCCTTCGCTCTCAATTGTTCCCTTTTTAATAACCACTTGCCCTCCTGAGAATTACTAGGTGGATGAAAAAATGTTCTTGCTCCACAAGACATACAATACATTTCTATATTATTTATTTCTGAATATTGTCGATCAACAAACATTCTGCCTTTGCATCTTTTACAAAAAATCATCAGTTTGGTATGCCTATTGCAATAAGGTTAATGCCAACACTTGTAACTCCGCCCAGGTTAAATTTAACTGACCCCTCTATACTTGATGTAGTTACGCTAGACAATGTAACAACAACATCTTTGCCAGCATCGGTTACATTTCCCATATTTACAGGAGTTGCTGTTACAACTGGCGTAAACTTAAACTCTGTAGGAAACGAATAAGAAAATGGAAGGCTAGAACCAGCAGTCTGGCTTACGCCATTTGTGACTTGAACATATCCGCCAATAATTCTTGCTTCTGATGTTTTGACGCTCTGCTTTCCTGCATTTGGAGTATCCACTGTAACATATTTATTTACAGATGTTGAAGCCTGCGTTGATAAATCATTAACAGCCTTAACAATCTGATATATATATGTTACGTCTAGTGGCTGCCCTCTTTCGGGTACGGGTAAAATGGCCATAATATAATTATACCAGACTTACGGTTCCAGAGTTGTATATCTCTAAATCGTCGTTTAAAACTGGATTTATTGATGATACCTGCACAATTACTAGAACAGAGTTTGTTCCAGTTTTTAGAAATGAATAATTGCTTGATCCAGTGGTTGCTTTGTAAGTTGGCAAAGCAGAATCAAAACCCACAAAAACATCATATAGTATTTGTGTAGAAACATCTCCCGATTCCCAATTTACGATTACTGTATTCCCTACAATATTTATATCACCACTTCCAGGAGCAACTGCTGAGGACTCGGTAGAAAATATTGGAGAGTAGGCAGATTTTCTATTTTTATCTTCTGCAACTATCCTAAATCTTAAAATTTTGGTGTTCGCTGTCGTCACCTTGCCCAACAATTCTTTTTTAACAACAACATTTTTAATTCCAGGATCTGGTGTGATCGACATAATTAAACATCCAGTGCAAATCTAAACTCAATATAGTTTGTAGTATTTGCTGACTTAATGATTGGCCTTTCTTGTTTATTTTTTATTACAGAATAGCCAGTGAGGCCATACAAAGAGTTTGTGGACGTAACATTTTCAAGTCTTAGTCCATCTAGACATAGATAGAAAGAGTCTGAAGGAATTCCAGACTTTGTTATTTGTCCATAAATTTTTGACAAAGAAACCTGATCCCACAAGAAACCTGTTGTCTTTTTTATATTTTGAAATTGTTTTGCTAAAACAACATATCTATTTTCTTGAAGATTTCTTTTGTCTGTAGATACTCCAGAAGCAAATGCCTGATCATCAATATCTACCTGAAACTTTGCATACTCTTGGCCTCCTGTAGAATTAACATGAGAAAACTCTATTAAAATTTTCACATTGTCTGGAACTGTCAAAGAGTCTTCGACTTTGCTTGCAATAGAAAATGCCAGTCTTAATTCATCAAGAGGACTATTCTTTGAAAAATTAACGGAGGGGCTATCTAATCTTATGTAGTCAGAAGTTGATGATGCCTGCATTTCTCCTTGAGCGTCAACTGTAATTGTTGATGTGTCTCCACGCAGAACAATTATATTATTTAAAAATCTGCATCTTTCATTTCTTCCAACTCTGTCATCTGATGTAAAAATTCTATTATCGGCATTTGTTGCAAAAACTTTGTCACTTATGTTTATAGTTCCGTTTGCATCTTCTCCGTCTAGAGGTTCAAGTTTCGGAGGTATTACAACAGGAGAACCTCCTGCCTGACTATATTTCCAGTCATCAGTATCGGTAAAAGAATATACGTTTTTACTATCAAATGATCCTGCTACTGGGTTTGATGCTGCAGAAAATATTCCAACCTCTGTAATTTCATACCTTTCTGCTGTAGGCAGTTCTGCGGTAAGGACTATCTTAGACAAACCACCTTCATCAACAAAACCTCTAGAGATAATTGGCATACGCAACATTTCAAAATCTAAAGACTTCTTGTCTCTTATTACATCTAGTTCTGAATTAGTAAAAGGATAATCAGACGCCACTGGCTTTGGTCCACAGCCTATAGCAATATGAGAGGCGTAAGACGTTGTCTGTCCAACAAGGTACTTAGCCAAAAGGTTCTTGCCTACATTAGTTATCATTGAGTGCTCCCGTAGTATATTGTATCATCAAAAGTGTTTCCAGCGGTTAATATTTCAACTTCTACCTGCTCATTTTCTTTTATGTTTATTAAATTAATCACAAGGTCTCCGCTTATTGGGTCTATATAAATAGACTTTCCGTTGTAGACTTTTACTCCATCGACCAGGTCGTATCCGTTTCCATACCTAGGAAGATAGTTTGGAATTGATATAGCAAGTGATTTAAAAAATGAGTCAGCAGACTGTAATCTTAAAACATTGTTTGGATTATACTGTAGGTAAAGATCTGTTAAATTTTTTATTGGTGTATAAATTACTGTCTGACCATTGACCAGGTCGTGCCTAGATATTGTAGCAAGTTCAAAACCACCTATATCTTCAAATATAAGGTCTGTCATTATTTCAATAGCAACAGCCTGTTCTCCAAATATTAGTAAGTCTGGGGTTGCAACTTTGACAGAATCAGAGGTATTGGTTTTGACTGGATTTGGAATTCCTGCTGTTGCTGGCATGCTTGTGTCTGCCATTTATACCACCTCACTTAAAAATAGTTGCATCTCTGGACCGTTTGAATTTCTTGAAAAATCAATATTGTATACAACAAATCTGCTTGAAGAGTCTGCAGCAATATCTATTCCATTCTCTTTGTAGTCTACGCTTACTATATCTCCAAGTTGGATTGTTGGAATAGAAAATATTTTAACTCCAAGTGCTTTTCTTGGTTTTGATATTTTTGTAACAAGCCACCTCATTAGTTCAGATGCTTCATCTTGTGACTGAATATAGGCAGCATCTAAAGAAAAATCTTTTCTTCCGTGCTGCATACGGCTAAACTTTATATCTTCGTAGTCTAACTTAAACTTAAACGGATTTGAAATTAGTTTGTCTGCAACAAATTTTGGATCTGACATTACGCTATTTTTATTAAAATATTGATCAACTGTCAAAGTATTGCTTGACTGCTGAGTAAAAGTAATTCCCTGAATTCTTAAATAGTTTCCACTAGTTTCATCTAGATTAAGCGCAGTATCTGTTGCATTAAACACTAGAAATTCTGCGCCATATGATCCTGCTCTAAATCCAGAAATAACAAATCCTTTTATTTTATTGAACGTTGGAGAAATTTTTGCTGTTAGTGCTGGAAATGCTTTGTCATATTTAAAACTAAATTCTGCCACTTCTCTCATTATACTTCCAAACTCCTCAAAATAAATATCATACTTTGGTGGTTCTGAAGATCCAATTCCAGAAAGATAGGTATTTTGTATTAATCCACTCATAGCGTATTTTCTGAAAGAGTTACCTGCATCAATATCAGAGTCTGCAAAAACAGAATTGACAACGGTTCCCAAAGAAAATGACGTGTTCTGAGAATAATTGTTGCATAGTGCATAGACATTTTCAAACATTGCTCTTGAAGAACCTCTGGTAAATAAGGCAATATTTGAATACTCTGGCAATGGATCTGAGTCGTCTACTGTTTTTACCATGGTTCCATTTATGTATAAGTAGAACCTTCTTATGTTTCCTATGTTTTCATACTCTACTGCTAAGTCATATACCGTCGGATTTTCTTCAGCAAATAATCTTGACTGACCAGTAAACCTGCCATCATCTACTATAATCTTGGCTAAGCCTTTGTATAGGGTAAGTGGAATTGCTTTACCATTGTCAGACTTGACTTTATAAAACAAAACATTGTGAACATTTTGTTTTTCTTTTTCTGACAACTTATTTAATCCAAGTGCTGCAATTTCAAAATAATATCCAACGTTGGTTGTTGGGTTTAGCATTACTGCTATACCTCCAGACCCTCCAGATATTGTAACATTTTTATCTGGGGTAGAACCATTTATAACATAGTATGATGCTGCACCATTAGCAGTTTGACCACGATCACTACTGTTTTCAATTTTACCAACTAGTCGTATTCTAGTTCCAAAGTGCTTATATTTTTTATCTGTCAAAGGCTTATGCACATATGATACAAAATCTCTTGGCTTATCTTTTGTCGTAAAGTTGGGACCAGTCAAAGAAAGCGCTGATGCTTGAACAGATCCAGGAACCTGCTGAGTTTGTGTAGTTATCTCTCCTGTTAAAGAGGTTGACAAAAAGTTTCTAATAAGTCCTGTTCGTGTCGAAGTTCTTGCCAAAGCATCAGAAGATGCTCCATTGCTTATTGTTTTTCCTGCAGAAGCAACTGTTGTTTGTGGCAAATCAGTTTTTGTTTCAAACAAATATTCTGAAGCCATATAGCATCCTTTTACATTGTCTTCAGATTTCCAATAATCAGATATACCAGCAGAATGCTCTACAACTGTTGTTCCAAATTGACCACGGCCATGCTTGGCAACTGGACCATTTTTAAGTTTTAAAATTCCTTCTTGTTCAAAATAATTAGGAACAGAGTAAATTCTGACAAGGCCTGTTGGATAAATTTTTCCATTAAATGGAAGTTTAGAGAAATAGTTTTGATACTCTTCAACTGAAGATATCCAAACATTGCCCGAACCAGTTACGTTATATTGAACTGCGTCATACTTTATAACTTCTCCACTAGAGTAAAAGTAACCATTGTATCTTGTAATCCAGTATACCGCTTCTCCAAGACTAAACGTATTGTTTATTACGATACCGTTTTTTACCTCTGGGACTTTATCTGATAGGTTAGAACTTAAAGGTATTGCAGCAAGCACATATGAAGATTGTGTTCCAACCTCGTTATTAATTGACTTTGTGTTCTCAGTACCAGATACTTCCCAAAGTAGTGCTGGCTTATACACATACATTCTTTCATCTTCTAGAAGACTCGCCTGTCTTAAAGTACCGATAGATCTTTGAATATGTCTAACAGTGTAATTTATTGTGCCACCGTTGTAAACCGTGTTTGACTCATTTGATACCGAAATAATGTTTGCTAGTTTTGCATTGTCTAAAGTTTTATTTTTAATTTCTCTATCTTCATACAAATCGTTAGTTCCTTTAAGAGCAAATGTGGTTGGTCTTTGTTCTTTAGTTGGCATTATATAGTCTTTGCTCATCATAACAAAGTTATTGTACTCATCAAAAAACATTGCTGTCTGTGTTGATATTGCCAAATCCTGCAACACCTGAGCAACACTTTTATCTGGAGCAACAAAGAAAAATGGCATTACCATTTCTTTTTCATTAGAGACTCTTCTAAATGTATAGTTAGAAAAACCGATACTGTCTAACAAAAGAGAAACTGCAGAACTAACAGAAACCTCTGTCATTAATATTTCTGGTGCTGTAATTGATTCTAGATACCAATACATATCTCTTAACGATATAGAAATTCTTTTATTGACCAAATCTGCTTTTGGAAATGAATCAGAGTATAAAGTTTTCATAGGAACCCAATAGTCCCAACCACCAACATTTATAATAATTTCATAAAACTTAAACTGCACATGACTATCTACATATTTTGCAATAATACTTGATGGGTTATTTTCGTTAAATGCCTGATCATGATCAAAAATATTAATGCTTCCATTTGATGCAACTAACTGTCCTACTGGCAAACCACTTAAACCTAAATCAGATGCGCTTTTATTTATTGAATAATCTAACACCTTGTCGGAAAGATTCATTGCAAGTCTTGGAGAAATTTCAATAAGATCAAAAGTGGAATCTTTTGCAGTCATAGAATCTACAACAATCCTAACTCCAGAAATGTATTCAAACTCTCGATATTTAATTTTATTATCTAAAGAGTTGATAAATTTATCTGGGGAGGTTGCATCTGTAAGGAAGTTGGTTAACCTATCAACAGTTTCATCCTGCACATACCATCCGTATTTTGGAGTTATAATTGTGTAGTCTGTGCCATTCCATATATAATATTTTCCTATATCATTTTCATTTTCTTTAATAAGATATGCATAGCCAATAACAGACTGCTCAGGAAGTAGTGTGTCACTTGAGTATACCTCGGCAAAAACAAATGTGTCTATCCATTCGTCTGGAACAATAAAGCCATATGATATTTCAACATAGCCATCGCTTTTAATAATTGCAGAACCGTCTTTTCTTCTTTTTGACGGATCAAACGAAATAATATCTTGCCAATTTCCTTCTTTTAAGAATTGAATTTTCCATCTGCTTGGAACTTTTTGATTTACCTCTCCATAAAATGGGTCAGCAAAAGAGCCTGTTGAGGAGGAGAATGGCCCAAGGTCTTCAGTACCTGTATGGGTTTGCATTTTGATTACAACCCTGTTTGTTGGTATTTGCTCTTTGTATACCACGAAAGGACAAGCATCTTCTATGGCATTTTGAACACCATTTATTTTTGATGCAATTCCATACTCAAAATTTTCTGCTACACCTTTCTTTTCTGTATTGTCCTTGTCAATAAATGTTTCGCTCAATCCATAGGAAACAGAAGCATCATTATATGTGTACTTATATCTAGTTTCAGTCCTGTATGATGTCCAATATTTAAACTTATCTTTTTTATCTGGCATATAATATCTTGGTCTATCTGCCATAAACATATTTGGATAATGTAGTTTTCCATTTTCAAAATATACAGCCTTATTGATGCCAGATCTAGGTCTAAATCTTTCAAAGCAACTTTCTAAGGAGTATAGCGTTTGAGTTTTTTCTTTTTTAGTTAAAAATGTAGTTGGGGTATTATCATTTTCAAAAGTGCCATCTATCAAAACATCTGCATCTGTTGCTCCTGTATAAAAATTTCCAACATCATTAATATCAAAACTTGTAGGTAAAGAAGAGTATATAGAAGATGGTTGTTCTGTACTCACCCTCCATCGATTTCTAGTGTCCGTGTCAGAAATCTTACACTCATAAGTCGCACCTGAAGAAGATTTGCCTATTGCTCCAGCAGGTGAACAAAAAGCCCCTGGGGTAATGGTCCATACTGAACTTATTGGGTTTGGTGTTGAAGTTTGGGTTGGTCTATATCTATAATTACCAATATGCTTGATATTGTTTGTTCTGTTCATATTTAATTCTGCAATAACTGCTGACTTATTTCTAACAGTATCAGCAGTCTCTAAAAAGGTTTGCAGGTCTTTGTCTTCAAACATTATACTTCTTCCAAGGTTACTGAGACATTCCAATAGTCAAACTTAGTTCCTCTTTTTTCAACTGAATAAGAAAAGTCAGTAATAAACATTTCAATCAATTGATTGTACTGCCGAAGATGATCATATGGCGCTTCTGTTCCTTTAAAAATTCCTTTTCTATCATATGCAAGAAATACCCAGAAAGAACCTTTGTGTGCATCATACCACTCAAGCATGTCAGCACCACCTGCCCCCCCATCTGTTGTGTAGGACCTTTTTGGAGAAAGCCCACTAATTGTGTCAAATGTGGGAACATCATCGTGAGACCTAGAAGGAATCAATGTCCAACTAGTACTTAGAGTGAGTTTGTCTGAAATATGATATGATCTCATGCGACCATTAATCATTCTTTCTCTTTTTTCTATTCTTTCATTTTTAAACTGTATTGGCTGCCTATTGTCATCAGTTATCAGTAGGAATTGATCTGCTAATGATGGATCTTCTATTCCTTCTGGATCTGCCCCGATTTCATAGCCATTAGGAACATAAATTCCATTTTGCAAAGTGCCAGTATTTTCTGACCAAAGCATACCGCTTGGTCTATAATATTTTTGACGACCAAGCATGTAAGTAACTCTTGGGTCTATCACTTCTTCAACCATTTAATGACACTCCTCTAATTCGTCTATTTTCAACATTTTTAATTGTCGACATAACTGCTTGTGCAATCTCGTTAGGATTTGCATCAGTTTTAGCGTTAACTGTTAATGTGTATGTATTATTATACACTGCTCCGCCAACTGGCTTTCCGCTATTTAATGACTTCATTGTGTCGACGCCGTGAGTATTTACAGCATACTTACTCATTACAAATTCTCCAGGGGTAAGCATTGCAGGAACAGTATCAGTTCCTTTAGCAAATCCTCCACGAGCAAAGAACTTAGGAATTAAGCCACCCTTTGATATATATCCAAACTTTTGTCGTCTATCAGCAATAATGTTTAGTCCAGTATTAAATCTTAATGCACTTTCTGCTGCTGCCAATTGTGCTGCTATTGATGCTGCTCCAATAGCCCCAGACTCTCCTGATGCTAATGCACTTGGATTTACTCCTGCTGCAGCAATGGCTGCTGCATTCATATCTCCCGCTGCTTTGGCTAGAGCGTATGCGTCTGCTGCTGCTTTTGATGCTGCTGCTGCATCTGTAGTTGCCCCAACTATTGCATCAGTTGCTGCTTTGTCTGCTGCTACGCTTGCTGCTGCTGCTGCAGCGTTTGCTACAACTGTTGATTGTGCATTTTTAACAGAAACTGGTGTTGAGTTATATTCTTTTAACTTAGCAAGTATGCTTGCCCACTTTGCGTCAATCGCAGCGGTTGATGCAAGCAACGCTCCTAGTACAGCATCAAAATCTTTTCCTGCAAGAGAGTTTGCTGCAATTTTTGCTTTTATGGCATCCCACTCTAACTTAGTTTTATCTAGAACTGTTAGTTCTGAAACAAGTTTATCTATTTGTGCCTGTATTAGTTCGTTGGCAAAAGTTAGGTCTGCAATTTTATCTTCTAACGGCTCAAGTTGATTCTTTTGTATTTCAAAGATAGCATCTTCTTTTTTCTGAATCTCAAGAAGTTTTGCTTCACGTGCTTCTTCTAAATCATAAATTTGATCTTCCAGATTTCTAATGTCTTGAAGAATTGTAACTCGTCTTGGATCGTTTTCCATTTGATAAAGTTTTTGAGCATTCTCAAACTGCTTTTGATCAATTTCTTCTTGAGACAAACCAGTCTCTGCTCCTCTAAGGCCTCTAATTTCATTTTCTCTTGACTGCTGCAAAGCATCAGCCACAGATCCACTAAACCTTTGTGCTGATTGTGCACGAGCATCTTGTGCTGCTTTTGCTGCTGCCGATATATCTCCACTGGTTAGTGCGCCTGCAATATCAAGTTGACTCTTTTGTTGATTGAGAATTTCTTCATTAACTTCTGCAACCTTAGCAAGAGCCTCTGCTTGCTTGTCATATTCTTTATTAATTTGCTCTGCTTGATTAGCCATAATTGCAGAGTCATTAGACATCTTCGCATTTTGCTTGTTAATTTCCTCCATGGCACGATCACCAAATTCTGGATCCATCTCCAAAATTCTTTGCTTATCGCTAATTTTTTCTTGCATTTCTTCTATAGGTCTTGTATAATTCTTTTCAATATCTTTTTCTATATCTCTAATCTCACGATTAATTAACTCGATTTGACGCCTAAAACCTTTTGCTGCTATTTCTGCATCTTGAATTTGTTTATTGTTAGCATTCATTTGCTGAACCATACCCGATGTTCTTGGGTCTGCGCCTGTTCTTAGCATTTCTTCCTGCACAGAAAACATCTCGTCTACAAGATCCATACCAGGCTGAGCAGACTCAGAATATTTTCCAGAGTTATAGTTTACTTGAATATCAATAATTTTCTTTGCTTCAATAGAGTTTAAATAATCAGCAATTTCTTGAGCATCAACCTTTCCATCCTTTAAGTCTTCAATCAAGTGTTTTGCAAGTGCTGGGTCATTTAAAACTTCAGACATCTGATCTGCAGAGAAGCCTGCTGCCTGCATTGCTGTTCCAAGTTTAGGCATCTGCTCAAGAAGTTTAAACTCTTCGTTAGCCTGAATCATTTTTTGCTTAAGAGCAAACCTTTCTGTTTCATCAGTAGCCTTTTTAAGATCTTCAATATACTGCTTTCTTTCCTTGCTTCCCTTTTTGCCAAGTGCTCCTGCTGCAATTGCTGCTGCAGTAGCAGCATCCTGAACATGTTCTAATGCTTCTGTTGCAGTCGCTCCCTCTGAAATTAAAATTCTAAAAGCCTTCTCCTGATTTGCAACTTGCTCTACCGCTTCTCTATTAACAACGTTAGCCTCTCCTACAATAGCCTCGTTGTAGGTTCTCATAATCTTTTTACCAGTGCCAGTAAATCCTTTTATGTTTGCCTTTGTTTTTGGCTTACCTTTTTCAAATTCAAATATAGCCTTTTTGCCTTTAAGATTTGCCAGTTTCTTAAAGTCTTCTGAAGACATAGAAGCAATCATATCTCTAAATTCTTTTGGAGCCTTTAGATTTATAAGTCTTTGCTGCAAACCATCAAACAAGTCAAATGCACGAGAAATATCCTTTTGTGCTTTTTTACTACCGAATGCAGCAAGCATAGACTGTAGTGGCTTGGTTGCATCAAATGCCCCATCACGAACATTTTTAATTCTCATTGCAAGGTCATCAAGGAAGTCTAATGGATTTGACCCCTTACCACCATCAGGAGTAGTGTCAACAGGGGCACCGAGAGATGTCACTCCTCCAACAGAACTGGTTTCTAGTTTTTGTACTGCCATTTCTTCTGGGCTAAGTTTTGCTAATTCTTTTTTAAATTCTGCGACAATTTCTAAGTATCTAGCACTTCCGTATGCAACTCCATCTGCTGATGCTTTTTGGAAAGCCAATGTACTTGCTAACTGTTCTCTGTCTGCTTCCCTCATTGCATCTGTTACTGTTGACTCATAAGCAAACTGTGTAGCAAGTTTTTGTAAGTATTCTGCCTGACCGTCTAAACTTAGTTTTTGGAATTCTTTATATCTTTCTGTATTTGCTTTAAGGGCATCAATTGCTGCTGCTTGTGCAGGGTTGACAGCCTTTGCTGCCTCAAGGTCCATATCCTCTGCACCCTTTTTGGCTGCTTCATCTTTTAATTTTTCAATATTATCCATTTGTGTTTTTAGTGTTTCAATTCCTTCTAAACCAATTGTATTTACCAAAACCTCAAAGTCAATAGTGTTTCCATCCAATGATTGAATGCCCTTTAGAGTTTCCATAATTGCATCAAACTCTTTTGGATCTTTCTTGTTCATAATAATTGTAGTAATTATGTTTTGTGCTTTCTTTCTTCCCTTGCTACTAAAGCCTGCAAACATGTTAAACAATTCTTTTGTTTTTGCTGCACCCTGAGTTTTAAGTCCAGCATTAAGCAGAAGATCTAGTTGTGGAAGTTTGCCAGTAAATAGATCCATATAACTTGTTGCTTCTCCTGGACTTAGAACCTTGCTTCCAACAAGCATTTCCATTTTTGCTTGGAATCTTTGTGCTCCTTGTTGTCCTTCAAGGCCAGTCTTTACGTACTTTCCTGTTTTAGAATTATATTTACCCATAGTGGTGTCATCCACAAGTCTTTCAGTTTTATTTAAAAACTTCTTTGCAGCATCTTCTTGATCTGTACCCTTGTATGTTGACTCAACCTGTGATCTAGATGCATCAAAGAATGCATCTTCACGCATAGCCTGTTTGCCCCAAACGGAATTGCTATAAACCTTATCAAAACTTGCTTGACTTTTAGCAATTTGATTAACAATAAGATTATTCATCTTTTCAGTATCTGCTACATTTTGAGTATTTAGTTTTTTAATTTTTTCTTCAATGTCTAATTTCTTTTGTGCATTTGTTGTTGACGCTAACTCTGTTTCTAGTTTTTTCTTTTGAGTTTCATATTCGAACTGAACCTGGTCAGCCATCATTGTTGCCATTTCGATATTGTTCATATTCAGTGCTGCTAATGCTGCAACCTGTTTTCTTGAACTTTCAAACAATCCAGATTTTTCACTAATTTCATTTTCAAGTTTATCAGTTCTAACATTTGCTTTTGCAACAAGCATTATTCTAGTTTCAATTGGACTATCTTTTAGGTTCTTTCCATCTGGTCCAAGTAATGTAACTATCTGTCCAATTATCTGTGATTCAATTTTTTGATCGCCAAGTTCTAAAGCAAGGTTGCTTGCAATACTATTTGCTGCATTCATATCTAAAACACCGTCTGCAACAGCAGTTGAAAGTTTTAATGCTAGATCTGAAACAGCCTTGTCGTTACCAAAGTCTTTAACATTTTGCTGGAACAGTGCCTTTTCTTTTTTACCAGGATCTGACCCTAGGAACTGCTTTCCAAATGTATCATCAATCTTTGTTGTTTCGTTGTATTTTCCATACTGGCTAGACTGTCTGCGCTTATCCATTATTTCGGATGCGCCAACTTTGCCACTTATTTCACCAATTGCCTGAAGTCCACTTCTTGTTGCTGAAAGGTCTTTTGCAAACTGTGCTGCCTTGCTTGCCATATTATTAAGATGCTTGTTAAATAGATATGCTCCTGCTGCTACGGCTGCTAGTGCTACGACAATGCCCTGCGGTCCTGTGAGGCCTGCAAGCATTGGTGCAAACTGTGCAACTGTTGCAACTGCTCCTAAGCCAGCAACTACTTGTGGTGGTGCTCCTGCCATACCCGCAACCATCGCTGCTGTTCCTGCTGCTCCTGAAATCTTGCCAGACACTCTTCCAACTTTTTCTCTTCTCATGCCTCGCTTTTTTTGAGCAATTTGTTTTTCTGAAAGAGTTGTTGGCTGCTTCTTTCCGTCTGCATCGAGTTCGGGATCAAATAAAATCTGTCCATTTTTATCTCTTGTGTAAGTGGATGCTTCCTCATATGCTTCAACAGAGCCCATTCTATTATCTACTGACTGGCTTCCAGGAGGAACAATTCCATTCTCTGCTGCTTGTCTTGCTGCTTCTTGAGCATTATATGCTTTTAGTCTGTCTAATTCTTTTCTTTTTTCTGCTTCTATTTCTTCGTTTGTCTTTGCAATATTTGCTGAAGATTGTGCAATATCTTGTTGTGCAATACCTGCTTGATCCATTGAAGGAAGCATCTCTCCAAGGTTGTTATTTGCTGCATTGGTTAGTTGGTTGGTTGTGATCAGGTTAGACGTGTTTGTTGTTTGAGCATCTACTGCAGCCTGAGTCACATTGGCAAATTCGTCTGTTTCTTCTGCAACAATAACAGTTGAGTTTGCCAGGTTCTCTGTTTCCTTAGCAATTTCCTTACTCTGTACCTGTGTCTTCTTTGCTAAACTAACTCTAGTTTTTGTTGCTGTTTTTTCTGCTGGAAGTTCTACAGAACCCTTAGCGCCACGCTTACGTCTTTGTCTGTCAAGAGATTTAAGAACTTGTCTTTCATCACGCATTTCTGGAGTATTAATATCATCATAGAATGCTTTATTTCCAAGATCCATTTTTGAAACTTTTGATTGTGTTTCTGCTGCAGAAGGCAGTGCAGCGTCAGTAAGTCTTGAAGACTGGGCTCTTACTGCAGTTTGCCCCTCTTCTAAACCTTGTGCAAGTCCATCTGCAATGTCTTTTCCAAGACGTTTTGTTCGTCTTGACGGTGATGCGGTTTCTGCTTTTTGCTCTGCAGCAGTTAAGTCTGCATCTACATCTTCTGCAATTTTAACTGAATCAAGTTTTGCTTTTCTCTCAGCATCTGATAATGGAACAAAGCCTTGTTCGGAACCGACACCTTCTGGATTATTTTTTCCAAATCTTTGTGCAACTTTTGCTCTTCCTGATGCTAGTCTTTCCTCTGTAGACCTTGTGTCTGCCCCAGTTGGAATTTGGATTGCAGCACGACCCTCTGCATCATACATAGTGGCAAGCATTGTCTTTTCAATTGACATAGGCTTGCCTCTGCCTGCCTTCTTTTGTTCGGCAGCCATGAAATCTTTATCAGAAAGCATACTTCTAAGAACCTCGCCTTGAATTTGAAGTTCTCTTTCATTTAATGCGCCATTAGATGTCACCTTTTTAGAAATAGATAAAATTTCTTCTTCAGTTGCAGATGACTGCTTTAATTTTTCTAAATAGACACGCCTTGCATCATTATTAGATGAAAGTGTTTGAGCCATTTCATTTTCTGCATGCGTTGACAAATCCCATAAGTCTGGATCCCAACCTTCTTGAATTCCCTTTTCTGTTGTTCCTATTGCACCAATGTGTCCTCTGTCTAATTGAACATTTTTCTTATCTGGTCTTTGAAGTGCTGGTAGGTCTGGGCGTTCTGATGCCAATCTGTCTCCAGTTTTATTTGCAATCGCCTGAAGCCTTTCATATTCTTCTCCACGACCTGCTGCATACATTTGCTCTCTTACATTTTTTGAAACCCCAGCCTCTGTTGCTGAGTGACCTGCAACTTTTGCATTTGCTCCAGATACTCCTGCTGCTGTGTTAATTTGTGCTGGAGTAAGTTCTACCCCGCCCATTGCTTTTGTTGCAATTCTTAACTCTTGAACAAACTCTGTAATTGTTACACGAGAATCATCTGCAAGTCTTGCAAAAACTTCCTTAAGAACATCTGCCCCATTTTCAACACCTAGGGTTCCATCTTGCATTGCTGCAGCAAGTTTTTCTACTTGGGCTACAACTTTGTCAGACTTTGGACTTATAGCAAGTCCGAAGGTTTCTCCAGCAATACTAAATCCAGTTCTTCCTGGCCTGGTCTGTGTACCAGTCTTTCCAGTTCCCTTTGCATACTTTGCTACTGAGCCATTTTGAAGTGCTGCAACTAATTCTGGATTTTCTTTTGCAGTCTGCTTAGTAAGAACAACTTCTCCAGGAGTTAATAATGCTGGGACTGTGTCTCCATTGCCAGTACCTGGAACAACTCCACCCTTTGCAAATTTAACTGGTGGTATTCCTGCAACTGCTCCTGCTGGGCCTGGAACTGAATTAAACAATCCTGGTGATGATGCTGCAAGGTTTCTAGCCTGAGTACCTGCATTTTGATAGGCCAACGCCAGTGCGTCAACTGCAGACTTTTCAACATTAAAAGTGCTTATGAGTTGTTGATGAGAAGTGTGAAGAGCATTTGTTTCTGCAAGCAATTCAATTTGTTTATTAGTTAAATAGTCAAACCCTCCACCGAGAACATTGTTTTGTCCGTTAAGTTTAGCAATTCCTCCACGTAGCATTGCAAAGAACTTAATTATGTTTGCAAGTCCGTTAGCAAGGATACCGAATGTCATAAGAGCAACTGGGGCAATAGCACCAAGTACGCCGATCATAATAGTTATTGCTTTTTTGGTTCCGTCGCTTAAGCCGTTAAACTTTGCTAGTAGTTTTCCAACAAATCCAACTATTGGGGTTATTGCTTCTAAGAATGCTTTTCCTACTGGGATTAATTCATTCTTTAAATTTTCCATGGCTTTTT